>Ga0207132_1107_pt1 | contig 18144 bp, 21 predicted proteins | sample Alteio_BWMinHeat_14_FD_153554 | JGI IMG/M metagenome (GOLD analysis project Ga0207132, IMG submission 153554) | Enriched cells from forest soil in Barre Woods Harvard Forest LTER site, Petersham, Massachusetts, United States -... | ecosystem: Environmental > Terrestrial > Soil > Temperate forest >...
GGGGGTGACCGCTTAGTGAAAACCCGTGATTTCTTCGAAAAACACATCGCCGGAAAGCATCCAGTTTCATTTGATGACTTCCAGCGCATTACCCGTTCCGACAACATAGATCAAATATTAAAAGAATTAAAAGAAAAAGGCAACATAAGTAAAAAGGAAGGGCGAAAAATCATTGAGGCCTATAAAGAATACACCAATGCTTCTACGCTTTTCTGATTAGGTATTTTGATCGGGCCAGGTAAAAGTGCCATCCCAGTCATTGATGGTTATATAATTCTCTGAAGGCCCGTTAAATAATAAGGGTAAAAAGAGATGTGACCGGTCATTCTCACAGAAATAGGCAATCAGGTCGAAACCGTTTTTTATATATTCATTAATTTTTTCGGAAATCAGGACCTCCAAAAAGCGGGTCTCTATATCCTTTTTGTTTTTATCGGAATATTTCTGGTGTATGATATCATTGCGTACGGATTCAAGCTTCTTGAAACCTTCCCAAAAAGATAAATTTTTGGGAGAGGGTATCTTAAGAATACCGGGCATAATGTCGCCAATTTTTTCAGATGTACTAAACCAGCGCTCCATCGTTTCTTTTTCCCAAATCTCCTTTACCCCTTTAGGGTTCTTTCTCACTAATTCAAAATCTTTTGGTATGGCGACATTTGATAGTGCTTCTACAGCAGAATAAATGGTAATGATGCTGGTTTGAATATGTTCAAAATAATCTAACAGCCTGGGAAGATCCTCGTCTGGCACATCATAAACTTGATCCGATGTAATGTTTGGCGTAATTAAATCTCGATAAATGGCCTGTGCGATCTCGTGTTGTTTCTTACTGATATTCATAAAAAGAGAGATCGGGTTTGGAGAAGGGAAATCAATTCTGCACCTGTCAACAGTCAATGTTGTGACTTGATGAAAAATAGCTATCATCTGCTTTTTTCCTTGACCGCTATCTTCAATAAATACCGTCGGTCTAAAAAGTCTTTTATCCTTTATTTTGATTCTTTTTTTTGATTGATCGCTTTTCATTTTGGGTTTGATAAATTAATTGTAAATAAAAATACGGACTTATCAATTCTAGCAATCAATCTAATTTACCAATATCAGGCAAGGGTCGTTGAAAAGTGGAATCGATTGCCATTTCTTTTGTCATTATTGCAACCCCGCAAGGAGGGTATTTCAATGGTGTTCAGCGTTCTCGGCAGGCGTGTCAGTATTAAATGCCCCAGTTCGTGGGCTATAGTAAAACATTTTTTTTAATGCCATATTGGTAGATCATCAATGGATTAATGATCTTTTGCGATGGCAGGTTATTTCTTTCATACAAATTAGGGCACTTTTAATGCTGTGGCAATTTACATTTTGCATGAATTTTCAATAAAAAAACTTGCATAATATTGCTGACATTATTATCTTTGTGAAAATCAAAGATAATGGCAAGGCTGGATGAACTCAAAAAACACTTAAAACGCGGCAAAGTATATCGCCGGGCTGAGCTATCACAATGGTCTACATCCGTTGACCGTCACCTGGAAGCACTCCTTGCGGAAGGAACATTGCATAAACTCTCCCAGGGCGTTTACTATTACCCAAAAGCGACCGCATTTGGTACGCCGCCGCCCGAAGAAGAAGAATTGGTGCGCAGTTTCCTGAAAGACGACCGTTTTTTGCTGACTTCTCCCAATGCGTATAACAGTTTAGGGGTGGGCACCACACAGCTGTATAATACAAGAACTGTTTATAATCATAAACGGCACGGTGAATTTGAATTGGGCAACCGGAAGTTTGATTTCAGGGTTAAGCCACACTTCCCCCCAAAAGTAACACCTGAATTCCTACTGGTGGACCTGGTGAACAATCTCGGAACGCTGGCAGAAGATAAACAGCAGGTTTTAAAAAATGTTGTCGCCAAAGTTGGCCTGATGGATAACAGCAAGCTGGTTCAGTCTGTAAAAAACTACGGGAACGCACGGGCCAAAAAAATACTTTTACCCTTAATGGCGATAGCCGGTACCTAAACCATGCCATCTATTTACCTTCACCAGCATAGGGACTTTCCAAATTTATTACGTATCCTGGAACAGGAAACCGGCTTACAGGCTACGCTTATCGAAAAGGATTACTGGATCATGCATGTCCTGTATGGACTGAAAAAACAGGGATTCGATTTTGAACTCAAAGGCGGTACTTCCCTATCGAAGGGGTACGGCATTATCGATCGTTTTTCCGAGGATATCGATATTCATATCAAACCGTTTGCTGCATTGAATGTCGAAGAAAACTCGGCAAAGGTAAAAGACCAGCATATTCAATCCCGGAAAGACTTTTATGACTGGCTGGCAGGCCATATTAAAATTGAAGATATCGCGGGCGTTGAAAGAGACACTGCATTCGATGATGAGCGGTATTACCGCAGCGGTGGTATCAGGCTGCACTACGAAAGCAAAACGACATCCATTGCCGGCATCAAAGAAGGGATATTGCTGGAAGCCGGGTTCGACACCGTTACGCCAAATAATTTAGTGAGGATCAGTTCCTGGGCTTTTGAACGGGCGCTGCAAAGCGGCATTCCAAACCTGACCGATAACCGGGCGTACGATATTACCTGTTATCATCCAGGTTATACATTTGTAGAAAAGCTGCAAACGATTGCCACGAAATTCCGCCAGGAACAGGCAGATGGCATAGATCGCCCTAATTACATGCGGCAGTACTATGATGTCTATTGTTTACTGGCAAGGCAGGAGGTAGTGGAATTTATTGAAACACCGGAATACCAAACCCATAAAAAAGCCCGGTTCCCCAAACAGGATTATGAAATTGCTATTGAGTCCAATGAAGCTTTTTTGCTGAATAGTGCGGAACTGCGAGCAAAATTTATTCAGCGTTACACAGATACCAGGGCGCTTTATTATAAAGGACAGCCGGATTTTAACGAGGTGTTGCAGCGAATATACGATCACATCGAAAAACTATAAGACCCGCCGGACTAAGAAAACGAAGTCAACCACCCGTTCCAATATTTCTCATTTTCTGGTTTCAATTTTTGCCTGTCGCTATTTGTTATTTTTGGGACGTGGTGCAGGCTGACCCTTTTTGGGACCAGCGGGCGGTGAAATAGTTCTTCCGATGTGTGCGCGCTCTCTTTGTGGTTGCGACGGGACTTGTTTTGATTGATCTGCCATTACCTTTTTTCTTTAGGTTTTTCCTTTATTTTACTTTTGTCGACCTGTATTTGCGCCGGAGCAGAAATTGTCCTCCCACGGGTGTGCTCTGACCAACCAGGTATGTGAATGTCTTTTTTCATTTTGCTATTTGCTTTTATTGCCTTGCTGGTTGCTCTGACCAGAACCGGATTGGGTCGCTGGTTGTTGCACTGGTTTTAGCGGCTGGGAGATTGTTCTGCCTTTTTGCGTATCAGGCTGATAGGGTCTAATTTGTTTTGACATCGTCGTATCGTTTAAATTATTTTTTAAATGGGTGGTATGATAAGCATTAATCGAGCAGAAGATCACAAGTAGCAAGATTCCCATGAACAATGTGACCGTTGTCCCCCAGTTCAGTTTTAAAATATTTGCGTTGTACTTTTTTACTTTTCCGTCCGCTTCAGTTGTATTATTGGCCTCGGCGGCGTAAAGCAGGCGGCAGCGCTCATGGTACATGCTGGACAACTGGTGCGATACTAGGTTACCCAGCAATGTTAAGGATAATAGGATCCAGCTCAGGATCAGGAACCACACCGCGTTCGATTCTTTCAGATTGACCACTTTTTCCAAAAAGGTCAGGGAAAGCACGAGTGTTCCAGCCGCGATATAAATGATGTTCTTTTCATAATCATCTTCGCTTTTTTCCTTTATCCGGGCTAGGTCCTCCAGGTGCTTCTCGGTTATTTTCATTGGTGTGCTGATCAATTAGGCTGTTTGCACCGTTTATTAGTTTATTTGATTTTTATGGATCAGATCACCCTGCTCGGAAAATGCATAGCTAAATTGTCCCAATTGGTACCGATGCCGACCATCGACCCAAAGCGGTTTACAGCGCCCATGATTGACTCCCAGGAATTCTTCCAGCGTCATGGGCTGGTCATAATGGCAAACTAACAACATCTTGTAATTGACTGTACCTTGTTCCCCTCGGTGCAATGACACGAAAGCGTTATTCACGGAATTTGGCGTGTCAAATAAGGCATCCGACTGGATGTTGATTTCGTTAATGATCTTAGGATAATTATCGCCCCAGTATTTTCTGGCCACCTGTTCATAATCGCTGACCATCCCCGGATTCAGTTGTTTCAAGTGTTTGGCCCAGTGGGTTAAGCCATCCGCCGGCTGAAAATCGGTCAGCACTCCGGCGTTAAAATACAAATACATCGCTAAGCGGGACGAATAAAACACGCCGTTGGGCTCTGTATCCTGTAAATTTAATACTTTGGAGAGAAATTTCACCGTTAGGCTTTTATTTTCTATTCCAGCCGTCAGGATTTCATTGGCGGTTACGTCATCAAATTCTTCCAGCACATTAAATCCCCTCAAAAAGGTATTAAGCATGGAATGGGTTAAAAGGGTCACTGATTTATGTGTGGCCACATAAACGATCTTATCCGTGAACACCTCAAAGATCACGGTTTGTATGGCGGATTCGGGTGTCCAGGCCCGCCCTATGTAAAAATGCACCTGGTCGGGTTCATAACCAAAGTAAACGGCCATCTCATTGACCGAAGGCGCTCCCGGACCATCGGTGAGTTCCCGGAATCCGTTTTCAGCCGGGACAAATATCCCGGATGATTCTTTTTTGCTGGAGAAAAATGATGTCAAATTCATGATTTCGTATTAAAATAATTAGGAGTTCCGTATGATTTTTAATCGGCTTCCCTTATTCAAATACCATTCATTGACATGGTTGAAATGTAAAAGCTTGCCTAAATCTTCAATCGTATAATCGAGCTCTTCTAAGTGTGTAGTAATCAGTTCTCGGAATAGCGTCGGCTGCTCCTTTACAATATCCACCGGCTCTTTGGTCCGGTACCCGGCTGCCGAGATTTGTTTCCATAAATAAGCCGACTGGTGAACGGTAATCAGGGCGTTTTTGGAGGCTTTGGTCAGTAGCGCTTGCATGGACATCTTCCAGTAAATCTTCAGCTCGGCCAGTTTAGGCAGGCTCAGGCTACCCCGCAGTTGGTTTTCGATCTCCTTCAGCGGCACCAGGAATTCGCTGGCACCTTGCATGGCTTCGGCTTCCACATCGCGGTCATCGGCGATCTTTTGCCCGTGGTGCAGGATAAAGTGAAAGGCTTCATGTGAGGCGGTCAGCCGATAACGGTCGCCCGGTAAATTCTTGTTCAGGAAGATCAAGGGTACATTTTCATCCGACAAGGCGCTGAATCCGTCCATTTCCCCCAGATCCAGCTCAATTATGACAAAACCATTATCTTCCAGGATTTCGGTCAGGTCATTGATCCGGCCTTTGGGGATCTTCCAGAATTCACGCAGGTATTGGGCGCACAATGCGGGCGACCCGTCCACATCCACATTCCATTTCGGGTAATTGGGTACGGGTAATTCAATAGAAACCGTCAATGTCTTTAAATGCCGGTCGGCCAGCGTCATTTTTGCTTTGTTTTCTTTTAATAATTTGACCGATGAACTCAGTTTCCTGCGGTAATGGCCTTCCACACGGTTGGGCATCCAGTCCTGGTAGAAGAAGGTGACCGGGTAGCCGATCAGGTCCGCCATTTTTTCAACCAGCTCATGGGAAATTTTATCGGTCAGGCCGTTTTCGATTTTTGAAATAGTACCCTGCTCCACTTTCAACGCCGCGGCAAATTCCTTTTGCGTATAGCCAGCTGCCTCCCTGGCTAAAGTGATCAAATGATAGTTTACTTTACTCATCATTAAATAGTACTTATAAAAATATTACTTAGGATTTATTAACCACGATTTTTTCATCCTGTTGCGGTTGTTTAAGCTTGGTGCGTTTCTTTTTATTCAGTTCAACATTTTCCGCCTGTGGGAACATGATAATACCCTGTTCAGAAACATACTCCCCGACTTTCACGAACCATTCCACACCATTTGCAGTCCAGCAGCTGAAATAAACGCCAATCAGTTCTGTAAAGGTGTCGTTCGGCATGTAGCCTCCAATAATAAAAACCGGCTTATCGGGTATACCTTCGATATGCCCTTGCTTTAAAAACGCCTTATGCTGTGGTGTTTTGAAACATGAAATAATGCCGCCCCGCTTAAACTTTTTATGGCGCAAGAAAATTTTATCGTCGAAGTTCAATCCAAAAATATGGTTCCATTTACCGGCTTTGATGGTCGGCTTGTCCTGAAATTTATCCTTAATCCGCCCACAAATGCGGTCGTGAATAATGCTGGCTCTTGTCCGTATCTCAAAATCAGCAAAAGTATCGAGGGAAAGATTAAAAGAATTAATCTTTTTATAATCTTCGAAAGACTCCGCGATACAGTTGGCATATACATCCATGTAATTCCCGGTAATGGCCTTAAACGCATCGTAGGATAAAATTTCTCGTGACATCATTTTAAATTATGTACAAGACTACAATAATATTCCCGAATTTGCAAGAAAAATATTCCAAAAATATTAATAAAAATATTCCATGCTATTTAAGCAGCTAATTTAGGCGGGTTTAATTTATTAATTACCCCTGCATTTGAATGTAGCAAGCCGTAAAATAAATAACTTAGCTTGACTTTAACACATTCCTGATTAACAGCCAATGACACAGCATGAACTGACCGACCCCGGTGTTTTTATTATAGAAAGCCTGACCTTTGACAATGAGCGCGACCAGCGCTGCGAGGGGCAGCTGATCTCCAATATCTTGCACTTGAACAACATTCGTTCGGACTATTATTATATCCGGACCAAGCGCGAATTTATTGAAGTATTAGACCTTTTTTACCAGTCGAATTTCCGGTATCTGCACTTGTCCTGCCATGGAGACAAACAAAATATCCATCTTACGCTAGACACGATCCCTTACAAAGAACTGGGAAAACTATTGGAAACGCATCTGTTTAAAAAACGACTGTTTCTTTCTGCCTGTGAAGCTGCCAACGCGGACTTGGCCAAAGAGATCATAAAGCCTACGGGATGCTATTCGGTTATCGGGCCGGTGAAGAAAATTGAATTCCGCGATGCGGCCATCACCTGGGCTGCTTTTTATCATTTGATGTTCAGGAATAATGCGAAAAGCATGTTCAGAAAGGATTTGATAAGGAACCTGCAGAAGACAGTTAATACTTTCGAACAGCCCTTAAATTATTTTTCGACTAGCCGGAAGAGTAAAACCGGCATTAAAAAAAGGGCGATACATGTGCAACAGGTCAAGCCGGGGACTACGGATGGCGAGGAATTTTGATCGTGGACTAAAAAACCTTTAACATGAAAAATGAACAATTCTTTAAAGCTTTGTGCCGACTGGCTGAACAGGTGTTGCCGCTCATCCAGGAAAAGGTCAGTACCGCCTATTATCTGTCAAGATTGAAGGATTATCCCGAGATCGCCTATAAAGACTCACCTTTTCCAGAGATCAGTACTTATTCCGAAAAGCCAGATATAGCTAATTTTTTTAATAAAGGTTATAATGGCCGCAAACCCGATATTGACCTATCGGATTATTCGGATTTTAATCAAATGATGGCTGAATTGATGGCTATACCTGAGTTTGTCAGCTACAATTCGATACCCGACGAAGAAGATCAGGCTATTTTGAAAATGAAAAGCGAGTTTTTCATCCGTGATGCAATAACTGCTTATTATTACAGGTTCGGAACGATATTGGAAATAGCAAAACTAAAAGAGATTTATGAACCGCTTGAAAATTATATTTTTGCCAAAGACCTAATCTTTGACATTGCTATTCCTATCCTCTTTGTCACGTTTGAAGCTGAACAGTTCAACATAAACGATAACATCTATTTGCGGCGGATCAGCGACGAAACGCATAAAGCTAAGCACCACCTCCGGTCCTATTCTCCGCCCGTGGCCGATGCGTTGATCCGATCCGCTTCACATGAACTGGTGCTGAAAAATTATACAGTAAAAAAACCGGACAATTTTTTTACATTCAGTATTTTCGGCGAGTCGCAGGTTTACCCTAATCAACTTTTTCAAAAATTCTTTATCGCGTTAAAAGTAGCGACCGACCACACTTCGGGTTATGCCCAAGTAGTCGTACATCCTCACGACTGGGCCAGCGACTACCATATTGATCTGATGCCTCTAAAAGGAACATCTGTTAAACATTACCCAAGTTATTTTGATGACTTTTATTGGACCAACAAATCTTTTGCGCATATAAATGATGATGAGCTTCAAACTATCAGCGATCTGTTCAATAAAATTTTAACTAATAAAGAAAATAAACTAGAAATTGCCCTAAGGCGTTTTTATAAATCCATGATGCGCCAGGAGGACGAGGATATTATCATCGACCTGGTTATTGCTCTCGAAATATTGCTCAGTGACAATGAAAAAAGTGAGATAACTTATAAATTGGCTCTTAGGATTACAACTCTTTTATCAAAGTTCCAATCGGGTGCAGACGAAACGGGTACTATTTTCAACAACGTAAAAAAGATTTATGAATACCGTTCGGCTGTCGCTCATGGCAGTCATAAAGCTGGGCAAAAACGCGAGATCAAGCTACCTGACGAAACTACGGTTAAGGCTGTATTGTTGGCTAAAGAGTATCTACGAGAAATTTTAAAGATCATTCTCGATCAGCCACAATATCTGTCTTCAAAAGAAATTGATTTATTAATACTAAAAGGCGAATAGACAAGAGTTATATTGTAATAAATTTGTTTAGCCTCTTTTCAATATCTTAGTTAGTAGTAAATGATAACCAGCGGAAACCTTTTAGAAAAAATAAGCGAGAAGATAGCGATTTTAAAGCAGGAGATTAACCAAAGCGGTATACTCGGTATAACCAATATTCATAAGCACTGCGAAAATTTAGTAAAGCACCTTTTAAACGGCACTTATGGCTACAATTTAATAAACCTCAATGCCGGTGTCTCCAATTTTCCTGGTCTTGATTTAGGTGACGAAAAAATTGGGATTGCTTATCAAGTTACTTCGGATAAGACCAGTAATAAGGTTGACGAGACCCTTGATAAGGTCCTTCGGCATAAACATTATTTAAAATTTAAAGAGATAAAAATCTTTCTCCTTAGCAGTAAGCAAAGCACCTATTCGCTAAATGTTCAAACTGATGGATACTTTAGTTTTGACTGGAAAAAAGACGTGATTGATTTCGATGATCTGCTCAAAGATATTCAAGACCTGAATGCTAATAAACTGGAGGACATATTTAAATTATTGGAAGTGGAGCTCCCCTATACCATTAAAAAGTTAAAGGGTGAACGGGAATCAGAAACTTTCAGGAAAGCCACTCTTATTTCAATAAACGAAAGCCTGGCAAAATCAAATATGCCTTACTACCAGCATTCAGCAATCAAGTTTCGTTTGTCCGGGCATATATTTTCGACGGCTATGCTCTATAATGAGTTAAGTAAATTTTATCAGGAAGGCAACAAAAGAAGCAACTTATATCTATTTGATCATAATTACCGAAAAAATCAAACTGCTCAACAAGTGGATTTTTATGAAAAGCTGCATAGCGGGAATGTCATGAATTATTTTAGAGAAGGTGCATTACGTATATCTGGTAACAGTATTATTGTTGAATTTGCCAGCTATACGACGGAACAACTGATGCTTACACCTTTAAATAACGAGGTAATGGCGATATTATCATTACTTATTTTTTTCAGGCAACTTTACGGCAACAAAAGGTTTGAGGTTGAAATAGATTATGATATGGGTTCAAATGGCAAGCTGGTTTATATGGGAAACAATTCGCAATTGAAGGTAGATAATTATATGTCTTCTCCTATACTAAACCCATCTCCACATTCCTTTTCAAAGGTTGTTACAGATATAAATAATGACACCCTAAATGGCATATTTAACGAGATCATTCATGGTTTCGTGACAGAGGGAGAGCCTGGTTATTTTTTTCCGCCATTTTTGGACCTTAATGAACAGGCTCAAAATCCGGTAAACGACTGGTTCAAAAATTATTTTGCCCCGTCATTAAAGGATATTGAATAATTTCATTTATCTAAATCCATTAATGTTGGCCTCTTACTATTTTTTCTTTTGCTACTTTTCTTTCCCAAAGAAAAGTAGTCCGGGCGATTTTCACCTCAATAGGTAAGGCATAAAACAAATAAATAAGGGGCTTTCGCCCCTCTAAATTAATTCATTTCAAAAACCGCGTTTCCGCTTTTCTCAAACTCACGGCATAAATTAAATGCCGATTGGGTTTTGTTAAGCCCTGCGCCAAAAAGGATGGATTTTAATTTAACCTCGTCGTTTTTGTACTGCTTTACATTTTGAAAATACCCGGTAATGGCATTGTATGCACCAAACAAAGTTCCTTTAGTTGTTTCCATCTGTTGGGTTTCATTGGTAAAGGCATATTCACAAACCTTTTCAACGGTATTTAAAAACCGGCTTGAATATTCGTCTATATTTTCATCCATTACCTTTTGCAATACTTCTTTACTCGGCGCCATTGCCTGTTGCACTAGTTTAAGCACTTCCTTATCAGTTATCCGCACCTGCGCCCAACGATTAAAAATCCCGTTTAACTGGTTGGATAACACATTGGATATGCCCATGATTTTATGCGCCTGTTTTAACCGTTCCTGTGCGCTTTCGGTGTGACGTATCTTAATAACATTCGTCATATCAGATAGGGCCGCATTTAGCGTGTTATTGCAGACAATACGGATAGGGGTAAAAGCTGCCATTATACTACCGTATCCGTCATGAGAAGTAGTCAGGAATAAATATTTTTCAATTAAATCATCCCTGCCAACTTTTATATAACCCGGTAATTTAGCGGTTATAAATATGCGTTCGCCATTGCCTAACGCTCCGGCAGTTTCGTATAAAATTCCATCGCCTCCACCTACAATGGCGTCAAAAAATGAAAAGGCTTCCCTGTTTTGTACAACCTCGTAATCATTACCTACAACCCCTAAAATCTGATCTGTATCAGCCCTGACGGTTGCAAAAAAGTTTGAGACTTTTAATTCAGGTATAATCAAATCAGAATTGCCCAAATGATTTTCTGTATCATAAGTAAAAAGGGGGCGTTTTTCTACAAGGTAATCAAGTCCTGCAAACTGTATTGCTTCTTTACTGGTAGGGTAGCGGTCTATGATCTGCCCTAAATTGTGCCAGGCTTTTTCCTTTGTACTCATAAAACTGTGCTTGCCTGTCTTTTGATTGAAATTTATTAAATGTGCCATGATCTTAATTTTTAGTGTTTAATGGAATAATTTTTACCTCCAAAACCTGAACGTTTGGAGTACTGCTGACGCTTAAGCGGGTCTTTGTTTGTAGTTCCTCAATCGCGTCATGTATAATTTTATGTTTGGTTTTAATGGTGACTTGCACCAATAAAGAAATCTTATCTGTCCTCATACTGATAATTGTTAAAGAATTCGTTAAATTCAAATTGAAATACTGCCGGATTTTCCTGTGCCATCTGTTCTGCGTAGCCTTCCCAAAAAATTTGGTTGGTCAGCTCGATAAATAATTCGTACATCTTAATTGCTATTTTTTGGTGAGACATTAAAAAAGCCTCCCGTTGTGCCGGAAGGCTTTTTGTTGATTTAGGCGATAGGAAAAACGATTGTTGATTCGATTTCTTCCAGTTTTTCATTACAGGCATCAAAAATGAATTGCGCAACCATGCGGATCAAGCCCGGTGTCACGGTTACAAATTCCCTTTTTTTATCATCCTGAATGATTAATTTGCAACCCTGATACGGGTTACTTTCCAGTTCATCGTTTTCCGACAATAAAGCCACTTCAAAGCCTTCTAATTGCTTCATCCGGCCAATCAGGCTTAATCTTTGGATGCTTTTGCGGTGCAAATCTTCAACGGCTTTTAATTTTGCCTCTAAGCTTAATACGGGCGTGTCGGTTTTTACCTCCTCCTTTGGTTGCTGTACTTCGGTTTTTGCTTCTTCCTTTGGCTGTTGCGGTTCGGCTTTTGGTTCTTCTTTCTTTGGTTCCTCTGCTTTTGGCTGTTCAGGTTTGGCGGGGTCAGTCTTAACTTTTTCAGCTTCCGCTTTGCCGTTGCCGTTGGTGCTTTTGGCAGTCGTGCCATTTGTTTTTGCTGCTGCTCCGTTTTGGGCAACATTAGTTTTTACTTCTTTGGCTGCTCCGTTCTTGGTAGCTGTGCCGTTGTCATTTTGTAATTCCATTTTGAATGGGTTTTAAGAGTTAAAAATTTGTTAATTCTTTTCTCTCTCGTCCCTTTCCCTAAAAAGCTTATTTTCAAAAGAAAAAGGAAAAAAAGAAAGCCCAATTAAGGGTGGCCATAGCGGCAACGGGAGAGCTATAAGTCCCGAAGGGTGGCGAAGCCATTATGCGCTCGTACGTGCCGCGGCCACAACCTTTGCGGCTCTTTTTTTTCTTTTTTTTGAAAATAGCTATGCTAAAACATTTAAACTTTAATATTTATTTCAAGGGGGAAAGGCAAGTGCCTGGCTGCCGGATGAGCGGGATGAATTTGCCAGGTTAAGCGCAGCGTACGGTCAAATACGGGTATGGGGGTTGGGACATCCGGCAGGCAGGCTTTTGCCGTGCGGCCTGGAAATCTGGTGAGGGAGTGAAGCCGGGCGGGAACGACGAACCTGATTTACAGGCATGGGAAGCATTAGCGATTGCAGCGGCATCCTTCATAGAAGATACAGCGGAAAGCGCGGCGCCGGCAGGCGAAATGCCCGAAAATCAGACAGGATTAGTTGTCTTAACCTGGTTTACGAAGTTCTGATAGGGCCTGAGTCGAGGGATGTAATGTGGGGGTATAATAATTAAAGTATTTTTTGCGATATTTCTTCCGGTAGTTTTATTACGAAGTTTAGGATAAAATGTGCCAAAATCATTGATCATTACAGGGTCGCCTTCTGCTACTTTATTAATGATGGTATTCAGCAGAACAGAAATAATCTCCATAATTTCCTCCCGGTCGCTTTGAACCAATCCATTAACTTTTGTAATCACTTCAGCTTTGATCATACTCAACTTTAAATATAAGCAGTGTAAACTAAAATTAATTAACCGAACATAGGTTTATTGCCCATTGCTCAATAGCAGGCTTTATATTGCTGCCTTAATAATCTTAAATTTTAAGGTGAACTATAAAATTGACCTTAAAACTGATAGCTAAAGAAATGCCTGCCTTAATTAAGCGCCGTTTTTGAGGTATAGTCCAACTTTGACCTTAATATTAACCTATTATTAACAAATCAGTTTTAATATAATTATAAGGCAGGCCGCCGTTACATTTTATTTAAAATGATAACATATGCAGCCTCGTATCAAGACTCTGGAGGCCATGCTTTATTGCCCATATAAAGCATGGCAAATATCAAAAGAAGAAATAGCGGAAGATCGGGACCTTCTGAAAAATGTACAAAACCCAATCGCAGTTTCAGCCTGGCAAATTAGTCTGTTACCGCCTGTCGCCGAACAAATGTTAACGGTCAGATCTTCCAAACAGGAAAAACAGGCCCAACAACTATTAACAGATACTATAACCATTTTAAACAAAGATCAGCCTCCGCCCTTTTACAGAATACTACATTGTTCAGAATGCCAGTTTAAAAACAGTTGCTATAAAAAGCTAAAGGAAAGAGATTGTATTAGCTTATTGCCCGGTATGACACCAAAAGCAATGGGTAAATATCATAGTAGAGGCATTACCACCATCACGCAGCTATCACATTTGTTTAAGCCAAGACGAAGACGGGCACCGCAAGCAAGCGGCAGTTATTTATGGGAGTTGAAGGCTTTAGCTATCCGGGAACAAAAGACCTTTGTTATACAACCGCCGGTATTCAACTATGGTACAGCGGCTATCTACCTGGACTTTGAGGGTACTTCTGATGAAAACCATATCTATTTATTGGGCGGATTAATTATACAGGAAGGAAAACCGGAAGAAAATTTCTCCTATTGGTCAGGTCAAAAAGAGCACGAAGAAGATAATTTTAAGAAACTCTTTAACCTGTTTCTCCAATATCCGGATGCCGTTATTTACCATTATGGCAGCTATGAAACCAAAGCCTTAAAACAGGCAGTTAAAAAATGGCCGAAGTCGTTTAAACAATGGCCTGCCATTGAAAAGAGAATGGTGAACCTGTTAGGCTACCTGCGCACTCATATTTATCCGCCTACGTATGGTAATGGATTAAAAGAATTAGGTGCTTTCTTGAATTTTCAATGGCAGGACCCGGAAGCGGATGGGTTCCTAAGTATGGATTGGCGAAGGCAATGGGAATTAACCGGGATAATTGATTGGAAAGAAAGGCTGATCCAATACAACTTGGATGATTGCCGGGCGCTTTATCACGTACAGCGGTGGTTCTGCAAATTAGCCTCTGATGCGCAATTGGAAAATGTACAGCAGGTGGCGCAGATGAAAAAACATACGCCATACCACCTGCAAAATAACCTGGACTATGGGGAAGATTTTCAAACGATCAGCAAAGCGGCTTATTTCGATTACCAGCGTAATAAAATATACTGGCGCAATGAATTAAAGAAGCAAACTCCGGCAGCATCATCACTCAACCATAAGCCTAAAACGCAAAGAGGTATAATAGCCTGGCAGCCGAAAAAAGTAAACGAAGTGATCATTATTCCGCCCTTAAAGGTATGCCCTAAATGCGGGCATACCAAATTGTATCAAAGTCGGAAAGACGTTACTTTTGTAAGACAGACAGATCTAAAGTTTACGGCATCCGGTATCCGTCAACATGTCACGGAGTACCGCACACGCAGTTCAATATGTGCCAGGTGTAAAAATAGGACACGCAACCAAAACCTGCGAATGATGCATTACGGCGATAACCTGTTCGCATTGGTTATCAATTACTATGTGAATTACCATATCAGTAATGCCCTGATCAGTGATTTGATAAAGGAACATTACGGGATATGGATCAGTCCTATGTACCTGGTCATGTATAAAAACAGGTGGTGGAACAAGACTTGGGAGCCTGTAGCAGCCTATATCAAAAATATCGTACTGAACAGCCCGGTTATCCATATTGATGAAACCACGATCAAACTGGCCAGGGAGTCCGGTTACGTTTGGGTATTTGCCACTACCCATTCCGTGTTTTATCATTATGCGTCCACACGTGAAGTTGGCTTTTTGCAGGAATTACTGAAAGGTTACCAGGGTATTATCATTTCCGACTTCTATCCTGGCTATGACACCTTAAATGTCAAAAGCCAGAAATGCCTCATCCATCTCATTCGTGATCTTAACGATGACCTGTTTAAAAATCAATATGATGGGGAATATAAGGCAATGGTAGCCTCTTTCAGTAAACTATTGCGCAAGATCATTGAAACCATAGATAAACACGGCTTAAAGAAAGCCTATTTAGAAAAGCACATAAAGGATACCGAAACTTTCTTTAAAGAATTTATAGAATGTGATTATAAAAGTGAATTATCCCTGAAATATGCTAAACGTTTCAAAAAGCATTGGGAACAACTCTGGACTTTTTTGCATTATGATCATGTACCCTGGAATAACAATAACGCAGAAGCCGCAGTAAAGGCTTTTGCTCAGCACAGGCGTGGCGTAAAGGGACAAATGAATGTCAAGGGAATAAATGAATACCTGCAAATGCTGACGGTGGCGCAAACTTGCCGCTACAGGAATATTTCATTCCTGGACTTTTTAAGAAAGAAAAAAGGGATTTGGGAAAATGTGCAGCCGGAAGCTTTACCCGGTTTCCTGCCAATAGAACAAGCTAAATTATTTATTCACCGTTTGGGATTTGAGCGCAAAGCGCAATGGAATGAATGGCTTAGGAATCATAACAGGCCATCATTTATTCCTTCACGTCCTGAATGGACCTATAAAGATAAAGGCTGGACTGACTGGCATGACTGGATAGGTTTTGGCTTTCTGCCTTTTGAAAAGGCACGGACTTTTATGCGAAAGCTAAGACTTAGAAACAGGGAGGAGTATTGGGCATGGCTGGCAGGTGGGAACCGGCCTAAAAATATTCCATACAGCCCGGAGAAAGTATATCAGCATACCGGTTGGATTGACCTGGGCGACTGGTTAGGTACGGGTAACAAAAGCGGGAGACAGAAAAGAAAGTGGCTAAGCTATGAGGAAGCCAAAGCTTATGTGCAGGCATTAGGATTAAAAACCCAATTAGATTTTGTTAACTGGCGAAAGAGCGGCAATAAACCGGAAACAATGCCATCAAGCCCCGGCAGAACCTATAAGGAGTTTGAGGATTGGGGTAAATTCCTGGGAACAGACAGGATTGCAAATCAATGCAAGGGATATTGGGACTATGAGGAAGCAAAGGCTTTCCTTAAACCATTACGTATCAGTTCGAGTCAGCATTATCGCCAGTTATTTGGCTTAGGAATAATACCGAAAGAAATTCCTAAAAATCCATACGCTTATTATAAGAAGCAGAATAGCTGGGTAAGCTATCCGCATTTCTTACGGGATGATCATTGAATTCCCAGAATGGGTATGTTTAAGGTACTATAAGAAACCGGGAAAGAAATGCATGCAATATTAAAAAATAGAAAAGCCCTCGCACTCGCTGCTTGGGCTTTTCAACCTAAACCTTATCACAAGGCAAGCATAGAAGCCTGCCGTAAGATAAAGGCCAAGGTAGTTTAAAAATTATTAAAATTTCGGAACGATTAGTAGCCGGATTTTCTGTTTTGCGTACGGGTGTAATCCAGGAACATGCGCTCCCGGTCATTTTTTTCAATCCTTTTTTTATGCCGTCTGCCGCATCCCCAAATAAATAATGCCACTATCCCGAAGCCAATGGCATACAAGGGAAACGGGTGCTTTGCATACAATGCCCCGTAAAAAGCGCCTGTAGAAATAAAGCAGGTAAAAATAAAATATATAGCTGTTTTCATAAGATCCAATGCTTAAATATACTAAAATATTTAGTTATTTGAAAGCAAATTGATAAAAATAGTTTAATTGAGTTCATAGATTTTGTTGTGCTGTCTTGCATCCTGTACATAGTTGCGGATAGTGTCTACCAAATCGGAAAGCGGTATCCCTCTTAACCAGATCACAGGATTTTCAGGATCGGTTGTTTTCAACATTAAATCCATCAATTTAAATAGCTGCAGGATAAATGGCTGGGTCAATATGTAATCTTTAACCCTGTACAATTCGACGGTATCCGTTCTTTTAAAAAAGATGCCCCGCCTGATCCTGATAATTTCAGGGGTGATAAGATAAATGGTATTCCTGATATACATAAACCTGTAAAAAACAAAGAGCATGATCGCCAGGCTAAGCCAGACCAATGCAGGGAACATCCACCAGGCCAGCAGCAGGAATCCGACGGATAATAAGATCAGTGGTATTACTTTCATAAAAGCAAACATTGTTGCCGGCCTTACCGTGATAATTTGAGGTACAGTTATTTCTTGTGTTTCCATAATTTTAATTGTTAAAAGCATTTGCCTGAAGTTGGGCGAGATAATTATCGAAGTTTTTTGGTTTCTGTGCGCGGATATTTAAGCGGTATTTAGCTGATTTTTCAAAAGCGTTTAAGCTGAAGGTATTTGCCTGAAAGGAATATTGCTTAAACCGGAAAATTACCAGGAGGCTTTCTTCTGATAATAAGGATATAGCCACAGGCATCCTTCGGATACCTGCGGCTATTTTCAGGTCACAAATACAGCCTAACAAATCCTTGCTGAACAGGAGCGTGAAAATTTTGTCCTTTAGATTCTGGTTTATCCATTTGATTTGCGCGGCATTTGGTTTTGCCCCGGTAGCCAGGAAAAGCAAGGAATCTGTGTACTTAAATGAAGCAAAGTTTAAGTTTAGATAAGCGACCGCATCCATTGCAGATGCACAAACAAACACCTGCTTTATCATACTGAAATTGGCATCACCGGCTATCCACAGATTTTGGGAAACAGGAACCCGGTGAAATGCAAAACCAAAATGCTCAATGGCATCATGGTAGGAAAACACCAGGTTCCCTGTCCTATCATCAGTAA
>Ga0207132_1108_pt1 | contig 18078 bp, 11 predicted proteins | sample Alteio_BWMinHeat_14_FD_153554 | JGI IMG/M metagenome (GOLD analysis project Ga0207132, IMG submission 153554) | Enriched cells from forest soil in Barre Woods Harvard Forest LTER site, Petersham, Massachusetts, United States -... | ecosystem: Environmental > Terrestrial > Soil > Temperate forest >...
TTGCCCGGTGAGGATTCGCGAAATCAAGAGCCGGTGGCCCACCTGAAAAAACAGATGGCTCTCATCCTTGGCGAACTCGATGGACGCATCTGCGCCGGCTGCGTTCGCAAGTTTTTCCACTTCGTCCATGGCTTTTTTGGGGACGAGAACTTTCACTTCGCCGTTCAAGCCCGCGAGTTTCTGGTCCGTTTCAGCCAGCGCCAGGCGGTGGCCGTCGGTCGCAACCATCGCTAGCGTGTCCGGCTTCAGAATCAGCAAACCGCCGTTCAGCGTGTAGCGTGACTCTTCCATGGAGATGGCAAACTTCGTTTTGGCAATGAGGCTCCCGAGAATCGCGGAGGGAATCTTGACGAGCGTGTGGGGCATCGTGGGAAGCGCCGGGAAGTTTTCCTTGGCCATGCCAACGAGCTTGTACTTCTTTCTGTCGCTAACAATTTCCACCCAGTGATTCTCCAGCAGCTTGACCTTGATCTCGCCCTCGGGCAACAAACGCACGAGCTCCAGCAGTTTTTTCGCAGGGATCGTCCCCGCGCCCTCTTTCTTTATGTTGGCCTCGCAGGAGGTGCGCACACTCAGCTCCAGGTCTGTCGCCGTAATGGTCAACTGGCTGCCCTGGGCTTCGACCAGCAAATTCGAAAGAATGGGGATAGTCGTCTTGCGCTCAACGACACCTTGCGTGGTGCTAAGTTCATTCAACAGTGCCGATTTTGTAACGCTGAATTCCATCGCTTGATGTTCCTCGCGTGCGGTGCCTGTTGCGCTCATCCCGAGTTCCTTCGCAGCTCTTCTACCGCTGTCGTACTGTACTCGCTTTTTCGCAAAGTATAAAGCCCACAAAACACGTAAAACTTCTGGGAAATGCAGGGGAAACGGAACTCCTTCACGGCCAGCCGAGGGCCAGAGGCCAAGGGCCTTTTTTCCACAACTCTCCTTTCGCTCATCACCACAACAACAGTGCTGTTTTTTTTTACAACGATAAAGCTTGTTGTTGTGATGAGCGCGGTGAAATTGTGGAAAGCGCAACAACCGCTTTTGTCCGAGCGACCTAGCGTCACTTTTCAAAAGTGGCAATTTGTGGGAAACGGTGAGAAAACTGCGCTAGACCAGGGTTCGGCCGGCGGTACCAAGATATCTTCCGCCACACTCAACAGGATTTCCGCATCTTCTCCAACATCCATACACAGGTCTCGACACGCTAATTTCGCCGGACGCCATGCGGAGGAGCAACCCGTCGAGACACCAAGCCCGGGGAGATCTCCCCGGAGGAAGAAATCTCCCGGGCGTCCTGGACGCGAGGAGCTGAACGTAACGTGGGAAAAACGTCAAAGCTACTGCAAGGTATCCATCAAACGGGTGATGGTCCGATTGAGATCCTTGTCCGACCGCCGCATCTCCTCAATCTTGTTAATGGAGTGCAGCACGGTGGTGTGATGCTTGCCGCCAAATTGCCGCCCAATCTCTGGCAAAGAGGCGGAGGTGAGCTGCTTCACGATGTACATCGCCACCTGGCGCGGGAAGGCAATCGCGCGGGTGTTGCTGCGAACCTTCAAGTCCTGCTCGCGCATATTGAAATGCTCGCTCACGCGCCTCTGAATCAGATCGATGGTCACGCGCTTTTCCTGCGAGGCAATGATGTTGCGCAGCACCTGCTGCGCCGTGGCCAAAGAAACCGTCGCTCCGGTCAAGGAGGCGTAAGCCATTAGCCGCGTCAGTGCGCCTTCCAACTCGCGCACGTTGGACTTAATAGCACGCGCGATGTACTCCGCCACTTCATCCGGCAGACTAAAGCGGTCGTTTTCCGCTTTTTTCTGGAGAATCGCGATTTTGGTTTCCAGATCCGGCGGCTGGATGTCCGCGATCAGGCCCCATTCAAACCTCGAACGCAGCCGTTCCTCGATCGAATTAATCTCTTTCGGCAGGCAGTCGGAAGAAATCACGATCTGTTTCTGCTGTTCGTAGAGCGCATTGAAGGTGTGAAAGAACTCTTCTTGCGTCCGCTCTTTCCCGGCGATGAACTGGATGTCGTCCACCAGCAGCACATCCACGGTATGAAAGCGATCGCGGAAACTGGTCATGCGGTCGAAGCGCAGCGAATTAATCACTTCGATCGTGAATTTCTCCGCGCTCACATAGCTCAGGCGCATCGCCGGATTGCGCTTCTTGATGGTGTGCCCGATGGCATGCATCAGGTGGGTCTTGCCCATGCCCACTCCGCCGTAAAGAAACAGCGGGTTGTAGGCTTTCGAAGGCTGCTCGGCCACGGCGCGCGCTGCCGCATGCGCAAACTCATTGGACTTACCCACGACAAACGAATCGAAGCTGTAGCGCAAATTCAATTGATGATCGCTGCTTTCAAAATCAAGTTTCGCTTGCTTCACGCCAGTGGCGGTGGCAGCGGTGGGCACGGGTTCTTCCTCCGTACAGACATATTGCACTTTTACGTTGGGAGTCCCGAGTTCGTGGAAGACCGCTTTGACGATCTCGCCATAGGTCCGCGTCAGGACCTGCCGGAAGACCGTGCTGGGGATCTGCACAAACAGGCTTTCACCCTCGGCGCGGTTCAGCCGCGTGGGTTGAAACCAGGTGGTATAGGTGTTGATGCTGACCCGGGACTTCACGTGCTCCAGAAACCGTTCCCAGAAATTTGTCGCAGTAGTCATCGCAAGAGAAAATAGCATCCCGTTATTTCCACAGATGTGAATAAGCTGTGGAAAGCAGGTCCCTTCATTATCGTTTTTCAGGCTGCGGGAATCATGCCCGTACCGGAGCGTCGTGCTTTCCCCTGTCGCCCGGCGGGCGGCCCTTCAAGATTTGCCGGCCCCTCGTACCGCTGCTCTCTGACAGCGCGGGATTGTCGCCGATTGGAGGGAACGGAGCAAGAGAAAAGTGTTCGAAGGGGTTCACCGAGGTGCACACCCCATGCACAGTTTTTCCACAAGCACAGTTTTTGTGCAACGCTCTCCGGAAAGCCACGTTTGCTAGGGATTTACGCATAATTTTCACCCTCGCTCGAACATTTGCACAGGACGAATCCAAATCGTCCTGAGGATAATTCCCTTATTGTGGAGACTTTTTATCGGGCCGCTCGAATTCGTAGATGCCCAAGGGGTCGCTTCCGATGATCAGGCGGTCTGGTTCGATGAGAATCGTGGTTGCTTCTAGCCGCGCTTCCTCGGGGGTGTAGATCTTGTACGTCGCGCGGCGATTTCCTTCCCGGTCAAAGTGCAGCAGGTTATTGCCCACCGCCATCCATACTTCCCCGGTGGCGCGCTCCACGCCAACGGCCGTAAGGATGCGCTTGAATACCGGCGGCTCCCCGCGCTTCTCCTGCCTCTCGATCTCCTTGCGGGTGGCCTGCGCGGCCGGCCATGCGTCTACTCCGGTGTACTGGATATCCTGTCCACCGTAGCCGTTCCGGTCGTATTGACGCACGGTAGGTTCCGGCAGATAGGGAAACGCGTAGTAAAGATGCTCCCCCCCGTCCGTCGCCAGCATCCCGATATTCAGAAAGCGGTTGAGTTCGGGACGCTCGGAAATCGGCTCGGGGTCGCCAAACTCGCGGATGTCGCGGCCGTTTCTGTCAAATACCTTGACGAGGTGGGGTTCGTGCACGGTGGCCACGGCCACTTCGCCATCGGGGAGCGCCGCGATCGCCACCGGCGCATTGACTTTAATCAACCGCGCATTTCCCTTGCGGTCCCAGATCTTGATCGCATTGGCGCCGCGGTCCGCCACGTAAACAGTTCCGTCGGCGTCCACGTCCAGGTCTTCGCCGAAGGTGATGGTTGCCCATGGTGGAGACGGAGGACTCGGACCCCTGGCGTCTTCATAGGCAGGAACTCTCTTCAGCAGTTTCCCCGCTCGATCGAAGACGGAGGCGGATGAACCCGGCGCGCTCAACACATAATAGTTCCCGTCCGGCCCGCTTTTCACCGCGCGCAGCCCGGGCCCCACCCCCGGCAAGAGGCGCTTCTTGGCAATGAGTTCCCCTTCGTCCTGGCCAAAAACGCACCCGGCAAAACACCCCAGCAGACACAACCCCGCAAGAATCTTCACGTTATGCACAACCCCTTTTGTTCTGAGTCATCAGAGTAGGACGGAAGGATACAGGTTGCCCGTTTCAGAGCCTTCCCTAGTCGATCAGTCAATTTTGAACCGCAAGCGCTCAATCGAATGCGCCCGCAGCCGGCCCGCGGCGTTGCCAGGCCCCTCCTGGGTTTCGATCAGCACGCAGTTCATCTGCACATCGCCGGACGCCACTTCAAACCGCGCTGGCAACCCGTTGAGAAACTTTTTGATGATGCCGTCGCGGTCCATGCCGATTACCCCGCCGTGCGGCCCGCTCATGCCCACATCCGTGATATACGCCGTGCCGCCGGGCAGCACGTGCTCGTCCGCGGTCGTCACGTGCGTATGCGTTCCCACGACTGCCGTGACCCGTCCGTCGAGGTACCAGCCCATGGCCACTTTCTCGCTGGTGGTCTCCGCGTGCATGTCCACGAAAACGAAGGCGACATCCTCCGGCAGTTTGGCCAGTTCGCTGTCGGCTTTTCGAAAGGGATCGTCGATTGGCGTCATGAAAACGCGCCCCTGCAGATTGAGCACAGCGTATCGCACGCCGTTCTTTGCAGTGCCGACATACAACCCGCTGCCAACGTTGCCCTCCGGAAAATTGGCCGGCCGCAGCAGCCGCGGTTCGTGCGGCATGAATTCCAAGATTTCCTTGCGGTCCCAGCTGTGGTTGCCGCCGGTGAGGACGTCAATCCCCATCGCGAGCAACTCCTCCGCCAGCCTCGGCGTGATCCCGAAGCCAGAGGCGGAATTCTCGCCGTTGGCGATAACCAGATCGATCTGCCGTTGCGCAACGATGTCCGCCAAACGCTCCCGAACGATCTGCCGTCCCGGCGACCCGACAATGTCTCCAATGAAAAGTACGCGCATGCTTTAGCTGGACTCGCTGATACAAAAAAAAGAGCGGACTGCTTGGCCGTGGGGAGCTAGGCCGTGAACCTCTGAATTAGGTGGGCGCCACGAGCCAACCGTTAGGCTTTCCTGCCCCGCTCGCCCGTCTTGACTGGTTTACTTGCTGCCGCAGCGGCAACTCAAGACGCGCCAGCGGGACAGGCCGTGCACACGGGCTGTCTATCCGCAGCTCCTCAGAGATTCGTCATTGGTTCAAACAGCTTTCGCTCCCTCACCTGCTTCGAAGGACCGCTCCACCTCCTATTCTAGCAGGATGCGCGTTCAAAGAAAGGCAGCGGAACCAGAGCCTGCTCGCATGGCTTGAAACTTAGGAGAACGGGATAAAGGATTTAGCGAAGAACACCTTCCCGCGGAACGCCGCAACCTCTGAAATCAGTCACCACCCTGACACTGGCCAAAGTTCGGCGCCGCCGCATGGTTGTCTACGGCCTTATAATTGCTGTGATCGCTGACGTTCAGCAAATAGAATCCAAGGTGCATCTGCCGGGGCGCAATGCAACCAGTCCCCCCGCTGCGGCATCTTCATCCGTACCAGACGGATGACTAAGTGCTTTCTCTCTCGACTGTTGGTGAGGAAGGCAGACGGAAACCTTCGGAGTTTAAAGTCGGCTGGTCCTGTACACTTACCAGGCAGGGCATTTCGAGATTCCATTGAATGTGAATGGCCACCAGGAAACCGCATCGATACGGGCGCTTTCAAAGGCCGCACGAAAGACGCTGATATCTATAGGGGACCATCAGTACAAATGACAAATCCACGCCACGTCGTGACTTCATTTCCTTTGGGCGCCATCCTGTTCGTTATTCTGTTTCCGTCTCTTCCGGCTCTTGCCGAGGAGCAACAGACGCTTGATGAGCAGCCGGCCTTGTCCCGGACATCATCTTCTCCCCCATCAACGGCTCCCCAATCACCTGCTCCTCAACAGCAGCCCCCAGCCGACAAACCGGCAGAAGATAAGAACACGGATAAAACCCAAAACAACGGAACTTCCAAGGATCGCCTTGGCTTTGTGCTCCCAAATTTTCTGACCGTCGAGAACGTGGGCAAGATCCCTCCCCTTACTGCTAAGCAAAAATTCGCCGTTGTCGCCCGTGGGTCTTTTGATTGGGCCCAGTATCCCTGGTACGGCTTTCTTTCCGGCATCAGCCAGGCTGAAAACAGCGAGCCGGGTTATGGACAGGGCGCTGAAGGATATGGGAAACGTTATGGAGCAGCATGGGCGGACGGAACCATCGAGAATTTTTGGACGGGGGCCATCCTTCCCTCGCTGCTTCGCCAAGACCCTCGTTTCTATCAGAAGGGTAAGGGAGGTTTTTGGCATCGCACGTGTTATGCCATGAGCCGAATCGTGGTCACGCGGTCCGACTCCGGAAACAATCAGTTCAATGTCTCTGAGATTTTCGGCAGCGCGATTTCCGCCGGCATTTCCACTTATAGCTATCATCCGCACGAGGATAAGACTTTACGCAACACGGCGAGCGTCTGGGGCACGCAGGTCGGCTACGACACTTTGACTCTGGTAGTGAAAGAGTTCTGGCCCGATATTCGGCGCAAACTCCGAAAAAAAGAGAACTAAGCTGCCCGGTCCGCGATGCTTGGGACGAATCGTAGTAAAACGCCTGGGTGTATTGCGAGATTCGTCGGACTTCCCCAAGGGGGACGCCAGCATCAATCTTTCCAACACCACTGCATCAAGCAAAAGCGGCTATCCAAGACGGGAGAGTCCCGGCCTACCCACAACTGTGGTGGCGGCATTTAAGTGCGTTGAGAAGAGAAAGTGCCTGCCAGCGAGAAGGATCGTCGAAACCATCATCCGAAGGGGCGGCGCGCAGCGAAACACTTGTCCAGATCCAGGCGCACAAAATCCGTTCCTCTCTGCTCACCCCCAAGCGGACGTTGATTCCGATGCTCTTAGACTGCTAGTCGTGAGCGTCTTTGTGAGCCTTCACCTCGCAAAGACGTTCGGCGTTGGCATGCAATTGCGAAAGCAAGGTTTCCAGCTTGTCGATATCGACGTTCAGTACTCCCTGAAAAAACTGGCTGCGGACTTCCTCGAACCTGGTCTTCAATTGCGGCGCAAAACGTAGTCCCTTGCTGGTGGCCTTGATGATCAACAGCCGATGATCACGGGGATCATTCCTGCGCGAAACAAACCCGCTCGCTTCGAGCCGGTCGACGAACCGCGTGATCTTGCCTTTGTCTCTGCCCATGGCCTTGGCGAGCTTTCCGGCCGAAGTCTCTCCATCTTCGGCACAATGCACGAGCACGGCCGCTTCTTGTGCGGTCATCCCGAATTTGCTAAAACAACGATCAAACGCTGTTTGCAACCGGATGCTGGTACGAAAGAGCCGTGAAATCGAGAGTTCCGCCTGCCACTCTCGCACGCCGGCATACTTCCGCTCGGACTTCTGCGCTGGGACCAGGGGATTCCTTAGGAATCCCCCATCCTTCCCGCTCTCCGTTGTTCCTGCCATCGGTTTGGCCATCACGACTTATCGAGTCAATGGATTAAGCTGATTAAGCTGCTCCTCGCTTCGATGCTTCTAGAAGTGGAAGCCCAGCTCGACGGTTTCGGTGCGCGGTGTAACGTAGTGCGTGCCGCTGAATGTGGAAAAGAAGTTATACAGCGCGGTCTTGTTCGTCAGATTGATAACCGTGAAGCGCAAGCTCCATTTGTAGCGGTCCCCGTGGAAGAGGTTGTCTTCGCCTACACTGGCATCAAACAGGCTGCGCGGGGCGATGCGCTGTGGATTGTGATCGTCGTTTTCTTTTCCGGGCGCGGGTATCTTGATGAGTGTTGATCCAAACCCTGCCGCATCGCACGACAAAAGCGCCGTTCCCGTTGGGCCAGTAACAGCAGGCTTCCCGTCGCATGTGAGACCCGCCTGAAACTCCTGATCGGCAGTCAGCGGCAATCCGGTGAGATTGTTGATCATCAGCACGGTCGGGACTCCATTGACGGTAGCCGTCGAAAAGCCGCACGTCGCTGTGGGCGCGTTGCACGGCACGGCTCCGGCCACCAGCCCGTTGTCATATCTCCAGTTAAACGCCACCCACGGGCCGCGTTGCCAGGGCTGGTATTGGAGGTGGGTTGTTTGATCAAATTTCTGGTCGTGATCGATTCGGAAGACTCCAGGCGCAGGCAAAAAGGGCACTCCGCCGACCTGCGGCGGGAAATACCGTGCGGCAACCCCCGACAGGACCACCAGTCCCGTGAAACCGTGGAAGTTCGGCACGCTCACGCGCACCGCGTATCCCGGAATCTTCGAGTTATGCCAGGCAATCGGGAACGCCAGGGGTGAGGCCCCTACAACGCCAAAGTCGAAGGCGTTGTGTGTGTACTTCCAGAGGTATTCTGCGTCGACCACGAAATACTTCCCGAACGCTTGCTCGAAGCCCGCGTGGAATTCATTGCGCCATCCTGGATGAATCAACCCCGATACACAAGGCGTGTTCGGCGGCGGCACCAGGACCGCGATCACCGGAATGCTGCATCCGCTATTGGCAATGGCTATATTTTCGTTGAACGGCGTTTCCATGGTGCGCGCGTAAGACAAACGAAGCACCGTGCTGCTCGGCTTAATGTTGTAGGCAACTCCGACGCGAGGCTCCGGTTGGCGGTCGCTGACGTAACCGTTGTAGAGGTCTCCGCGAATGCCAAGGTTGAAGGACCAGTTTCCCTTGGTGATCGTGTCCTGGACGTAGAGAGAGGTTTCCTTCACGTCCGTGTGACCGTGAAACAAGAACGGCTTTCCCCCTTGCGTTAGGTCCACCGTTGCCAGAGTCTGGCAGGGACCGACTTCGTTTGGCTGCGTGGGATCCCCGCACGTGAAGTTACCGCCGGTGGGGCTGGCGGGGTTCGAAATGGGGTTGCCATTCGCGTCCAGTTGATTAAACAACCCCGAGAAACCCGGATCAACGGTGGCCAGAGTGTCGTTCTCTGTCAGAAACCAATGTTGAAACGTGATTCCCGCCTTTATGTTGTGGATGCCCTTCACGTAGGAAATGTCCGACCGCACACCCGCATTGGTAAGTTTTCGGTCCTGCCCGATCGTCTGGGCCTGCAGCCCCGGAGAAAAATCCGCAAACGGATCCCCGCTCGGGTAGAAGTTGAATTGGTCTTTTCGCACGAAACCGCCAAGCGTGAACACCGCCTTCGAGCTGATTAGGTGCGTCCACGTCGGCGCGACGTTATACGTCTTGATCTGGGAGCGCTGATCTGTGGGGCCCAAAGGGGCACCGTTCACCGGGTTGACGGCCACACCGGCCAGATTGCATGTGAATCCTGCACTGCAGGTATGCAATTGTTGGTCCCAGGTATTGGGATTTTGAAACCAGGAACGCGTAAAAGCAAAATTCACGTGGATCGTATCCGCGCCGGCCACTTGAAAGTCCACGCGGTCGAACAAGTTCTCTTGATTCCCCTTGTCGTGCAATACGGCGACTTCTGGCCCATCAAGGAATCGGCCGGTGTTCAAGCCGTTCGCCGCAATAAAGTTCCCCCACTTCTGCCCGCCGTAGGCGAGATTGACGCCAACGTTGGCCGTTCCAAAACTGCCATAGGTTGTGTACACCCTCCCTGTTGGCTTGGTCACTCCCAGGCCGGAGCGAGTCGTAACCTTGATCACTATGCTCGTTTTGTCGCCGAATTCGGCAGGCGGCGCTCCCGTAATCACTTCCAGCGACTGAATCGAATCTGTGGGAAGTTGGTTGGAAAACACCTTGCTCTGTTGATCCGAGATCGGCTGGTTGTCCACGGAAAACGAGTTTTGCGCGTGGTCCCCTAGCCCATGGAACAGGCCGTTGGAGTCCGCGGCGATTCCAGGCGTCACCAATGTGACCAGTGAGCTGACCCCCGAGCTCACGCTACCCAGCGGCAGGCGGTCGGTAATCGCTTGGTCCACGTCCGTGTGAAAGGTGGGCTCATTCTCGACGAGGTCCTCACCTTTTGCCTCCACCGTAACGCTGGTGTTCGCCGAGCCGACCTTCAGACCGATTTGCACGCTCGTGGGAACCGTCGAGCGCACATCTACATCTTGCGTGGACGATGCAAACCCGGTCGCTGTTACGACCAGATGATACGGATTGAACGGCACGTTCGTGAAATGGAAGCTGCCGTCGCTCCCCGTGGTTGTCTCCCGCCTGAAACCGCTGACGGGGTTGGAGACTTCCACAGTGGCGTTCACAACTACCCCGCCGGAAGAATCTTTGACGACCCCGTCAATCGATCCCGAATTCCCCTGCTGCGCCCGGCCGGGCGCGGCTGAAAAAAACAACACCAATGCCAAAATCGAATAAATCCCCAAACGCTTTAACATTTTTTCTCCATCCCTTTGCGGGTTACCTAGATTTGTGGATAGAGGCCGCCAGAAAATGTGGCGGTGGCGCTGGCCCACATAAGGAGTCAGCGCTCGGTTCGGCGATTCACTAGCAGGAGACGGAACCTACGCGGAAGGAGGCGCTCGAGAAGCGCGATCGAGGGAGAACGAATTGCTCGGCGCAGCATGCTGCGGGAGTGAAGAATATCTTGCGATCAGCTCGGGGACAACGACGAGGTCGAGTGCCGCCGCGGCCAGCACCGGCATGTGCAGCGACTGGCAGATGTGGCAAGCGGTTTCCGGACCATGGGTGTGTTGGTGGAGGAGGCTCCCGCCCGCCGCGAAATACAGCAGCACGGCGCAAGCCAACACGGCCATCGCCCGGCGCACGCTTGTCCGTCCGAAAATAGTCCTACCCAGCTGCATGACCTCCCCGTTAGCGTAACACCTTTGACGCTCTAGGCAGCAGAATGGGTGCAGAAAGTTGACCCCTCGCCTATTACGTTGCTTGACCCCGCAACCATTCCATCCTAAGCTTCGTCATAGTATAAGGATGTTCGCTAATCCTTACAGGACGTGTGTCTGTGCTGTGCTGCTCGGTATTATTTTCCTGGCGGCGCAATTCCACTTTTGTGCCGATCTCAATTCCGGCCCCAGCGGCGCGCATCCTTGTCAGCTTTGCTCCACGGCGGGCTCCGCCGTCACGACCGAGACGCTCGATCTGGCCGTCGTTCCGCTAGTCGACCGGCTGGAAGTTTTCGCAACGGTTCTCTCTCCTTCTGTGGAAGTCCCGCGCACGACCTCTCCTCGGGCCCCTCCGGCTCAATAGCTCTCGGTTCTTTCTCCATTTAATCCCTTCCACCGTAACTAGAGCGACCCTTCCCTATCGCATGGGACCGTAGAGGAGCATTAACATGAAGAAAAGAACGGCATTGGCCACCGCGCTTTTGGCCCTGCCTCTCGGTGCGCTGGCCCAGCAGAATCCAACGCCTGCTCCGCCCGCTTCTCCCACCCAGGCTGTGCCCCCGCGCGCGGACACCACGCAGCCCCCGCCCACACGTATCACTCTCGACGAAGCCATTCGTCTGGCTTTGCAGCACAATCACGCTCTGCTCGCTGCGCGCTCGACCATCCTGCAAAATCAGGCCCAGGAAATCACCGCCAATCTCCGCCCCAATCCCGTTTTGTCCTGGGATACGCAATTCCTACCCATTTTCCAACCCAACAACTTTACCGCGGATTATTTCGAAAACCAGGCGCAGTTCGACATTGGCATTGGTTACCTTTTCGAGCGCGGCAAAAAGCGCCAGCATCGCTTGCAAGCCGCTAAAGATCAGACCGCCGTCACGCGTGCTCAGGTGACCGACAATGAGCGTCAGCTCACCTTCAATCTCTCCCAACAATTCGTCAACGTTTTGCTCGCACAATCCACTCTCGATCTCGCCCAGCAGGACTACGACAGCTTTCAGAAGACGGTTGATATCAGCGAGTCCCGCTTTAAAGCCGGCGACATGAGCGAAGGGGACCTGCTCAAAATCAAATTGCAATTGCTGCAATTCCAGTCGGACGTTTTTGCAGCCAGGCTCTCCAAAGTCCAGGCGCTTGCCTCTCTCCGCCAGCTCCTGGGGTTCGAATCCGTCCCCGACAATTATGACGTGGAGGGCTCTCTCGACTACCAACCTGTTCACGCAGGTCTCGACGATTTGAAGGCGCTGGCCCTGCGCACGCGCCCGGATCTCCAGGCAGCCCATTTGGGCGTAACCGCTGCGCATAGCCAGGAGTCACTGGCAGAGGCCAACGGCAAGCGCGACTTGAACGTCACTTTTGATTACTCGCACGTCGCGGGCGTCAACAGCGGCACCTTCTTCTTCAATATCGATCTCCCCATTTTCGACCGCAACCAGGGCGAAATCGCCCGCACCCGTTACGCCATTACGCAATTCCAGGAATTGCAAAGCGAAGCCTCCCAGCAAGTCCTCACCGACGTCGTCGACGCCTTCGAGGCGTTGCACTCTAACGATCAAATCATTCAGCTGTACCGCGGCGGTTATGTCGAGCAGGCCCAGAAATCCCGCGACATCACCGAGTACGCTTACAGAAAAGGCGCCGCCAGTTTGCTCGATTTTCTCGATTCCGAGCGCACCTACCGCGCCAACCAGCTTGCCTACCGTCAGGCGCTCGCCAGCTATATGACCGCGCTCGAACAGATGCGCCAAGCCGTAGGAACGAGGAATCTGCCATGAATTTAAAGACCCAGTTTCGCATCGTGACTTTTCCGGCGTTGGCTATCGCTACCGGCTTTCTCATGGCCTCGCTCGCTGGCTGCGGTGCCGACGATTCCGAGTCCAAGATGACTTCTTATTCCGGGAGCGAATCGAAAGCGGAAACCGCCGAACTCTTTACCGTTCCTCAGAACCAGATGGCCCATGTCCAGGTGGTTTCGGTCGAAAAGGCAGCCCTCCCGCGCGTTCTTCGGCTCACCGGCGCAGTGGCCTACAACGCCTTCAAGACCACTCCGGTTTTCGCGGCCATTGGAGGCCCCGTCCGTGAGCTCCTCGTCGCGCCCGGCGAAACCGTCCAGGCCGGCCAGCCGCTCCTCACCGTCAACAGCCCGGACTACTCTGCGGCGCGCTCCGCTTTCCTCAAAGCCCGCACGGCTTTTCTTCTCGCGGACAAGTTCTATACCCGTGCGCAGGATCTCCTAAGTCATGGCGCCATTGCCGAAGCCGATTTTCAGACCGCCGAATCCACGCGCATCCAGGCCCAAGCGGACCTGCAGTCCAGCGAAGACGCTCTTCGCGTTCTGGGCATCAACGATCCCGAATCGCTCGAGAAGAGTCCGCCAAAAACCACTTCGCAAGTCCCTGTTCTCGCCCCCGTCGGTGGAGAAGTTGTCGAACGCCTCGTGGGCCCCGGCCAATTGCTTCAGGCCGGCACCACACAAGTCTTCACCATTTCGGATATGAGCACGGTTTGGGTTCTCGTCAACGTGTACCAGGGCGAAGTCGCCTACGTGCGCCCCGGAGACGGCGTGGACATCACCACCGACGCCTATCCCGACACGTTTCACGGGAAAATTTCCTACCTCGCCCCCGCGCTCGATCCCAACACGCGCACTCTTCAGGCGCGCATCGTCACGGAAAATCCCAGCAAGAAGTTGAAGAAGGATATGTACGTCACCGCCTCCGTCAATGCCGGCGCAGTCGCTAACGCGCTGACGGTTCCGGACGCTGCCGTTCTGCATGACACCGAAAACCAGCCCTTCGTTTACGTCCAGTCCGCGACGAAACAAAACGAATTCGCGCGCCGCTTGGTCCAGGTCGGCGACAGCCATGGCGGCCGCACGCAAATTGCCGGTGGTTTGAAGGAACGCGAGCACGTGGTCGGCGACGGTGGGCTCTTCCTGCAATTCAAGAATTCTTTGCAGCACTAACGGGAGACGCGTCTTAAAGAAATCACCATGATCCATCGCATTGTCCAATTCGCGCTCCGCCAGCGGTTCCTCATGATGATGATCACCCTGTTGATGATCGTCGCCGGCGCCGAATCCTTCCGGCGCATGCCCGTCGACGCCTACCCCGATCTTTCTCCCCCTATGGTCGAACTGATCACCCAGTGGCCCGGCCACGCGGCCGAAGAAGTCGAGCGCCTCACCACTCTTCCGCTCGAGCTGGCCATGAACGGCACGCCGAACCTCAAGGTCATGCGTTCCATTTCGCTTTACGGGCTCTCTGACGTCATCCTCACCTTTGAGGACAGTACGGACGCGTACTTCGCACGCCAGGTCGTTTTCCAGCGCCTCAGCGATGCCACTCTTCCCGCCGGCGTCGCTCCCAGCATGGCCCCGCTCTTCAGTCCCAGCGGCCTCGTGTATCGCTACGTCATTGAAAGCCCCGACCGCTCTCCGATGGAACTGCACACCTTCGAGGACTGGATCATCGAACGCGCCTACCGCAGCGTTCGCGGCGTCGCCGATGATTCCGGCTTCGGCGGCCCCACCATGCAGTATCACGTTCTTCTCGACCCCGTTAAGCTCTACAACTACCATCTTCCCGTCGTTCAGGTTCTCAACGCGCTTACCGCCAACAACGCCAACACCGGCGGCGGCTTCTACTCCCAGGGTGGCCAGTTTTATTACGTCCGAGGCCTCGGCCTCGTCAAAACCACGGAAGACATTGGGGAAGTCGTTGTCGGCAGCGGCAACGGCGTGCCCATCCGCGTAAAAGACATCGGCCGCGTGGTCATCGGCAACGCCCCGCGCCTCGGCATTTTCGGCTTCCAGAGCAAAGGCCAAGACAACCCCGACGCTGTCGAAGGCGTCATCCTCATGCGCCGGGGAGAACAGACGCAAAATGTGCTCCAGGGCGTCGAGAAAAAAACCGTAGAAATCAATCGCGATCTTCTCCCGCCCGACGTCAAAGTCCGCCCATACTATGACCGTAGCAATCTCGTCGAAGTCACCACCGACACCGTCGAATGGAATCTCCTGCGCGGCATGGCGCTTGTTCTTATCGTGCTCATTTTTTTTCTCGTCAGTATCCGCGCCGCCATTATAACCGCGCTAACGGTCCCCCTCGCTCTGCTCTTCGCCTTCATCTTTCTTCACGCCACCGGAGAAGCCGCAAACCTCCTCTCCATAGGCGCCATCGACTTCGGCATCATCATCGATGGCACCATCGTCATGGTCGAAAACATCTACCGCGAGCTCAGCCTCCGCCATGGCCAGGAATACAAACTCAACGAGATCATCCTGGCGGCCGCTCGCGATGTCGACCGCCCCATTTTTTACTCTGTTGCCGTCATCATCGCCGGTTACCTCCCCATTTATGCTCTCACCGGTCCGGCCGGAAAACTCTTCCATCCCATGGCTGACACCATGGCCTTCGCCCTCGTCGGTGCTCTCCTCCTAACCCTCACTCTGGTTCCCGTCCTGGCCTCCTACTGGTTCAAGAGCGGCGTCCAGGAAAAACCCAATCGCATTTTCGACCGCGTTCGCGATGGTTATGGCAAGCGCCTCGAGTGGTGCCTCAATCATCCAAAGCTCACTCTCTTCGTGGTCACTCTTATTTTTTGCGCAACTCTACTCCTCCTCCCCTTCATTGGCGGCGAATTCTTGCCCCATCTTGACGAAGGCGCTCTTTGGGTTCGCGCCACCATGCCCTACACGATTTCTTTTGAAGAAGCTGCCAAATTCGCTCCGCAGGTTCGCGACATTCTCTCCAAGTACCCGCAGGTCACGGTGGTCGGCTCGGAGCTGGGCCGCCCCGATGATGGCACCGACCCCACGGGCTTTTTCAATTGTGAGTTTTATATTGGCTTGAAGCCCTACGACGACGCTTCGTGGAAATCCGGATCCATTCACACGAAGGAACAACTCAGCCGCGACATCGATAAGAAGCTCGAATCCTACCCCGGCGTTATTTTCAACTTTACCCAGCCCGCCGAAGACGCTGTCGATGAAGCTCTCACCGGTCTCAAGTCTTCGCTAGCCGTCAAAATCTTTGGCGCGGATCTCGATGTCCTCGAGAAAAAAGCCGTGGAGATTCGCAACGCTCTCGACAAGACGCCTGGCTTCAAGGAACTTACCGTCGTTCGTGAGCTAGGCCAGCCCAGCCTCCTGATTAACGCCGACCGCGCCAAAATCGCCCGCTACGGCATCAATGTCGCCGACGTCGAAGCGGTCGTCGAAGCCGCCATCGGCGGACAAGCAGCCACTCAGGTCATTCAGGGCGAAAAGCTTTTCGACCTGGTTGTCCGCATGGAGCCCCAATACCGCTCCAGCGTACGCGCCATCGGCGATCTCCTCGTTCCCGCTCCTGCCGGACAGCAGATTCCTCTCTCCGAGCTCGCTAGTATCCAGGAAAGTACCGGCGCTTCCTTCATCTATCGCGAGAACAATTCCCGCTACATCGGCATTCAGTTTTCCGTGGAAGGCCGCAATCTGGAAGGCACGGTCAACGCCGGCCAGGCGGCCGTCAAAAAAGCCGTCACGCTTCCAGACGGCTACCATCTCGATTGGGGCGGGGAATACAGCGAGCTCCTGGAAGCCAAATCGCAATTCCTGGTCATCGGCCCGCTCGCTCTGCTGCTCATCTTCATGATTCTTTTCGCTCTCTACGGCAACTTCAAATTCCCCATCACCATCGCTCTAGGCGTCATCTTGACCGAGCCCGTCGGAGCGCTCATCGCCCTCAAGCTCACCCACACTCCCATCAGCGTCTCGAGCATCCTCGGTTTGCTAGCTCTTCTCGGCGTCTCCGTGGAAACCGCGGTCATCCTCGTCAGCTACATCAACAAGCTTCGCCTGGAAGGCAAAACCGTCCGCCACGCCACTCTCGAAGCCTCGCTCCTTCGCCTTCGTCCCATCATGATGACTGCTCTGGTAGCCTGCCTCGGACTGCTCCCCGCCGCCATGTCCACCGGTGTAGGCAGCGACACGCAAAAACCCTTCGCCATAGTCGTTGTCGCCGGCCTAGTCTCGCGCCTGGTCCTCGGCTTCTTCGTCAACCCAGTTCTTTATGAAATCGTAGCCCGCGAAGGCGATGTCCTCCAGGTCTGAGGCACTTGGTCTGGTGCAAAATCTGCTAGGGATGGAACTTGCCCCAGGCGTCGAGGCGAGGAATCCATGCGGGGAACAACCTGAATCTTTTACGAATTCGGATCAAACGTAACAGCCACGGTAATCGTGCTCTCGCCACCCGGCGCAAAGCGCCACTGACGCACGGCTTTCTCGGCCGCATCCGCCAATGCCGGATTCCCACCCAGCACCCCAACGTCCTTCACCGTTCCATCCGCATGGATAGCCACTTTCAACCGCACCGTCCCGCCAATGCCCCTTCTCTTCAAAATCGACGGATACTGCGCTTCCACCTTTTTCAGTATTTTGCGGTCCATCTCCTGCCCGCGGATCGGCGTTAGGCACACCAGCGTCAAAACTAGCCAACCGCATATCGCGGCGTATCGGTTTCTAGGTTCACGTTTTGTCATCGTGCGGCCTTAAATCAGCAGAGCTACGGGCTTGGGTCCGGGACCACGCACACCTTTGGCACACTAACGCTGCAGTCCTCCTACCAACTTTCCGCGTTTTTCGCAAACGCGTTCCAGCAGCGCATTGCACACCCTGGAATAATTGTAAGTTATTGAAATTAATAGATTTATAGAGTCAGTGACGATTCGGGTCCGCGCCCTTAGGGAGAGCCAAGCGGGAACACACCACCACACCGTCTCACCTCTTCTCAACACCATGTTTCACATTGAGAAGATTCCGGTGATCGCCCCCCGGGAGGAGAGTCTCCCCAGCACCGCGTCTTGGCCAGTCTCAAGAGAGAGAACAGCGCTCGGAGGAGCCACTACTTCGCGGGTGCGGGCTGCGCTGTAGGCGGCAGAATTCCATTCAATCGCAAATACACCGCCTGCGCCCCATAGTGGTCGTACCAATCGTCGCTCAAGGTAATCAGCGCTCCCGCCCGTGACGTCTGCCGGTTCCCAAACAAAGTCAGCGGATCGCCCAGCTTCGAGTCGTCTACGCCCGCCAGCGCCGTCGAGCAAAACTCAAACGAAGCCTTGAGCCCCGCCACCAGCTTGTCCTTCCCATCCGCCTCCGTCAGCTTCACGTCCGGAGCTGCCGCTCCCGAAATCTTCGAACACAAGAAATAATTCGACTGCGCGATGTGCATCACCACGTGCCCGAACGAGTTCATCTCCGCGGTAGGCTTGAAGCTATATTTCTCAGCCGGCATCAAATCCGCCGCCGCCACCATATTCTTCTCATACCGC
>Ga0207132_1109_pt1 | contig 17942 bp, 13 predicted proteins | sample Alteio_BWMinHeat_14_FD_153554 | JGI IMG/M metagenome (GOLD analysis project Ga0207132, IMG submission 153554) | Enriched cells from forest soil in Barre Woods Harvard Forest LTER site, Petersham, Massachusetts, United States -... | ecosystem: Environmental > Terrestrial > Soil > Temperate forest >...
TCTACCAGTTTCTGGCGCGCCTCGGCTAATGACCCCGCAGCCTCGACGTGCGAGAAGACCCGGCCGTTTGCGTCAGCAACGCGGCAGACGAATTCCCCCATGCCCAACAGTTTACCTCATCTAGTTAGTATGCGGAGTAGGCGCTGAGGGTTGGCTGTTCCTCTGGGGAAACGCCCCCGCGATTTAACCGAATTTTAACTCTAAGGCCTTGATGCGGTGGGTGATTCCGCATCGACAATGGCGACGCCGGGGGGAACATCGAAGCGGAAAAAAGAGTCGGTGACGGGGGGATCAAAGCGCCAGGCGGCGAATTTGAACTCGACGACCACTCCACCGTTTTCGCGCACAAGGACGCGGGCGAGTTCGCCAGAGACTGGCGCGATCTCGAGAAATACGGATTGGTCCGGACCGGCTTCCTTGCTATCAGGTGCGTCGCCGGCCCGATGGTTCGGCTTACTTTCTCCGCCGCGGAGCGGGCAGTACAGAACGGTGTTTCCTGGAGTGTCGGGCTCTTCCGCGGTGGTGGATTCGACTCGCGCGCAGACGCGGGAAAGCTTCATCTCTCCGGCCAGAAGAGCCAGCGGCGTACGCCAATCCGTGCTTTGCCTAGCTGGAGCACGGGTGACGGTATGATCCGCTGGGACATAAAACCAGGCTGTCTTGCCATCCACTAGAAAGAGATTCTTTTCGGGTGATTCGTACTCCCAGCGCATTTTGCCGGGACGCCGGAAATAAGCGACTCCGGCTTCTGAGCGAACCACGCGGCCGTTTTCGGAGTAGCGCTCGAGAAAGGTTGCGGCCAGAGTGCGCGAACCGCGGTAGCGAGCTTCGAGCTTATCGGCGATGAGCTTCGCCTCGGAGCTGGTAGAAGAGAGAGCGGTCAGCATCGCGCAAAAGTAGCCTAACAGGGCTAGCATGATTTGCAGTCTATCAAGCCCGCCAGGCGTGGCCAACATGCTTTGGCACTCCCATCGGACGTTCGAAGCAAAAAAGCACAGGAAGGGTTTCCTGTGCTCCCGGATCTCTTAGCCCAATCTCGCAAGTCGCCTGAACTGTTTATTGAATAGGACCGCTCGCACTGGTGCAACCTGCGCCGCTCGGTTCGAACCGGATCACGCTCACCTGGTCCGAGCAAAACTGGCGCTGACCCGACAGGCCCACCGTAACGGGCGTCGCCGTAATCGCGTAGGCGGTAGAAGGAGTCAGCCCGTCTCCCGTATAGACAAAGGTATATCCAGCCTTGCTTCCCGAGCTGAGGACGCTGTCCAATAAGCAGGAATTTGTAGAAATGGCTACACAAGGGGCAGCCCCGCCTAATGCAAGCAAACTCGGCGGAAATCCTACGTTTTGATAGGTACTGGAGTAAGTAATGACCGACGTGTTGATGGTGCGCACAGACTGCACGGCTGAGGACTCATTCGCCACCATTCGCGACCGGAGATAGTTCGGCACCGCGATGGCTGCCATAATTAGAATGATCGCCACCACGATCAGCAGTTCAATCAGAGAGAACCCGTCTTGTTTTCTTCTCATAGAAGTGTCCCAGCGTCGAGCCATTTTCAATGCCAACATAGATTTGCGTCTCAACAGTAGGGAGCACTCTTAAGGCCATTCCAATAGCGAATCAGGCAGCGTAACTGATTGATTCTTGGCTTGTTAACTTTGACTCCAGGAACGCTTCGGCGTGCCGAATGACACTAATCGTCACTCCCATCCGTGCGCCCTAACGCAAAATGGCGATCTTAGGTGTCGATACTGGATGCGTGTTTTGCCGGACTCACGAGCTGCCCCATCTGCCCCGTAAGACCAGAGTCAGCGAACGGTGTGCAAGATACCAGGACTAGTTCACAGTCGAGTGCAAAGACTGCACTTTGGCCCAGATGGGGAATCAGAACTTGGCAGCAAAAAAAAGAGCACGGGATGTTATCCCGTGCTCTGTCGTGCTTCTCCCGACCGGTTGCCCAGTCGAGATCAAACCTTACTGCAGCGGGGGATCAGCTACCGAGGCACCGGCGCCAGCAGCATTATAACGGATTACACCTGATTGGTCAGAGAAGAACGCGCGTTGACCTGAGCTGCCAACCGTGACCGCAATGGCCGTGATCGAGTAACCGACTGAAGGCGTAGCGCCATCGCCGGTCCACTTGAACGTGTAGCCGCTCTTGGTGCCGGCTCCGAGAACTGCGTCAATCAAGCAAGCAGCCGTCGAAACAGCCACGCAGGGCTGTGCAGGGCTGCCCATCGCCACTAGAGAGGCTGGGTAGCCAGCTCCAGGGTAGGTGGACGAGTACGTCACTGCGGAAGTATTGAGTGTACGGATGGAACCAACCGCCGACGCTTCGTTAGCCGCCATACGCGATCGGAGGAGGTTCGGAATTGCGATGGCCGCGATGATCAGAATAATCGCTACGACGATAAGCAATTCGATAAGCGAGAAACCCTTCTGCTTCTTCATTCTATCTCCTTGAGAGTGTGAGAGTCTTAGGTGCCAGAGCACGCCGTTCTAAGATGCAAGGCGGGTGCCACTCGATGGGACAAAGGCAGTGTTCCGCGGAAATCAGCAAGCCGTTTGTTTTCTGATATATACAAGGGAACCTCGGGCCGGTCTAGTACCTTGGCGGTTCATCCTACGAGCCTCGAAAGCTGTAAACTGACCGTTTGCGTCGTTTTTCCAGACACAAAAGGGCACTTGCCGGAGAGGGAAGACGCTGGTTGACCCATTGAATTTGCCCGCAAAGCCTTCCCGTATCTATAAGTTATGCTTCTTAGCGTAGTGGCGGAACGAACGGTAGCTGATTTTCAGGAGATCGGATGCCTTCGTCCGGACTCCGTGCGATCTTTCCAGGGCTCCTTGAAGATACCTTCGTTCGGTTTCTGCAATCTCTTTTTCAAAGTCGAGCCCTTCCGGTGGAAAGGAGGGTTCGCTTGCAGCCCCAGCCCCGGAGCTGAGCGCGGAGGCATAGCCAGCGATTCGGTCGGGGAGAACGCGGAGAGAGATCTCCCCGCCTGTCTCGAGCGCAACGGCGCGCTCCATGGTGTTCTCCAGCTCACGAACGTTCCCCGGCCAGTCATAGGCTTCCAGGCGGCGAACCGCTTCCGGCGATAGCGCCTCTACGGGCTTTTCCATCGACTTACGGAACCGTTCGAGGAAATGCCGGGCCAGGAGGGGTATATCCTCGCGGCGCTCCCGCAGAGCGGGGACCTGGATGGGAATAACGCTCAAGCGGTAGTACAAGTCTTCGCGGAAGCGACCTTCTGCAATCTCTTTTTCAAATTCCTTGTTTGTGGCGGCGATGATGCGGACGTCTACGTCGATTTCTTCGGTGCTGCCGATGGGCCGGACTTTGCCTTCCTGGAGGACGCGGTAGAGTTTCACCTGCATGGTCAGGCTCATATTGCCAATTTCGTCCATGAAGAGCGTGCCGCCATGGGCAGCCTGAAACAGGCCTTGGCGATTCTCGTTGGCGCCCGTGAAAGCGCCTTTCATATAGCCGAAGAGTTCCGATTCGAGGAGAGTCTCTGGAAAGGCACCGCAATTGATGGTGATAAACGGAGCTTGGGCGCGCAGGCTGTTTTCGTGAATGGCGCGCGCAACCAATTCTTTTCCCGTACCGCTTTCGCCGGTGATTAGGACGCGGCTGGTTTGCGGGGCAATGGTTTGGATCAAGTCGAAGATGGCGCGCATCTTGGGACTTTGCCCGACGATATTGTCGAGGCCCGTGAGTCGCCGCAGTTCCCTGCGAAGGTAGCCGGCCTCCTTTTTCCACTTGAGGTTTTCAGAGACTTCCCTAACCGCGCGTCGCAGCTGGTCCACCAGTTCATGGTCTTTAATGACGTAGCGGTCCGCCCCCGAATTGATGGCGGCGATGGCCGTCTCCACCGTGGGGACGCCGGTAATGAGCAGAAAAAAGGAGTTGGGCGAAATCTCTTTGGTGAATTTTAGGAGGTCCACGCCGGTGGCTCCGGGCATGCGTACATCGGAGATAATAATGTCAAAGATCTGCGATTCGAGCTTGCGTTTGGCCGCTTCGACGCTGTTGGCCACTTCGACGCGGTGACCGTCCTTGCGAAAGGTAATCTCCAGAAGCTCGCAAATGGAGCGCTCGTCGTCGACGACCAGGATGTGAACGAGGTCGCTTTGTGATTCCTTTGCCGCTGTTTTCGTAGCCTGCATAAGACCTCACACCGTGCGCGGTAACTCCACGACGAATTCCGCGCCGCGATCTTTCTCTGAGATCACACTGATTCTGCCGCTGTGTGCCTGCACGATCTGATACACGATGGAAAGCCCCAGGCCAGTTCCGCCCTCAAAACCGGATTGCAGAGGCTCGAAAATTTTAGCCCGCTGCTTGGCGTCAAGTCCGATACCGGTGTCCCGGAACGCAATGCGCAGCCAGAAGGGCAGCAGTTCGATATCCACGGTGAGGGTTCCACCGGTGGGCATGGCGCGAAGAGCGTTGTCGCAAAGATTCCAGAAAACCTGCTTGATCTTGTTGGCGTCCACGCGCGTGCGCAATGCAGCCCCGTTAAAGGTGCGCACGATATGGTACTTGTTCTCGATTTCGGGTTTCTTCTCGAGCAACGTAAGCGTTTCATCCAGCAAGCCGCGGACGTCAGCTTCGTGAAATTCGTAGGTCTTCTCGTGCGAATAATTCAGAAAGTCTGTGATGATATGGTTCAAACGCTCCGATTCGCGGCTGACGATGTTGACCAGATGTTTCTCGTCCTCTTCCAGCGGAACAAGGCGAGCCAACTCCTTCACCGCGCCGGCCATGGCCGTGAGCGGCTGGCGGATTTCGTGGGCGATGGCCGCGGAGAGCCTGCCGAGAGCCGCCATGCGCTCTTTTGTGGCTACTTCTTGCTCGAGTCTGCGAAGCTCGGTCAGGTCCTGAAAATTGAAAACGTAGCCGCTGCGCGAGGAATTCCTGGTGCGCAGCGGCGAGACGGAAATGCCCACATATCTCTGCTGGCCGTCCGGCGTGCGGAAATCGATCTCTCTTCGCACCACCGGGCGTTCATTGGGGCCCTTGAGCCCGGGAAGCCAGAAATTCTCGTCAAGCTCGGGGAGCTTGCGCCCACGAAGGTCAACAAAGCGCCAGCCCAGAATTTCTTCTCCGGTGCGATTTAAAAGCACGATCCTGCCTTCGAGATCCGTTGTGAGCAGGCCGCCGCGCATGGAATGGATGATATCTTCGGTAAAATCCTGGAGTTCCAGCAGCTCTTCGCGCTTTTCCTCGAGTTCGATGCCTTTGCGGCGGAGGGATTGCGCGAGAAGACTGGCGAGGTAGGCTACAGCGAGGAAACCGAAGAGATTGCTAAGAAACCAGACACGCAGCGCCTCGGGAGTCGGAACCAGGAGGAAGGTGCGGGGAATTTTTCCCGCAAACGCTAAAGCGGTCATACCGCCGAGGATGGAGAGACATATCGCGGTAGTGATAAAGGCCACTTGGCGCGAGAAGAGGATGCTGGCGACGATGATGACCAGCAAGTAGAGGGAGATAAAAGAGCTTTCCTGGAGACCGGTGGTGTAAACCAGCGCCGAAATGATAATGATGTCGCCGGCGACTTGCAGAACGCCCTGCCAGCTGGCTCCGGACACCCAGCGGACCAGCGCGAGATGAAGAACCCCAAGGAGAACCCAGGCCAGCAAGAGAGGCAGGAAAGAGTGGTTGGTGCTGGAAGCGGGGACGTATTGTGGCCACGTGAGGCCGACCCCGAGGATTAGGAGAATCGTGAGCAGGCGGACACGGGTCAGCCAGCCCAACCATTCTCTCGTTGTCGTACTTTGATCCATGGATCGCCCGCGTTCCTGACCCCAGTCGTGCATCGGGCATGCTCTAGTTTAGACAGAAACGGCGAAGGGCCGGGAGTTCTGTCCCTGCCCTTCGCCAAATGGATAACGCTCGCAGCGCGAGTCTCGGATTAGTGCGACTGGCTCAACTTGCCGATCAAGGTGAACAACGGCAAGTACATGGAAATGACCACGCCGCCAACCACCACGCCGAGAAAAACGATCATGATGGGTTCCAAGGCGGTCAAAAGGTCTTTCACGGCAGCGTCGACTTCTTCTTCATAGAAGTCGGCGATTTTCTGCAACATGGCATCCATCGCGCCGGTCTGTTCGCCGACGCTGATCATCTGGGTGACCATGCCCGGAAAAACCTCGGAGTCTTTTAGAGGTTCGGTGAGCGATTTACCTTCTTCGAGGGACCTACGGACTTGCTGCAAGGCTCTTTCGACGACGGCGTTTCCGGCGGTCCTGGCGGTAATGTCCAGGCCTTCGAGGATGGGCACGCCGCTAGCGATCAGCGTTCCCAAGGTGCGGGTAAAGCGAGCTACCGCGATCTTACGCATGAGCATACCGAGCACGGGCAAGCGGAGGATCGTCGCGTCAACCGCGTAGCGCCCCTGTTTGGTGCCGTACCATACCTTCAATCCGACGATCATCCCCGCAAAGGCCACCAGGGCCAGCAGACCAAAGATGCTGCCGATCATGTTGCTCATGCCGATAACGATCTTGGTCGGCAAGGGCAAATCGACACCGAGGCCTGCGAACAGAGTGGCGAAAATAGGGACGACTTTCCACAAGAGCAGGATGATGACGCCGCCGGCTACGGTCAAAACGCCGACCGGGTAGACCAGGGCGGACCGAACGGCGCGCTGCAACTTGACGTTCTTTTCGATGTAGGACGAGAGCCGCTGCAAAATGGTGTCGAGAATACCGCCCGTCTCGCCCGCCTCGACCATGTTGACGTACAGGGCGTCGAAGACTTTCGGGTATTGGCGCATGGCGGCAGAAAGAGTGGCGCCGCCTTCCACCGAGGCCCGCGTTCCCGTCAGGACCTTCTGAAAAAATTTGTTTTCCTGCTGGCTCGCGAGAATCTCCAAGCACTGCACCAGCGGCAAGCCGGCGTCGATCATGACCGAGAACTGGCGAGTGAAGATGGCCAACTCCTTGGCGTTGACGCCCCCGCCGAATGTGGGCATGTTGAATTCCTTGCCTTTTTCGGACATCTTCGTGGGCGTGATCTGCTGGCGTCGAAGCAGGTTCTGTAGCTCCGCCTTGCTTGTGGCGCTGACCTCTCCGCTCACGTTCCCGCCGGAACGATTCGTTCCTTTGTAAGTAAAGACCGGCATATACTTTCCTCCTCAGTCCTAAAAATCCGTTGGCCCCAGGGCCCGCTGGCCCTGAAAAAATCTCTACCGCTTGTTTCCCACCGACGACTTTACGCTGTTGGGACCGCTGCCACCCGGTGAAGAAACGCCGCGGGTAATCATGTCCTGAAGCTCATCCGCATTCGACGAACGCGAAAGAGCCAATTCCAGAGTAATGAGTTTTGAAAAATAGGCGTTCGCCAGACCTTGATTAAACGTTTGCATACCCGTTTGTCCCGTGCCGGTTTGCATCGCGGAATAGATCTGGTGGATCTTGTCTTCGCGAACGAGGTTGCGGATGGCCGGCGTAGGGATCAAGACTTCCATGATCATGACGCGGCCACGATTGTCTGCGCGCGGGAGAAGGGCTTGGCAAAGAATTCCTTCCATCACCATGGAAAGCTGCGCGCGAATCTGGGGCTGCTGATGGGACGGGAAAACGTCAATAATGCGGTTGATGGTGGAAGCCGCGGAATTGGTGTGTAGCGTGGCGAAGGTCAAGTGGCCAGTTTCGGCAATGCGCAAAGCGGATTCGATGGTTTCCAGGTCGCGCATTTCGCCGATGAGCACGACGTCGGGGTCTTCGCGGAGAGCGGCGCGGAGCGAATTCGCAAAGGAGTGCGTGTCGGCGTGCACTTCGCGTTGGTTCACCAGGCACTTCTTGTGGTTATGGAGGAACTCGATGGGGTCCTCGATGGTGATCATGTGCTCTTCGCGCTCGGCGTTAATCTTGTCGAGCATGGCCGCGAGGGTGGTGGATTTTCCCGAACCGGTCGGACCCGTCACCAGCACGAGACCACGCGGTTTGTCGCAAAGGCCTCTGACCACGGTAGGCAGACCCAAGGCATCGAAGTTTTTTATTTCCCAGGGAATGGTACGAAAAACCGAGGCCACGGCGCCGCGCTGATTGAAAACGTTGCCGCGGAAACGCGCCAGATTCTTCAGTCCGAAGGAGAAGTCCAGCTCGAGATTCTCTTCGAAACGGTGCTTTTGTGCGTCGGTCAGAACGCTGTAGGCCAAGGACTTTGTATCGGCGGCCGTCAGGGGAGGCATATCCAGAGCGCGCAGGTGGCCGTGAACACGCACACGTGGCGCGCTGTTCGTGGTGATATGGAGGTCGCTGCCTCCCATTTCGATCATCTTTTTGAGCAACTCGCTCAGGGTAATCCCGGCCATCTGTTCACCTTCTTCTTATAAAACCGTCTCGCGCAGAACTTCTTCCAGCGTCGTCTGCCCTAAAGCTACCTTGGACAATCCACTTCGACGAAGAGTGAGCATACCCTGCTCAATCGCTTTTTTCTTCAATTCGAGTGCGGAGGCTCCCACAAGGATTAATTCCCGCAGCTCGTCGTTGATTTCCATCACTTCGTACAAACCGGTGCGGCCTTTATAGCCGCCCTTGTTGCAGGTGTTGCAGCCCTTGCCGTGATAGATTTTAGTCGTCTTGACTTCTTCGGGGGAATACCCTGCGTCGATAAGCGCCTGCTCGGGCACTTCCAGTTCTCCCTTGCAATTCGTGCAAATGCGGCGCACCAGGCGCTGCGCGCAGATGAGATTGACGGAGGTGGCCACGAGGAAAGGTTCAATACCCATGTTCATCAAGCGGCTGATGGTGGACGGCGCATCGTTGGTGTGAAGAGTGGAAAGCACCAAGTGTCCCGTGAGGGCGGCCTTGACGGCGATTTCGGCCGTTTCAAAGTCGCGGATTTCGCCGACCAGAATGATGTTGGGGTCTTGGCGAAGGAAAGCGCGAAGCGCAGCCGCGAAGTTCAGGCCGATCTGTTCCTTCATCTGGACTTGGTTGATGCCCGCCAATTGGAATTCGACGGGGTCCTCGGCAGTCATGATGTTGGTGTCGACGGTGTTGAGCCGCGCGACGGCGGAATATAAGGTGTTGGTTTTGCCCGACCCCGTCGGACCGGTTACCAGCACCATTCCGTAAGGCTTTAAGATGCTGCGCTCAAATTTCTTCAACGACTCCAGCTCGAAGCCTAGCTTGGTCATGTCCAGGCGCAAGTTCTCTTTGTCCAAAAGCCGGAGCACAATTTTTTCGCCGAAGAGCGTCGGAACCGTGGAGACGCGGAAATCGAGTTCCTTCTTTTTGCCGTCGGCTTTGTACTTGATCATGATGCGGCCGTCTTGCGGGAGGCGCTTTTCGGCGATGTCCAGCTTGGCCATGATTTTCAGGCGGCTGGTGATGGCATCCTTCACGCGGAGGGGCGGCGTCATGACCGTCTGCAACTGGCCGTCTACGCGGAACCTCACGCGCATCTCGAGCTCGTACGGTTCAATGTGAATATCGCTCGCGCCTCGTTTCACCGAGTCGGTCAAGATCAGGTTCACGAGCTTGATGATGGGCGCCTCTTCGGCGGCCTTTTCCAGAGTCGCGGTATCGAGTTCCGCTTCTTCAGCGGCCAGCTCGAGTTCCTGGCCTTCGTCGACCAGGTCTTTCATCATTTTGCTCAGCTCTTCGGTATTTGCTTCCGTGCCGCCGTAGAAACGTGAAATCGCTTCGCCGATAGCCGACTCGGAGGCCACCACGGGCTCCACGTTGAACCCGGTCATGAACTTGATGTCGTCCATGGCGAACACGTTGGTGGGATCGGTCATCGCAATGGTGAGAACGGAACCCACCCGCGAGAGCGGAATGACCTGGTAACGGAGAGCGGTGTCTTGCGGGATGAGCTTGATGACGTTGGGATCGATTTCGTAATACTTCAGATTGATGGAGGGAACACCGTACTGGCGAGAGAGCACACCGGTGATATCATCGTCGGTGATGAAGCCCATCTTGGTCAGGCAGCTCCCCAGCTTGCCACCATTGGAGCGCTGGAATTCTAGCGCCTTCTGGAGCTGGTCCTGAGTGATCAGGCTTTCTTTTATAAGTATCTCGCCCAAACGGACGGACATCCGCAGCACTCCCTGCCGGTTTGCACCCAGAATCAACATAGCAAACGGAGGCTCGGAAGGTGTGCGGAAATTAAAAAGAAGTTCTGAAATGGCTACTACCTGCCCACAGGGGCAGGTCATGCGCGCGGGGTACAGGTGCTGTTCTTGACTTGCTTAGGGGCGCTGGTTATCGTGCGAGAGAATGGCTTTTGTGCCTGTTTGTGCGACGATTGCTGCTCCCGGAGGGAGTGGCGACACGCCATGTTTTAGCGGACGCTGGTTCGCATGACGGGTTTGCTCTGGGGAACCAGTACCATGTTCTCATCGTGGAAGTACGTACGCGGGGATGGTTCTCAAACGGGTGCAGGGAACTTTTCGAGGGGATTTTCCTGACGTAATCGTGGAAACGGCATGAGTCGGCTCGATTCCAAACAGCGCTGGACCTTGGTCATGGGCGGCATCCTGCTTACGCTGCTGCTCGCGGCCGTTTTTACATTTGGTTCACTGGAAGTGCCGTTTGAACCAAAGAGTTGGCGCGCGTTGGCGCCGTTGTACGCGGTTTCCAGTTTCATCACCGCCGCGCTGCTGGTCTTTGGTTTGATTCTGGGCCGCACCGTTCTACGACTGTGGGCGGAGACCAGCCGCGAGCAACTTGGCGCGCGGTTCAAAACGAAGATGGTCGTGGGTGCCATGGCCATTTCGCTCTTGCCCATTATTTTCATGTTTATCGTTAGCTATTCGCTGATCAACCGCACGCTTCAGCGGTGGTTCCCTCGCCCGCTGGAAATCGCCTCCGAGAAGACGCAAGAGCTGATGAACGATTTTGGCCGCTCACAGTTGCCGCGCCTGCGGCGACTGGCGATCGAGCTCGAAGAAGACGCTTCGCCATCCGTCGAAGACCGGTTGCAACACGCTTTTGCGAAAGGCGCTGACGCCGCCTGGATTCTGGACCAAGAGGGCAACTCCACGCGGGGCGGGGTGGTCTGCGAAAATCAGCCTGACGAACGGCAAGGCCCGATTTGCGCCCAGATGGGAGTCTTGGGCAAACTTGTCCGGGTGCTGCCGAGCGGCGTCGAAGTCTGGGCAGCCGACGGCAAAGATTACTCCGCCGTGCGAGTTCCTTCGGTGCGCGAAGGCCAAACCACTGGCTACGCCGTGGCGGCCTACCGCACCAGCCCGAACTTCCTCTCTCGAATCACGGAGATCCAGGCTCAGACGCGCGAGTATTACCAGGAGAAGCAGGACCTCCGAGCGCTCAAGAATCAGATGCTGCTGATCCTGCTTCTGTTCACCGTGCTGCTGCTCTCCGCGGTGATGTGGGTCGCCCTGTTTCTCGCCAAGCAGGTCACCATTCCCATTCAAGCTCTGGCCGAAGGCACCCGCGAAATTTCTGCCGGAAACTTCGATTATCAGGTGCCCGAGCAGGCCCAGGACGAGCTCGGGATTCTGGTGCGTTCTTTTAACACCATGACCACGCAGTTGCGAGACAACCGTTCGCAAATTGATCAGTTCACCCGGAACCTGCAACAAGCGGTTCAGGAACTCGAGCGGCGCCGGCAGCTTATGGAAACGGTTTTGGAGAACATTCCCACCGGGGTCATCTCGCTTGACCCCAACGGCGCCATTCTGCGCGCCAATACTGCGGTGACGCGGATGTTTGGCGGGGACGCTCGGAATGCGCAATCCCTTGACGAACTTCTGGGGCTGGACGCGTCGCGAATCCTGCAGCTTCTGATGCGGCGTTCGCTGCGCATGGGCGTGGTTTCTCGCGAGATTGAAACCGTTGTCGCTGGGCGCATCCTGCATCTGGCGGTAACCGCCAGTTCTCTGGGGCCGAGCCGCGCCAATTCCGGTTACGTTCTGGTTCTTGATGACCTCACCGAAATGCTGCGGGCGCAAAAATCGGCCGCCTGGCAGGAGGTCGCGCGGCGCATCGCGCACGAGATCAAGAATCCGCTTACGCCCATTCAACTTTCTTCGCAGCGATTGTCCCGGTTTCTCGATCGGCGCGACGCCTCGGAACCCAAAGCTCCGCGCGACGCCGAGCTGACCAAGCTCGTTTACGAATGTTCGCGCTTGATTGAACGCGAAGTCTCGACGCTTGCAGCGCTCGTCAATGAATTCTCTCAATTCGTGCGCTTCCCGACCGCCAAGCTCACGGCTACAAATGCCAATACGATTGTGTACGAGGCGGTGGCGGTTTTCGCCGGGCGTCTAGATGGCATCACGATTAGAACCACGCTGGGAGAGAATCTCCCGCCGGTTCGCGCGGATGGCGGGTTAATTCGCAGCGTGGTGGTCAATCTAATCGACAATGCCGCGGAAGCACTGGAGAACTCCTCGCTCCGGGAAATCCTCATCTCCACCTGCGCTCATCCCGACGCGGAAACCGTCGAGATCTGCGTGTCGGACACCGGCCACGGCATTTCTCCGCAAGACAAAGACAAACTTTTCCTTCCGCATTTTTCGACGAAGAATCGCGGAACCGGCCTGGGGCTGGCTATCGCGGCGCGCATCGTCGCCGAGCACGGCGGCAGCATTCATGTGGAAGATAATCTGCCAGTCGGTTCGCGTTTCCTCGTAGAACTCCCGGTCGCGGAGCTCACCCCAGCGGGCGTCACCGACCAGAACGGAACGGAAGTCTCTCGATGACTTCCAAGCCGCATCTTCTCGTCGTTGACGACGAGGCGGGGATTCGCGAATCGCTATCGTCGATCCTCAAGGATGAGGGCTACCACGTCGAAGCCGTGGCCTCTGCCGAGGAAGCGCTGGAGCGCGCGGCTCACGGCGATCTCGAAGTCATTCTCCTGGATGTCTGGTTGCCGGGACTCGACGGCTTGGAAGCTCTCAGCCGGCTTCAGGTTATTCCGCGTGCGCCGGCGGTCATCATGATTTCCGGCCATGGCACGATTGAGACAGCCGTGCGCGCCACAAAACTGGGCGCCTTCGATTTCATTGAGAAGCCGCTTTCTCTCGAAAAAATCATTGTTCTGGTGCGCAACGCCGTCCAGCAGCGGAGGCTCCAGGAGGAGAATCAGCTACTGCGAAGCGAGCTCGGCCGCCGTTATCAGGTCATCGGGGAAAGTGTGCCGATGAAGGCGTTGCGGCAGCAGATCGCCGTCACCGCTCCCACCAATGGCCGCGTTCTCATCTACGGGGAAAGCGGCACCGGCAAGGAGCTGGTCTCCCACGCTCTTCACGCCGCCAGTCTTCGCAGCAAAGGTCCTTTTGTCGAAGTAAATTGCGCGGCCATTCCAGAGGAACTGATCGAGTCCGAACTTTTCGGCCATATCAAGGGAAGCTTCACCGGCGCCTCAGAGGACAAGGTCGGGAAATTTCAAAAGGCGGACGGCGGCACGCTCTTCCTGGATGAAATCGGCGACATGAGCCTGAGGACGCAATCCAAAGTGCTGCGCGTGCTCGAAGAACAGCGCTTCGAACCGGTAGGTTCGAGCCAGACGATGACCGTTGATGCGCGCGTGATAGCGGCCACCAACAAGAATCTCGAGCAGGAGATTTCCCGGGGCGCATTTCGGCAGGATCTGTTCTATCGTCTGAATGTAATTCCCTTCTTTGTGCCGCCACTTCGCGAGCGGCAGGAAGATATTCCTACGCTGGCTCGTTATTTTCTGGAGGAGTTCAGTTCGGCCTACGGCAAAAAAACGCGGGAACTGAGTGCGCCGGCTATGGATATTCTGGTGCGTTATCCTTGGCCCGGGAATGTGCGAGAACTGCGCAATCTCGTAGAGCGACTGGTCATCGTCTGCCCGCAGGCACGCATCGAGCCCCACCACCTTCCTCCCGAGCTTTTCCGCGGGGCTGCACAGAGCCCCCAGCATCCCTACGCGACTCTGCATGAGGCGCGCAGCGCCTACGAACGCGAATTCATTTTGCGCAAATTGCAAGAGCATCGTTGGAACATGACGCAAACCGCATCCGCCCTGGGCCTCGAACGCAGCCACCTCTACCGCAAAATGAAGTCGCTAGGAATTGCCGCGCCGGACTAAGCCCCGGGGCAGAGCAGTGCCGATCGATCGCGCGGGCTTCGGGGCTATCGCGCGCGAGGCCTGGTGCTTACTCGTTTCGAAAACAGTCTCAAATAACAGTTAGAGAAGGGCTGTCTCCTATTATACAATCGCGGGAACTCGAGGCTAACGACGGGCATCTCGGCCGAACCTTCAAACGTTCACCCGCCGTTAACAGCAGCTCCCCGCCGAATTTTATGCGGGCTCTCCTATTCGAAGAGCGCTTCGACTCGCAAGCCTAGGCAAGCAAGTCTCTGGGAGACCCGTCATGATAAAGCTATCGCTCGTTCTGGCTGTGATCTCAGCGATCACAGCTCCCGGTTTGTACGCACAGTCTGAAATAATCAGTGCGCCGCCTGCGGCGGCAAGTCCAGAAACACCAAAGATCCAAGCTAGTCCTGCGTGGTATGAACGGCCGGCGGCGGCCTCCTGGTTTCCTCGCAACTGGGTGCGCGGCTACACGGATTTCGAAGTGGCGCCTTCCCACAATGAGCCGGACCTGGGGCGTTGCGCCTTTCCCCAACCGGCCACTTCCGGCGGAATGGCTTCCGCGTGTACCGCCTACGCCCGCTATTTGTTTAGCGGCTACATCGAATTCCAACCGCTCAACCGCACTCTCGCCAAGCACGTTTTCTTTTTCTTCGAGCCGAAATTCTCCTTTGGAAAAAACATTCCTCAGCTCAGCTACCTCGCCTCGATGGAGCCAATCGCCTTCGATCGCTCCGTGGGCATCGCTATTGAGCTGCCGAAGAGTCTCAGTCTGCGCGTGACGCAGCACCAGGTCGATTATTTGGGGCGGTACGCCAACAATCTGGGTCCAGCGGACCTTCGGACCAACGGCCCTTACGGGCTGTACACCACCGTCGGCGTGCGTTGGTCTTTTGGCGGGTACGGGCACGCGAGCACGCCGTACTGAAGAACCACTTTTCTAAATCGCTCATTCGCGCCGGTCGCGCGGAGCGAGGAACGCCACTCAGCCCTCACCTTCCTCTTCCTGGCCCAACGCCTCGAGCTGCGCGTGCCAGTCCAGCTCACGCACCCGCTCGGGATTCTCACGCCAGTCGGGAACCACTTCGACGAACAGTCCCAGATAGATTTTTTTATCGAACAACACTTCGAGTTCCTTGCGCGCTTGGGTGCCGATTTTCTTGAGCATCTCGCCCTTATGACCGATGAGAATTTTTTTCTGCGAGTCTCGCTCGACGTTCATGGTCACTTCAATGCGAAGCAATTTGGGTGCGTCTTCAAATTTCGAAACTTTCACCGCTAGCGCGTAAGGCACCTCGTGATACATCGACTGGATCGCTTTTTCTCGCACAATCTCCGCCGCCAAGAAACGCTCCGGCTGGTCCGTGACCTGGTCAGGAGGAAAGTAAGGCTCGCCCTCGGGGAGCAATGGGAAGATTTCGGAGAGCAAGTCCCGGCAGCCGTGGCCCTTCAATGCGGAGATGGGGACGATGGCCGCAAATTCGAAGGCCTTATGAAACGCCTCGATAAGAGGCAACAGCTTCTGCTTCGGAAGGCCGTCTACCTTGTTTAGCGCCAGAATGGTTTTCCCGCGAAACCTCTTGGCCCGCTCCAGCAGCAAATCGTCCGCGCGGGGCAGGGCCCGGCTGGCGTCCACCATGAGCAGAAGTACGTCGATGCCTTCGAGCGCGGCGGCGACTTCGTGCATCATTTGCCGACCCAGCGCCGAGTCCGCGGAATGCAGCCCTGGTGTATCAATAAAGACAATTTGCCCCCCGGGCTCGGTTACGATCCCCTGAATTCGGTTGCGCGTCGTCTGTGGCTTCGAAGTGACAATCGCCACCTTCTGCCCAACCAGGCGGTTCAACAATGTCGATTTCCCCGCGTTCGGACGCCCCACGATGGCCACGAACCCAGAGCGATATTTTTCCTTCGGCCCACTCTCGGCTTCCGCGCTTCCGCTCTTCTCGGCCTTCTCCGCGAACTCCCGGCTCTCGGCGTGGTGTTTTTTCTTGGCCATTCCGCTACTTCACCACGGGTAATTCCAGCATGCTGTGGTGTTCCGCATCATGCACCAAAGTGACGTGCGCGGTCTTGGCATCCTTCGCGGTTTCAAGCGCGACCACCCCTCCACTGTTGTAATTTTTTTCGATGCTGGGCGCATTGGGGCAGTGCAGAAACAGCCGCAAACGGCTTCCTTTGGCGATGCGCCTGGAAAAAAATGTAAAATTGTCGAGGACGTATTCTTCTGCCTTTCCCATGGCGACGAGCTTTTCCTGTCGCAGTGACTCACGATAACGCGCGCGCACGGTCGCTGCGGTCAAAAATACAGACTCACCGCCAGGTAAAACCTCGTACACAACCGCTTCGAGGTCGCTATCCGGTACGTCCAGCTCCAGCCAGATACGCAATTTCAAGAAACCAGTCACTTCCGTCGCCTCGCCAAAGGGCTCGCTGTGATAAACCGCACCATTCCCGTAGGTGTTCACGACCGCCCACTGGGAGGTCAAAGCCGAGGCATCGTCATCGGGTTCTCGGTCCCCCGGCCGCGTGTCGAGCGGATCGTAGGTCCATCTATCGGCGTTGCTACCCGCTCCTGGCTGGTCCAGGAGCGCCCCAGACTGAAACACGTCCTCCGCTTGTCCATGCGAACCCAGATAAAGGGTCCGCTTGTGGTTCGAAATACTTTCCAAATTGTCCGCGTACTTCCAATCCTCGGCGCCGGCTCCCACAACGTAGTACGCCACGCGCTTTTTCAAGAACTCTGGCTTCTTGCCGTTTTTCATCACCCAGTCGTACCACTCCGTGTGCAGCTTGTTCAGATCCAAAACGCTGGCTTCGCCGAACTTCAGTCCACCAACGTCTCGCCGGGGAGTTCTTGTTCCCGCATGATCCCATGGGCCGATGATCAGAAAATGATTTTGCTTCGCTTCTGGTGTCCCGTACTCCATGTGGCGTTTATAATAGGTGAAGGCGCCGGGCTGATCGCCATCGTAGTGGCCGGTGATGGTCAGAATGGGAACCTGAATGCGCTTATACTGCTCCGGGCTGGGCACCATGGCGTCGTAGTAGGCGTCAGGAACGGGATGCTGGAGCCACTTTTGAAACACGGCGGACGGATTCCCCGCTAACCGATCGTATTCTTTAAACGCCAGATGTCTGTCGTAGTATTCGCGGGCCTTTGCTCTCCAAAAAGACGCCGCTCCGAAAAGGTTCGCATTGCTGGTCACTCCGCTGGTAAACGTGAGCCACTGTTCGACGTACGGCCCGAATATGTTGTATTGAAAAGGGAAATCTACTCCGGGATGCGCCGCGGCTGCTGGAACGATGGTGGCCAAATGCGGCGGAAATTCCTTCAGTGTCGTCCATTGATCAAATCCTGCATACGAACCGCCCCACATGGTCACTTTTCCGTTCGAATACGATTGCTTGGCGAGCCATTCGACGACGTCGTACCCGTCTTTCGCTTCATTCACAAACGGTTCGAACGATCCCCCGGAATTGCCGCGCCCGCGCACGTCCACCAGCGCGTACACATATCCGTGCTGCGCAAAATACATGGCCCGGTCCAAGTAGCTGTCGCCGATGTACGGCGTGAAGGTGAAAATTACGGGCAGGGGCTCCTTCTCGGCGTGCGGCTCGAAAATCGTCGCATTCAGCGATACGCCGTCGCGCAGCGGTATCTTCACGCCCCAGCGCATATCGGGGATTGCCGGAGGGGGCGCTCCGCCCTCTTGCGCCAGGGTTCGCGTGCCCGCGGTCGACATCGATAGCGCAGCGAAGAAAATGAATCGAAGGGCAATCCTTTGGCCTCTCATCCAACGGCCTCCGCCGGGGCACCGGCCATTCCATTCGAGCGCAGGCTTCGAAGAGCACGCATCCGAGTACACGCATGGTATCGCGTCA
>Ga0207132_1022_pt2 | contig 17704 bp, 4 predicted proteins | sample Alteio_BWMinHeat_14_FD_153554 | JGI IMG/M metagenome (GOLD analysis project Ga0207132, IMG submission 153554) | Enriched cells from forest soil in Barre Woods Harvard Forest LTER site, Petersham, Massachusetts, United States -... | ecosystem: Environmental > Terrestrial > Soil > Temperate forest >...
CACCTGAATTTTGCATGGCCATGGCCCTTGCGCGCACGCGTTCAAGGCCTAACTCTATTTTCATCGCCAACCTTTCGGGCCAATTATTTTCAGAAAATGAAAATGAGGTTCTGATCCGCTTTGGCAAAGTTTTCGAGCAGGCTTATATCCGTTTCCTCGACCTGCAAAAAGCTGAAGAACAGGCCCGCGAAGTGCAAATTCAACTGGCGCTGGAAAGGGTTAGGGCCCGCACCATGGCCATGCAAAAAAGCGACGAGCTGGCCGAAACAGTTTCGCTTCTTTTTAAGCAATTGCTGGGCCTGGGTATCCGCACGGAACAAATACGCACCTGCGGCATCGTCACTTTTGACGCTAAAAAGCCTATCGGCGAACAATGGATAACCGAAACCAACGGCGAGATCATCCCGAAATCCTTCATGGTGCCTTATGACGAAGCGCCGGCCTACAAAGCCATTTATAAAGCCTGGAAACACGGTGGGCAGTTTATGGTGATACACCTGGAAGGCAAGAAGCTAAAGGAACACCTGGGTTACCTGGCAAAGGGCACCAATGTGCCCACCCGTGATGTGGTTTTACCGCAACAGGCTAAGGAAATATATAACCACGTAATGTTCTTTTCGCAGGGATGCCTGTTTATCATAACCAAAGAAGCGCTGCCTGAATATCATGAGGTATTTAAGCGTTTCGGCGCTGTTTTTCAACAATCCTATATCCGTTTCCTCGATCTGCAAAAAGCCGAAGCCCAGGCCCGCGAGGCACAAATTGAAGCCGCATTGGAACGCGTACGCAGCCGTACCATGGCGATGCAAAAAAGCGAGGAACTGGCGACAGTTATCCAGGTGGTGTATGAGCAGTTTGTTCATTTAGGCCTTGATTTTAACGGCGCCGGCTTTACGATAGATTATAGAGAAAGAGACGATTGGAACATTTGGGCTACCGATGCTAACTATTCATTCCCCACGCTGCTGCAGGTTCCTTATTTTGATCATCCGTACTGGAATAGTTGGAACGAAGTCAAACGAAAGGGCCTGGATGTGTGGGCAACTACGCTGGCATTTGAGGAGAAAAACAGCTTTTTTGAACAGTTAAGTAAATATTTCACGGGTTCCGCCGAAGAAATCGCGGAGTTTATGAAGATTTTATACGGCATACCGGGATGGACTATTTCGAATTTATTTCTGAAAAATGTTTCCCTATACATCCACAGGTATTCCACCGTGCCATTTTCGGACGCGGATAACGCTGTTTTTATGCGTTTCGGCAAAGTTTTTGAACAAACCTACACCCGTTTTAACGACCTGAAACAAGCCGAAGCACAGGCCCGCGAAGCCAAAATTGAAGCCGCATTGGAGAAAGTTCGTTCGCGTTCATTAGCTATGCATAAGAGTGAAGAACTGGGCGAAGCAGCATTATTATTATTCGAACAGGTTCAGGGCCTTGGTCTGAAAACAGGGAGTTGTGGTTACAACATTTGGGATCAGGATAAAAAGGCGACTACTGTATGGGTGAGTTCCCAGGATGGCGGTATGCAGCTTCCGTTCAAGATGCCGCACACCGAAAACATCACCTATCGGCACATTCATGCTGCCATGAAAAAAGGTGACGTCTTTTTTACAGAAGAGGTAAGCGGGACAGCATTGAAAAAACACTTTGATTATTTACTGACGGTACCCGGGATACAGGATATAATTCAACGACTCATTAATGATGGTTATGCCTTTCCGAAGGTGATGAATTTTAATATAGTTTTTTTCGGCCAGGGTTATTTGTCGTTTCATACCCACGAGCCATGCCCGGAAGCCTATGACATATTTAAACGTTTTGCCAAAGTTTTCGAGCAAACTTATACCCGTTTTCTTGATCTGCAAAAAGCGGAAGCACAGGCTCGCGAGGCGCAGATAGAAGCCGCTTTGGAACGGGTGCGCAGCCGTACCATGGGTATGCAAAAAAGCGAGGAGCTGCGGGATGTGATACAAGTGATATTCGAACAATTTGTTCATTTAGGCCTGGATATTAACGGGGCCGGCTTTGGAATGGATTATAGGGAAAGCGACGACTGGCACATTTGGATTGCCGATGTGGCCAATTCCTCGCCCGACCTATTGCATTTTCCTTATTTCGACCACCCGTATTGGAATCGCTTCAATGAAGCAAAACGAAAGGGACTGGATGCTTATACAGATACGCTGACACTTGAGGAAAAAAACAGCCTCTTTCAACAACTTAGTAAATATATCCCAAACGTAACGGCAGAAGCATTGGAATTTGTATATAATACACCGGGATATACCATTTCGAATGCATTCTTAAAGAACGTTAACCTCTATATCGACAGATTTACAACTATTCCTTTTTCAGATGCAGACAACGCTATACTCGTGCGCTTTGCCAAAGTTTTCGAACAAACCTACACCCGTTTTAAGGATTTGGAACAGGCAGAAGAGCAAGCCAGGGAGTCACAAATTCAACTGGCATTGGAACGGGTACGCGCCAGTACCATGGCGATGCAGAAAAGCGAGGAGTTGAGAGACGTTATCCAGATTATCTACGAGCAATTGATACAATTGGGTTTCTATACTGACGGTGCACTTTTTATCGTTGATTACAGAACAAGTGACGATCTGAACCACTGGTTAGCCACACCCGGCGCCTCGTATCCAACGAAAATACATATTCCTTACCTGGATCACCCTTTGTTCAATACGTTGATAAAAGCAAGAGATAATGGATTAGAATTTATTGCTCAAAATTTTACTGTTAAGGAAAAGAACAAATTTTTCGATCATTTCTTTAAGCATTTCCCCTGGGTTCCAGCCGCAAGAAAGGAATACTTGTATAATAGTACTGGTCATACCACCTCGTGTGCGTTAATGAAGACGATTGCGCTCACTATTTTTAATTACGCCGGGCTTCCGTATTCGGAAGCAGAGAACGTTGTAATCATTCGCTTTGGAAAGGTTTTCGAACAAACTTACACCCGCTTTAAAGATTTGGAACAGGTTGAGGAGCAAGCCCGCGAAGCACAAATAGAGTTAGGCCTTGAACGCGTGCGCGCAAGGGCCATGGCCATGCAAAATTCAGGTGAAATAAATGACTTGATCGGTGCTGTATTTTATGAGCTTACAAAGCTTGATCTGGTTGTTACCCGTTGCCGCCTCTGGATTTTTGATCCTGCCTCATTATCCTGTATGACCTGGCAAGCCAACAAGGAAACGCCTGCGTACCCACTTGGTTCCTTTATAAAATATAATGAGCAGCCTTTTTATCTGGCCATCCTAAAAGCATGGAAGGAACGAAGTTTGAAATTGGTATACGAACTAAAGGGCGGTGAAAAAAAATCATGGGACGAATTTTTGTTTAATAAAACAGAATTTTCGCGTTTGCCCGAAGTTGTAAAAGAGGGAATGCGGTCGCCGGAGCGCGTACTGTTATCGGCCTCGTTCGGTAATTTTGGCGCTATTCAAACAGGGAGCCTTGATCCGCTGTCGGATAGACAGATGGAGATACTGTCAAGGTTTGTAAAAGTGTTTGATATGAGTTATACCCGGTTCAATGACCTTAAGCAGGCAGAGGCACAAGCCAGGGAATCGCAAATTCAATTGGCTCTGGAAAGGGTTCGGGCACGTACCATGGCGATGCAAAAAAGTGAGGAGCTTGCCGAAACTGCGACTGTTCTTTTCCAGCAGTTGCTTAACCTGGGCATAAGTTCCGAAAGAACATTTATTGGTATGCCGAACGACGAGACGCGCAAAATCGAACTATGGGGTACAGAGCAGGGCGGCTATCAAATGAGCATGAGGTTTGAATATGAAGCAGACGCCACTTATGCCTTCAGGGAGATATATAAAGCCTGGCAGGAAAACAGACGTGAGCTTACCGTAATTTTAAAGGGTAAAAACCTCGATGAGCACGTCAATTATGTTCGCAATGTTTTACACATGCCTCTGCTGGTCGAGTTAGTGCAGAAGCAGCGGATACTATATAATGCATTTTTCTCAAAGGGCTTGCTCATGATTGTAACTCCGGACGCACAGTCAAAGGAAACACTTGAAATTTTAGAGCGGTTCGCAGGAGTTTTCGATGGTACCTATACCCGCTTCCTCGATCTGCAAAAAGCGGAGGCTCAAGGCAGGGAATCTCAAATTCAATTGGCTTTGGAGCGGGTAAGGGCGAGAACAATGGCCATGCAAAAAAGCGATGAGCTGGTCGAAACTGCAATGACTCTTTTTCAGCAATTCAGCGATTTAGGTGTTAAGCCCGAACGAATTTTTATTGGCAACATGGATGAGAACACCCGGATGATTGAGTTTTGGGGAACAGACCTGGGCGGTAAGCACCCGAGGTTTGAAGTTAATGCGGATGCAACAATTGGTTTCAGTCAAATTTACAAAGCCTGGAAGGCGAAGAAAAAGACACACACGGTGATTATGAAAGGCCAGTACCTGGCTGATCACGTACGCTATGTACAGGATGTATTACACATGCCAATGCAACCAGAATTAGTACAGCGGCAAAGAATTATGTATAGCGCCTTTTTCTCAAAAGGCTTGCTCATGATTGTAACGCCTGAAATTCAGTCTAATGAAACACTTGGCATATTAGAAAGATTTGCCGGGGTTTTCGATGGTACATATACCCGTTTCCTCGACCTGCAAAAAGCGGAAGCCCAGGCCAGGGAATCACAAATTGAATTAGCGCTCGAAAGGGTACGTGCGCGGGCCATGGCCATGCAGCGCAGCGATGAGCTGAAGGATGTGGTGGCAGTTGTTCTGGAGAAATTAATTGAATTGAAAGTTACTATAGTGGGATCATCCGTTGTCATCCGAACCGCTGTTGAAGGCACGAAAGACACGATTCATTGGGCCCACAACCCGGAGGTCCTTTCTTCGGCTGTGAGCTTGTACGTGCCATACTTCGATCACCCGCTTTTTGCGGAAGTTTATGCCGCCTTTGCAAGCGGAAGAGACTTCTTTTCCAGGGCCTATACCTTCGAGGAGAAAAATATCCTTTTTAAATTTCTGTTCGAGCATTCTGACTATAAGTATCTGCCTGACCATACAAAGCAATTGACCTTAGCAACTGAAAAATATGCATTCTCCATTGCTTTTCAAAAAAACTCGTCGATCGCTGTTGCGGATTACACCGGCAAGTTACTTTCCGAAACGGAAATTCAGCTTTTGAAACGCTTTTCAAAAGTTTTTGAGCAGGCCTATACCCGTTTCCTCGACCTGCAAAAAGCGGAAGCTCAGGCCCGGGAAGCACAGATAGAAGCCTCGCTGGAGCGTGTCCGCAGCAAAACCATGGCCATGCACAATAGCCAGGACGTAGGCGACACCATTGCCGCGATGTTTAGTGAGTTTGTAAAACTGGGCATTGAAACCATTCGCTGCGGGATAGTGATCGGGGATAGCACCAATGAAATGGAGGTCTGGACTGCAAAGTCGAACCCTGATGGGGTAGCCACCCTGATTATCGGCCGGCTCGATATGATGATCCACCCTTTGCTGCACGGTACAAATAGTGCCTGGAAAAACAAGGAGGCGACTTTCGAATACAGAATGACCGGCGATGACCTGAAAGATTACTATCGCGCTATAAATAATGCCAATTACTACCCCGTTCAATTTGATATTGATTCCTTGCCAGCAAAACAAGTTCATACAGGTTTCTCTTTTGCCGACGGCGCCGTTTTTGCTTTTACTGATGAACCATTAGCCGACAGCGCCATACAAATATTCAAACGTTTCGCAGGGGTATTTGGTCAAACCTACAGAAGATACCTCGACCTGCAAAAAGCCGAAGCCCAGGCACACGAAGCAAGGATTGAAGCCGCGCTGGAAAGGATACGTTCAAGGTCACTGGCCATGCACAACACCCATGAATTGAGTGAAGTAATAGCTGTCGTTTTCGAGAAATTAAATGAACTTGCTATCGCAGCCGGCGAAATGGATGCAGTGTGTATTCTTATTCCTGAAGATCGCTCCAAAGAGTTCACCTCATGGATTGCCAACCAGGTACAGGCATATCCGTTAGGCTATCACTTGCCATATGTTGATAACCCAGTGTTGTCTGATCTTTGGGACGCAAGAGCAAGTGGAATTGACTATGTCGCACATGTTTATTCCACCGAAGTGACGAATGCATGGTTCAAAGCCGCTTTTAAATACACCGACTATAAATATTTTCCAGATGCGATAAAGAATATACTGCTTAACTTAAACAGTATTTCCAGTTGTTGTGCATTTGCAAAACACTCTGCGATTCAAATCAGTGGTACCTCCGAAACAATACTTTCAAAGGCAGAAGCCGAAATTTTGAAACGATTTGCAAGGGTTTTCGATCAGGCCTACACCCGCTTCCTCGATCTGCAAAAAGCGGAAGCTCAGGCACGCGAGGCGCAGATAGAAGCGGCGCTTGAAAAAGTACGCGGTCAAGCGATGGCGATGCATAATAGTAAGGACCTGTCGTCGGCCGTCAGCCTGGTATTTACCGAATTGAAAAAGCTCGGGATCAGGCCGATAAGGTGTGGTGTTGGCTTGTTTACGAAGGATCCGCCCCGGACGCTGCTTTATACCGCCACTATTTCAAATGACAGCGATACACTCGACTTAGTAGGTTGGGTTGACGTGGTAGGCCACCCCGTGTTAGAAAAGATATATGACAGCTGGCTGAACCAGGAAGATTATTTCCCGGTTTTGAACGGAAAGGAACTCAAAACCTATTATAAAAAACTCTCGCACGGTTTGCACATTCCATCCATCCCCGACGGAACAAGCGACGAAAAACAATATGGCCATTTTCTTCCCTTTCCCGAAGGAATGCTCAATGCCTGGGCTGAAAGACCCTATTCTGAACCTGAACTCAAAATTTTAGACCGTTTTAAAAGTATTATCAGCCTGACTTTCAGGCGATACCATGATCTGAAAAAAGCGGAGGAAGCCGCCCGCGAGGCGCAGATAGAAGTCTCGCTTGAACGCGTGCGCGGCAAAGCCATGGCCATGCGCAACTCCGGCGACCTTTCAGCCGCCGCAAGTACGGTGTTCACCGAATTGCGGAACCTGGGTATTAACCCCATCAGGTCGGGTGTCGGCTTGCTGTCGAAAGACAACCAAAAGGTGAAACTCTACTCAAATACATCATCAGCAACCGCCGCCCAACTTTCCTTAATGGGCGAAATAGACACATCGTGCCATCCGTTATTCGAGCCGCAATACCAGGCCTGGCTGAAACAGCAAAATTATTTTGTCGCCCTAGGCGGAAAAGAACTGGCCACATACTATAAAATTCTTTCCGGCGCTTTAAATGCCGACCTCAATATCAGTGTCAAAAAGAGCCGAAAAGAATACGGGCACTGGTTCGTGTTCTCCGAAGGGTTTTTATATGCCTGGTCGGATAAGGAATATACAGATGCCGAAATTAAGATACTCGAGCGGTTTAAGAATGTGATCGAGCTTACCTTCCGGCGGTATATCGAGCTTCAAAAATCGGAAACGCAAGCCCGTGACGCCGTAAGGCAGGCCTCGCTCGACCGTGTGCGCGCCGAGATCGCCTCCATGCGTACCATCGGCGACCTTGACCGCATTACGCCATTGATCTGGAATGAACTGACCATTTTGGGGGTGCCCTTTATCCGCTGCGGAGTTTTTATTATGGACGAGCCGCGACAGCTCATCCATACCTATCTTTCCACTCCTGAGGGAAAGGCCATCGCTGCCTTTCAGCTGCATTTTTTTGATAATACCGGCAACGGGGTTAACGGCGTGGCTTTGCGCGGCTGGCGCGAAAAGCAAATGGTCACCCTGCACTGGACCGAGGAAGAATTTAGGAAATTCTCACATAACCTTGTAGAGCAGGGCGAAATTGCGTCAGAGGAAGGTTACCTTACTGAACGCATACCCACAGGCCTCGATCTGCATTTCTTCCCCTTTTTACAGGGGATGCTGTACGCCGGCAATACAGCGCCGCTCAGTGATGATGACAAGGACCTGGTACAATCGCTGGCGGACGCATTCTCTACCGCTTACGCCCGTTACGAGGACTTTAACCGGCTGGAATTGGCCAAGCAGGAGGTTGAACGCACTTTAACCGACCTGAAGGCGGCCCAAACCCGGCTGATCCAGTCCGAAAAAATGGCCTCGCTGGGTGAGTTGACCGCAGGTATCGCCCACGAGATACAAAACCCGCTAAACTTTGTAAACAACTTCTCGGAAGTGAACCAGGAGATGATCGATGAGCTGGAAGCGGAGCTAAATGCCGGCAATATTGAAGAGGCCCTGGCCATCGCTGCCGATCTGAAACAAAATGAACAAAAGATAAATCATCATGGCAAACGCGCCGACGGTATTGTTAAAGGTATGCTGCAGCACTCGCGCACGGCTGGCGGCGAAAAGTTGCCCACCAATATCAACTCCGTCGCCGAGGAATATATGCGCCTTTCGTACCATGGTTTGCGGGCAAAAGATAAAGTCTTCAACGCCGAAATGATTATGAATTTCGACCCTGACCTACCCAGGGTAGAAGCCGTAGGCCAGGACATAGGCCGGGTATTCCTTAACCTGTTTAACAACGCTTTCTACGCGGTGAATCAAAAGAAGAAAACCTCCGGTGCAGATTATAAGCCGGAGGTTTCAGTAACCACTTCCGCCGAAAACGGGCAGGTGGTCATCAAAGTAAAAGATAATGGCATAGGGATGCCCGAACAGGTGAAAGAAAAGATCATGCAACCTTTTTTTACCACCAAGCCTACGGGTGAGGGCACTGGTTTGGGGTTGAGTTTAACTTATGATATGGTAGTGAAGGGGCACGATGGAAGTATACAGGTTAACAGTGTTGAGGGGGAAGGATCGGAGTTTATCATTCAATTACCAATTAGTTAATCAAAACAGCATGAAAACCCGAATCAAAATAGTATTTCTGCTTATGATGCCGGCTATTTGCCTGGCGCAACAAAGCCGCCGGGATAGTTTAAAAACGGCCCTGAAAACGGCCCGTACCGACTCCGCCCGTTTTACGTCATTAATGGATTTGGGTTGGGAGTACTCCGAAACAAACCGGGATACCGCTCTTTATTTTCATGACCAGGCCTTCAAGCTGGCAAAAAAAAATGCTCACATGCTTGACCAGGCAATCGCTTTATCGGGAAAAGGTTACGAGTTAATGCACCTGGGTAAATTCCCGGAGTCGCTGGCCTGTTTCCAGGAAGGGCTTAAACTGGCCGAAGACCCTGCAAACGAAAAAAATGGCTGGTATGGGAGCCTACCTAATGCAAAAGTACCCGGTCGGCATACGGTACGTATTGCCGCAATTGCAAACCTGCATCACAACCTTGGCCATTTGATGGGAGCTACAGGCAATACTGACCAGCAAATAGTCCAGTACAGGATAGCTAAAGCACTTGCTGCCGAGACCGGCGTAAATTATTTACTTGATTTGGTGTATATGAATCTTGGCTATGCTTACCTCAAACTTAACCAATTGGATTCTGCATTGATGTATGAACAAAATGCTGAACGTATAATGAAAGACCCAAAAGTGTCTAAAAAATATTTGGGCTATGTATACGGGGTCGTTGGACAAGTTTATCTAAAAAAACAATATAAAGAGCTTGCAATCAAATATTTTCATAAGGAAATAAGCACGGGTCTCGACCAAAAAAACTTTGGCGTCGTCGGAATTAGTTATTCCGCCTTAACGGATTATTACCTCGGCAAAAAACAGAAGGATTCAAGCCTGTATTATGCGAAAAAAGAACTGGCTGTTTTGCAATTTATGAAATCCAAAGACCTGGATCAGGCCTATGAGCATCTTTATCAAACTTATAAACTGGCCGGCAAAACCGACAGCTCCTACAAGTACCAGGGCCTGGCGTTAACGGCCAAAGACAGCATTTACAAGGCCACTGTAAAAAGCCTGAACGATTTTCAAAAACTGTCATTCCAGGCCCAACTCCACGAGCAGGAACTGGAAAAAGAAAAAGATGCCATTCAATCAAAGATCAGGACGTATGTACTGTTAGCGGGTATTACGGTATTATTGTTATTGGCAGGCATATTTTACCGCAATAACAGGCAGAAACAAAAAGTGAATAATGTGCTGTCTCAGCAAAAAGAGGAGATAGAATCGCAGCGTGATAATCTCGAAAACGCACTTATTGATCTAAAAACAACCCAAACCCAACTCATCCAATCCGAAAAAATGGCTTCGCTGGGTGAATTAACCGCCGGTATTGCCCATGAGATACAAAACCCGCTGAACTTCGTGAACAACTTTTCGGAGGTGAATACTGAGTTGATAGATGAGATGAAGGAAGAAATAGCAAAAGGTAATCTGACCGAAATAGAAGCTATCGCCCTTGACATCCAGGCTAACGAAAAAAAGATCAATATGCACGGCAAACGCGCCGACAGCATTGTAAAAGGCATGCTGCAGCACAGCCAAAGCGGCAGCGGCGCTAAGGAGCCTACCAACATCAACACCCTCGCCGACGAATACATGCGCCTGGCATACCATGGCCTGCGCGCAAAGGACAAGAATTTCAACGCGGAGATGGTAACACGTTTTGATGAAAAACTGCCGCTAATAAATGTGATTCCGCAGGACATCGGCCGGGTGATGCTTAACCTTTTCAATAATGCGTTTTATGCGGTGAATCAAAAGGCGAAAACAGCGGGGCCGGACTATAAACCTGAAGTATGCGTTGAGACATTTTTTCTCCCCCTTCAGGGGGTCGTGGGGCTTAAGGTAAAAGATAATGGCGTGGGAATACCTGATGCGATAAAAGAGAAGATCATGCAGCCATTTTTTACCACGAAGCCGACCGGCGAGGGTACGGGTTTGGGTTTATCATTAGCCTATGATATGGTGGTGAAAGGGCATGGGGGGAGCATACAGGTTAACAGTGTTGAGGGCGAAGGTTCGGAGTTTAAAATTTCACTGCCTATAAACTAACGGAATGAGAAAATACACCAAAATACTATTTCTCGTGTTCGTCCCAATTTTGGGCATGGCGCAGCAAAGCACAGTTGATAGCTTGCACAAAGCGCTAAAAAACGCTCATACTGACTCTGCCCGTTATTTCACGACACTTCATATCGGCAGGGCAACTGAGGAATCAAACTGGGACACCTGCCTTTACTACTATGACCTGGCCTTAAAAATAGCCCAAAAAAGCAGGCAGTCACTTGCCGAAGCTTCAGCCTTAACGGGAAAAGGTTACAGTTTAATGGCTTTACGCAGATACCCTGAATCCCTGCAATGTATACAGCAGGCGCTTGACCTGGCAGAAGATCCGGGAAACGAAAAAACAACCTGGTGTACAAACTATGAGTTTAAAAAACTCACGCCGCATAAAAACCGGCTTGCTGTACTTTCAGATATTCACTATCACCTTTCCCAATTAATGGCTGCTACAAGCAATGTTGACAAGGCATTGATTCAATTTAACATAACTAAACAGCTTGCAGTGGAAACCGGCAACCCGGAGTTACTGGGTATGGTAAATTTGGATCTTGGCAATATTTATTTAGACCGTCACCGGTTAGATTCGGCGTTGGTATTTGAATTGAATGCTGAACGGATATTCACACAAAACGAGGATCTGGATTACAGTGATAGAAAATACCACGGTGCTGTTTTTGCAGCTCTGGGGGATATTTATTTAGAAAAAGGAAATAAAAACCTCGCCGTTAAATACTTTCATAAAGGAGCAAATGCAGGTATCGACCAAAAAAACCTGACAGGTGTCAGTTATTGTTATAACGATCTGACCCGCTTTTATCTTGCCGAAAAGCAAAAGGACTCAAGCCTTTATTATGCCAAAAAAAACCTGGAAATTTTACATTCCATGCGTTCTGAAAACCTGGGCGATGCTTATGCCAACCTGTATCAAAGCTATAAACTGGCCGGAAAAACTGATAGTGCCTACAAGTACCAGGGCCTTGCGTTAACGGCCAAAGACAGCAGCTATCAAACCACCACAAAAAGCCTGGCCGATTTTCAGAAACTGTCATTCGGGGCGCAGCTCCATGCGCAGGAGCTGGAAAAAGAAAAAGCCGCTATTCAAACCAAAATACGCACTTACGCGCTAGTGGCAGGGATAGCCGTTTTTATGTTATTGGCCGCCATATTTTACCGCAATAACCGGCAAAAGCAAAAAGCCAATATTGTACTGAACCAGCAAAAAGAGGAAGTGCAAAGTGCCTTGGCTCAACTTAAATCCACTCAAACCCAGCTCATCCAATCCGAAAAAATGGCCTCGCTGGGTGAGCTTACAGCCGGTATAGCCCACGAAATACAAAACCCGCTGAATTTCGTAAATAACTTTTCCGACGTAAACCGGGAAATGATAGATGAGTTAAAAGAGGAATTAAAAAGCGGTAATGTGGATGAAGCTTTAGCCATGGCAGACGATATTCAGCAAAATGAAGAAAAGATAAACCACCATGGCAAACGCGCTGACGCCATCGTGAAAGGGATGTTGGAACATTCGCGCATGAGCACTGGTACAAAGGAACCTACAGATATCAACGCCTTAGCAGATGAATACCTGCGCCTCTCCTATCATGGTTTGCGGGCAAAGGACAAAGCTTTTAACGCCGAACTCGTTACTCATTTTGACCCTGATCTTCCTCGTATAAATGTTATTCCGCAGGATATTGGCAGGGTGCTGCATAACTTGTTTAACAATGCTTTTTATGCGGTAAACCAAAAAGCAAAAACTGCTGGGGTAGATTACAAGCCGACTGTGGAGGTGGAAACATTCTTCCTCCCCCTTCAGGGGATCGGGGGGCTTAAAGTAAAAGATAACGGCATCGGCATACCCGACGCTATTAAAGAGAAGATCATGCAGCCTTTTTTTACGACCAAACCGACTGGTGAAGGCACAGGATTAGGGCTCTCATTAACTTATGATATGCTTGTAAAGGGACATGGGGGGAGCATCTGGGTTGAAAGTAAAGAAGGAGAAGGGGCATCATTTACAATCAGTTTACCCATACAGGTTTAGCACATGAAGAAATTATTTATCACTGTCGCTTTGTTAACCACGGCATTTATTGTGTCGGCCCAAAATAAAAAGGCCGACAGTTTAATTGCCGCACTAAACTTATTGCCCGATAATGCGCAGCGCATCAACTTGTTAAAACAATTATCGGGGCAGGAAAATGATGTTTCGGTTATTTTTAAATACGCTCCCCAGGGTATCGAACTTGCTAAAAAGCTAAACCGACCAAAAGACCTGGAGGCTTTTTTGTTTGCGTATGCGCGTGGTTATTTTAAAGCTGATAATTATCCCAAAGAGCTTGAAATCTCTTCAGAAGGGCTTGAGCTAAGTAAAAAATTAAACGACAGTGCTTATATGTGCAGGTTTATGACCGGTGTCGGGGTAGCGTACCAGGTTGCCGGTGAGAACCGGACAGCGCTCAAATATCTGTTAACAGGCTTAGGCCTTGCACGCCGGCTAAATAACAAACCACAGGTTGTGGCATTTTGCGATAATATTTCGGTTGCTTATTTTGGTCTGAATTTATTGGATTCGGCCGAAATTTATGAAAAAAATGCGCTTCGGCTGGCTATTGAAATACACGACGCTAACAGCGGTTACCTGTTTGAAGAGTTAGGCTTACTGGCAAACAAAAAGCATCATACGCAGCAGGCGCTCTATTATTATTACCAGGCTGTTCCGTTGTACCGGAAAAGCGACCTTTTTCAACTCAAAAATTTGTCTAACGTTTATAGCAACATTGCAAATATTTATAAAACAACAGGTCGCAACGACTCGGCTTTTTACTATGCGGATACTGCATATAAAATAGCCAAAAAAGGTAACGAATTAAATGGCATCAACGAGGCAGCTGTTTTGTTATCGGCCTTATATGAAGGTAAAAACAACAGGGAAAGCCTACGGTATTATAAAATTGCAACCATAACCCAGGATAGTTTAAGCAGTGCCGACAAAGCGAAGCAATTTCAGCTGCTGGCAATAAAAGAGCAGCAGCGCGCGGCGGATTTAAAAAGCGCAGCCGAGGCCAACCAAAAAAGACTACGGTTATACGGGGCGCTGACGGCTTTGGCGCTGGCCCTGGTTATTGTGGTTGTTTTATGGATCAGTAACAAAAGACAGCAGGCCGCTAATAAATTACTGCAAAAACAGCAGGATGAATTAAAGGCTACGCAAAATCAATTGATACAATCGGAAAAAATGGCTTCACTGGGTGAGCTGACGGCAGGCATTGCCCATGAGATACAAAACCCTTTAAACTTCGTGAATAATTTTTCCGAAGTGAACAAAGAAATGCTGCTGGAGCTGGAGACTGAAATAAAAAGTGGAAATACAGAAGACGCCTTAGCTTTAACAAGTGACCTGATACAAAACGAAGAAAAAATAAACCACCACGGCAAACGCGCCGACAGCATTGTAAAAGGCATGCTGGAACACTCCCGAAGTCGAAGCGGGGAAAAGGAACCCACCGACCTGAATGTGATGGCCGATGAGTTTATGCGCCTCTCCTACCATGGTTTGCGGGCAAAAGATAAATCGTTCAATGCCGAACTCGTCACCAATTTTGACGCTAATCTGCCGAAAATAGCCGTAATGCAGCAGGATATTGGCCGGGTATTACTCAACCTGTTTAATAATGCTTTTTATGCGGTGAATCAGCGATCGAAAGCGGCGGGAGGCGGTTACAAACCGGAAGTTACAGTTGCTACATCTGCCGAAAACGGCCAGGCCATTATCAAGGTAAAAGATAACGGAATCGGCATTCCCGATGCGATTAAAGAAAAGATCATGCAGCCGTTTTTTACTACCAAACCTACGGGCGAGGGGACTGGATTAGGGTTGAGCTTAACTTATGACATGGTAGTGAAGGGGCATGGGGGGAGCATACAGGTTAACAGTGTTGAGGGGGAAGGTTCGGAGTTTATTATTTTATTGCCTGGTAATTAGATTGAACATAATAAGAGTCATGGCCCCAAATTTGGCTTGTCCAAAGCCAACGGGGTGAAATCATCGGCCAATTGGCTGACTTTTAAGAAGAGGTAATTAACAATGACGAAAAAAATACTGATCCTGCCGCTGTTAATGCTTGTTGCGCTGCCATACGGCAAAGCACAGGTTACGCAGTTAAAGTTTGACCACTTTACCGAGAAGGAAGGCCTGCCCGATCCCCAGATAAGATTTATCAAACAGGATGATCTTGGTTATATCTGGATAGGTACTATTACCGGTCTTGTGCGGTATGATGGATATACCCTGAAACGTTATATTATTGATAAGCAACATCCCGATCCTATCCTCAACACAATGATAGGTGGTGCAAATAATGATCTGTGGTTCGGCGCTGCCGGAAAAGGGTTTGCCAGGTATAACCGGGACAGCGATAATTTTACCATTTATGACTACCCCGCGCCCGATGACAAACATTGGTATGGGCAACACTTAATATGTACAGACGGTGAAGGAAACGTATGGGGTTATCGGTACAACTTTAATGATCATACATCGCAGCTTATTAAGTTTGATACCAGCACCAAACGGTATACTTTTTTTGCAAAACAAAATATTTTATCAGGATTAACCGGAAACTATAAGAGTATTTATTCAACAGGTAAACCAGGAGCACCCGTCTGGATGGGCGATGATTCCGGCTTGCATCAATATAATTACCGTGAAAAAAGATTTCATCCGTTTTTGCCTGATGGCGATACAGCCAGGCAAAAAAGTGTATACAGGATATTTTCAACTCCCGCCGAACCGGACATATTATGGTTAAACGTGTACGATCATTCGTCGAAAAGAATGATTTTGGAACGGCTGGACACCCGGAGTAAAACTTTTAAATATTACAGCCATGTGCCAATGCTGACAGCCGCGAACAATACCGTAAATGACGTTTATCAAGACGGAAAACACAGGATCTGGCTGGCGACGCAGAACGGGTTGATGCGTTATGATACCGTCAGCGGGACGCTGACTCCTCTTATGCCCGCGGATACGGATAAGGATCCAGATAAAAACAATATCCGAGAAATTGCAGAGGGTAAAGATGGTTCGTTATGGCTTGGTACCGGTAAGGGTCTCCTGAATTTCGACCCGGAAAAACAGGTTTTCAAACGTTACCGTTCGAAGCCAAACGACCCAACCGGGCTAAGCTCGAATGCCATCAGCGCGCTTTTGGTGGACAATACCGGCATTTTGTGGGTTGGTAATACACAATACGGCGCCGACAAGCTAAATCCCCTTACCAGCATTTTCCAAAATTACCCCGTAACCGTCAGGGACGGTACAGCATTTACCCCGGGCGATACCAATAATATTATCGTCGCGCCGGATGGGACGTGCTGGTTTACAAATGACCTGGGCATTTTTAAGTGGAGACCAGGAGCCGGCGAGCCCGAACAGGTCTATAAGAAAAAAAGCTCAGACGATGGGCTGGACGCAATAATGTTAAGCAGGGATGGGAAGGTTTATTTCTGCAATGGAAGCGGACTACAAATATATGATCCCATCAAACGGTTAGTTCAAAGCTATTCATACCAAAAAGATGATAGTACTTCCATCAGCGCAAATAAAATTGATATTATCCTGGAGGACCATACAGGACTGATATGGATCGGAACAATCCGCAATGGATTATGCTCTTTCGATCCGTTAACCCATAAGTTCAGGCGGTATCCATATATCAACAACGACAACGTAACTGAAAGCGGGGATAAACTTGACGACGGCACGATAGACGACATTTACGAGGATAGGTCCGGTACGTTATGGATCGCGACCCTTTCGGGTGGGCTCAATCGTTATGACCGCAAAACAGGAAAATTTAAGTCTTATCTTTTTGACGGCCCATTAAATGTACACACGCTTACCCATTTTTTTGAGGATAAGCAAGGCAGATTCTGGGTCGGCACGTTTGCATTGGGCTTATTTGAGTTTGACCGGAAAACAGGTCACTACATACGGCATTTTACCGAGGACAATGGCTTGCTCTTCAATACGGTCAACGGGATAAGCCAGGACAAAGAAGGGTTTCTATTGATCAATTCGGTGCGCGGTTTAACGCGGCTGAACCCTGTTACGCTGACGATGAAAACCTTTCCGTTAACTAAAATTCTGCCGGGCAGGTCGCTTTTAATAGACTGGGACATGGTACAAACAGGCGGCCGCATGTTATTTATTTTAACCAATGGCATAGCCGCTTTCGATCCAGGCGATCTCAATGGTAACCCATATGCACCGATTGTACATATTGAAAAAGTGGGACACGGCAATCCAGCCTCAATTACCGATAGCGTGGCTATTATACCAGCCTTCGGTACTCGTCAGCTCGACCTGGCCCATCATCAAAACCGCATTGTCTTCAGTTATGTTGGGCTGCACTATGCTGACCCTTTACGAAATACCTATTTATACCGGTTAGATGGTTATGATAATCACTGGATCCAGGCTGGCACCCAGCGCAGCGCTACCTATACCAATCTTTCCCCCGGCACCTATACTTTTCATGTTATCGCCGCAAACAGCGATGGCGTTTGGAACAGCAAAGGCGACAGTTTTATCATCATCATCCACCCGCCCTGGTGGCAAACCTGGTGGGCATGGGCGCTTTGGATAGTTTTATTTATTTCGGCGGTGTACGCATTTATTGCTTATCGATCGCGCAAATTGCTGCATGACAAGAAGATACTGGAGCACAAGGTGCATGTC
>Ga0207132_1112_pt1 | contig 17663 bp, 10 predicted proteins | sample Alteio_BWMinHeat_14_FD_153554 | JGI IMG/M metagenome (GOLD analysis project Ga0207132, IMG submission 153554) | Enriched cells from forest soil in Barre Woods Harvard Forest LTER site, Petersham, Massachusetts, United States -... | ecosystem: Environmental > Terrestrial > Soil > Temperate forest >...
ATCTGCATTATAGGCGCGGGCGCTGCGGGTATAAGTTTGGCGCTTGAGTGGATAAACAGCGGGTATAAAGTTATTCTGCTCGAAGGCGGCGGATTTGATTTCGACCCGAGAATGCAAGATCTTTATCGGGGAAAAACGACAGGTCAGCGGTATTACCCGTTGGAATCGGCAAGACTCCATTATTTTGGCGGTACAACCGGGCATTGGGCCGGCTTCTGCTCTCCGCTCGACCCGATTGATTTTAAAAAACGCGATTGGGTGCCACATAGTGGCTGGCCCATCACCCGCCAGGACCTGGACCCGTTTTACGCTCGGGCACAAAAAAACCTAGACCTCGGCCCATTTGAGTACAGCTTTCCATATTATCAACAGCGGGACAAGGAATTAATTCCGCTGCCCTATAGCCAGGATGCTGTTTACAACAAAATGTGGCAGTTTAGCCCGCCAACGCGTTTCGGCCCTAAATACCGGGATACCATTGTAAAAGCACCGAATATTTGGTTATATACTTATGCTAACGTCTGCAATATTGGGGCAAATGAAAATGCGTCGACAGTAAAAGAGGTGACTGTTAAGAATTTCGCGGGTAAACAACATACCGTAAGGGCAAAATATTTTGTTTCAGCCTGCTGTGCTATACAAAATGCCCGGCTGTTGCTGGTTTCAAATCAACAGGCGTCAAAAGGTTTGGGTAATGATAATGACGTGGTCGGCCGTTATTTTATGGAGCACCTGGAGATAAAATCGGCCGAATTATGGTTTGACCGGCCCGACCCCTTAAAGTTGTACATGTTCGATTTTGGCAAAACCAAATACAGGGCAGAATTAGGCATAAGCGAAAAAAAACAGGAAGAATATAAAATATTAAACGGTACGGCCTCGTTCACTCCCCTCGACATAGCGAGGACCCAAGCGGCGTTTATTGATCTCTGGACTGCCGATAAAAAGGATCGGGAAAAAAACATGGCAGGTTTTGATAAAAAAGCAAGAGAAGGCGCATCGGCCAACGGCTACCGGAGCTTCGAGCTTTTTACAAGGATCGAGCAGGCTCCAAACCCTAATAGTCGTATTACGCTCGATACGGATAAGGATGAATTGGGAATGCCTCGCGCAATGCTCCACTGGGAACTGACTTCGCTGGAAAAGAGGAGCATCCGCAAAATTTATGAGATCATCGGTCAGCAGGCGGGAATTTCAGAAAAAGGGCGCGTGCGCCTGATGGAATACTTACGTGATGAAAACGATCAGTCCTGGCCCGAATTTACGGGCGGCGGCTGGCACCATATGGGCACCACAAGGATGGGCACTGATGTGAAGCAAAGCGTTGTAGACACAGATTGCAGGGTACACGGCATCGATAATTTATACATGGCCGGATCATCATGTTATGTTACCGCCGGAGCCCCAAACTCAACACTAACACTTGTCGCCCTCACCCTGCGGCTTTCCGATCATCTTAAAAACAGGGTGGGAATTAAAGCGTGAAGCGTTTCGGCGTTTTATCAATTATTTTCCCATAGCCGGTTTTGGGGTCTCTGCAATGCTATTGATTTAAGGAATAATTCGATTTTCTGATGGCGCCGTTAGGTGCCAAATATTGGTAGAAAAAAAATGAAAATTAATTTTGCGTGCCGTAGGTACGAAACCATCCGACTTTGCAATTATTCGGGTAGTTTAAAAATGTATCGTTCGTCATAATCCACCTCAAAATGGTCAAGAAACTCTTTATATTCCTCCAAAAATGTCTTTTTGGCGTGATGGGTTTCCTGGTTTAAGACATAATTGATAACCGGTTTTACATGTGAATGGGAATATGAAAAGGCACCATAGCCATCCTGCCACCTGAAAGCTACAGGCGTAAAATTTTGATCGTTAATCCATTTTGATGATTCGCTCTTTACAATTCGCATCAGATCGGATAATGATTGTGTTGGTCGAAATCCAAAGAACATATGCAAATGATCAGGCATATTGTTAATCGCCAGCATTTTATGATCATAGTTTTGGACGATTCCGGTAATATATTTTTGCAATTGATCTTTCCATTCCGGTTGAATGAGCGATTGGCGATATTTTACCGCCATGATGCATTGAATGTGAATTTGGGTATAGGTGTTTGCCATGGTTTCGAATTTAGGTTTTTGTTTTTGCAAGATAAGGAATGTGGCCTAATCAAAAATTACATTGCGCAAAAAAATGCCAAACCAGGCGGGTTAGTTACGTACCTACGCACGTAAAATCTCCTTCTTGTTTTTTGCTACCAATATTTGATCCCTAACGGGATCGATTCGCCGATATCGAAAATATTCGGCACCGTTAGGTGCCCAATATTGGTAGAAAATCAAAAAAAAATAACGCCCCGTAGGTACGCAACATTCACGAGGCTTCGCACCTGGCGGCGCGCTTTTTGGTGTTCTTTTGTTCTACCAATATTTGATCCCTAACGGGATCGGTTCGCCGATATGGAAAATGTTCGGTGCCGTACGGTGCCCAATATCGGCAACGTTCTACCAATAATTGATGCCTAACGGGACTTGTCCGCCGATATCGAAAATATTCGGCACCGTTAGGTGCCCAATATTGGTAGAAAATCAAAAAAAAATAACGTCCCGTAGGTACGCAACATTCACGAGGCTTCGCACCTGGCGGCGCGCTTTTTGGTGTTCTTTTGTTCTACCAATATTAGGCCCCTACAGGGCGCAGCGGCTTAATTAAATAGCATTGCGGGTGTCTGCCCCGTTATCCTGAATTACCGGATATGAGCATAGTTTATTCGCTTTCGACCGCTGAGAACACCTCGAGTAAAATGTTCCATTTGTGGCTGGCGTCTATCTCCCAAATTCGCACATAGTTATATTCGCTCACTATGTTGCCCTTTTTTATCCGGGCCTTCCCGTAGGTATAAGCCAGGTCGTTGCTGGTTGAGCGGCCCGCGCTGGTGGTTTGAGCAGTGATCGCAATACCTTCGTTGTCGATAAATTTCATTATTTTATCCTGGCCCGTTATCGTTTCAAAGCCGGGGAAATAATAACGTCCTTCGGGGCTGAAGAACTCTTTGTAACTGGCCAAAGCCGACATTGTCAACGACCGGTTAAATAAATTATCCGTCGCCAGGATGATCCTTTTGCCAGCAAAGGGGTCCTTGCTTGGCGGCACTTGTTTGGTCGAATCCGGATTTTTGAAGTCGGATATTGCTTCCTGTTCCGGTTCAGGGTGCTGAATGCCCAGGTTGATCAATAATTTAAAATCGTTATTGCCGTCCGAACGCCAAATCGACACATAGTCTCCGTAAACTTTATCGGTGTCGTTTGTACCATTTTGGTAGGTATACGGCCCTGCGGTAAAAGCCAGGTCACCGTTCACAGCGATGCGCGCAAAGTTCGGCCGCATTGTCAGGGAACCTTCCTGTTTGTCTATATTATTATAAAAGCTTGTAATGCTAACAGCATTTGGCTTAAAGATGATGCCCTCCGGGTCGGCAACCGCCAAAAATCCGCCTTTAATACCTTTACGTTCAACTAATTTGTTGAAGCTTCGGTCTGCTTCAATTGCTTTGTTTACATCGGCGGCCTGGCCTTGTGTTTGTGCGAGTGATAATTTTACCGAACTGATTAATATAAATGATGCTAGTAGTATTCTTTTCATTATTTTTTGAGAGTGCGCTAATTTAGTTAAAATTGATTAGGTTGTGCTGAGTTGATTATTGAGTTGATTAAGTGAATGGTTCATTAAGTTACGCATAATGGTCACCCCTCTACCCTACCTATATAACTCAACTCACCGCAACAGTCCTTCAGAAAACCTAATCAACCACTCACCCCGCCAACCCATAACGTACATTTTTCAATTAAATTTTATTCCAGCTGGTGCCTTCTTTGCTGTCATTTAATTGGAAGCCTATTTGTTGCAGGCCATTCCTTATTTTGTCAGATGTGGCATAATCATGATTGACTTTTGCTTCGGTTCTTAAGTTAACAATAAAGTTCAACACCCTGGGCAAGTCATCATTTTCCGCCTGTTCGTTTTTTAGTCCGAGTATATCCGATACAAAAACATTCATCATGTTTTTTAATAGTCCCAGGTTAGCCGGGTCGATCTTCAATTTTCCGTCATGCACGGAATTGATAACGCGCGAACCTTCAAAAAGTTCTGCTATCAGAACGGGGCTGTTAAAATCATCATTCATTGCCGCGTAGCAACGGTCGATCAATGGTTGTATCTCTATCTCTCCCACTGCGGATGCTTTTAGTGAATCCAATAAACCAAAAGAGTTCATCAGCCGCTTAAAACCTTTTTCTGAAGCATCCATCGCATCGCTGCCAATATCAAGCGTACTCCGGTAATTGGCCTGCAGCATAAAAAAACGAACCGTCATGGGACTATAGCCTTTGTTCAATATCGGGTTATCACCTGAAAAAAGTTCATGCGGTAAAAAGCTGTTCCCCAGCGATTTTGACATTTTTTGCCCGTTTACCGTAAGCATATTGGTATGAATCCAATAGGTGGCCGGGTTTTTACCGCAGGCAGCTACATTTTGGGCAATTTCGTTTGTATGGTGAGTTGGTACAAGGTCAATCCCTCCGCCATGTATATCAAAGTGTTCGCCCAGGTACTTATTGCTCATGGCCGAACATTCGAGATGCCAGCCCGGAAACCCAACTCCCCAGGGCGAGGGCCATTTCATCAAATGTTCAGGTTTGGCTTTTATCCATAGCGCAAAGTCAAGTTTGCCATGCTTCTCGTCCTGGCCGCCTAATGACCGGGTGTTATTCAAAAGATCTTCCAGGTTCCTGCCGTTCAGCACGCCGTAGTCTTGTGTTTTATTGTATTTTTCAACATCAAAATAAACAGAACCATCTACTTCATAAGCAAAACCCTTTTCCAGGATAATCTTCACGAGTTCTATCTGCTCAATAATATGCCCGGTGGCCGTTGGTTCAATACTTGGCGGCAGGATATTAAACTGATCCATTACCTCGTGAAAGCCAACAGTGTACTTCTGCACAATTTCCATTGGTTCCACCTGCGCCAGCTTTGCTTTTTTCGAGATCTTGTCTTCACCCTCGTCGCCAGCATCCCCTTCTAAATGGCCGGCGTCGGTGATGTTGCGCACATACCGCACTTTATAGCCAAGATGAGTAAGGTAGCGGAAGATTAGATCAAATGAAATATACGTGCGGCTGTTGCCGAGGTGGGCGTCGCTGTAAACTGTCGGGCCGCACACATACATCCCCACATGAGGCGGGTTAAGCGGTATAAACTGTTCCTTTTTTCGCGTTAAAGTATTGTAAACAAATAAATTTTGTTCCATATGCGCAAACATACATTTTTAAGGTAAAAGGCGAAAGGCGAAAGGTGAAAGGTGAATTTTTTATCTTAATCTGTCTGTCATTTTTACGGCCAAAGGCGAAAGGCGAAAGCTGATTTTTTTATCTTAATAAGTTCGTCATTTTACCTTTTACCCTTCGCCTTTAACCTTTCACCTCATTTCTTCAGCCCAATTTCCCGCAAGCGTTCATCCAGGTATTCGCCGGCTGTAATATCTTCATATTGTTTGGGGTGGTTTTCGTCGATACATGAGGGCAAACAGCTTAGGTCCATCCCGGATTTTGGGTGAAGGAAAAATGGAACGGAATAACGCGAATATTTCATCAGTTCCCGCGGCGGGTTAACTACGCGGTGTGTGGTCGACTTTAACTCATTGTTGGTTAAGCGTTGCAGCATATCGCCCACATTAACAACCAGGTCTTCGCCATAGGCTTTCACCGGGAACCATTCGTTTTCGCGGGTGAGGAGTTCGAGGCCATCGGCGCTCGCCCCGATCAATAGGGTGATCAGGTTGATATCTTCGTGGGCGCCCGCCCGTACCGCATCTGGCGGCAAGGCGTCGGGGTCGGTTATCGGGAAATAATGAAGTGTGCGCAAAATTGAGTTCCCGTTATGCACGTTGTCGTCAAAATAGTTTTCCGGTAAACCCAGGTAAACCGCTATCGCCCGCAAAAGGTATATGCCGGCTGCCTCCAGTTTTCTATAAACTTCGGTGGTGGTAGCGTTGAAGGTAGGCACTTCATTAATGGTCGTGTTTTCAGGATATCCCTTTTTCAGCTGCTCATCGCCTATGACGGTTTGGCCAATCTGCCAAAACTCCTTAAGGTCGGGTGCAGTAAATCCTTTAGCGGTTTCCTTTCCCTTACTCGTGTAACCCCGCTGCCCTGCCAGTTCAGGGTCCTCATATTTTAGCTTTATTTCATCGGGCAAAGCAAAAAGCGATTTTACGTCTTCATAAAGTTTGTCTATAAGTGCCTTATCCAAACCATGATTCGTAATGGTAACAAAGCCTGTTTCGTTAAATGCCTTACCTATATCTTCCGAAAACTGTTTGCGTTGTTCTTCATTACCGCTTATGTATAAGTTTAAATCGAGCCTGGGAATATTTACGGTGGCCATAATGTGTTTCATATTTTACTGTAAAACTATTTATTTTAAAAATGGTTGAACAATAAACGGGGTAAAAAATTACAATTAGCCAAAGAATCGAATTGATGGGCTTAAGCTATTACGAAATATAAAGATAACGCCCGGCTTAAATCGCTGTTCAGTCAACGTAATTAATTTCGGAATGAAAAACTGGCATGACCTGGTAAAAAAAAGGTCAAAAAACTCTCGCAGTTTTTTGACCCTATCTACCTATGAAAAACAGCCCGTTGGGAGGGCATCAATGGTAAGTCAAAAAAAGTGCCAGAGGCAAAAACCGGCCGCTAGGTCGTTGAAGGCGGATATTTTATTCCATAAAAGCCAGTTTGTGGAAATCGTTGCTCAAATAAAGGGGCAAGCTTACACAGCGGCGGGGTGAATCAGTGGGTTATAAATTACAGGGCCTGTGAATTTTATCTTATTTTCAAACCCAGTCAACGACTCACCCAATCAACCAACTACTCGCCAATCAAGCCGAAAATAAGTCGCCATACCGTAAACTATCAACCCCTTAAGTTGTTATGCACTTATGGATTACAATGTTTATCTATTAGCGACCGATCCTCACGACGCCTGCAAAGACGTTATTCATTCAAGAGACACCAACTTAAAGATCAGGGTTTTTTGCCTTGATAACGAAGAATTTGATCCCAATAACAGTGAGATACAACTTTACGGCTATGCCGATAACAAATTATATGCCTTTGAAACAATAAACATTTTGGCCGATGACGCCCTCGACGTGGTGGGCGCTATACAATGGTACGCAGAGTATATTGATTGCCCCCTAATGGAAATATTGCCCGATGACCCGAGGGCGGGAAAACATATGGCCATATGATGCAGCCACAGGAGCCATAGTTCTGAAAACCAGGTTTTTCGGCGACCGTAAATCGATAATATTTATAAAAAATATTAATCAGATATCATGCTATCGCCAGGCCTTTAGAATACTTTATCGCAACAAGTAACGATATTGTTGTTATTACTTATCTTCAGTAACTTAACAAAATTGTTACCGGGTTCACCATATGTTTTTCACACTTTTACAAAACATAAAGGAGTTTCCTTATGTAAATATTAAATGCCTCTATTATACATATTTATTGGCCGGTATATGGTATATTCTTCATTAAAAATACAAATCATACAGTTTTAAAATGCAAAAAAATTTCTTCGGCGTTGTTACTGCCCGCGTTTTATTGCTTAATGCCTGTTTGTTTTGTTTATCGTTATGCGTTGTAGCGCAAAACACAAAAACGCCGCAAAACACAAAAGCCAGGACCGTTTCGGCTCCTGAAATTGAACCGGATACAAACAAAGTCAGCCTGCTTCAGCCCGTAAAAATAAAAGACACCAGCAAAAACAGCGCGATTCAGTATCTAACCCTTCAGCAATGCATTGATTATGCCATGCAGCATCAGCCGGCCCTGAATGTTTCATTGATAAATATTGAGGTGGCTAAGACCACAAATGATATCAATTTGGCCGGAGTATTGCCGCAGGTGACTGCCTCGGGAGATCTAATTCATTATTTGCAGCAGTCGCAAAACGGATCAACGTCCTCAAATTCAGGCACCGGCACCACAACGCAAAATGGTAACGGCCACAGTTATAGCTTTATTCCCGGTCTGGCGCTGACACAGGCAATATTTAACCCAAGCCTTCTTTATGCTTACAAAAGCGCTCCTTTATACCTGAAACAAGCCAGGCAAACAAGCGACAGCACGAAAATATTTCTGGTAACATCGGTGAGCAAAACGTTTTACACCCTGCTGAATAACCTTGAACAAATAAATGTTTTGAAAGGGGATACCGCCGAATTCGGTAAAAGCCTGCGTGATGCTTATCATCAGTACAAAGGTGGTATTGTTGACGAAACCGACTACGAACAGGCTGAAATTACCCTTAACAATACCCTGGCGCAGCTAAAACAGGCCAATGAAAATGTTGTCCCGCAATATGCTGCCTTAAAAAGGGTTATTGGGTACCCGGTCGATCAGCAATTTAACGTGGTATTTGACACGCTCGAGATGATGAAGAGTATTCATATTGATACTATCCAGCAATTGCAGTTTGAAAAGAGAATTGAATATCAGCAGCTTAATACCACCAAGGCGCTGCAGGATCAAACGATCAATTATTACCGATATTCTTTCTTGCCTACGGTGTCGGGATTCTATAATTACAACCTGTCGTACCAAAATAACCATCTATCCGATCTTTTTTCGACATCGTATCCAAGCTCTTTGGTTGGCTTGTCGTTTAACATCCCCATTTTTACCGGTTTTTCAAGGCTCAATAATTTGCACAAGGCAAAACTGGAGCGGCAAATACTCGACTGGAATGAGACCGACCTAAAATTGCAAATCAACGCAGAATATACCTCGGCATTGGCCAATTACAAAAGCAACTACTACAATTTACAGATATTGCAAAAAAATGTGGAGCTATCGAAAAGGGTATTTTTTGTGGTAACGCTGCAATACCGGCAAGGCGTGGTTCCTTATTTAAACGTAATAACAGCCGAATCGAATTTAATAACATCAGAAATAAACTATTTAAATGCCTTATTCCAGGTATTATCAAACAAAATTGACCTGGAAAAAGCTATGGGAAATATTTCTTACTAATACACAAATCAACCGCTAACATGAACAGAGTAGTATCAAATACCGTTTTTGTCATTTGCCTTATCCTTTGCGCCTGCGAAAAAAAACAGGCCCCTCCAACGCCGGAAGTACCCGTCAATTTGGTCACTTTAAAGGCCAAACATGTTTTATATTATGATAACTACCCATCAACAACCCAGGCATTGAGCCAGGTGAACCTGCTGCCGCAGGTGACAGGCGCAATTACAGGGATATCGTTTACCGAAGGCAGTCACGTTAAAAAAGGCCAGAAACTCTATGAAATTGATGAGCGGATCTATCAAAATAATTACGACCAGGCGGTAGCGAATTTAAGGGTTGAACAAGGCAACCTGGTACAGGCACAGCAAGATGCCGACAGGTATGAATATTTAAATAAATACAACGCCGTTGCCAAACAACTTTATGACCATGCCATTATAACGCTCGAAAATGCAAAGAACACGGTAAAAGCTTCGGAGCAGGCTGTAAAAACGGCCAAAACCAATTTAGCCTATGCAGTTGTGAACGCCCCGTTTGACGGTACAATAGGTTTTAGTTTGGTGAAGCTAGGTGATGTTGTAAACCCGGGCACGACTGTTTTAAATACCATTTCGACAGATAACCCCATGGCTGTTGACTTTATAATAAACGAAAAACAATTGCCATTTTTCGAGAAATTGGACCATAATAAAGACCATCAGGTCGATTCGCTTTTTACCATCCTGATGCCCGACAATTCGCTTTATCCCTATACCGGGAAAATTGCTGTGATCGACCGTGCGGTAGACTCACAAACCGGTTCGATAAGGATCAGGCTTGTTTTTGAGAATCCCAATCTTTACTTAAGAGTTGGCATGAGCTGCGTTGTGCGGGTTCATAACCAGGACATTGGACCGCAGCTGGTAGTGCCCGGTAAAGCGGTTATTGAGCAAATGGGCGAATACTTTGTATACATTGCTAAAGACACTGTTATAAACGTTTCGCCTGACAGTCTTAAAAAGAACCCAAAAGCTGTTGCCGGCAAGCCTAAACTTGTAGCAGTTCAAAAAAAGGTTCAGGTTGGTCAAACCATTGGCGCCAATGTGATCATTAAAAAAGGGGTTGAGGCTGGCAACAAAATAATTGTCGACGGGCTTCAATCGCTGCATGACGGCTCAATGATAACCACTGCCAATAAAGTGGGCCCGGGAGGCGGTGGCCGGCGCGGCCAATAAGCTAATTAACATGACCCCTCGGCATTTTTAGATTACGAATGATGTATGATTGCTAATACCTTTATAAAACGGCCAGTAACTGCTATAGTGATATCAATAGTATTGGTAATAACAGGTACCGTGTGTATTTTGCTGCTGCCGATTGACCAATACCCCGACATAACGCCGCCGGTTGTACAGGTAAACGGCCAGTTTACCGGCGCCGATGCCCAAACAGTTGAGCAAACCGTCGCTACGCCCATCGAAGAGCAGGTAAACGGAACGCCGGGAATGGAGTATATGCAAAGCAACAGCACCAATAACGGTGCGATGCAGATGAATGTAACGTTTAAAATCGGGACGAACATCGACGTTGCGGCCCTCGACGTTCAAAATCGCGTGAGCATAGCCACTCCTTTGCTGCCGGCGGTTGCCAGCAGGCTGGGGCTCACTGTTCGCGCGGTAAATCCAAGCATGCTGATGATGGTAGCCATTTATGCGCCAAAGGATTCGCATAACGTTACTTTCCTCGATAACTATACCAACATATTTATACAGGACGCGCTGTTGCGGGTGCCGGGTGTTGGCAGTATCAGCCGTTTTACCGACGATTTCAGTATGCGGATATGGATGAACCCGCAAAAAATGGCCGCCTATAGCCTGGAGCCCCAGGATATCATCGCCGCACTGCAGGCGCAAAATGTGCAGGTTGCCGCCGGTACCGCAGGCGTACCGCCCCAGGCTCCCACCCAAACCTACGAATTGGGTATCCTGGTGAACGGGCGTTTAAGCAAAGTACCTGAATTCCAGAATATTATTGTAAAAAACAATCCCCAGGCAGGCGAACTGGTTTACCTGAAAGATGTAGCGAGGGTAGAACTTGGAAAATTCACCTTCTCCAGCAATTCGTTTGTCGATGGCCATCGTGCATCGTACTTGCAGATTTACCAGGCGCCGGGAAGCAACGCATTACAAACCGCCAATGGCGTATACGCCGAATTAGAAAAATTAAAGCAAACATTCCCCTCTGACGTAGCTTCCAGCGTACCGTTTGAATCGGTTACCGTTGTAAAGGTCTCCATGCAGGATGTTGTGGGCACCCTATTAAAAACATTGGGATTGGTTGCCATCGTGGTTTTCCTGTTCCTGCAAACCTGGCGCTCAACCCTCATCCCGGTACTCGCCATCCCGGTATCTATTTTCGGTACGTTTTGCTTTTTCATCCCGCTTGGTTTTACCATCAATACCCTAACCATGTTTGGCTTTGTGCTGGCGATAGGGATTGTGGTCGACGATGCCATCATCGTGGTTGAAGCCACACAACATTATATCGACCATGATAAAATGTCGCCAAAAGAAGCTACCTACCAGGCCATGAAAGATATATCGGCGCCCGTAGTTGCCATTGCCCTTATTCTCGCTGCTGTTTTCGTACCGGTAGGTTTTATTCCGGGCATCGTCGGCCGTTTGTACCAGCAATTTGCCATTACTATTGCCATTTCGGTGATCATCTCGGCATTTATCGCCTTGTCTTTAACCCCTGCTCTTTGCACACTGCTGTTAAAGCCAACCGATGAAAGCAAAAAGCATAAAGGCTTAACCAAATGGTTTACCAAATTCAATGAATGGTTTGACAGGGTTACCGCGAAATACACCAGCGGCGTAAAGCAATCTATTAAAGCGTCGCGGTTTATCGTAATCCTCCTGCTCTGCGTTTGCGCAGGGGCGTATTTCATGTTTAAAGGCAAGCCCACTGGTTTTATTCCATCCGAAGATGACGGCAATTTATATGTAACCTATCAATTACCGCCGGCTTCTTCAACGGCGGCATCAGTTGGCGTTATCAACAAGCTGATGAAGGTTGTCGCGTCGACCCCGGGTGTGGCGCACTATGCGGCACTATCCGGTCTGAACGTGGTGACCAACGCCAGCAACTCAAATAACGGTACCATCTTTATACAATTGAAACCGTGGGACGAACGCGGTACCTCGGAACAAAAAGTGCCCGGTATTATAAAAGTTTTACAAAACCGCATCGCTGATGCCGGAATACGCGAAGCCAGCGTAGAGGTAATACAGCCCTCGCCGCTGCCGGGTGTTGGGTCTACAATTGGCTTCAGCATACAAATTGAACAGCGCAGCACCAACGATAACCTGCAGCAGTTTGAACAGGTAGTGAACCGTTTTGTGGATTCGGCAAATAAAAACCCCGCGATAACCAAAGCGTACACCTTTTTTACGGCGCATACGCCTAACATGAGCCTCAACGTAGACAGGGAAAAATGCGAGAAACTTGGCGTAAATGTATCCGACGTATTTACCACCATACAAGCATTTATGGGCAGCTTGTACATAAATGACTTTACAACTTATAACCGCACTTTTCACGTCGTGGTACAAGCCGACACTGCCTACCGGGCGCTGGTGACTGACATGAACAAATATTACGTTCGAAACCAGTTGGGCAAAATGGTCCCTTTAGGGACTGTGATTAGTTTTACCCCTGTTGAAGCAGCGCCGCTTATATCGCATTTTAATATCTTTCGGTCCGCAGAGGTTGATGGGTCTTCCCCTCCGGGTGTGAGCAGCGGCCAGGCGCTGACCGCATTAACCGACCTGGCAAACAAGATGCTGCCACAGGGATATACTTACGAATTTTCGGGGCTGAGTTATGAAGAGTTAAAGGCGGGTTCAGTAACCACCTATATTTTTATATTTTCTATAACATTCGTATTCCTGTTCCTGGCAGCGCTTTACGAAAGCTGGTCGGTGCCGTTCTCCGTTCTCCTGGCGGTGCCAATCGGCGCATTTGGGGCCATCCTCGCGCTGGAGTTTGTGCCGGGCTTAACTGACAACGTTTACGCGCAGATAGGGCTAATCACGCTGATAGGCCTTGCGGCCAAAAACGCCATATTGATCGTTGAGTTTGCAAAGGTACGGGTTGATCGCGGCGAAGATGTGATCGACTCTACGCTTGATGCCGTAAGGCTGCGTTTGCGACCCATAGTTATGACTTCACTTGCTTTTATATTGGGCGTTTTGCCGCTGGTTTTCGCAAGCGGAGCAGGCGCGGTTGCACGTCAGACCATCGGCGTCACAGTATTGGGCGGCATGCTCGCGGCAACATCAATAGCCATTTTTGTGGTACCTGTATTATTTGTGCTCATCACAAAGGCTGCATATGGCAAAGAGCGGCTTGCCTACCTGAAAGCACACCACAAAGACCTGATGGAGAAAGCCCGAAAGGTTGAGGCGCAGAATATTGACGCAGAACTGGAGTTTGAAATACAAAAATCACGCGATCTTCATAATACGAGCGGGGCATGATTGCAAATACTTTCATAAAGCGGCCGGTAACTGCTATCGTCATATCTGTTGTACTGATGATATCGGGCGTGATCTGTATTTTTAACCTCGCTGTCGATCAATATCCGAACATATCACCACCGAGCGTTGGTGTGAACGCCTCGTACACCGGAGCTGATGCCGAAACCGTTGAACAAACGGTTGCCATACCTATTGAGGAACAGGTAAACGGCACGCCGGGTATGGAGTATATGCAAAGCAGCAGCTCAAACAACGGCGGTATGAATGTGAGGGTAACGTTTAATGTAGGGACCAATCCGCAGATAGCCGCCTTAAACGTTCAAAACCGGGTAGGCATAGCCACCCCGCTCCTGCCATCGGTAGTGAGTAAACTGGGCGCTACCGTAAGAGCCAGCAACCCCGACCAGTTGATGCTGGTGGCGATCTATTCGCCGCATAAAAGTCATAATATCACCTTCCTGGATAATTATACCAATACGTTTATTGAAGATGCTATTTTACGCGTACCCGGCGTAGGCGACGTAAGCGCTCGTACCGACCAATTTGCCATGCGGATATGGCTGAACCCCGATAAAATGGCATCCTACAATTTGATGCCTTCGGACGTAACCAGTGCACTCAGCGGCCAAAATGTTTACGTAGCGGCCGGGTCTGCCGGCGCCCCGCCGCAAGATCCAAAACAGGTTTTTGAAACCGGCATCGTGGTAAACAGCATGCTCAACAAACCCGCGCAATACGAAAAACTGATCGTTAAAACCATCGCCGGGACAGACAAAATGGTTTATTTGAAAGATATAGCGCGCATCGAACTTGCCAAGTTCACCTATTCGGGCGGTTCCTTTGTGGATGGCAACCGCTGCTCGCTGTTAATGATCTTCCAGTCGCCGGGGAGCAATGCACTTCAGACTGCCGATAATGTTTATGCAAAACTTGCCGAACTGAAAAAATCATTCCCGCCTGATGTGGCTTATGTAGTGCCTTTTGAGTCGGTCACCATCATCCAGGTTTCGATGCACGAAGTAATCGGCACGCTGCTAAAGGCGTTGGCATTGGTCGCCTTTGTCGTATTTCTCTTCCTGCAAAATTGGCGCTCTACCATTATTCCAATACTCGCCATCCCGGTTTCTATTTTGGCCACTTTCTGTTTTTTTATACCGCTTGGCTTTACTATCAACACACTAACCATGTTCGGCTTTGTGCTGGCTATCGGTATCGTGGTTGATGACGCCATTATTGTGGTGGAGGCAGTGCAGCATTATATTGATGAGCAGCATATGTCGCCCAAAGAGGCCACTTACCAGGCGATGAAAGAAATATCGGCGCCGGTGATCGCCATCGCGCTCATCCTTGCTTCGGTGTTTGTGCCGGTGGGCTTTATACCAGGCATTGTGGGACGCCTTTACCAGCAATTTGCAATAACCATCGCCATTTCGGTTATCTTTTCGGCATTCACCGCTTTATCGCTCACGCCGGCCTTATGTTCGCTCCTGTTAAAACCCTCGCACCATAAATCCGAAAAGCAAAACTGGGCGGATAAATTTTTCAATTGGTTCAACGGCATTTTTGATAAGCTTACCTACAAGTATTCAAACGGTGTAAAACGCAGTATAAAAAATGCCCGGTACATTGTGATCTTATTGGTTTGCATATGTGTTGGCGCCTGGTTATTATTTAAAAGCAAGCCTTCAGGCTTTGTTCCTTCGGAAGATGGCGGACGCTTATTTGTTACCTATTCTATGCCTGATGCATCTTCCACTACGGCCTCAAACAACGTGCTTGCAAAAGTGATGAAAATTGTGGGTTCAACGCCCGGGATTATGCATTTTGTCGGCTCATCAGGTTTTAATATCCTGGGTGGCGGCGGCAACAACAGCGGTACCTTATTTTGTATGTTAACCCCCTGGGATCAGCGCACCTCGCCCCAAACCAAGGTACAGGGCATTATGGATAACATCCGCAAACGGGTGGCCAAGGCAGGCATAAAAAATGCCAATGTAGTAGCCATACAGCCCCCGCCTATCAGGGGCATCGGGCTTGCTGCCGGTTTTTCGGTGCAAATTGAACAAGGCAACTCTACCGACGATATTCACCAGTTTGAAAAAACAGTACAAAAGTTTGTCGCTGCCGCTAAAAAAAACCCGGCCACCTCAACGGCATTCTGCAATTTTACGGCACACACACCAAGCTTCACCGTAACACTCGACCGTGAGAAATGCGAAAAACTGGGAGTGAATATATCCGATGTCTTTTCGACAATGCAGGCCTTTATGGGCAGCTTGTTCGTTAACAATTTTACGTTGTATAATCGTACTTACCATGCCGTTATCGAGGCCGATACTTCGTACCGGGCGCTGATCAGCAACCTCAATAAGTACTACGTGCGCAACTCGGCCGGCAATATGCTCCCGCTAAGCACCGTAATAACCTACAAGGCCGATGCTACCGCCACGTCCATATCGCACTTTAACATATTCCGCTCAGCCGAAGTAGACGGGTCCATCCCGCCGGGCTACAGCAGCGGGCAGTCGCTTGACGCAATAAAACAACTGACGGCCAAGTATTTGCCCCGCGGTTATACCTATGAATTTTCGGGACTTAGCTACGAAGAGATAAAAGCCGGAAGTATTACAGTATACATCTTTATGTTCTCCATCATATTTGTATTCCTGTTTCTAGCCGCATTGTACGAGAGCTGGTCGGTACCGTTTTCGGTCTTGCTGGCCGTGCCTATCAGCGCACTGGGCGCCATTATAGCCTTGTGGACTGCTCCCACCATTACCAACAATGTTTATGCGCAGATTGGCTTAATCACCCTCATCGGTCTTTCAGCCAAAAATGCTATCCTGATCGTAGAGTTTGCTAAATTAAGGGTCGATCGCGGAGAACCGCTGATACAATCCACTATCGCAGCGGTGCGCCTGCGCTTCAGGCCAATCATCATGACTTCCATGTCCTTCATATTCGGGGTATTGCCGCTCGTATTCGCAACCGGCGCGGGCGCCGAGTCGCGGAATACAATAGGTATTACTGTTTTGGGCGGGATGATCGCCTCATCTACCATATCAATTTTCATCGTACCGGTATTGTTTGTGCTGTTCACCCGTTTCTCTTATGGCAAAAAGCAATTAAAATGGCTGCAGGATCATCACGAGGAATTAATGGAAAAGGCCCGCCGCGTCGAAGAGCAAAATATCGACCCGGAATTGGAATATGACATTGCCGAGGCCCGGGCTTATAACGAGACAGACAGGGAAAGGCATTTTGGCGGGAAAAAGGACGCGGAGTAAAGCCAAATTCGTCATGGCGAGGAACGAAGCCACCTCTACATACGCTGATCAACTACATGGTGTGTCATGTTGGCACCTAAAGCCGCATGCTATTCCCTTTTTACGGATTTATTTTGGCAAAATCATCATGCAAGATAACATTCGACTGTCAATTTGCAGCAATTCGTGTTTTTGTAAATCAATCAGGCACGCGGTTCCACCCCAACGAACAGGTCATTGATTAGCAGGCGCAGAGGTGGCTTCGTTCCTCGCCATGACGAAAGGGGCTAAGACTCAAACCTCAAAAAGATCAACATGTCCAAAATCAATATTTCAGCACAATAAACCCGGTTTTATGCTTGGTTACGCCTTTCACCTTATATTCCAATGAATAAAAATAAGTTCCCGGCAGCTGCATTTGACCGGTTTTATTAGAATGCCCGTCGAATAGTTTGGTATTGTTATCGTACCCTTTTGCTTCAAACACCAGGTTGCCGTTTCTATTCATAATCAACAGCCTGTTATCCGGGTAATTTGCAATTCCATCAATAGTCAGGAAGTCATTTATCCCGTCGCCATTAGGGGAAACACCCTGGTGCACCACAATGCCATCATCTGCGGGTTGCGGGCTGTCTGGTATATTCTCTGCATTTAATGACGTCATGGGAATATTTGAAGGAGCACGGCTTATTTTTATCGTATAGGTTTGTGTTGTTACACCATCCTGGGCAATTACCGTTACGCCTATGGCAGTGACGCCCACGTTTAAA
>Ga0207132_1113_pt1 | contig 17627 bp, 17 predicted proteins | sample Alteio_BWMinHeat_14_FD_153554 | JGI IMG/M metagenome (GOLD analysis project Ga0207132, IMG submission 153554) | Enriched cells from forest soil in Barre Woods Harvard Forest LTER site, Petersham, Massachusetts, United States -... | ecosystem: Environmental > Terrestrial > Soil > Temperate forest >...
TCGCCGCGCAAGCGGGACTTGTCATCGACCGCGTTATGGCCAAAAGCGAAGTCATGCGCCAAGGCGTACAACTCAGCGCGCTCGAGCGTTTTCTCTCGCCGGCCATTTCCAGAAAAATTACCGCGGAAGCTGCCGACATTCGCCTCGGCGGCGAAAGTCAACGCATCACGCTTCTCTTTGCCGACGTTCGCGGCTTCACCACCATGGCCGAAAAAATGAAACCCCGCGAAGCCGTGGAAGTCCTGAACGAATTTTTCGCGCGAATGACTAACGTTATTTTCGAGCATGATGGAACACTCGACAAATACCTCGGCGATGGATTGATGGCTCTTTTCGGAGCTCCGTTCGCCCTGCAGAACGACGCGGAGGCTGCCGTTCGCGCCGCGGTGAACATGCAAAAAAGTCTAGCGGAGCTAAACATGATTTCCGGCAGATCACCACTGAACATCGGGATCGGCATCCATACGGGTGAGGCCGTGGTGGGATTCCTCGGCACCGAACGCCGCATGGACTACACCGCGATCGGCGACACCGTGAACGTCGCCTCGCGCCTTACGTCTCAAGCCGGGCCGGGTCAGATTGTCATTTCTACTGCGACATACGCTCTGATTTGTCGCCGGATTCCCTGCTGTCAGCTCCCCGCGATGAAACTCAAGGGGCGCGATGAACCCATTGAAGTACACGAGGTTCTCTGGCGCGAGCCGCTGCCACAGGATCGGGCTGCGAAGGAGTTCATGCCGACTTCGCCTGAGTTCGATTGAGGACTGTCTTCGGCGCGGGTTTTTGCTTAGTCGGTGGTTCCGTTCCAATCGGCCGTCACTTTTTCGGCAAGTACTTCTTCTCCACCGAAGCAACCACCACGTAGTTCGGGTCCACCATCTCCGTCAGATGAATCTTCCCGACCTTGGAAAGCAGCTCGTATGCGTCTAGCTCGGATAGACCGTAGTCCGCGTGAATCCATGCCACCAACTCGGTAAACGCAATCCGCACGGCGTCATCCACCGGCCGGTAGATTCCCGTCGTCATGATCTCCTTTTCGTTTTCGAACCTCGGCCATCCTGTCCTCTTTCCTTTCACCACCTCAAACTGCAGCCGAACGCGCATCGGCACTTCAATCGCACTTCCGGCAATTTCGCCGTCTCCCATTGCCGCGTGCCCATCGCCAAAATAAAACAGCGCGCCCGACACATTCACCGGCAGATACAGCGTGTTCCCTACGCTTACTTCCGGCGCGTCCATATTCCCGCCAAATTCCGCCGGGACAATCGAGCTGCGCGCCTCGCCGTTGGCGGGAGCCACGCCGATGCATCCGAGAAACGGATGCATCGGAATCTTGACCTTGTAATTCGAGTGAGAGCCTGAAACGTCGCCGTGTTATCCGCGTGGTCGATGGGATAAAACCAAATCTTCTCCCCTAGCGGTTCCTTCTCAAGCACTGGCGTGTAATGCGTGGAATTGATCGCTCCAAATCCGGGAGAAAAGGCGCCCACACCTTGCTTGCCGTCGACTTGCAAATCGAGGATACGCACGACCAGCGTGTCGCCGGGCTCCGCGCCTTCGATGAAGAACGGTCCGGTAAGAGGATTGTCGCCCTTCGCCATAGCGGTCGTATCGCCGGGCTTCTGAATGCCGTTGCCAAAGCAATCCAGCGAATTTGCCTCGAGAATATTTCCAGGCCGCAAACGCGCCACCGGCTGGGCCACGCCGAAAACATATTTCACGTTGTCGAGCGCGCCCTGGTAGTGCACTACATCGGTCGCGGGAGTAGCCGGCACGTTCTGGGCGGCAGCACGCATCACCAAGCAGGACATCCATAGACAAGCTATCAGTACACGCACAAATTGCCTCCAGGAAACACGTAGGCAAATTCCCATACTCCACGCAGGGAGTCAATTGACCCCAACAGCCGCACCTGTCGGACGCCCGCTTTGCTATCCTTCTGTCACATGAAAAAGACGATTCGTGGGAGCCCGCTTCGCATCGTTTCTCTCGCGCCAAGCGCGACATCCATTCTTTGCGCCATCGGCGCGAAGAAACTTCTTGTCGGCGTGACAAAATGGTGCGCGGATGTGGCGCCCGTAAACGAGCTGCCAAGACTCGGCGACTGTTGGCACATGGATGCGGTAGACAAAATCCTGAAGTTGAAACCGTCGTTGGTCATCGGCTCGGTCCCCTACAAACAAGAAACTCTCGCGAAACTTTTGGAACACCCGCTCAGCTTCCTGGCCACGAATCCCCGCACGCTTGCCGACATCGAAAATGACATTCGCATGCTCGGGCAGATCGCTGGCCGACCGGCGCAAGCTGAGCACCTGGTCATAAGAATGCGTCAGCAATTTGCCTCGATCGCAAGGAAGGGTAGTTCAGAAAGCAAGCTCCGCGCCTATTGCGAGGCGTGGCCAAACCCGCGCATCAGTTCCCCGCCCTGGGTCGCGGAAATCGTAAGTATCTGCGGCGCCGAGATGGTCTTGCCCGCTGGGCAAAAAGTGAGTGATGAACAGGTCAGAAGCGCGCAACCGGAAGTGGTAGTGCTTGCGTGGGCCGCCACCGGCGATAACGCCAACCCTCAAAGATCCTACCAGGTTGCGGCATGGAAGGATGTCCCCGCCATCCGCAACAAGCGCGTCTATGTCGTCCGCGACGAACTGCTCAACACACCCGGCCCTCCGCTCGTCGCCGGCGCAAAGCAACTTTTCCGCATCTTTCAAAAGGCCGTAACGCGTGGAAAGAAGAGATGAAACTCATCGTAGCCGCAGTCATTGAGCGCAGCGACCGCCGCATCCTCATCGGACAGCGCCGGCGGGAAGACACCTCTCCGCTCAAGTGGGAATTCCCTGGCGGAAAAATCGAAGAAGGGGAAACGCCAGAAGCGGCCTTAGCGCGTGAACTTCGAGAAGAATTGAGTGTCACCTTGGAGAAGTGTGCGGAGATGGCCCGCTCGCGTTACAAGTACCCCTCCGTGTCCGAGGAACTGGAAATTCGCTTTTACGCTGCCAGCATCCAGGAAACCAAAATCACACCAAACGAGTTCGAACAAACCGCCTGGGCTTTGCCAAAAGAACTGGGCGACTACGACTTTCTCGCCGCCAACTCCCAACTCATAGCACAGCTCGCCACAGGCCGCCTCAGACCCCGCGAAATTCTGGAGCGCGCCACGAACTCCCACCAAAATAGAAAAAGCGAACCGTAGTTCGCCCTCCCCGCCAGAAGAGCACACATCGTTCCGAACCCAGTCGGAGCGGTCACGAAATAACGGGGTTCGGTTTGTCCGGATTGATTCCCAAATCTTTAATCGCCTGGTCCACGACCGACTCCTCGATTTTGCCATCCGCGTGTAGTTCGTGCAGGGTCGCCAGCGTGATGAAACGCGAATCGACTTCAAAGAATTCGCGCAACGACGCTCGGCCTTCGCTGCGTCCAAAACCGTCCGTACCCAGCGACGCCAGCCGCCGCGGCATCCACTTGCTTACCATGTTTGGCAATGTCTTCAAGTAATCGGAAGCGGCCACCAAAACTCCGGGCGCATCCGCAAGACACTTGGTGATGTAGGGAATGCGCGCCTTTTCGCCAGGGTGCAAACGGTTCCAGCGCTCCGTCTCGTTCCCGTCGACGTAAAGCTCCTTGTAACTCGTGACGCTCCAGACATCCGCCGCGACGCCGTACTTCGTGTCCAGAATTTCCTGCGCGCGAAGGACTTCGTTCAGAATAGCGCCGCTCCCGAACAGCTGCGCCCGCAGCTTGGATCTAGGGGCGGGCGCCTGCCGGTAGCGGTACATCCCCTTCAGAATTCCGTCTTTCACGTCGCCCTGCATCGCGGGCATCGCGTACGGCTCGTTCATCACCGTAATGTAATAAAAAATGCTTTCGCCGTCCTTGTACATCCGCCGGATGCCGTCCTGCAAAATCACCGCCATCTCGTAGGCAAACGCCGGATCGTAGGCTCGCAAATTCGGCACGGAGAGCGCCAGCACGTGGCTGTTGCCGTCCTGGTGCTGCAAACCCTCGCCCGACAATGTCGTGCGCCCCGAAGTTCCTCCCAGCAGGAATCCGCGCGTGCGCATATCAGCAGCGGCCCAAATAAAATCCGCAATCCGTTGGAACCCAAACATCGAGTAGTAAATAAAGAACGGAATCGTATTAATGCCGTGCGTCGCATAAGCTGACCCGGCGGCAATAAACGACGCCATCGAGCCGGCTTCCGTAATCCCTTCTTCAAGAATCTGCCCGTCTTTGGCTTCCTTGTAATAAAGCAGGGTGTTGACATCGACGGGTTCATATTTCTGCCCCACGCTCGAATAAATGCCGACCGTTCGGAACAACGACTCCATGCCAAACGTCCGTGCTTCGTCGGGAACAATCGGCACCACTAGCTTGCCAATTTCCGGATCTTTCAGCATTTTGCGCAGCATCCCGACGAACGCCATCGTCGTAGAAACTTCCCTACCCTCACTGCCATCGAAGAATTCCTTGAACAGCTCGTCGTGGTCGGCAACCAGCGGCTTCGAACGCACGCTGCGCTTCGGTGTATAGCCGCCCAGCGCTTCCCGCCGCGCGCGCAGATACTGAATCTCGATGCTGTCCTCCGCTGGCCGGTAGAACGGCACTTCGACGCAATCATCGTCATTCAGCGGAATCCCGAACCTCGACCGGAACTCGCGCAACTCTTCCTCGTTCAATTTTTTCTGTTGGTGCGTAACATTTTTGCCTTCGCCGGCTTCTCCAAGACCGTAACCCTTGATCGTCCGCGCCAGAATAACTGTCGGCCCGCCTTTGTGATCCACCGCCGTCTTGTACGCTGCGTACACCTTCCGCGGGTCGTGCCCGCCAAGCCGCAAGCGCCGCAACGCTTCATCAGGCAACGGCTCAACCAATTGCAGTAACCGCGGATCGCTTCCAAAAAAATGTTCGCGCACGTAGGCGCCTGACGACACCACCAGCTTCTGGTATTCGCCGTCCACCAATTCACCCATGCGTTTGACAAGCAGGCCTTCCGTGTCCCGCTCCAAAATCGGATCCCACTCGCTGCCCCACAGCACCTTAATGACGTTCCATCGCGCCCCGCGGAACGCGGATTCCAGCTCTTGAATAATCTGACCGTTGCCGCGGACCGGCCCGTCCAGCCGCTGCAAATTGCAGTTCACGACAAAAATCAGGTTGTCCAACTTTTCCCGCGAGGCCAGCGTGATCGCGCCAAGTGATTCCGGCTCGTCCGTCTCTCCATCGCCAAGAAACGCCCAGACTTTCGCGTCCGTCACCGGCTTCAGACCGCGATCTTCGAGATAGCGGTTAAACCGTGCCTGGTAGATGGCCATCAACGGGCTCAGCCCCATCGACACCGTCGGGAATTCCCAGAAGTCCGGCATCAACCACGGATGCGGATACGACGACAGCCCCCCGCCTGGTTTCAACTCGCGGCGAAAATTCTCAAGCTGCTGGGGCGAAATCCGCCCTTCAAGAAACGCTCGCGCGTACATGCCCGGAGCAGCGTGTCCCTGGAAATAAACTGTGTCACCTTCAAACTCCTCCGAGCGAGCCCGAAAGAAATGATTGAACCCAACCTCATACAGCGTGGCTGCAGAAGCGTAGGTCGAAATGTGCCCGCCAATGTTGTGCTCCACGCGGTTCGCCCGCACCACCATCGCCAGGGCGTTCCACCGGATCAAGCTCTTGATGCGCCGCTCCAGTTCCTGATCGCCGGGGAAAAGCGGCTCGAGCCGCGCGGGAATGGTGTTGGCGTAAGGCGTATTCGCGGAAAACGGAAGATCGATACCCGCAACCGTTGCGTGTGCGCGGAGTCTTTCCAGAATCTCCGCCGCCACTTCCGGCCCGCTCGAATCGAGCACGGAGTCCAGCGACTCCAGCCATTCCTGAATCTCCACGTCTTCTATTCGGTGCGGGTGGGTGTACGTCTCGTTGTCCATGACTTAGGCTGGTCCTCTTTTGTCACATTCCGGCGCGCTCGACGCGCCTCCCAAACTTATATACGTGATAAGCAGATAGAATACACCGCAGCGCGATTCTCTGCACACTGCCTTTCGTGAAAACGCCGGCGCGTATTTCTCGCCCCGCTGGTGGGCACCGGACGACCTCGCTGTTTTCGATATCAACTAGCATTCTCAGCTCCGGAAGGCTAGATGATTGGCAAAGGCCTGTATCTGGCTCCGCTCAATTGCCCTGGCTGCCGCAGCCGCACTTATGGGTTACCGACACGGTTTCCAGCTCAAAACGCTACCAAGCCCGACAACGATCAGAACAAAACCTTTCTGACCAAATTATCCGCGCCCGTGTATCCCCATCTTGCACGCGCAACGCGCATCAGTGGGAACGCCCAGTTGCTGCTCAAGGTTCGGACGGGATGGCACCGATGATCCGTTCGAAGTAGTCAGCGGGGGTGCTGCAATAGGCGGCGATGGATAGCGTAAAGCAATCGGGGTTTGATTGCTTTCAGTGCGTCGGATCTCTAACCTGGTACGCCCCGATGCATACATCGAGATCCATGCGCGTGGCGAGCCCGGGTGGGGCCTCGGGTAAAGAGCCCCTGAGTCTTTTCCCAAGGTCTTTCCATTGCAGAACCACATCACCCTACTCGTACAACCGCTGTGCATTTGCGACCCGGGGCCGAACAGAAAAGTCCGTTCAGCAAGATGCCTTTCTCTGTGGCCGTGTAGCAGGCGCTAGTGCGACTACACCTCCCTGCAGAGGGGGCAGCTGGGACGCGCTCTTGGCCTACGTGAACTCTTCCTTCGCCGGCCCCAGACTCCTCCCGCCATCCAAGACCAGTGTGTGACCAGTCAAAAACTCCGCGTGCACGAGATAGGAGACAGCGTCTGCGATGTCCGTCGGCGTACCAGTTCGCCGCAGCGGCGCCAGCTTGACGAAATCGGCTTCCCACTCCGGCGGGTCGCTGGGCATGGTAATCGTTCCCGGCGCAATCGCGTTTACGCGGACGTCCGGAGCCAGCGCCTTCGCAAGCACCTTGGTCAACATCACCACGCCCGCCTTCGAAACCGAATGGGGAATGAAGCCCGGCCATCCCATCAGTCCGCCAGCGTCGGCAAAATTCACAATCGCGCCTTTCGCCCGGGTTAGTAACGGCGCCGCTGCCTGGGCGCAGAAAAACCCTGCCTTCAAATTCGTATCTAGGGACGCATCCCAAATTTCCTCCGTCGTCGACACTATGCTCGCGGGCAAAAAGTTCGCTGCGCTGTTCACCAAAACATCCAGCCGCCCAAATCTCTTCACTGTCTCTTCGAATAGCCTGCGAATCTCATCCACCTTTTGCAAATCCGCTGAAAGGGCCGCCGCGCGCCGCCCTATCTTCGCGATCTCCGTCACCACCTCATCCGCCTCCCCAGGCGACGCATGATGGTGAATCACCAAGTCCGCGCCTTCTTCCGCTAGCCGCAAGGCTACCGCCTTGCCAAGCCTTTTCGCCGAGCCGGTAACAAGTACGACTTTCCCGGCAAGCGATCTGGCCTGTCTTTCCGCATTTTCAGTCATAACTTTATCCGCAGCCCGAAACGTTACCACAACCTGCAATCCCTACGCCCCGCGGTGCTATCATCGACCCCTTAGACCTTCCTAAACACGCAGATGGAGACGACGAATGAAACTCGACCTGCTGGCTATCGCCGCCCATCCCGATGATGTGGAACTCACTTGCGGCGGCACGCTCCTGAAGATGGTCCACGGCGGCTACAAGACTGGCATTCTCGACCTCACCAGCGGCGAAATGGGCACACGGGGGACGCCCGAAACCCGCTCCAAAGAAGCCGCCAAATCCGCCAAGATTCTTCGCGTGAGCTGGCGCGGCACGCTTGGCGTCCCCGACTCCGACGTCCAACCCAGCCGCCAGCACAAGCTCCGCCTAGCCGCCGTCATCCGCGAGCTCCGCCCTAAAACGGTCATCCTTCCCTATTGGGAAGCCCGCCATCCCGACCACTACCACGCTTCCACTCTCGGCTACGAAGGCTGCTTCCTCGCCGGCCTTAAGCAGCTGCCGCTCGACGGCGAACCTCATCGCCCTTTCAAAATTCTCTATTCTACCGCTTTCGCCACAGTCCGCCCCACCTTCATCGTAGACGTCACTCCACATTTCGAGCAGCGGCGGCGTGCCATCCTTGCCTTCTCCTCCCAATTCCATCCCGACAAAGGCGAATCCAGTAGGAAGTTCAAGAAGACGAATGTCTTCCTAGCCATCGACCGCCTCGAAGAACAAATGAACCAACTAGCCCGCCACTATGGTGAAATGATCGGCGTGAAGTACGGCGAACCCTTCCTGGTGAGGGAGCTGATGCAAGTACACGACGTCGTCAAGATGGACGTCCGATCCATCTGAATCTTCGTCTTTTGTGGGAGAGAATCTCGAAAGTCGGGGCGGAAGGGGGGACGCTGTGCCACCGGCCCATTCATCTGCACTCACTGTTCCCTCAATAATTCTCCTCATCCTGCGCCGGCGAATACCCCGGAATCCCCGGCCCCTTAGGCGTATTCTCCGCTCGTAGCCTCGTCAGGGCCTCATCCTCCGCCCCGGATTTCCGAAGCACCACGATCGTGCTGAGCGCTTCGCTGTAAACGCGCGTCACGAGATAAACATCCCCAGTGTCATTCTTCCTCCACAGCTGCCCGATCTGAATCTTTTTTACGCTCATTGTGTCTGCCCTTGACTCTAGAATCCCCGGCCAAACGTGTCAACCCTTCTAATCGGGCAATTTGCACTCCATTCACCTGGCTTGGCATTCCGCGGTCGCACCCGCCGGTCCTTGCCCCAAACCGCCAAATACGGCGCATCTCCGACAGGAATAGGAAACCTTCTTTGAGGGTCTTACATCGTAGTGGTTAAGGGCGCGGATGCCATTGCACCCTCGCACTTGCCAAACGGGTGTATACTGACCACATCGGGAGGTTCATGCCATGACACAGATCCCCAGACTAGCTCTAGGCCTTACGGTGGCGGGCCTCCTTGTCACGACTGCTTCTCTGGCAACTCCCTGGCATCAACAGTCAAGCCAGGATCCTGGCCAAACGCAGACGCAGGCCCCTCCGCAACCTGCGCCGGCGCAAACGCAAGCTCCCCAGGATCAACCGGTTCCCCAGAAGGATACCGTCCATCCCAAGAATTCCAAGGAAGATGTCGAGGCCATTGGTAACCGCAACATTGGCAAGGGCGTCAATTTTTACTCTCTCGAACATGAAATCGCCCTCGGCAAGTCCCTCGCCCAGGAGGTTGAGCGCTCCTCCAAGCTCATTGACGACCCGGTCGTCACGGAGTACGTTAACCGCGTAGGCCAAAATCTAGTACGCAATTCCGATGCTCGCGTCCCGTTCACCATCAAGGTGATCGACTCTGATGAAGTCAACGCCTTCGCTCTCCCCGGCGGCTTTTTCTACGTCAATAGCGGTCTAATCCTGCGCGCCCAGGAAGAGTCCGAACTCGCCGGCGTCATGGCCCACGAAATCTCTCATGTTTGCGCGCGCCACGGCACAAAGAACGCCACCAAAGGCGAAGCCATGCAACTCGCCATGATCCCGCTTATGCTTCTCGGCCCTGGCGGCTGGGCCGGTTACGGTATCTATGAAGCTGCAAGCCTCGCCATCCCCGTAACCTACCTGAAATTCAGCCGGGACGCCGAGCGCGAAGCCGACTACCTGGGCGTCGAATACATGTACAAGGCCGGCTACGATCCCAATTCGTATGTGACCTTCTTCGAGCGCATCCAGGCCGACGAAAAGCGCCGCCCCGGCACCATCCCTAAGGTTTTCTCAACGCATCCGCCCACTCCGGACCGCATCGAAGCCACCCAAAAAGAAATCGCTCGCATTCTCCCAGCGCGCCCGGAGTATATCGTCACCACTTCCGAATTCGATTCCGTAAAGTCCCGCCTCCGCAACATCATGTTCGCGCGCAAAGTTTCGGACAACGCCCCCGGCAAGCCCACGCTGCGTACAAAAACCGCGCAGTCCAAGCAGCCCACATCCACCACCGATCCCAACGCCACCACCAGCGACGGAACCGACGACAGCCGCCCCACTCTGAAGCGCCGCCCCGATCAACCATAGTCGCAACCCTGGATGTCATCGCCAGACTCTTTGAAGCAAAACGGGCGGCTCAGAGTCGCCCGTTCTCTTTTCTCTCCTTCCTCAGACATAGTCGAGGAAGCAAGAAGGACAATACGGCCCTTGGATCGAACCTGCTCACAGCGCGCAGCGCGCGAGTAATCTGCACGCGCTGCCCTGCCGTTCTAACGTCTCCGCTCCGCCCACAGGCTGCCAACCAATCGCACGTCACGGGCGTGCAATATCGGACAGCATTGAAAACTTGATCTTCCTATACTGGGCCAAGACCGCCGGGATGCCCTCGGCTGCGTAAATGTTAAGTATTCCTTTAGGGCTACAGAGAGACTTTTCAGATTGCAGATCGTTGAGACTGAGCTGTGTTGGCCTGATCGACCTCCAGCACGCAAAAGATCATCAGGCAGAAGGAAACAAAATGCGATTTATCTTGTCCGTTCGTTTGTGGTTGTTCGCACTGGTATTGCTAGCCATCTCGGCGGCCTCGTCCGCCCAAATTGGCGTAGGAATATCGATCAGAATTGCGCCGCCCGAATTGCCGGTCTATGAGCAGCCCGTCTGTCCCGAGGACGGCTATATCTGGACTCCAGGTTACTGGGCTTACGGTGATGAAGACTACTATTGGGTCCCCGGAACCTGGGTCGTGGCTCCTGAAGTCGGCTATCTGTGGACTCCCGGCTACTGGGGCGGCGATGGCGACGACTACGTTTTCCATGAAGGCTATTGGGGAACCGAAGTCGGTTTCTATGGCGGCATCAGCTACGGCTATGGCTACTTCGGTCACGGCTACGAGGGCGGCCGCTGGGACAACGGTCATTTTGACTACAACCAATCGGTAAGCCACGTAGATATCTCGATTAGTCACAACGTTTACAACACGAGAGTAGAGGACAACACCAGGGGTAATCGCGTCAGCTTCAACGGCGGCAATGGCGGCGTGCAAGTGCGTGCCACAAGCCAAGAAGAAGCTGCCGGACGGGGGAAGCACATAGCTCCCGTCGCCGCACAAACCGCGCACGTTCAGTCTGCCCGCGCCAACCCCGAGTTACGCGCTTCCGCCAATCACGGCAAACCTCCCATCGCTGCTACATCCAAGCCCGGCGCCTTCAAGGAAACTGGCGCAGTAGCCGCCAAAGAAGGTGGAACGGTTCACACCGCCCCCGCCGCGTCCGCGAGCAACACTGCTCGCTCCACCAATGAGACCACTCGCCCGAACACCGAGACCGCGCGCTCAAGCCCCTCGGTCCACGTCAAGGATCTTCCGCCAGCGGAACACTTCGCCACTCCAAACACGGGCAACGCCAAACAAGACCAGAAATATCAGCAACAACAGCAAAAACTCCAACTACAGCAAGTCAATGAGCGCCAAAAACTTCAGACCAAACAGGAGCAAGATCACCAGCGCATCCCGCAACAACCGGGGAATGAACCGAAACAACAAAAGTTAGAACAGGTTCACCAACAGCAAACCCAACAACTGGTGCAGAAACATACTCAACAACAACAACAACTGCAGCAGCGCCAGCAACCCGCCTCACACCAACCCGCATCCAAGCCAGAACAAAAAGCAAAGCCTGCGGGCCAGTAGGGCCGAATCACCTTGCTGTATTGACGCCGTGCCCCAGACTTCGACAATCTCGAGGCCTGGGGCATTTAGCTTTTCGCACTCATCGCAAGTCTAGCCCCATTCGCTACTCCTACCCGCCACTCTTGGACCAAGCGCGTTGCAAAATTGCAGCCGTGATCGCACCTAAATGGAAACCGAGATTTCGTCTCTTGGCGAACTGTAAGACCACAGTTTGCGGCTGATCATAGTGGCTGCCGGGTTGCCGGGAATGGGGTGAGTTGAGAAGAGCACAGACTGAGTCTGCGCCACGGTGAACCAAACCCCAAAGATATGCGGCAGCCACAAGCTTCTTGCTTTCATACTAGCCTCGGAATTTCACAAGGACGGAATGTCAGTCTGCGGTGCGCAAACAAATTAACTTACGACCGACGGCGGTCGTCAGGAGCGGCGGCGATACCCAGGCGGCGAAGCTCGTCCGCGTAATACTTGCGGTAGAGGACGTCCCATTCCTCACTGCCTTCGAGGATTTCCTTTTTCTGCGAGGTGATTTTTTTGCGGACTTCGAGGTCAGCCTTTTCCTCTTCGTGGAGCGTGGCCGTCAGAATCTGCACCACCTGCTGGCGGATGGTATCGCGGTCTTCAACGAATTCCACGTCGTCGCTGGAAACAAGTACGTCTGTGATTTGATGAGAGATTCGCACAATCTTTTCGCGGCTCAGTCGCATTCCAGTCGCTTGCCCCCGAGTCTTGCAGTTCAGTTCAACAGATGCACAGCCACAATGGGCTGTGCCGGCGCAAAAACGCAATCCATGCACAGTCAAGAGTGGCTGTGCTACCGCAGAACCAGCTTGCGGTCGCGCGCCAGTTGCTGCTTCACCCTTTTGTACATTTCCTGGTACGAGACGCTCGTGCGCCGCATTTCTTCCTGATGCTCGGTGAGGATTTGGCGCACTTCTTCGTTCAGCCGGTCTTCGACGGTGATCTCTTCCATCATCCGCTGCCGCAGCCGCTGCGTCAGCGCGTCTGCAACCTTCGTCTCAATCAACTTCCCTTCCACCAGCCGCTTCACCACTTCCGCTGCCATGTATCCGACGTAGTCTCGTGCGATCAGCATCCCAGAGTGAGTCCTTTACGCGTAAGCAAGACAAAGAGTTTACTGGCTGTTCCCACAAAGTGCAAGGAAGCGGAATTCTGTCTGCAATTCAGACATTAACGGGCAGAAACGAACGGTGGGAGCTCAGGAGATCCGAGCGAGGAGTTTCCTAAGCCGAGGAACTAATGCGGCGTGTTGGGGAGGGATAGCGGATCTTCCTCTCACCGGAGTTCGGGCGAAAGATTTTGCACCGCAGAAGAGGGCTAGCCTTTTGCTTGAGGGAGCAAGAGATTTTCGCGTTGCACTTCTGGATTCACCGTGAGGCTAGGGAGAGCGCGCATGATCGAGCTGATGCGTTAGGCCGCGACGAAGTCGTCGTGTCTTAGCCAATATTTTTCGGCGCGCCTCCTCCTCCAGCGTCAGCAACAACTCCTGATATTCAAGCGGAGCCAGCCGTGCCACATAACCCTGATAAAAAATCAGGATCACCGTCATCGTCGGCCGTAACTGGTCCAAGGCACGAGTCGTGGTTCTCGGATTGAATTCGGGACGTCGGATCCGTTGCCAGTACCACTGCAGCAAACTATACATCAGCAGCACAAACACCACTTGATTGACGACCAGGGAGAACCTTCGCGACGTGAACCCGGCTAAATCGGAAAAGCATTTCAGCTGTCGATGCCGCTCTTCAATGCTGGTGCGTAGACCATATTCCTGGCGAGTGGCCAGGGGCTCAGCAATGGAAGCCGTGTCCAGCAAGACCCAGTGCTCCCGGTGACCATCGCTGTAGATCTCGCGATTGACCACCGCATGGATGGGCACCGGGCAAGTGGTCAACGTCTTCAGGTCCGCCACCGCGGCGACTTCACTGCGGACCCGTTCCGGGGACGGGATTCGCAGCGCGCTCGGCCCGGGGACCTTCTGCACCGCCTGCGTTTTCTGCGCGGCCTCCGCTTTGCGCTGCGCCAAGGTGCGTTGCCGAGCTTCTTCCCGTTTGCGAATCTTTTCCGGACGGTGCACGGGGACTGCCGGCGCACGAGGAGAAGGAGCCGACACCGGCTGGAACGATAGCAATCCCCCTTCGGCCAAGCCCACCACGTCCTTATAAATCTCCAGATCTTTGCGCGCCGGGATCAGCACGTCGATTCCCAGATCGCGTTTGCAATGGCCGATCTTCTCTCCGTCCAAAAAGCCACGATCCAGAATCAAACGCTTCATCACCCCACGACCATGCTCTTGCACAAACTCATCCACCAGTTCATAGAGCTGCGGAGCTTCATGGTCCTTGCCGGCCGTCACGCGCAGCCCCCCATAAAGGAAGAACTCTCCCGCACGATTGGTATGCAGCAGGGTCACCAGCTTGTAACAGCGTCGCCAATAGTAGGCCTTCTGTTGCTCGCGGGTCAGCTTCGTGGAATCGACCGGATGATGCTGCTCATCGAAGAGTAGCAGCGAAGAGCCCTCGTAGCGGTCATTGTCAGGCACGAACAGATAGCTCGCGTCGCCAATAAAGATTCCTTGCGCATCGAACGCGTGGTGCTGCTTAAAGAGGCCCACGACCTCGCGGTTGAACCAGCTCTGCAGCAACTGCGCATCGGTGTCTCCAGCCAGTTTGCGCAGATAGTCCTGGTCGCAGGGCGTCTGGCGATCGTAGTCATTCTTTTCATTAAACCCCGCACAGCGCAGGGAGATGTCGCCCGTTTCCGGATGCGTGGCCTTGTGACCCATGGCCGGACCAAAAGCCTCGATCATGCTGCTGGAACGCACCAAGAATGGAAAGGCATGGAAGTGATGCTCGCCGTGAAAACGCATGGACAAGTTGCTGGCCATATAGACCCACAAGGGCACATCGTGCCGCTCGCGGGGTGAGGGGTAGCTCTGGGCCAGCTTGTCCAACATCTTCCGCTCGGTGATGACTCGGAAAAAGTCCGCTTCACTGACTTCACCAATAGCATCGACGTAATCAAATTCACCGTGACGAAACGCTTCCAGCACCTGCGCATCGTTGCGCTCAAACAGCATCGCGGCGGATGTCGACAGCCCCAACTCACTCATTAAGGCTCCTCGCGACGCAACGCCTGGATCTGATCCAGCACTTTCAGGATCTTCTTGTGCAGCACGGAGACCTCGGCGCGGGCCCGCCGAAAGCGCAAATACTCCTCACTCTTCTTACGCAGCTCGGCTACCCGGGCGCGGGGGATAGAGCGCATGTGGGACCGCCCCTGTTCACTCCAGGTCAGGACCATGTTGCGGTGCAGCTGGCCACGCGTGCAACTGCAGTTGGGGGTACCGCAACGCCGGGCGATTTCATAGACATTGCCTTTGACCAAAGGCGTGCGGGCCAGTGCCACCTCCAGCACTTCGCGCAGATGCTCCAAAAGCGCGAGCAAGGCTGCACGCAAGCGGCTGAGTTTTTCGTCGTGCTTCCTATCCTGCATGTGACTATAGTATATCGCATGCAGGTAAACGTCAATCAGCACCAAAAATCGTAGGCTAGAGGCAAAATGGCAGAGGGGGGCTACCGATAGCCCCTACTTAAGCGGCTACGGATGAGATCGTCCGTTAGTGTCTGAATTGCAGAATTCTGTAATTCGGTAGCACAAATTCTGTAGCATAGACACACTCTTGTGCGGTTTTGGAGTCGCCGTAGCGCGCGCATAGCCGGGATTGGCTGTGCCACTGGCCGATGGAAGTTTGGAAACGTTCAGAACAAAGGGCATGCCGCAGCTGGTCTCAAACAGTAGCTCGTCTGCTTCAGCGAAAAAATGGAGGCGCGGGGCGGAATCGAACCGATAGACGTTTTGCAGGACCTGGTCAAGATCTTAGAAACGTAAACTTCCGAATCGGCCACCACTCATCCAGAATGCTATCGGCGATGAGTAGCCTTCAACCCAGAAATATAGACGAAGGTGGTTAGGGATCCGACAATCAATGCGAAAAACACAGTGACAAAGCCCCTCAGAGATGTCGCGTGCCCTGAAACTTCCCCTCGCTCACCTGCGTAAACTCCTTCGGAGGTCCTGCATGCTCTGGTTCTACGAATCGTTCTTTCCTGTGGCCTGGATTTTCTTTTTTCTCTACTGGCAGATCAAAGCCACTAATACCAAAGCCACCCAGCGCCTCGAGCCGGCTGCCTCCCGCATCCTGCGCGCCTTCATTTTCCTGATCGCGATCGTCCTGCTCTCGACAACTCGCATCCCGCTGGCCTGGCTTTACCTGCAGCTCTGGCCGGTTGGCTTTTTGCCCTTCTGGTTGGGAGCTGCCGTCACCATCGCCGGCCTGCTGTTCGCCGTCTGGGCGCGCGAGCACCTCGGCAGCAACTGGAGCCGCTCCGTGACCATTAAGCAGGGCCACGAGCTGATCACCACCGGTCCCTATGCCGTGGTCCGTCACCCCATCTACACCGGCATTCTGACCGGTTTCCTTGGCATGGCGATTGCTATCTCCCAAGTGCGCGGGTTCATCGTTTTCGTTCTCATCTTCCTCGCGTTCTGGATCAAGCTCCGCATGGAGGAACAGTGGATGCGTTCCCAGTTCGGCGAGGCGTATGCCACCTATGCTCGTCAGACCGCTGCCCTGGTGCCTTACCTCCTCTGATCGCTGCGTCACGATCTCAGCCCCATTAAGAGCGAGTTGAACCAACCTGAGGACTTGCATCTCGAGATCAATTCTCGGTTCCGGTCGAGTAACCGCCTACCCTTCCCTTACTTGTCATTTGGGAGGCCGGGACGGTTTCGAGGCGAACATTCGTCAAAGGGAAGTGTCGGCCACAGTCCGCCCGGAACTCGAAAACAGAGTCGTGATCAGCTCAACGAGCGCATTGAGCCGTGCGCGACAGTTTCGGCCCGATTAGGACATGAGCTTTCTGTGAGCTGTTGGGCTGATTCCAGAAAAACTGACAAACCTCTATTCCCACAGTGCGTCGAGGAATTCGACGGCCGGCGCAACGTAGTGTAAATCGGCATCGTCTTAAGATTAAGTGCTCTGTTTCAGGCGGTAGCTTGGGGCGGGAAATTGAGTGGCGCTGGATTTCCTTGTGCAATTCGCGGAGCAACACAGATATCTGCACGGTCGAACTCCTGAGTGGTTTGCAGAGAAGTGGGAAATGATTTTACGCCAGTGGAGGCGTACTCGAGGCCTTACTTTTCAGGATGCCGCCTTCTGTACTCTTCCCGTAAACTTTCTAACTGTTCCAGCCAAACACAGCTTAACTTGGCTAGATCGACAGGGCGCGATCAGAGGCCGAGCGCAGTCTTTGCTTGATGGACCAGCAGAGCGATCTGCGGCAAATGAGGAGCGAGTTTAGCAGTAAGGTCTGTCGCCTTGTTTGCGCTACCAAGTAACTTTTCGTCGTAATCAAGCACTGCTTTCGAGTCTCGTTCTTCTCGCGGATTCTGAATTTCGAAAGCGATTTCTTCAACAGCTTTGAGACTCTCCTGACCTCACGCCCTTTTAGTTCCATGCTTTGCTGAAGCAATGATGCGATTTCCGCGAGACTGGCTCCCTCGCTTCCGACATGGCCAATGTTCTGAATCGCGTTGTCCGTGATCCGTGGCAATCGCCAGAGTCTGAATAGTGACGGGACCGTGGAAAGTCTGATGGACTCCACCACTCATTGTGGATTTCTGTTTGGGCCCTTCAGAATAAAAAAGGGATAACACCTAGGCTGTGGGGGATTCTCTCGGATGGACCATAGAAACAGTCTCCGAAATCAACTCCCGTAACAGATACGAGAAATCTCACCTGGTTCCCTGGCGCGGGGCCGCTACCGCTTCCATTACACGCCTTATATTCGACCGTCTGGCCGGGCGACAACGGCGAAGGGCTACGCGCGACGTGCGTTGCACCAGGGACGTGGTTAACCACGATTTCAGTTCCAAACCCGTGGATGGCACG
>Ga0207132_1114_pt1 | contig 17624 bp, 17 predicted proteins | sample Alteio_BWMinHeat_14_FD_153554 | JGI IMG/M metagenome (GOLD analysis project Ga0207132, IMG submission 153554) | Enriched cells from forest soil in Barre Woods Harvard Forest LTER site, Petersham, Massachusetts, United States -... | ecosystem: Environmental > Terrestrial > Soil > Temperate forest >...
CCAGCCTGTCCTGGCTGCCGGCCCTTTGAATCATGCCACGCATCCTGCGGTCAATATCGTTATCAACTTCGTCGTCCTTCACGTCAATACTGTCAATTATTGCCTGGGCGGCCAATAATTTCTGTGTTATAAAACCTTGTGCTATCTGGCATTTAATGTCAGGATTCGGGGAGTTACCCTGCGCAAGATAAGTAGCGTACTTTAATTCGATATCCGACTGCAATACCACGCTGCTTCCCACCACAGCCGCTATTTTATCGAGTGTGTGCTTTGGTTGCGCCAGGGCCGCCGATATAAATAAAGTAAAACTAAAAATGCCTAAACCAATCTTTCTCATTTATCTGTATACTAATTAAAGGTCCCCAATTATATTGGGGATAAAAAGTCCGAATTTCGGTAAAATTTATTAAAATGGCTGTACTATTAAACCGAATTAATCAGGGACAGCTATAATTGTGCGAATATGGTAATAATGCGTCAAACCGTTTGGTTACTTTTGTTAAAATTTGTTAAAGTATCCCCGGCAGTTTGATAAATTGTGTTTTTTGTTCCCTAAATAACTTAGGGGATACCTGTAAAATTGATCATCGCTATGAAAATTGAAAACCCCCTTGCTTTTAGTTTTGTTATGCAGGATGAAATATACCTGTTGGCGAAAGATAAAATGTCGTATCCCGCGAAAGCTGAACCCAAATCCATACCTGTACCAGTATCAGGAACGCCGGCCGCAACATTTAATTACCTGGGCGAAAATAAAAAGCAATTCCTGGTAATGGCTCACTACCCCGGGCTGGAGTTTATGGCTGCGGAGCACCAGGCTGCGCTTGAAAGCACGCTTAAACGCCTGGGATTGGGCTTGCCCGATGTTGCAATCGTTAATCGGGCTACCTATCCCGAAATCACATTTGAACAACTATTGGATTCCTTTACGCCTCAAACGCTTCTCATATTCGGGCACAGCGCCCTGCCAGGAGGCATTGAAGCACCTGAGTTTAATAAACCTGTGAATTTAGGTGAATGCAATACCCTGTTCACCCACAGTTTTAATGACTTGATGGAAAGCAACGAGAATAAAAAGGCGTTTTGGGAACAGATGAAACAGTTATAACATGGAACAGCTAGTTTTTGCGACAAATAATCACCACAAATTGCAGGAAGTTGCTGCTAAAATCAAGGGGCGCATCAAACTGCTGAGTCTTGACGATATTGGCTGTTATGATGATATCCCCGAGATAGGAAACACCTTCCGGGAGAACGCCTCGGCTAAAAGCCATCACGTGCATAATAAATATAAGCTGAATTGCTTTGGCGATGACAGCGGACTGGAGGTAAATGCCTTAAACGGCGAACCAGGCGTCCATTCGGCACGCTATTGCGGCCAATATGGAAACCATGACGCCAATATTGCCAAAGTACTTTCCAACTTAGGCGCATCAACCGACAGGAAGGCAAGGTTCCGTACCGTAATCTCGCTGATTTGGAATAATGAGGAACACATTTTTGAAGGCGCCATTGAAGGTAATATCCGCTACGAGCGTGCCGGGAAAGCGGGTTTTGGCTACGATCCGATATTCGAGCCAAAAGGCTACAATATTACATTCGCTGAAATGAGCCTGGATGAAAAGAATAGCATTAGTCACCGGGCAAAGGCCGTTGAACAACTGATAGCGTTTTTGCGGGAGGCTTAACGTACGGGCCAGGAATAAAGACGGCAAATTTGGAAGAGGCAAAAAAAATCGCGGGCTTACGGTGCTTTGGTCCCCATGCCGGACAGAATTCGAACCAATTTAACAATCAAATAAAGAAATTACCAGATTACGACTTGTATGAAAAGCTGGTCCATTCTGTGTAATAGATTTAAAATATCAAGATTTGTGATTTAGGCTATTGAATCTAGTTAGGTAGTTATTTATAACCGGCAACGGTTTTAGCGTTCATAAAAATCATGATCTGGCAGTTATGAAAAACTTGTTACGTGCATTACTATTCACGCCTCTTACGCTGTCCTTATTTACACTCTTATCCTGCAACAGGAGAAACAATGCTCCATCAAGCGAAGCAATTAGCGCGATCAATCTTAAACGGGGTGAAATTGTTCTATGCGGTGCTCCAAACAAACAATTTGGACGCGTAGAATTTGAGACTTCGTGCCCAGGACGGGTAAAAGAAGACTTTAACCTGGCCATTGAATTACTCCATTCATTTGAATATGACGAAGCAGAAAAAGTCTTTGCAAAGGTGATTGACGAGGAGCCCGATTGCGCCATGGCTTATTGGGGCGTGGCAATGTGCAATAATCATCCGCTTTGGTCGCCGCCCTCCCAAGCCGAATTAAAAAAGGGAGCTAAAGCAATTGCCATTGCACAGTCCATTTCACAAAAATCAAAAAGAGAATCCGGGTATATTGATGCGATGGCATCGTTTTACAGAGATTGGGATAAAGTGGATCATTATACTCGAAGTGTCCGTTTTGAAAAAGGGATGGAAAAAACATACAGGGACAATCCGAACGATAAGGAAGCCGCTATATTTTATGCTTTGGCACTTGATGCCGCAGCAAACCCGGCGGACAAATCTTTCGGCAATCAAAAAAAGGCCGGTGCTATTTTAACCTCCTTATATCCAGGGCAACCCGATCATCCTGGGATAGTACATTATATTATTCACACTTACGATTACCCTGAACTTGCGCTGTTGGCCCTGCCTGCAGCACGAAAATATGCATCCATCGCCCCGTCTTCGGCCCATGCCCAGCACATGCCCTCGCACATTTATACAAGACTGGGGTTATGGGACGAATCCATAAAATCAAATCTTGTTTCAGTTTCTAATGCGAAGTGCTACGCCGGTGCTGTCGGTATTCAAGGGATTTGGGATGAAGAACTTCATAGCCTGGACTATCTTGTTTATGCTTATTTACAAAAAGCTGAAAATAAGCAGGCAAAAGAGCAATGTGATTATCTTAAAACTATTGATGTGGTTTACCCTGTGAATTTTAAAGATGCCTATGCTTTTGCTGCTATTCCGGCCCGCTATGTGCTCGAAAACAAGCTGTGGGAAGATGCAGCAGCCCTTAAAATACACCCTGTTAACTTTCCCTGGCAAAAATTTCCCTGGCAAAAGGCTATTTTCAATTTCACCCGGCTTCTCGGTTTTGTTCACATTAATAAAATTGACTCGGCGAGCATGGAGTTAGTGAAACTATATGCAATTTATGATACTTTAAAAAAACAAAATGATGCATATAAAGCTAATCAGGTAAAAAATCAGATCAATACCGCCGAGGCATGGATACTGTTTAAGGAAGGAAAAAATGTTAAAGCATTGAAGACTATGATTACAGCTGCCGACATAGAAGACAGCACTCAAAAACATCCGGTTACTCCAGGGGAAGTAATTCCGGCAAGAGAGTTACTGGGAGATATGCTCCTGCAAATGAACAAACCCGCGAAAGCTTTGGAAGCCTACGAGGCAGATTTGGAAAAACACGCTAACAGGTTTAACGGTCTTTATGGAGCAGGGGCATCTGCTAAAAAGGTGCACAATTTAGAGAAAACGAATTTTTATTATAAAAAACTGATTGCTATTTCTAACGCACCCGATTCAAAAAGACCCGAACTTGATGTAGCAAAGTCATTTTTAAAAGCACAAAAACATTAATTTCGAGAACAAACAGTGGTAGGTATCTTATTCGGGTACCGTCTTTCTACCTGATCTTTATCCTTTGCATTGCTGTAGGTTTGACACCCAGGTCTATTGCCTGTCAGCGACGTACGAGTTCACTGGCGCTTTTCCGGCAGGGCACAGTCGGACCTGGATGGGGATTATTTATAACCCCAATGTCAAAGTAAATTGCAGCATACTAATTTGACATCGCCTTCCGGTAAGTTAGCTTAAAATTCCGCTCCATGAAAAAGACCAAATGGTTCGACCGTAAATTCAATTTCGACAGCCAGCAAAATATCTTCCCATCCATCATCGAACGCCTGATCGGTACTCCTGCCCGGCTGGAAGAAAAAATGAAAAACATCCCGCCAGAAACTCTCGAAATAAAGCTAGACGGTGCGTGGTCTATCAAGGAAAACATCGGTCACCTCACCGACCTTGAACCCCTGTGGCAGGGTCGGCTCCAGGATTTCCTCCATGCGGAAAAAGAACTCCGTCCTACCGACCTCGCCAACCGCAAAACCGATGAGGCAAATCACAACTCGAAACCGCTGGATGAACTGCTGAAAGAATTCAGGCAAGTACGCATGGAAACAATAGCCATGATCGAAAACCTCGACGATGAGATCGTCTTTCGCTCCGCGCTGCACCCCAGGCTCAAAACGCCCATGCGCACCATGGACAGTTTCCTCTTCGTGGCCGAGCACGACGATCATCATTTAGCAAGGATAACTGAGATTGGGAAGAATGAAGTGAAAGGTAATGGAGCCGAAAAGTCCGCGTAAGTCCGCGCCCGTTCAGGCGTCCACGCCCGATCGCAAAGTAATTGCGGGTGACCACACTCGCGTAAACAGCAACCAGAGCCAGTACACAAAAAAGCCCCGGGGTTCTCAAAATCGAACCTTTTAAAACGCCGCTTTATCAAAATGCATTTTATTAAACAAATCTGTAGCCCCAACGTTATCCTGTCAATCAGCAATATCAAAAACAGACACCAACCGCCAGTATTTGAACAGTTTCAGTAAAAAAATCTATTTAAAATATTGATAATTAAACAGTTGCTAAAGTGGCGTAGCGCTTGTAAAAGGATAATTATCTGAACTAACCCGGAAAAATAAAAACCACCGGACAAAACATAAAAGCTATATGATCATTCTAAGGAGCTGAAAGAAAAGTTTAATAAACGGATCACATTACTGCCTTTGTAAAAACCGAAAAGACAAAACTCAAAAAAGTTCAATTAATACAACATGACTTAATCATTGATAAAATGGAAGAGTTAGGCTGTTTCACATTTTATCAATCAATTGATCATGTTTCAAAATTATCTTAAAACTGGCCTATTTACAGTCATGCTTACGGCCTCTTCTTTTTATGCAGGCGCACAACAAATCACAAGGCTTGACGGCAGTCATCTTTCATTCACACAGATTGATTCAATTGTCATGAACCTAATGCACGATGCCAAAGTAACGGGCTTGGGTATTTCGGTGCTTAATGATAATAAACCGGTTTACATCAAGGCTTTTGGCTTAAAAAACAACCAGACCAAAGAAGCTTTAGACACAGCTACGGTATTGTATGGCGCATCCCTCAGCAAAGCGGTATTTTCTTTCCTGGTTATGCAACTGGTACAGGAGGGAATCATTGATCTCGACAAACCATTATACAAATACCTGGATAAACCATTACCCGAATATGAAAAATACAAGGACCTGGCCGGAGATGAGCGCTGGAAACTGCTGACCGCAAGGATGTGTCTTAGCCATACAACCGGGTTTTCTAACTTCAGGTTCTTTAAGCCATCGGGGGCGTATGATCCAAACGGTAAACTGGCTATATACTTTACGCCGGGCAGTCGCCATGCCTATTCAGGTGAAGGGATGGTATTGTTACAAATGGTGGTGGAGAAAATAATGGGCCGGGATATACAGCAGCTTGCCGTTGAAAGAATATTCAAGCCTGCCGGGATGAACAGAACTGGATTTACCTGGCAACCTTCCTTTGACGATAATTATGCTGTAGGACACGATCCGGATGGGGGTATTTTAACCAAAGAAAAAAAGCATGCACCAAACGCAGCCGGATCTATGGTAACCACTATTGCCGATTATACCCGATTTATTACCTATGTCATGCAGGGAAAAGGGCTCAATAAAAAAACAAAAGCACTGATGATAAGCCCGCAGATCAGGATCCATTCTCAATATGAGTTCCCAACGATAACCAATGACACCACAGACGAAAATAATGCAATACAACTTTCTTACGGACTCGGATGGGGCGTTTTTAAAAGCAAATACGGACCAGCATTTACGAAGGGAGGGCATGACGACGGCTGGCGGCACTATAATGTGAATTTCCCGGACAAAAAAATATCCATCATCATCATGACGAATAGCGCTAATGGCGAGGGCATCTTTAAGGAGTTACTAGAAAAGATCATCGGGGATACTGATACCCCCTGGCGTTGGGAAAGATATATACCTTATAATGCAGCGATCAAATAAATCACAATTCCGCATCGCGAACGTGAACATGTGAACAGGGAAAAACGCTGAAAATTGCCTCCTCCTGAAATATGTTTTTACCCGTCCGGTTACTTTTAAAATAAATTTGCATATTCCATTTTATTGTTAGTAACTTTATTTTCAATCACTTACCTCTAATGCCTATGTCAACTTCCTCAACCTTATGGAACGGATGGCAGAAAATCAGCTTCCGGTTTCTTTTTTTGTTTTTAGGCCTTTGCTCTTATCTGTGCTGGGATGACACCATCTACCTCATACATGGTACGCTTTACAATACACAGCTTGACATAGGTATTTTGTACAAACCTGTTGTCCCGGCGTTGTCCTGGTTAGATACACATATTTATCACATCGGCTTCAACCCCGAAACGCAAGCAACCTACCCCGGCGACAATCACTTTGGCTTAGTGTTTTACCTGACTGTTTTTTTTATTTCTGTGATAGCCGCTGTTGTATGGGGGTTTTTAGATAAAAAAAGGGGCAATTACGATAAATTATCATATTGGTTCAGACTTTACCTCAGGTACGCCCTGGGCATTGTGATATTCGGTTATGGCATCGATAAATTAATACCGGTGCAGATGCGCTATCCGAGCGTGATGACGATGTTTACGCCTTATGGCCATCTCGATCTTTTCTCTGTTTTGTGGAACTCGATGGGTGTGGCGCCGGGGTATATGATCTTCACCGGCGCAGCTGAAGTTTTGGCGGCCTTCCTGTTGTTTTCGCGCCGCACCGCCGTAGCCGGGTATGTTTTAACCGCTGCGGTTATGGCAAACGTTGTTGCTTTAAACATCTTCTATAACATTACCGTCAAGCTTTTTTCAACACAACTGCTGCTTTTCTCTTTGTATTTGCTTGCCCCTTATTTAAAAAACATAGTCCGGTTCTTTTTCTATAACGATGCTACACCTTTTTCCCAGCGTCGTTATACGTTTTATACCGGCTGGAAAAAATATGTGTTGATAGCGGTGCTGATAGTCGTTCCATTGGCGGTTCTTACCATAAATACGGTAGGCGTTGTAAACCGGTACGGCCACCTCAAAGCTGATATCCCCAAAGAAAAGGTTTATGATGTGACCACATTTATAGCAAAAGATACATTGCCGCCGCTTACTACCGACACCCTGCGCTGGAAACGCTTTTTGTTATTTAACCAATGGCATGCAGATCATGCTGTTGTCATGAGCATGAACGATGAGCCGGATTGGTATTTTTATGATGTAGATACTATCAAAAAAACCTTCACCTTGTATGATAACCCCGCTAAGAAGACGTTGAATATATTGCATTACATCTCCCCTTCGAAGGATCAATTGCTATTGACCGGGAAGTGGAAGGGGCATGACATACAGGTTGCATTAAAACTGTATCCGATGGACAATATGTACCTGAATAAGGAGAAAATAAAATTGGTGAGGGATTAGGAACTGTTGGATATCTTATATTTTATTCACACGCGCCTGTATAGTTAAAGCAAATACAGCGTGGGCAGAATACAGATACAGCCCCTTCAGATACAGGACACGGGAAATTGCCGGGATTAGAACTTCAGCTTGTGATCGTCCTCACCGCCCCTAATACTTATCAAAAAATAACGCATAGAAAGCTTCGCTGACATGCGGGGCTTTGCCCGTGATCCCGTACGCACGGAACGAACCGGCGACCTGCTGAATAACAGCAAGATAAAAGCATCTATATTATTATTTATCAATTCTTTACATTATTATTACGTATTGATTAGACAGGCCCAAAGCTTAAAACCCAGGGATGCAACCAACCCAACACCACAATTCTGCAAAATCATTAGTCCCTATTATTGCTGCATCTACCGTCGGTGCACTTTTCGAATTTTATGATTTTTATATTTTCGGAAGCCTCGCGACTATCATATCCACAAAATTTTTCCCTACAGGAAATCCCACTGCCGCCTTTTTGGCTACACTGGCTACTTTTGCGGCTGGGATGCTGATACGCCCGTTTGGCGCGTTGTTTTTTGGTCGTTTAGGAGATTTGATCGGGCGAAAATATACGTTTATGGTTACCATTGTGCTAATGGGCGGCGCCACCTTTGCCATTGGCCTTATACCGGCTTACCAAACAATTGGTTTTTGGGCTCCAATCATAGTGCTTACTTTAAGGCTTTTGCAGGGGCTGGCCATTGGCGGCGAGTTTGGTGGCGCTGCCACTTTTGTCGCCGAGCATTCACCGGTAAATAAACGTGGATTTTGGACATCGTGGATAACATTTACGGGTGGTTTCGGCGTTGTTGTTGCATTTGGGGTGATCATGGCAACAAAAAATTCCATGTCAATATCCAGTTGGGAAAGCTGGGGTTGGCGTATCCCTTTCCTTTTATCAAGTGTGTTGGTGGTCGTATCGGTAATTATCAGGAAAAATATGTCGGAGTCGCCCTTGTTTGCCAAAGCTAAAGCAGAAGGCAAAACTTCCCGCAACCCTTTGAAAGACTCATTTGGGAATAAGGAAAATTTAAAAGTAGTGCTATTAGCCATCTTCGGATTAACGCTTGGAATTGGGGTGGTAGGTTACTCTTCGACTTTTTTTCTTCAAAGCTTCCTGGTTAAATTTATGTTTGTCGACTATGACCAGGCCAACCAGCTATTAATTATCGGTTTAACATGCGGCGCCCCTCTTTACATGTTCTTTGGCTGGTTATCCGATCGTGTTGGTAAAAAACCGATATTAATGATGGGCCTTTTTTTGGGGATCGTAGGTTTCCGTCCGGTTTTCGATCAGATTTACCAAACAGTTGATCTTCAAAAAAAAGTGGAGAATAAATCCGCTATGACCATTAATGTAAAGCAGCAAAGTTTGCCAAATAAGGAACTGCTTACTATAACAACCACGCAGCATTTTTATGCTGATGGCACTTTATTAGCTGAAGTAAAAAAGCAAACGCCGCGCATAATCAATCCAGATATTTCAAAAGTTATAAAAATTAGCCCCCCTGACGAGCGAAAGCTTGTTTTTTTAGTTTTTCTTTTGGTGATTGTCGTCGCTATGGCTCACGGTGCTTCGGCGGCATATTTAGTCGAGATGTTTCCGTTAAAGATCCGTTATACTTCTATGTCGCTACCTTATCACATAGGTTTCGGTATCTTCGGCGGCATGGCCCCGGTTATATCCGCGTATTTAATAGCAAAAGCTCATGAGGACCACAGCCCCGATTATTACCTGACAGGCCTGAACTACGCTATAATACTCATGAGCATCAGTTTGGTAATAGGGATTTTATACCTCAGGGAAAACAATGAAGAGCAGGTATCACGTATAAAAAATCCCGCTAAAAAGAACAGGTTAAAAAGAGTGCTCGGTTTTGTATGGATATTGCTTGGGTTAATTTTCGCCTATTTAGGCATTGTTGAATTAGGCATTCCAAAGATGGGTACAGGCAAGCCCGACGACCTGATATTTGGCATTATTGTAGTATTTGTACTTACGCCGATCATTGCCATCGGCCTGTTCACCTTTGGGAGATATGCCTTACAGGGGGAATACGATGATAAAACCGATTTGTAGATTTCAAGAATTTTGTAAGAAAAAGCCCGGCGGTCATGCGGAGCTTTGCTCCTGACGCTGGGTTCGCGCCCACATTTAGGCGCGCTCCGGTTCATGAATTATTTTTTCTTGCGGTTTTCGAGCATGGTGGCAATACTGATAGATGAACATTCGGCGATCAGGGAGACTAAAATCTCCACCGGCATTTCTGCTTCGTCCGTAAAATTGATACAGCCTTTTTGCAATTTGGCGTCGGGTAACAGGCCTGCATATTTGGCGTGCAGGGCCTTGTTCATATACATCGGCAAACAATGCAGCGACATATAATTCTTCGTACTGGCAAGGCCGTATTTCATGTAGCAACGCTCTTCATACAGGATCATTTCCTTACCCATCATCGGCTTAATGACCGGTTCCACGGTCGGATCGTTCGCTATTATTGCCTCATGGAAGGCGGTTATGGTAGCCTGCCTTTCAGGTGCTATGGTGCTGATAAATTCTGATACAGTCATGTTATCGGAGTTTAGTGGATTTATTTTTATTTGATCGTTGAGCAAACGCAACCAGACTAATTTAAGGAAATGAATTAATTATCTGTAGAGTTCAATCCCTTGTTATGAAAAAAATCTCTTTGACGGTGGCAACCCGATTTTTGTAACAACCTGGGGGACGGTAATGAGAAAGCAATACGCTTTATTGAAATGGATCCCAAGGGTATGGGAGGCAGTAAATATTATTTACAAAAACAAGGTGAGCAGTCAACACTGCTTAAGTGGGATATGCTGGTAAACAAGAACTTTTTGATCAGCACGATGTTCGATGTGCTCATGAAAAGAAAAATGAAAAAATTACTGGCAAAATCAGTTGATAATTTACAGGAGTACTGCAGTAAGGCCAGTTTTGGTACGCAGCCATAAAGTCAAAAACCGCGCAGTCAAGTGTACTTGACTGTAGATGATTTACAGTGGCCATGCTCGAGGATTTGAAGTTTACGTTCCGGTTGAACCAAAATTGAAAGGCCCTTAGCCTGACGCTAAGCGAGACATCGCCAACAAGGGCGAAAATTTAATTTTTTTTGCCGATGTATTGCGTTTTAATCCACAAAATCATACTTTTGCACTCCCCAACCGGAAAAATGCATTCCTGAGTAGCTCAGCCGGTTAGAGCATCTGACTGTTAATCAGAGGGTCGCTGGTTCGAGCCCAGCCTCAGGAGCAAAAAAGCTTTACAGCAAAGTAAGGCTTTTTTTATGCCGCCACGCGTTTTACATATTTCTTTTGCTGAAGAAGTAGTGTATCCGGAGTTCGTTCCCGGCAATTTCTATAACTCCATACTTTCCTTCCATGTATGGCGGGTCGTCTGCCTTAAAACCTATTTGTACCCGTTCTTCCGTGTGAAAAATGCATATCTGGTAATCTGGCATCAAATGTTGTTGGAACTCTATGTGAAACCTGTCTTTAAACGTATAAACCGGGTTGAAAACACCGTCACGGATAGTGCCGATTTTGACGCTATCCTTCGTCCCTGTAATTCGCTCTTTATTTTCACCATGTCCAAATTCAATATGATTGAAATTATAAATGTTATACAAAGTGCTGTCTACTAAAAATGAAGTGGCAATGTAAAAATCTGAACTAAGAGAATTGTCTTCAAAAATAATTTTGTCGACCGGTGCAGAACCGGATGGAACCGGGTCCTGGATCTCTACAATATCGCTGTATCGCATCCCGGCTATATTTATAAAATATTTATCCCCTGATTTATTCACGATCAGCGGGCAGCCGGCATAACTTGAATAGATGGTCCCGGTCTGCTTATTTTTAAAATAGATTGTACTACCGAATTCGCCACGACACTCTGATGTAACCTCAGTGTTTTCATTCTCGAAAAACGGAACCTTTAAAATATCAGTCATTTGCTCGAACTTCGATCTATCCTCGTACAAAAGATAGGTGCCCTTGTAAAATTCAGTGTTGACCCAAATGCGATCCCTCCAATAATAAATCTTAGGATAAGTGTCGTTAAGTATTCCCTCTGGTAACTTTATCTCTTTTTCGATTTGGCCATTCTTCCTAATAATAAAGAATTTTCGAATTGGGCGGGTTGACATCGAATCCCGGATATGATAAAAAGCATAATACTTATCATTAATCAACAAGGCCCCGTAAAGGCGCCCCTCGATACTTACCTGTACGGTGTCTCTCGTTACTTTAAATAATTCAGAACGGTGGGTTGCAAGATGATTGTCTGTTTGTGCGCCCGCGAGAATCGAAGTCGTTATCGAAATGAGTACGGTTATCAGTAAACGGGGTAATTTGGCAGGCATAAAGGTTGGTTATTTATTTATAAAGTTATGAAATTACCCAGCGCGTGCAAATTACCTACCTGCCTAACGGACTTTCTCCCCTATTTTCACAATATTTGCGGCAAAAAAATTAAAAAAGACATTTAATGAGCCTGTTAGTTATTGGTACCGTGGCGTTTGACGCAATTGAAACACCTTTTGGTAAAACGGATAAAATTGTCGGCGGCGCCGCTACATATGCAGGCCTGGCCGCTTCGTATTTTTATGACAAGGTGAAGATCGTAGCTGTTGTAGGCGACGATTTCCCCGAAGAAGAAATTAAGGATTTCAACAATCATCAAATCGATACCGAGGGTCTACAGGTTAAGAAAGGCGAAAAATCGTTTTTTTGGGCAGGCAAGTATCATAACGATATGAACAGCCGCGATACGCTGGTAACCGAACTAAACGTACTGGCCGACTTTGACCCTATCATACCAGAGTCATACCAGGACTGTGAGTACCTGATGCTCGGCAATTTAACCCCGCAGGTACAGCAAACGGTGATCAAAAGACTAAATAACCGCCCGAAATTGATCGTAATGGACACGATGAATTTTTGGATGGATATAGCCCTCGACGATCTTCTCGACACAATAAAAATGGTCGATGTTTTAACCATCAATGACGCTGAGGCCCGCCAGCTTTCGGGCGAACATTCCCTGGTGAAGGCTGCGCGAAGGATACTGACCATGGGTCCCGAGTACCTGATAATTAAGAAAGGAGAGCATGGCGCCCTTCTGTTCCATGAAAATAAAGTGTTTGCGGCCCCCGCCCTGCCGCTCGCCGATGTGTTCGACCCAACCGGCGCCGGCGATACTTTTGCAGGAGGATTTATTGGTTATATGGCCAAGGTTGACACAGTGAATTTTAACAATATGAAAAACGCCATCATTTTTGGTTCGGCGCTGGCATCATTCTGCGTTGAAAAATTCGGAACCGAAAGGATCAGAAACCTGTCGCAGGAAGAAATAGCCGCCAGGGTTGAGGAATTTGTGACTTTGGCGAAGTTTGAAATATAATAATTTCGGATTTCGGAATTTCGATTTCGGATTTGGTGAATTGAGATTTCCGAACTTAAAATTTGGACGGTCAATCTTGAGTTCAAAAATCTCTTATAAATCCGAAATCGAAATTCCGAAATCCGAAATCACTTCAAAACCCCTATTGCATCAAAATGCTCAAATACCCACTCATCGTGGGGTGCATCTTTAAGCTCATCGGTAAGGTCCTGCCCGGCCCAATGCTCGTAATGCTTGCCTTTAAACCATAGCCGGCTGCGCGATACATCATAGATCAGCCCCTTATAGGCAATCCATATTTCAGGCTTATCGTCTCCGTTACGCAGCGCAAGCTGCGACCGTGTGTAAACCGGCAGTTCGTTCATGGTGGCAAAGTATTTCGGCTAAAATACGAACCAGGAATTTATTTTCACTATGTAATTGGGGGCTGGGCGGTAAGCCGGGGAGAGGCAATATCGTGCCGGCGAAAACGACAAAAAAATCTCCCCGTCCAAAAAACGGGGAGATTCATAATATATGTTGGTTTATTAATTTTCAGTTTTGACCGTACAGTCCGAATATCAACCGCTTCAACCCAATCAACTTGGTCAACCTAATCAACCAGTCAACTAATTCTCCGCATAAACCGGTTTCGCAATCCCGTTATCGTAAGCTTTGAGGCTCTTTTTGAGCAGCTTGCGGGCCACGTGTATGCGGGTTTTAACGGTGCCTATCGGGATCTCCAAGTGATCAGCGATCTCATGGTATTTATGACCTTCAAAATACATCGTGAAGGGAACGTAATAGTCTCCGGGAAGCCTTTCGAGGGCTTTCTTCAAATCGTCCATTACAAACTTAGCTTCGCCCTGGTTTTTAGTCGAACTGAATACCAGGTTCGGTGAACTGATCTCGTCGCTCTTGGTTACGAACGTGTTCATTTTAATGAAGCGGCGATAGTTGTTAATGAAGGTATTTTTCATGATAGTGTATAACCACCCCTTCAAATTAGTTCCTTCTTTAAACTTATTGTAATAAGTTATCGCCTTCAACATTGTATCCTGGACAAGGTCGTTAGCATCGTCAGTGTCATGGGTAAAGTGCAAGGCATAAGACCTTAGCGAGGTTGCCTGACGTATTACAAGGGTGTTAAACTCAATCTTTGTCATTCTATTAAAGTTTTGTGTTTAACAGTAGACAAACATAGTACCACCGCCAAAATCCGATCAGGAAATTAAACAATTAGTTAATACGGCGAAACATGCAGCCAGTGATAAAAAAGCCGCTTCGGGCGCAATCACTCGGGCGATAAAAATGGTTATTTTATTGCTTTACAAAGCGATAGGTCATCATCTTATAAATTTATGCGGGGGGAGTTTACTAAAGTAGCGCGGGCAGGTTTATTAGCTGTATTCTATTTTAATTATAATTTTTTAACTAATAATATTTACTTCACGTTGTAGTGTAACGCCAAATTTACCAAACACACTGTCTATAATTTCGGACGAAAAACTATACACTTCCGCTCCGGTAGCGCCGCCATTGTTTACCAAAACCAGCGCCTGGTTTTTCCATGTACCCGTATTTCCAACAACTTTTCCCTTCCAGCCGCATTGTTCAATCAACCAGCCGGCGGCCAGTTTTACCTGGCCATCCCCGGCGGGATAGTGTACCATCTCCGGGAATTTCGCCAGTATGGGTTCAAAATCTTTAACGCCGATCACCGGGTTCTTAAAAAAGCTCCCAGCGTTGCCGATGGTGGATGGATCTGGCAGTTTGGAAACGCGTATATGCGAAACCACCTGCGAAACCTCTTTTATGGTAGGACTGACGATTTGGCGGCTCGCCAGTTCCTGCTCAATTGCTCCGTATTTAAGGTTTAGCCTGGGCGTGAGCGATAACTGCAATTTTGCCGACACAATAATATACTGCCCCTTCAATTCCTGTTTAAAAATGCTTTCCCGGTAATCGAACCGGCAATCTTCTTTGCTGAAAATTTTGATTTCGCCCGTGGCCAGTTCAAAAGCAGCCAGGCTTCTGAAAACATCCTGAAGCTCCACGCCGTAGGCCCCGATGTTTTGTATCGGCGCCGCCCCGACCGAGCCGGGTATCAGGCTCAGGTTCTCCAGCCCGGCATAACCGCGCAGTACGCAAAAATTCACCAGGTCGTTCCAAACTTCGCCGGCGCCCGCCTCGATGAATACGTCATCATGACTGATGCGGTGCTCAATCCCCCTGATGTTGATGCGGATGACCAGCCCGTCAAAATCATTCAGCAGCAATAAATTACTGCCCCCGCCCAGCACCAGCATTTTACCCTGGCGCCATTGCGGGTCGAGGAAAAGCTCAGCCAGTTCTTCCTTACGGTTTATCTCTACAAAATACCGGGCATTGGCCTCAACCCCGAAAGTATTAAAATTTTTGAGCGAAACGTTTTCCTGTATCTGTAGCATAGGGCGCAATTTCGGAAATTAATTGTCGGGTTTTAGGGATTTTTTTGATTTCGATGGACAGGGACTGCCAACCGCCACTAACCCAAACCACCTGGTGCACTGACTCAATTAAGTGTGAACAAAATGGAAAAAGGACAAATACTATTACTCGCCCTTTCAGGTGTTTTCACCTGCAGGCCCCGGTGCGTTTTAACAAGGGAGCTTTAGCAAAAAGCCTGTCAATTTAACAGCAAACGGAATGTTGGTGAAAACACCAACATTGGCGGAAATTACTAACTCCCGTTCCCAGGCGATGAGGTGCTGGCCGAGTGTTAACCCATCTATTTTTTAACTATTTGATTTACAAATAGTTAACTCGATTAAATTTTAATTGTGTTAAGTTATGTTAACCCTTTCAGCATTGCTTTTTGCAATCATCCGGCAAAGCAACCCAGTTCTTAGGGTAAGGATTTTAATATCGAACACCCAATTACGAATATCGAATAATGAAGTAGGGAACCCCTCAGACCACCCTGCAAAGCAACCCCTTCAAATACTCTCCCTCGGGAAATGACGACCTTACGGGATGATCTTCAGGCTGACAAAACTGGTAGATAAACTGTACCTGTTTGCCTGCGTCGAGGGCGGCCCAGGCCAGTACCTGTTTAAAAGTTTCCATATCCATGGCGCCCGAGCATGAAAATGTAGCCAGCAATCCGCCCGGGTTCAGCAGCAGCATCCCCATGCGGTTTAGATCTTTATATGCCCGCGAGGCTTTATCAAGCGCCGAGCGCGAGGGCGCGTATTTTGGCGGGTCGAGCACCACGATGTCAAACGTTTCGCCTTCTTCCTTAAATTTTCTCAGCTGTTTATTTACGTCCGAAACGATAGGTCTTACCTTTTCGGCATTGAATTTATTGACGCCGACATTTTCCTTCAAAGTATCCATAGCCGGTTGCGAACTGTCGACCGCTGTAACGGAGGCTGCCCCGTTTTGAAGGCAGTTTAGTGTAAAGCCGCCGGTATAGCAAAAGCAATCCAACACTTTTTTTCCTTCGGCGTGCGAGGCCAGTATTTTACGGTTATCGCGTTGATCACAATAAAAGCCCGATTTTTGGCCTTCGGCGATATTAATATGGTAGATAATGCCATTCTCCTTTACCTCCACCCGATCAGGCGGCCGGGTATCTGTAAGGGCGGCGTTAACTGTTTCCAGTCCCTCATGCCCGCGACTGGAGGCGTCGCTTTTATCAAAAATACTTTCCGGCTTTAGCAATCGCTGCAATTCATCGATAATAACCGGCAACCTATTTTCCATGCCCGAGGTGAGCACCTGCACGGCCAGGTGACCGGCATATTTATCCACGATCAGCCCCGGCAGGTAGTCCGACTCGCTGAAGATGAGGCGGCAAGTATTGGTATCTCCCCGGCCAAAATATCACTGCGACCGGCTACCGCCGCTGCCACCTTCTCCCTGAACCAAAGTTCGTTGACCTCAACTGCCTCGTCCCATTCCAGCAAACGCAGCGCAACCCGCGATTGATCATTATAAAAACCATAGGCCATGAATTTGCCGCCGGCGTCGGTCAATCTGACGATGTCCCCGTTTGCCGGTTTGCCTTTTACACGCTCAACGGCCCCCGAAAACACCCATGGATGGCGGTGCAGCACCGCTTTTTCTTTGCCTTTCTTTAATACCGCATCGATCATGGCGGTAAAGGTAATAAACGGTCCTGTCTTTGCGATGTTCAGTAATAGGTGTCTCTACCCGGGATGACGGAAAATTGCTGTTTTAATTCGGTGTTGCTGATGTGCGGGGATAACACACCCCTCCACCCCTCTCAAGAGGGGAATCGCACAGCCCATGCTTTTTTTAAAGGCCTCGCGCGTCAGATTCCCCTCTTGAGAGGGGCAGGGGTGTGTCACTTCGTTTAAGGGGAATGTTTGCTGATTTGGGGATAACACGTTTCGTTCGGAGACGCAAAGTATTGCGTCTCTACGGGGAAGGGAATAATGACAATTGATCGGTCGGTTTGTCCTCCTTTGGTTTTACGATCACCTCGCCAAAATTGGAAAGGCTGATACCGAGCAAGCGTATCCTTTTGTCGTCCGTGCCGCTTGCGGCCAGCAGGCG
>Ga0207132_1111_pt2 | contig 17261 bp, 18 predicted proteins | sample Alteio_BWMinHeat_14_FD_153554 | JGI IMG/M metagenome (GOLD analysis project Ga0207132, IMG submission 153554) | Enriched cells from forest soil in Barre Woods Harvard Forest LTER site, Petersham, Massachusetts, United States -... | ecosystem: Environmental > Terrestrial > Soil > Temperate forest >...
GGCAATATGTTCCTCCACCTGTAGGCGAACGGGCGAATAACACAATCAGCTCGGAGGCAGTTGGCATGCTTGATTTCCGATTGGTTCCGAACCAGACAGAGGAGAAAGTTCGCCAACAGGTGGAGGAACATATTGCCAGGCAAGGATTTTTCATCGTTCACCAGACTCCGGATATAACGATCCGAAGGGCGCACGCGCGCGTGGTGAAACTGGAATGGAAATCTGACTTCCCAGTGTTTCGCACTGCGATGGACGATCTCACCGCCCAGGCAGTGGTAAAAGCCATCGAGAGAGCAAAGGGATCCCCGATCGTGCAAGCCGTAAGTATGGGTGGGACAGTCCCGATGTATTTGCTTGCCGGTAGTAGACATACGCCGGTCCTCGGGGTTCCCATCGCCAACCACGACGACAACCAGCACGCTGCGGACGAGAATCTCCGGCTGCAGAATCTGTGGGATGCGATCGAAGTGTACGCCACGATTCTCGCCACTGTCGGGAACGATAAGTCGGCGTGGCCCTCAATTCCGTGAGCGTTACGTGAACCACATGCCTGCGCAGCAGGCGGAGCGGGGTTGTGGAGGGTGCCATTCTTGCGGCCTGGAACTGTCTCCCATTGATCCGGCAGGCAGGCCAGAGATGACTCTAAGGCAAGCCAACTTTGACGGCCAGCCTTCAGCTAAAGCGGCGTTGGATAATCTAAGCCTTTTGTATGTTCAACAGGATGTGCAACAGAGCTGGCCTCAAGTTATTGAAATAGAATAATTTCCAGATCGGCGCTTTTGACTTGCAGGTTATGACAAGGCCAGGATCGGTTCGGGGAAACGAAGGGGCAGAGTAATGCAGGAGGTCCACCAATCCAGAGTCTGGCGCATCTTCCAAGTTGCTACCGGCAATTTTCTCGAGAGCTATGATGTTGTAATTTTTGCCTATTTTGCGCCGTCGATCGGCCGCGCCTATTTCCCGAGCGAGAGTGAGTTCGCCACGATGATGGCGACGTTCATGACTTTTGGCGTTGCCTATTTGTCGCGCCCGCTGGGAGCGATATTACTGGGGCCCTATATCGATCATTACGGTCGCCGTCGCGGGCTGATTCTTACCCTTGGGCTGATGGCAATCGGCACGCTGGCAATCTCGGTGGTGCCGAGTTTCAGGACGATTGGCTATGTCGCCCCGATCCTCGTGGTTTGCGGTCGTCTCGTGCAGGGTCTGTCCGCCGGCGTCGAATTCGGCGGTGTTTCGGTCTATCTGGCCGAAATTGCCACGCCTGGCCATCGCGGCTTTTTCGTCAGTTTTCAATCGGTCAGCGTTCAGGCGGCGGTGATCGTCTCAGCGCTGTTCGGCATGGCCGTCAACAGGCTGCTGCCGCCCGAAACCATGGCCGATTGGGGATGGCGGGTGCCGCTATGGATCGGCTGCGCCATCATCCCATTGCTGTTTCTGTTGCGGCGCTCGCTGCAGGAGACCGAAGAATTCGCCGCACGCACCCGTCACCCCAGTATCGGTGAGATCTGGCGCTCGCTCTTGGGCAGTTGGCGATTGGTTTTAACCGGTGTGTGCCTCGTCAGTCTGAGCAATGCCTCATTCTACATGATCACGACCTATACGCCGACCTTTGGAAAATCTGTGCTGCATCTGAGCGAGGGCGATGCCCTGCTGGTTACCTGCTGCGTCGGCTTGTCCAACCTTCTGTTGGTGCCGCTCGCCGGCGCCCTTTCGGACCGCTTCGGCCGCCGGCCGGTGCTGTTGCTGTCCGCCGTGGCGATGGTGCTCTTGGCCTATCCGGCAATGACTTTTCTGATCGGCGCACCTAGCTTCGGCCATCTCCTGGCGGTCGAATTGGGGTTGTCGTTGATCTATTCCGCTTATAATGGCGCGCTCATTGTGTTCGTCACCGAGATCATGCCGTTCGAGGTCCGAACGGCCGGGTTCTCCCTGGCTTACAGCGTGTCGCAAGCCCTGTTCGGAGGCTTCACCCCGCTGATCTGCACCTGGCTGATTCATGCCACCGGTGACAAGGCCGTCCCTGGTGCTTGGCTGTCAATGGTGGCTCTGTTGGCCATGGCGGGGCTGTTCTTTTGCCGCCAAAGACAAAAGTCGCTTGATCTGGTCACAGGCTTGTCAGTTTAGTCGGACCCTGGCCTCCGCTCGAGAGTCTGATCGCGGAGATAGAGGGACAGGCGGCACGACGACATTTCTGCGTGCCTGCAGTATCCCTCGCAACGCCGCCACGCTATGAGAAGACCTTAATAACGTGTGCGGCTCACACCGTTACCTGATCGATGTCTTTCGGGAGCTCCTCAACCGCACTGAAAGCGTCGTGGGACGTAGACATAAATCACGGAAAGGGAGCACTTCCCAATCAGGGAGGGCTGGGCGCGAAATCCAATTTATTAGTTTCGGATTAGTTGTAGAATCCACGCGAACACATCTGCATCGGAGGAATTGTCTTGGAATTGAGTGCGCTCCGCCCCGATTTCGGCGTCGAAGTGCGGGGCATCGGCCTGATCGACGTGGCTAGCAGCGATAGTGTGTATCGAGCGACTCGTGCCGCCTTGGAAGAACACAGCGTGCTGTTGTTCCGCAATCAGGACGTCACGGACGACGTGCAGGCAGCCTTTTCCCGAGCCTTCGGCCCTCTGGAACGGGTCAAGATCGGTTCCGTCGGCACTGGCACATTCTACAGCCGACTCCACAATATTGCGGCGGACGGCACACTAGTACCGGACACTCATCAGCAAGCATTGACCGCCCGCGCTAATCAGCTGTGGCACACCGATAGCTCGTTCAAAGCAACACCGGCGCTGGCCTCAGTGTTGTCGGCACGAATTGTTCCGGATCACGGCGGCGAGACCGAGTTCGCCTCGACCCGGCAGGCCTGGAGCCGCCTGCTGCCGGCAATGCAGGTACGATTGCGTGACGCCATTGTTAGCCACTCGTACGCCAATTCCCGTGACCAAATCGATCCCGGCTTAATGACGCCGGCGGAACGCGCGGTGGTGCCGCCGGTCCGCTGGCGCATGACATGGCGCAACCCCGTTAACAACCGAATTGCGCTCTACATGGCCTCACATGCCTATGCCATCGAGGGCATGAGCGAGAGCGAAGCCAAGGCGTTGCTGGCGGAGCTGATCGCCAATGCCACCCGGCCTGAATTCACGTTTCGGCATCAATGGCGGCCAGGCGACGTAGCAATGTGGGACAACCGCGCGACCATGCATCGTGGCCACCCCTGGGCCCACGATCAGGCGCGGTCGATGGTTCGCACGACCATCTCTGCAGTCGATGCCGACGGTCTAACTGAGCTTCGCCCCGGAGCCGCATAGCCCACGAATTCGCGCCAGTTCATTGGTTTTCCCCGGCAGGTCAGTATACTCGCCCCCAGATCAGAGTTCTGATCTGTTTCTCTTTCGGCGAACTCGTTCGCACAATAATAGTCAGTTTGTCGCCGGATATTTGGAATTCGCGTAAGAGATTTTTGCCTACATCGGAGGCAGCGAGTGCGCCTTCGAGGTGATGCGTAACGGTATGGCTCGTTTCATCTATCGTGTACGTACCAAAGTATGCGTCATATCCGTTGACCGACTGGCTGTTCTCATGTGGAGCGGGGCCTGGCGTGCCGCAATCAATTGCCATGGGGCGGTCAGGTCTCATGAGTTGCGCCGCCATGTGCCCACTGGAGTCGTAAATCAAATAACCTGAAGGCGCCTTTCCGAGCCCGGCTCCTGAGCGGTAGTGCCATCCTCCAACATCACAACTCTGGAGATGAGCCTCCATGTGCCAACTAAATGCCCTCCGCGACCAGAGGCGTGAGAGCTTCCACCTGAAGTAGACCCACAAACTACTGCTGATATAGCAAAGAGAAGTTCGAGAACTGCACGGTGCCCATATTTTTCTCCTCTGTCGTCGTGGCGATTTTGTAGACGGAAAATCTACGTATCCCGCTGAAGGTCCTCTTCCGCATTGCGAACGGCACTTATGGCTCGTGCCGTACTTGACAGCAGCAACACGAGAATCGCTGAAATAAACAACGCGACGCCAGCAATAGCGAGGCCCGCGTAGGGGTTCCCCGTTCTCGTAGCGATCCTTCCGATCATGTACGGCCCGGCAAAGCCGCCGAGGTTTCCGACGGAATTAATTAAGGCGAAGCCGGCAGCCGCCGAGTAACCCGTCAGAAACTCGCTGGGCAATGCCCAAAACGGACCGAAGGAGCTGTAAAGTCCCGCCGCTAACAAACACAAAAGCGCCACGGAATTGAAGAGGGAGCGATTTGTGCCTAGCAGAAGAAGAGCTGTCCCAGCTATGATGGCCGGAATTGCTACATGGTACCGACGCACAAGCGTGCGGTCGGAGTTGTGGGAAACAAGGATCATCGCCGCCAGCCCCACCAGGTTGGGAATCGTCACCAGCAGTCCGATTGTGCTATTGGAGTAGCCGCTGGAGAGTGATTTCACCAGTTGTGGCGCCCAGGATTGCAACGCATAGTTACCCATTGTCATTCCAAAATAGGTCAAGACCAGATGCCAGACGCGGCCACTCGACAAAGCCTGGAGCGTTGAATATCGACGCTGCTCCAATTTTTGGCGTTCTTCACGTTCCAATTCCGTTCGGATCCATTCCTTCTCATCTGTGGTCAGGAACTTGGCTTCTTGGGGGTATCCCGGCAGTAGAAAGTAAGTGAGTACACCCCCGGCCAAGGCCGGCGTTCCCTCCAAAATCAGGAGCCACCGCCAACTACTCACTGCCAGCCAGTGCACGTGATCCAGGATCAGACCTGAAAGCGGCGCTCCCAGGATGGTGGCAACAGGGACGGCTGCTATCAAAAGCGCAAGCGCCCGAGCCTGTTCGCGTTGGGGAAACCAGTAGGTCAGGTACAAAGTAATTCCAGGGAAATAGCCCGCCTCCGCCAGCCCTAGAAGAAAGCGCACGACGTACAGCTGATGGACACTGTGCACGAAGCCGGTCAGCATCGCCACTATTCCCCAGCTAATCAGGATTCGGGCGATCCACACCCGCGCTCCGATCTTGTGCAGCAGCAGGTTGCTGGGAATTTCGAAGAAGAAATATCCGAAAAAGAAAATCCCGAAGATCAGTCCGTACTGCTGGCTGGTGATGGCCAGTTCCCTATTCATCGTCAGCGCGGCAAACCCAATGTTGACGCGATCGAGAAGGGCAACGATGAAAAGCAGGAAGATAAAGGGAAGAATCCTCATCCGCAGTTTGCGAATGGTTCTGGAGTCGATGGCCATCCCTTCGGTGACCATTCCGAGAGTCATGATGACCTCGGTGTGAATCCGTCCTGATGGGAGGTTTTTGTCAGAAGGCGATAGTGGACAAAGGAGTGCAAAGTTTGTGGAAACTGTATGCCGTCAGGTTACACCCGTCAAGCACCTCGCTGATTCGTTCTCCCTTCGGACTCTCACCGAGTTGGCGGCAGCAACTACCCAATTGCATTCACGTCAGAGTTACGTTTAAGGTTGGCTATCAACTCCTCTCTAGATTGAGGTTGAATCGCGAGGGAACCGGAAATTACTGCCGGTCCGGCACGGTTGAAGGAAGCCTTCGCGATACACATGGCGAAGCCCAAAAACTGGCTTACCCTTGCTTTGCCGCTCTAGCAGTTTGTTGAAAAACTCCCGTTCGCCTGCAACTTTAATCTAAGAGAACTCGTCTCAGTGATGGAAGACGAAGGAGACGAGTGAATGCGCGGAGACGATCAACAGCAAGAAGGCATGTTCAGCTACATTTCCCCGGAGAAGCGCGTACCGGCGGATCATCCGTTGCGATCGATCCGCAAGATGGTGGACGAGATCCTGAAGGAGATGTCTCCGCAGTTCGCGAAGTTGTACTCCGAGGTGGGGCGTCCGTCGATTGCCCCGGAGCGGTTGTTGAGGTCGCTGCTGTTACAGATCTTCTATTCGGTACGTAGTGAGCGCATGCTGATCGAACAACTGCAGTACAACATGCTGTTTCGGTGGTTTGTGGGGATGGAGATGGACGAGGCGGTGTGGAATCACGCGGTGTTCAGCAAGAATCGGGAGCGTTTGCTGAACGAAGAGATCGCGGAGGGGTTTTTCCAGCGGGTGCGGGAACGTGCGAAGCCGTATATGTCCGATGAACATTTCACCGTGGACGGGACACTGATCGAAGCCTGGGCGAGTCAGAAGAGTTTTCGGCGCAAAGACGGCAAGGGCAACCCGCCGGACGCGGGAGGAGAGGTCGATTTTCACGGAGAGAAGCGGAAGAACCAGACGCATGAATCGACGACGGATGCCGATGCCCGGCTGTTCAAGAAGTCCAAAGGCAGCGAGTCCAAGCTCGGCTATCTGGGACATGTATTGATGGAGCACCGTAACGGGCTTTTGGTGGAGACGTTTCTGACCGAGGCCAATGGCAGAGCGGAGCGGGATGCGGCGATGCTGATGGCGGAGACGATCCCCGGCGGTAAGCGGGTGACATTGGGTGGAGACAAGAATTACGACACGCAGGAATTTGTCCGAGAACTTCGTGGCATGAACATCACCCCACATGTGGCGCAGAACAATACCAACCGCTCGAGCGCGGTGGATGAGCGGACTACGCGGCATGCCGGGTATGAGGTGAGTCAGCGAAAGCGAAAACGAGTGGAGCAGTCGTTCGGGTGGATGAAGATGGTCGGGATGCTAAAGAAGGTGAAGTTGCGAGGGATCGACAAGGTTGGTTGGCTGTTTACCTTCACGGGGGCTGCTTATAACCTCTGCCGATTGCGAAACCTGATGGCCAGAGCCTGAAACGGAGTGTCGATCGGCCGTGCTGAGTAGATCGAAAGCTCCAAATAGCATTTCCACTTCGTAGCAAAAACACTAAAAACTTAGAGCCGAGGGTCTCGAAGCCGAGTTCTTCAACAAACTGCTAGGCAAGACGAATATCGTCCGGATTCCTAGAAGCTAGAGGCCGCTACAGTCGCGCTGCGCTGGTCTGATTTCCAGTTCACTTGTTCGACTGGCCCGACCACAAACACCCACGAGAGACCGCCAGCCACCAGTACAGCCGCAGTGATCGCGAGTGACACCAGAAACTTTCCAGTCCTATCCACCAGAAATCCGGTGAGCGCCGGAGCAACGACACCCGAGAGGTTTGCAAAGCCGTTTTGCAGTCCTGTCCATTTTCCGGTCGCATGCGGACCGGCAAGGGTCTGGGAAAACACGAGTGAACCTGCGCGGCCAGCTCCCGAACCGACACCGATTGCAGCCAAACATAGTAGGTACCACGAAGAACTCGCCAGCACACAACCCACGAGCGCAATCGCCGCGATCGTCTGCCCGCTGGCCATCGCGGACTTACGCACAAGAGTCGGCGTGTGGCCTCGGCGGAGGAAGAAATCTGAGAGCCAGCCCGTGGTGACGGCCGACAGGGCTTCAATCATGTAGTACGCACTGGCGACCTTGACCATGGATTGCAGGGAAAGATGTCGTTCGCGCACAAGATAGAGAGGAAGTAACGTGAGCATGAAATATGTCAGGTAGTTGACAGAGAAGTGGCCCGCACAAACACCCCAAAACGACCGTTGCCGTAGAATGTCAGCAAAACCAGGGGCCACAACGATGGAGCGCTTCATCGCTCCGGCGCTTGGCATCCATTTGATCCAAGCGGGAAGCCATACTAGGCTGATCAGTCCGATTCCAATGAAAACGGGTCGCCAACCGTATTTTGCCATTAGGAGGCCGGCTCCCAAAGTGCCCACTGCCGGCCCGAAACTCCACGCGCCTTGGAGGACGCCATTCGCAAAGCCCCGATGATGTTCCGGCAAATGGAAGCTGAGGATTTTTGAACAGCCGGGAATCATCACGGACTCGCCGACGCCAAGCATCAACCGCATCGCCAACAGCATCGTGAATCCTCGTACAAGACCGGTTGCCGCTGTGGTAAGCGACCAGAGCAGGAACCCGGCTGCTATCACCCGGTTGGCGTCAAAGCTGTCCACTATCCAGCCGCTGACAAACTGCATCGCGGTGTAGGTCCAAAAAAATGCAGAAAGCAGCATGCCCACTTGTGTGACCGAAATACCTAGCTCGTCCTTCAGCAGAGGGGCTGCAATCGAGAGATTGCCGCGGTCAACGTAGTTGATGAGAGCACAAATGGCCAGCAAGATAAGCGCTGGCGTGAACGCCCTTAGTTCTCGCGACTCATGCGACATCCCACTCATCCCAAAGTCCCCGAGCTGGAGCTCAAAAGCCGTACAGCCTTGCCGGGTTCTCGACCAAGATCGTCCTGCGCACATTCTCATCTGGTGCCCACACCGGAAGCTGGTTGAATAGGCGACCATCATCAATCTGGAGCAGCGGTGCAACGTCAATCGGGCGGCGGCCCGGCTCTCGCGACGAATCCGGGTGGGGCCAGTCTGTTCCCCATAGAACGCGTTCACGGTTTGTGGCAATCAGCGCCTGGGCGATTGGCGTGACATCGGAATATTCCGGCCCTCGGTCCGAAACGCGGTAAGCTGCCGAAATTTTGACGTAGGCCTTGCCGGAGCGGATGAGTTTCACCAGCACATCAAAGCCCGGCTGAGAGACTCCAAGAGAAGCGCGAGCGCCTGCGAAGTGGTCGAAGACAACAGGCAGCGGCGCGGCCAAAACATCTTCCTGAAGCGCTTCGACGACCGAGAGGTTTAAGTAAATCTGGATATGCCACTGGCGCCCGGCGAGCCGCTTGACCGCGTCCTGGAACCGTTGACGGACGGCCACCGGATCGGGAACACCGAGGTCTACGAAGTTCAACCGGATACCGCGCACACCGACGTGCGCCAAAGCATCGAGTTCTGCGTCTGATACGTGTTCGTCGATGAGCGCAATACCCCGCGCGCGATGGCCAAGTTGGCGGAGCGCAGCGACCATGCAGGAGTTGTCGGTGCCATACACCAGCGAATTCACAAGTACAATTCTGTCTACATGGAGGGCGCGATGCAGAGCACGCGTCTCATTGACGGTCGCGGTCTCAGGCGTGTAAGTACGTCCAGACCAAAATGGAAAGCGGTGAGGATCGCAGAATATGTGCGTGTGGCAATCGCAGGCACCGCGCGGAACTTCAAAACTGACTGGCGTTCCGGGTTGTGCAGCCGAGGCACGTGCGCGCATCGCTCCCCGCCCGGATAGTGCAGCACCCAGCCCGGCAATCAGCAATTCTCGTCGAGTAACTTTTCTAATGAAGCCGCTACTCAATGCTTTGATCATTATCAATTAGGTCGCAGGATTTGTCTCCTGTGCCTCCCGACTCCAGCTGGGCGGTCGATCAACACGTCGGCGCAATCAAGAAATTCACGAAGGGCGAGTCACCACGGAGCTGCGAGCAATCTTATCGACAGAGGGAGTTCCGGCCTGCCGCATGATCGCAATATTTCGAGAACTGCTTCGACCCCGGATTGGCCAAATGCAGCCAATCCCCATGCTTCCGGCCTCCCTATGCCGACCGCTGTCGCTCCCAGCGCGAGAGCTTTGAAAATGTCCGTGCCGCGCCGGATACCGCCGTCCACGATGACAGGAATCTTACCCGCGACACCTTCTATTACTCCGGGCAAGCTTTCGATCGTTGCGCGCAGGGTTTCCTCGGCGCGCCCGCCATGATTCGAAACGATTAGTCCATCTACCCCTTGCTCCACCGCGATCCGGGCATCCTCGCGTGTGTCAGCGGCGCGACTGTCCAAGTGGAAGCGAATCTCATTTTCGAGGTCATGCTTCAGGCGGTCACTGCGAAATACATTAGCGAGACGGGAAAACCAGGACATGGCTCCTCCAGAATCTCTGCTCCTAGGCTCTTTGCAAAACCTGGCCGACCGCCGCCGTGACGGCTCGCCAGCGTCCTTCAATTGCTTGCGGCCGGCCGCAGTTATTTCGTAAACCCGCGCGCGGCGTTTGTTCTCGGTGATCACCCACTTCGCGGAAACCAAACCGGATCCTTCCATGCGGTGCAGCGCCGGATAGAGCGATCCTTCCTCGACACTCAGCATTTCCTCTGATATCTCTTCGATTCGGGTCGTGATGCCATATCCGTGCAGCGGACCACGGCGAGAGAGAATCTTGAGAACCAGCAGAGGAAGTGCGCCTTGAACCGAGTCCGAACCATTCATAAAGCTGTCTTAGTAAGCGTACTTAAACATAGCGATCGAGACTCTGCAAATCAAGGGGGGCTGAAAAGGCGGTCTGAAAGGTGGCAGTCTGTGAAACATACCTCGTCGATCGGGAGAATCAGCCAAACGGGATTAAGAACAGGAATTGATCGGTAGCCGACTCCGTCTTATGTATAATTCGCGCTTAGCCGCTTCCCATAATGCTCGGCCTCTTCCCTTCAGCGCCCAAACCCAGCACGTCTTGAGCTTGCCGTCGAAGCGCAGCAGCACCAAGCCGGAAACGATATACCCTGCATCAACCAGCCGGCAAAAAGTGGGCGAATCCCATTCTTTTGTTTCGATCAGAAATGGAGCTTTGACTTTCGGTGTGGGCGTGGGTTTCGATTGCTTGGGGAAATAAATTACGATCCCGTATAGTCAAAAAACTCGTCCTGGTCGCTGCCCTCATCCAGAAATCATTGCTCTGCGTAGGTTGATGATGAATCAGGATTTCTTTGGAGATTCCCGGCATCCTTAATATATGAACAACAGATGTGCTGATCGTCAGCCCATCGCCGTCCGTCCAGTCAGCCCTTATGCCGCTTCCCTCTCGACACCTTATGCGTCATCACACACTCTGGAAATTCGGGCCGCCGCGCCAAACGCACGCTATTGTGGCATATTCACCTTCTGTTCGCCTGGTCTGTCGCGACTGGCCCATGCCAACCGCGCTATTCACCGCTCATGGTTGTTGTGAATCTATAGGCAGCGGCCGAATCGGGAGAAAGCTTGCAGTTGCGAACACCTCGGAGAAGGCAGGACCGCTCAAAGTGTTGCTGACGGGCCGGCCCCAGTCTCAGACAACTCTGTCGTAGCTGACGCTCATGATAGTCTCGGTCGGATTTCTTCCCAGCGGATGGGCTGGCGGCAAAGGAGGGCGTCGTCCTCCCATGCCTCGGCGGGGTGAGGAAAAAAAAACACCACAGTCACTTTAAAGAGGTCGTTGCACAAAACGTTGCACAAAATGTGCCGATGAGTCCCGATAGAGCCAACGGTTGCCGACTACCGCACGCCTAACCTGCTGATTCTGCTTGTGCCAGTGATTGACTTCCCGCCTGTCACGGCAGAGGTCGCGAGTTCGAGTCTCGTCGTCCCCGCCATATTTTCAATCACTTACGCCCTTTGTCTGTCCGGATCGTTGCACAACCGTTGCCAAAGGCCGGGTCAATATCACCGATGAGGTAATACATAAATGAGGATAATCAGCCCTAAGAAGCCTGTGATACGCGAAAAAATTCCATCCAACTCCCATCTGACAGAAGCGTTCGTAGCCAATAAAATCATCGCCGGCTGAAAGTTCGTATAGTCAAAAAACTCAAACGGGTTGAAATGGCGTAACTTGCAGCTTTCCACAGGCTCACCTCGAATGGGCTTCTCCGAACTTCGGCGCTCGCCAAAAATGACCCACCTGTGCTTTCTTAAAGTGACCCAGGCGAGAAACAAGATTGGGAACAGGATTTGAAGCAGGAGGATCTTATCGCTGCTGGGCGGTGGGACGCGAGAACTGCGAAAGCGATTTCCATCTAACAGGAATGTCGCCCCATGGGTTTGCGAGGAAACAGATCGTTCAACTTTGCGGTTCTCTCAATGAAGGTCCATCGATACGGATCGTGTGGCAGCGGTGTCGTAGGCGACTGAGCATGGCGTTGACCAGATCTTTGTTTGCCAAAATGTTGTGCCATTGATTGAAGTCGAGATTTGTAGTGAGGATGGTTGCCCTTCGGCCGTAGCGTTCCTCCATGAGCTTGAAAAAGATGTTGGTCTGCTCGGGCCGTACGTTGACATACCCCAGCTCATCGATCAGGAGCGCGTCCACGCGAGCCAGACGCTTGATGAGCTTGCGGGAGGAGCGGTCCGCAAGTGAGGCATACATCTCATCGAGCAGGTCTTGCGCTTTGATGAACAAGCCGCGATAGCCGTTCTGCAAGGCTTTCAGCAGCAGGCCGGAAGCGAGCCCCGTCTTTCCCACGCCGGTTGGGCCGATGAAGACGATATTCTCGGCACGAGGAATGAACTCCAGTTCGGCAAGTTCCTGGATCTGGCGGCGCGAGACGCCCGGCTGCTTCTTGAAAGGAAACGACTCCAAGGTCCACTGCTCCGGCAGTCGCGCCTGCTGGATGCGGTACTGCAGACATTTTTCCTGGCGTTCATGCCATTGTGCTTGCAACAGTCGGAGAAGGAACTCGCTGTAGGAGGGCGAGTTCTTCTTGGCATTTTCCAACTCCTGGTCAAGAATCGTGGCCATCTTTTTCAGGCGCAGATTCTCCAGCAGTTGCTGAGTTTCTTCCGTCATGTTCGTCTCCGTAGTCCAAACGGATCTGGAAGTATTCCCGGCCGAGCTTTCTGAGGATCACCGTCTCCACGCGATCGAGATCGTACAGTCCGTACTGTGCGGCTTCCTCGAATGCCTCTCGCAGAGGCTCGCGGGGATAGTCATTCACCATGGCGGGCAAGCGCCGCAACGCCAGGGTTCCGCGGCCGGCACTGCGTTCCTTGAGGGCTCGCACGTAGCCGGCAAGTTCTGGAAGTGTTTCCAGCAAGATCTTTTCTTCGAGGGACGTCTCCGGTAGCTTCACTCCTCGACCACGCGGGCGACGATGCTCGGGCAAGGTGAAGTGACGCCCGGTGGGTTCCGCGACCCTGGGATGGGTGGCCATCAGGCGTGGTCCCTCATAGATCTCGACGGTGTCCTTGCTCTCGCGCACCTCTACGCGTCGGCCGATCATCTCCACGGGAACGGAATAGCGGTTGGTGGCCACGCTGACATAGCCTTCGACATCCACGATGCGCTGATGCAGGAGGTAGACCGGAGGCACCCAGACGGGCAGTGGTTTCAGAGACGCTTGCTCGATGGCAAAGAGTTCTCGCGCGCTGGCCTTGAGTTTTGCTCGGAAAGTTCCGTTCACCTTGTCGCACCACTCGCGAGCCTGGCGGTTGGCGTCCTCCCAGTCCCGAAAGGCGCGGCCGGCCAGAAAGTTGTTTTCAATGTAGGAAAACCTTCGTTCCACGTGAGCGGAACGATTGGCATCTCCTTTCTCATGGGCTTTGAACGCGAAGTGGTAACGTTCGCCGAAGGCCTGCATCTCCGGGACGGGAACCATAGCGCGTCCGGTCCCTTGGAGCACCACCAGGTGCGTGTTGTCGATCATGCAGGTGGCACAGCTTCCTCCCAGGTAGTGCAACGCGTCGGTAAGGAACAACTTGCAGTGGAAGCGCGTGAAGTTGGGATAGAACTGAAAGAAGACCATGCGGGAGTAGCACAGAACCAGCGAGGCCGTTTGCACGCGGCGCTCTTTGCCAGCGAGGTTGATCAAGTGTGGTGAGGTGTCGTGCTGCATCTCCTGGCCCGGTTCGAACGGGTACCGCCCGACCGGTTTCTTGGCCTCCTGGCCGATTCCTTGACGCCGGCAGAAGGCCGTCAAGGCCTGGTAGGAAAAATCAGCGCCGGAGGCGACCAACTCTTCATGCACACGAACGAGATTTCCTTTACACGATGCATAGAGCTCCAGAATCGCCTCACGGTACGGAGCGGCTGCCTCCGCTCGTTCGATGCGGGGCACCTCGGCCGAACCTGCGCGGAGCACTTCTCGAACCGCGCCGCGCGAAAGCTTCATGACCCGTGCGATGCCGCGCAGGCTGTGCCCCTGCTCATGCAGCTTGAGAATCGCCGTTCGCGTGTTCTGGTCCAGCATGACCCATCTCCTGCTCAAAACGTTCTGCCATACAACGGGTCTCCTCCAGGGACTGCCGAAGACTCCGCGCCAACTCCTCCCGTTCTCTTTCCAGGAGATTTTGCAGTGCTCCTTGACGAAGCCGCCGGTGCGCCCGTCGCGCTACCGAACCCAACACTTCGATATCGGTCCGAAGGCTTTCCTCGGAACTGGGTTGCGCTGGAGGAGATGTCAGCGACTCCTTGAAAGCCTTCAGGAAAACCAACGGGGCCTCGAGCATGCGTTGGCGTGTAACCGCGTTGCCATCACGATAGGCGGCATAGAGAACGGCCATATCCCGGCTACTCGGCCGGAACGAACCAACCCCTTCGACCAGCCGGAGACAGGCTTGCTGGTTGGCGCGCGCCAAAGGAACCAGATACTTTTCCGCGGCATGCGCTATGATCTCGCCTCGACGCACGCGTTCCTGAATGGACTCCGGCAGTTCGCGCACCAGGGCCAGGCGCCGGCTGATCCAACTGACCGAGCGAGTAAAGCGGCGGGCCAGCTCTTCCTGAGACAGTTGAAATCGCTCGTGGAGTTCCACGAGCAGCCAGCTCTGCTCCAACGCCGTTTCCGATTCCCCCGTATGCCACAACCGGCTCACCACCAAAGCTTCGGCTTCGCTGCACTCCCAACAGAAGCTACCGACCGTGTCGCGACCAAGGCGGCGCAGCGAACGCACGCGCTTGTAGCCATCGATCACTACAAAATGCTCGTCACGGCCATCCTTCACCACCACGATCGGAACCTGTTGGCCCACTTCGGCGAGCGAGCTCAACAGTCGCCGCTCGTGATCCGGGCGCGCGATCCGTAGCCGGTCGTAGCGCAGTTCCAATTGATGAAATTCCAGCTCCATCCCTCTCGCCCTTCGACGGAATCAGAACACAACGCGGATCTCGTCTTGCGCGAGCTACCCTCCCAGTGCTCCTCTATCCCCAGTAGATTCAAGAAAATAGCCTCATAACTCGTCTTGCGCGGCATCCAGGAGTAGTGTGCCCATAACTCCAATAAAATCAGCACCTTTGACCCCGAACTCGTCTTGCGCGAGGTCCTAGGGAAGTCGCGACAGCGGCGGCCCTAACCGTAACGGTTCCGGCGGTTGTTTTGACAGACTCCGAGCTTGGATCCGCCGGGCAATGAAGTAGTCGGGATTCCGAGCGCACCACTTGGCTTGGGCTTGTTGGTGACGGGCTTTCTGGCAAGAGGGATTACGACAAGCCCGCTGGCGAGCACCCACTCGCGGATCGGGTCGGAACCAACGTCGATAAATACGGCAAGGTCGCTTCGAAAGGTTTCCCATGGCGACCTATTGTCGCCATCCTTACTTCAACTGCGTGGCCGATCCGGCAATGGGCTGTTTTGTTTGCCGTTTGGAAGAATGGGTGAGAGTATCGAACCAGAGAACAGTAGGAGCGGCAGCATGAAATTCCGAATTGGTACGTGGGCGATTGCGGGTTTTCTCGTAGCGGGCTGCTGGGCACTTTATGCCTTAGCAACCACACCTCCAGCGTTGACCTCTGCCGACCCGATGATGGCTCTCGTCCGATTAACTTGCCCAATTGCGCTTCTTAGTTCTTATCCGATTCGTCTTTATTGGGTTCTTCTCGCAAATGCTGCAACGTATGCGTTGGTCGGTTTGGTCGTGGAAACCCTGCGGCAACGACTGCATCACGCAAAATAGTTCAAACCGCCCACTAGCCGCGATCCCTCTCTATCAACCTGCTATCTGGTGGGTCAATTCTGCAGAGCAAAGGCGGTCCATTTTTGCCTAGCCGCGAAGGGCTGAAACCGTCTCTAATTCTAAAGATTACCAAGCGAATGCCGATGACACGGTGAAGAAGCTCATATCCCGGTGTTTGGGCGTCGTCACCCGTGAAAATTGGATAGCTTTGCCCCTTGACATTTTGAATTAGGGCCGCTATTCCCAGGTGAAGCCGACACCTAACACATCGAAAGGTTGGGCCAGTGAGAGCATCCAGGTTCTTCAGCGAGACAGGGTTTGAACAATTGGTTTGCTTGCGGAGGTCGGAAAGGTAATTTAGAAGCTGCGAACGGGTACGACGAGGAACGAAAAGAATACGGTGAATCGCATCTATGTTGGTGGAGTTTCGTGGCCACATTTCTCCTCTGTGACGTATCAGCCCACGCTTTGTCTGCTTTTTCATCAAGTACCCCCCGCAACTTGGTCGGGGAAGGGTTTCCAAGTTGGTTGCCGCCACTCCCTTCGCGCGACCCATCCAAATCTTCGCCCTGTCACGCTTTGTCCCTCGCCGCTCGTGATCTGACCTTGCTCGACAGTGCCACGGAGCTGGACATACTTGTCGTTGAGCTCGACGTACACGACGTTCCCAACCTGCCGCCACCGCCCATTTGTGTGGTAGCGGTCAATAGCTGCGTCTTCGTATCGCAGGTGTCCACCAGGCATGAATTGGAATTTCCATTCGCCTGAATCGGAGTCGAACGCTACCCAAAACGACCCAACAAGATCAATGGTTGGAACATCGTGCGTATCCTCCGGGGCGAATAAGAACACCGAGCGGAGTCTGTCGATGCCAGCCTGCCACTGAGGATACAAATCGACCCATTGCAGCATCTTGAGGCGATCGTGCGCCGGCTGACACTCATCGAGGCGAATTGGAATCAAGAAAACCTGCGAGTCTGGCACCTCGTCGAGCAAATCGAGTGCTTTCCGCATTTCCTTCTGGATGTAACCGCGTTTAGTTATCGAGCGAGAAGACAAGAGCAGGGCGATGTAGTCGCTGTTGCGCATCGCAGAGTCGATCTCTTGAGCCCAGTGCTGCCCGGGACGGAGACGCTCCAGATCCAGCCAGGGATCGACATTCATGCTTCGGAGATCACCGCTCAAGCGTTCGGCGGCCGCAGCATCCTCTCTCGCGTAACTGACAAACACCATCGGCTTGTGCATGACTTGGTCTCCTCGACATGATCTAGGACCTGCCTAGCGGACCTTTTTACGAGTTGATCGCATTGCTGCGGTGTCAGTTGCTTTGTGCCTGCCACTTTCACGCTCTCCTTCAACAATTGCTTGTCAGTTTCGCTCGTAATCCACTTCGCTCCTACCTGTGCGCCAAAACTCTGGCCGCCTTTGATTTCAAGAGGATACACAGTTGCGTTCCACAAGCAAGTTGCGGTAACACCCGCGCATGATTTCTACTGTGCCTCTCGAAAACCCCGATCTGTGTGAGAAGATGGGAATTATGCTTTTTCATCCTTCTCTCTTCTGATGCCTATTTCTCTTGCGACTCTCTTTACCTGTAGCTCGCCACAACTCTGGCCGACTTTGGAATCAATAACATAGCCGGCGGCCCGCTGCCAGGGTTCTGTTATAACTCCGATTATGCTCAGTGTGCCCTGGCTGGTGTTCGGGTCGCTCCTGCGACTCTTCCGTA
>Ga0207132_1117_pt1 | contig 17181 bp, 20 predicted proteins | sample Alteio_BWMinHeat_14_FD_153554 | JGI IMG/M metagenome (GOLD analysis project Ga0207132, IMG submission 153554) | Enriched cells from forest soil in Barre Woods Harvard Forest LTER site, Petersham, Massachusetts, United States -... | ecosystem: Environmental > Terrestrial > Soil > Temperate forest >...
GCGCGTCCTGCAGCGATGGCGGCGTCCTCGATCCGAACGTGGCTCGGCCTGTATCGCGAGCAGCTACCATGATCAATGTGCGCGGGCGCGGAACATTTTCATCCTTCGTTGCGGTACGAAGGACCATGTCTTACTCGTGCCGCAGAGCCGCCAGCGGATCAATTCGGGACGCTCGCCTTGCCGGCGCATAGCCAGCGAGAATCGCGGCGCTTAGGAGGACGACACCGGCCAGCGCCAGAGTTCCCGGATCATTGGGCTGGGTCTCGAACAGAAACGATTTGACAAGCTGGGACGCGCTCAACGCGGCAGGCACGCTGATCGCGAGTCCCACCGCCGCCAGTAGTAGAACGCGGCGCAGAACCATCCATACCACGGCGCCGCGTTGCGCGCCCAGCGCCATACGGATTCCAATCTCGCCGACCCGCCGCGCGACGTTGTAGGACATCGTCCCGTAGAGTCCCACGCTCGCGATCAGGAGAGCGAGAACCGCGAAACCCGTGCATAGTTTCGCGAACGTGACTTCCCGGCTGATCGTCCGATCGATTTCCGCAGCCTGTGTGATCACGTTTGTGACGGGTATGCGTGAATCTGCCTCCCGGACGATCTCATGCACACTCCTGACATACCTCAGCGGATCACCTACAGTGCGCAGCGCGTAGGTCACTCGGTCCGGAGAAAACTGGCTGGCCGCTGTGAACACGGTCATCGGACTCTTCTCTTCTCCTTTCAGACCGCCGTACCGCAGGTTAGCCGACACGCCGACGATTTCGAGATCGCGCTTCTCGTCCTGGAACGTGATGCGCCGGCCCACCGGATTCTCGTTCCCGAAGTAAGTTCGCGCCAGCTCCTCGCTGATCACTGCAATCGGCGTGGAGCCCGTTTGGTCGCGGTCGTCAATCTCACGCCCGGCCAGGATCGGAATCTGCATCGTCGTGAGGAAACGCGGTCCGGCGACCATGACGCTTGCGCCCTGGATGGTAACAGCGCCGATCTTCATTGTCCCCCTGTACGCCCCCCCGGCATGGCCGGCGCTGATGATCGAGGATTGCGAAAGCGTCGCGCTGCTCACTCCGGGGATCGATTCGAAGCGCTTGCGCAGGTCCGTGTAAAAAGTGGCGATCTCCGGGTCGCGATGCCCGGCCTGGCGCGCATTCAACGAGAACAGAAGGATGTTCTCGCGGGCGTATCCCAGTTGGACGGAGTGCAGCTTGTCGAGTGTCCGGACAAACAGACCCGCGGCGAACAGGATGACAAAAGAGATCGCGATCTGGGCGACCACCAGAACGTGCTGCGCGCTGCGGCGCGGTCCGCCCCCGCGGCCATTCTTGAGCGCGGGCATGACGTCTGGACGCGTCGACTGAATCGCCGGAGCGAGGCCAAATAACAGGCCGCAAACCACTGAGAGCGCCGCCGTCACAGCCAGCACCTTCCAGTTCAATTCCGCGTGCAGCGTAAAGTTCTCCTGCCCTTTGGAGAGCAGAAACGTCAGCGATCGCACGCCCCAGATCGCAAACAAGACGCCTAATGCACCGCCCAGCGACGCCAGCATCACACTCTCGGTCAGCAACTGCCGCACGACGCGGAATCGTCCCGCTCCCAGGCTGAGCCGGACAGCCATTTCGCGGCGTCGCGCGGCGGCCCTTGCCAGCAGCAGATTGGCGATGTTCGCGCACGTGATCGCCAGGATCAATCCCACCATCGCCAGAAGTACGTACAGAGGCTTCGAATACTGGCGGCGCAAGCTGCCCAGACCTTCGGCGCCGGGATTCAGAATCAGCGCGGGCAGTTTGGCGCGCTCACCGTCGGTCTTCGCCGTGGTGGCAACCCATTGATGGAATCGAGGAGCCAGCGCTGCCTGCGCCTGGGCCATGCTGACGCCGGGACGCAGACGGCCCATCATTTCGATCCAGTAGAAGTTTCCGTCGGGATACATGCGAGCCGCTCCGGCGCCGTCTACGAGCACGTTCGTGTGCAACGGAAGGTAGAGGTCCGGCGCCACCGCTGGGTCGACTCCGAAGAATTCCGGCGGCGCGACGCCGATCACCGTGAAGGGGATGTTATCGACGAGAACCGACTGTCCAATCGCATTCGGCGGTCCTCCAAAGCGATTTTGGCTTGTAGCGAAACTGATTACAGCGACCGGCGCTGCGCCTGGACGGTCGTCTTCGGAGTCGATCAGGCGTCCCGCGGCCGGCGACACTGCCAGGCCGCGAAAATACTCGCCCGTTACATACTCCGCGCTGGCGCTCGTGGCCTGCCCGCGGACGGCCAGATTACGGTTTAGTCCGTTGAAGTATCCGAAGAGCGTGGAAAAGACGGGATTCTCCTCGCGAAGCGTCTCGAACGCGCCGTACGGGAACATCCCGCTGACCATGGCGCCTTTGTCGCCCGGCCAGAGAACGCCTTGTACCCCGTGTATGACGTGGACCCATTCCTTGCTGCCCTCCTGGGGCGGCCGGCTATGCCAATTCAGGACCACCAGCGACTCGGGATCGGCCACCGGCAGCGAGCGCAACAGAATCGACTCCATGAAGCTGTAGATCGCAGTATTGGCCCCGATGCCGAGCGCCAGCGACAAAACCGCCAGGGCGCTGAATGCTTTGTTGGCGGTCATGGTGCGACAGCCATAGCGGACATCCTGGCCAAGTTCCGACCAAAACCGTGTCATCCAAATCTCCCGTGACTCTTCGTGCTTCAGTCCGACGTTGCCAAATCGCCGGCGTGCTTCAGCCCGGGCGCGCTCCGCCGTCATGCCGTCTGCTTGCAGTTCCGCGGCCTTTTCCGCAAGGTGGAGTTCCATTTCCTCACGCAGCGCCTCGCTGCGCTTGGCGCTTTCTATCCAATACCTCAGCCGTCGTAACACGTCCGTCACCCCGCTCCCATCACGCGCGCGATCGCCAACGTGAGTTTGGCGTACTGCCGGGTTTCAACGGCCAGCTGTTTGCGGCCAGCCGCCGTGATCTTGTAGATCCTCGCCCGCCGATTATTCGACGTCACGCCCCAGACACCGTCGATCCAGCCGTTTAGCTCCAACCGCTGGAGAGCGGGGTACAGCGAGCCCTCCTCGACGAGGAGCTCATTGTCGGACGATTGTCGAATGAACTGGACGATGCCGTATCCATGGACGTCGCGCAGCGACAGTGTCCGCAGAATTAACATGTCCAGTGAACCGGGCAACGAATCGTTCTTTTGCGCCTTGCGTCCCATACCAAGAATTCTTCGCTTACGGCGACGAGGTTACGCGAGTCAAGTTCAGGTTGGCAAGCCCTCGCGCCGCAAGACGATTTCGGGGTGCTCACGCGCGCCGGATGCGAATCGCGATGGATGCGTGTGTCGGCGAGGAACAGGTACGCTTCGTCACTTTTGGAAAAAATCATACCGCCGCTTGGTGCGCGTACGATGTACACCTTGATAGATGCTGCGAGCACCAAAGCAACGACAATTCCCACTAAGATCGCGATCCCAATTGTTTTTTGTGTTTTCATGAGTCCTTAGTTGCACGCCGTCGACGAGCAAACATTCTTCAAGATATAGTCGGTATAATCACCGCCAAAATCCCAGCAGCCTTTCCGCAATGCTTCCACACGTTAAGGGATTCGGCTGCGAGTATTGTCAACGAGCAGACGGGAAACCTGAAGCTGGCGCAAAAGTTCCTCTGGCGCTCCACGATCAAGATGACCGCAGACATCTACACGCACACCTCTGCGGAAGCGGAACGCGACGCTGCAATCGCTCTAGGACGGGCAATCTATGGCAATTTGTTCCCAGTTGTTCCCAATATTGAGAACAGGAAGAGCTTTTGCGGCGCTAAATGAGGCGAAGGAATTTGAGAGTTGGTTCGACGCATTCGAATTGTCGAGCGACGAAGAGAAGGAACTCTACGTTGACTACGCGACGCAGTTAGACGACGGCGAGGCAATGTCTTTGGCTTTGGTGCACTCGCGCGGATTTAGCATGGCGTCTGACGACAGGAAGGCCCGGCGATTGTTCACGGAGGAGATCGGGGACCTAAAGCGGCTCTTATCGACCTCTCGGATTCTGAAAGAATGGTCGGAAAAGGCCGGAATGAATACAGCCGACGTGAAACAGGTTTTAACTGACGTGTCGCGGAGAGGCCGTTTCTTTCCGAACTCAGGAGATACGCATTTCGATTGGTGGTCAAAAGCAATCGTGTAACGCGGGCTCGTAGGCGACTCATTCAGGGAGCGAGTGCAGTAATAGATAGAAAGTGGCGAAACGCGTTGACGCGCTGGCGAGACCGAGACGGCGTTGGCCAGTTTCTATATTCGTGCGAGATGAGGGCCGTCGTGTTCGGCGGACAAAGTATAAATAGTCAAGGGTGTACAATCAAACCATGAAAAGTGTTCCAGTAATCGGTTTCCTTCTCTTGGCTCTCGCGTGGCCAAACACCGCGCAAGAAGTCTATAACTCCCCTGAAGTCGCTTCAGCAGGGGATACTTATGTTCCATACCAGGTCGTTCTTGACGGGCTGTTCGTTCTCGATGTGTTCGTCGATGGCGAGGGCGCGGTACAGGGGATCGACGCTTTGCGGGACCCTGGGGCAATGCTCGGCGCTGCCAAGACATCCGTGCGCCAGTGGAAATTCCGGCCAGCATCCAGAGAGGGTAGGTCAGCGCCCTCCCGCATGACGGTGAGCTTTCTCTATCGCCCGCCAAATTATGGAAACGCGGCTGCGGTTCCGCCGAAGCAATTTTCGCCCGTGGTGCCAACTGAGCATGATAAATACGTGCCCATCGGCGTCCTGTCGTTTGCCTATCCCGCGTATCCCGTCAACAGTGTCGCCTGGGGATCGGTGGTGGTCCAAGTCACAGTCGATAACTCCGGCGAAGTGAAGGGTGTTGACTTTCTTCACGGAATGGATGTCTTTAACAATTTTGTTTCAGATGCGTTGAAGAAGTGGCGTTTTCAAGCAGCCACTCTCGATGGGAAGTCGATCACTTCCAAGACCGTCATCGCTTTTGTCTTCCAGCCTCCCGCTGCAAAGTAAGCCGCGACCCAGCCTGGGTTTGCCGCAGCTCCTTATGCGCGTTACGGCGACGTTGTGCACTTGAGCGGATTCGGCGCGTGTCCGGTGAGACTTCGTAAATACCGCCATCGGCGAATTCGATCCGCACATCGGCGATACGTTCGCATGGCGGATGTTGGAGTTTTTGGGTTAGCTGTTTGACGGTCATTGCCCCTCCGGCTTCCTCGGATGCTCCTTTACCACCACATCCAAGGATATGTCTCGGAACGCGACAGAACCTGGCAAGGCTCCACTTTGAGTTCAGGAATTGAGAGGCTGTACTTGGCCAGAAACTCTGTGCCCAGCCCTACCTCTCGCTTGCCCTGAAAATAAGCCTCGCGGATGGTTTGGGAGGAGAGCGGGGTAATCAAAGCCCCAGGCCGGCAGAGCAAGAGTTGCGCTCAGGAGAATCGCGAATACTCTCAGTCTAAGCGGGGTTTCGGGAGTTGCGTACATCTCATGTCCTTGTTATCGAGTGGGACCATTGCTCGCGCCTTCCTTAAGGAACGCGGCTTTGGCGAAGGCCTATTTCGGAGGGTCAACAGCAGGAAAGCTCACTACCGCCAAAGCAACGGGCGCCGCTCCGGCAACAAAGGGCGAACCCATGAGCGGTGTGAGCGCGCCAGTCATCGGATTCGCCGAGAAAATCTGAATCGCGTTCGCTGTCGGATCCGGAGCGTAGAGCATCCCGTTGTTGTAGAGGAGTTGTCCGGAAGCTGTTCCCGCGGTCACCGTCGAAGCAGGCGCCGGCGCAAGCGAGCCTGCTAGCGGGTCAATCGTGAAAACCGAAATGGTGTGATCCGAGCTGTTCAAGGCGTAGAGAAAGCCGCTGGCGGCGGCAAGCGAGGAAGTTCCGTGTCCGGCCGGAAACGGCGAGCCCGGAATCTGCGAAAGCCCGCCCGTCGAGCTGACGGAGAAGACCGCGATGGCGTTGGCATGTTCGAGTGCCACATCCAGGAAGTTGCCGGCCCCGAGCATGCCCGCCGGGCCGCTCCCCGAAAGAGTCTGAAAGGGAGACCCTGGCACAGGAGTCAGAAGTCCGGACTGGCTGAGCGAGTACCCGGAAATGCTCCCACTTGCATCGGCGAAGTCCGCGGCGAAAAAGAACGTCGTGTTTGGCACGCTTGCCGAAGGGAACGGAAGGATTTGTAGCGGCATCGCGCCCGCCGCAAAGGGCGAACCGGAGAGAATCGTCAGCGAGCCACTGGGCGCGATGCTGAAGGCCACGATACTGCTGTCGGTGCTCGCCGCGTAGAGTATGCTTCCGAAAACCGTCAGGCTGGCCGGACCGCCGCTGGCCGTTCCCATCGGAAAAGGCGCACCCGCCAGAGCGGACAGGGAGCCGTCGGTCCTGCTTACCAAGAATCCATCGATGACGTTATTCTGCGGGTCGGAGACGTACACAAAAATCTGAAAAATCGAGCCGCCGCTCGGCGTACCAACGGCGAGGCCGATACTGTTCGCGGGACCCGGAATGGAAATTGGCGCGCCCAAGCCAACTGCGCCTTTGATCGGGAAGCGCAAAATCTGCCCGCTGGTCGTTGTAGCCACTAGAAACTGCGCGGCGGACAAGGTGCAATTTAGGCAATTCTGGTTTTGCGTGCTGCCACAACCGATCATGGCAAGAGATAGAGCGAGCGCGCTGCAAACGCCCAAGCAAATCAACAGACTTGACTTATCCATAACTACATCTTAGCTCCGTCGCGTCGGATAGTGAGGTCGATGAAAAAGCGTGTGCTGTGATGAGTTGATGGGCAGAAACTGTAACTGAAAAAACCGTCAAAAAGCTGCATTCGTTCTATCTGCCTGATTAGTTCGCGTACTCGGGAAAGTGCCCGTCACGGGCCAGCAATGGGTTCGAGGAGAACACCGGTCATGCACCCCGGTGGGACTTGCATGCAAATGTGTTTTGGCGCCAAGGAGATTCAGGATCGCCGTACCGTGCTATCCCAACGCGCCGTCTACTAAGTGATATGCCAAAGAAAACAAAAACTCACACTCACGCCAGGATTCTGAATGTCGCGGCAAGGAGATTCCGCGAACTCGGCCTCTACGTGATGAAACAGGCTGGCGTGACCGTTGGAGCTTTTTACAAGCACTTCAACTCGCGTGACGAGCTTGTGGTCGAGGCGCTGGGCACGGCATGCCAGGATCTCGACGCTTGGGAAGAGCATGCCGAAACGCTGCCTCAGGTGTTGGAGAACTACCTCGCCGAAGCTCACCGTGATAACCCTGGAACAGGTTGTGCCATGGGAGCGTTGCTAGGAGACATGAGCCACGCAAGCAAATCGGCAAAGACGGTTTACACCGCCCGCGTCAAGCGCAGCTTGGTGTTTACCGCCAGCCTGTTGCCATCCGAAGAGAATGCCGACAAACGGGGTCGCGCATTGCTCATCCTCAGCGGTCTGCTGGGGGCGATCAATCTCTCTCGGGCCGTCTCGGACCCGATCCTATCGCGCGAAATTCTCGACCAGGTCCGCCAGCAGCTCGTCGATCTAGCCGCCGGAAATGCATTATCAAAACGCGGCGCCGGGTTGAAGCAAGAAGAACCGAACCAAACCACCTCGTAAGATTTCCGTCAGTCCCTCAAGGGGATACGCCATGATTCCGAAGGGCCATATATATATATAAGGACCATTTGGTGTATATCAGCCTTTATTGATTTGTCCGCCTAATCGCCGTACACTCAAGGAAGATTGGAGGACAAGTCATGGCACGTATACAACAACGTCGGCAACAGCCGCGAAAGGAGCAGCGGTTGGAAGCCAGAGTCACTCCTGAGCAGAAACGTCTTATCGAGCGCGCCGCTACATTGCGTGGCACAACCGTAACCGAGTTCGTTGTTAGAAGCGCTCAGGAAGCGGCGACGAATACGATCAAGGACTTCGAAGTTTTGCATCTGCGGGATGAAGCCCGCGTCGTCTTTGTAAATGCGGTTTTGAATCCACCGGCACCGAGCGATGCTGCTCGTCGAGCTGCAGAACGCTACAAGAAGCAGATGGGGCTCTAATTGGCCAAGAAGCAAGAAGAACCTCGCTTCGCCATTGAGCCGCTCGGAGAAAAACACAACCGGGCGGCTTTTTCATGTGGCGTTGAGGCACTTAATTCCTATCTGCACAAGCAAGCCGGTCAAGACGCGAGAAAGCGCGCGGCGGCACCGTTCGTCGCGACCAGCGACGGCCAGACCATTGCGGGCTACTATACGCTTTCCCAATTCGCCATAGGGCTAGGTGCAATTCCCGAAAAGGTTGCGAAAAGGCTGCCGAAATACCCGATGGTATCTGCGACCCTTCTTGGCGGTCTGGCAGTGAGTACCGAATTTCGCGGGCGGGGCCTCGGTGAGATCTTGCTCATGGATGCCCTCCACCGCAGCTTTGATTCGAGCAAGCAGATCGCGTCGGCGGGTGTTATCGTAGACGCAAAGGATGAGTCCGCGGCTGGATTCTACAGGAGATACGGATTCGTTGAACTGCCCAAAATTGAGAAACGACTCTTCCTGCCCATGGGGACTGTCGAGCAATTGTTTCGGAAGGGCAGATAGCGGGCGTGGCATCGCCTAAAAGCTGATAACGCATGCGCCTCTATTCCGGCACCACAAAATCCCTTATCGAAGATTCAACTTACAACCGCATTGCCACGAAACTAAGAGATGCCTTCTTCCTTGAATTCCGGTACCAGCCAGCAGTCGCTGAGGTGAATTCCTGGAACAATTCTCTCCGCGCCGTCTCACAGGTTTTTCAAACGGCAAGCTTGCTCGATCATGGCGTTTTGCTGGAACTTCAACTCCCACTCACCTCCAAGCGGCTTGACTGCCTTGTGACAGGGTATGACAGCAAAAAAGCGCCTAACGCAGTCATAATCGAGTTAAAGCAATGGAGCGGATGCAAAGGCGCATCTGGAAAGAACGAAGTTGCCACTTTCGTCGGCGGCAATATCCGGGATGTGCTTCATCCTTCGGTCCAAGTAGGTCAGTACATGACGTACCTCATCGACTGTCATACTGCCTTTCAGGGCGAGGGCGGAATCAGCGCACATGCCTGTTCTTATCTGCACAACTACACTCCGATAAAAGACGATCCTCTTTTCTTACCGCAGTTTGCAGAGCAGATTAGGCGCTCTCCGGTCTTCACAGCCGATCACGTTCCGCATCTCACGACGTTTCTGGACGAACGCATCCATGGTGCCGATAGCGGCGAGCTTTCGGCGAAAGTAGAGCAGAGCAAGTACCGCCCCAGCAAGAAACTGCTCGACCATGTCGCCAAACTGATTAAGGGCAAGCCGGAATACGTGCTACTCGACGAGCAGCTGGTGGTTTATGACAGGGTTGTGGAAGCTGCGAAGGACGGTGTCAAAGGAACAAAAAAGGTTGCCATTATCGTTCGAGGCGGCCCTGGCACAGGGAAATCGGTCATTGCCATGAACTTGCTCGGTGACCTCTCGGGGATGGGCCTAAACGCGCACTACGTGACGGGTTCTCGTGCGTTCACCTCCACTATTCGGGAAATCGTTGGCACCCGTGGGGCTGCGCAAGTGCGCTACTTCAACAGCTATATGGGCGCGGACGCGAATGTGATTGATGTCATGATCGCCGACGAGGCTCACCGAATTCGAGAGACTAGCAACAACCGCTTCACGCCAAAAGTAAAGCAAACCAAACTCTCACAAATCCACGAGTTGTTAAAGGCAAGTCGCACATCTGTGTTTTTCATTGATGACAACCAAATCGTAAGACCAGGGGAGATCGGCTCTACCGGCTACATTAAGACTGAAGCTGAGAAACTCCACTGCGACGTCTGTGAATTTGAATTGGAAGCCCAGTTCCGCTGCGCTGGCTCGGATGCGTTCGTCAGTTGGGTGAACAACACCCTCGGAATTCAGCGCACACCACATGTGATGTGGAATCAGGCCGACGAGTTTGACTTTAGAATTATGTCCACTCCCCGGGTCTTGGAGGGCGCAATCAGGAAAAGGTTGGAAGAAAAATCCACAGCGCGGCTGGCAGCGGGCTTTTGTTGGCCGTGGTCTAATCCCAGGTCCAACGGGACACTCGTTGATGATGTGGTCATCGGCGATTACGTCCGACCATGGAATGCCAAATCCGACTCGGGCAGCCTCGCGCCTGGCATTCCGAAAGAGAGCCTCTGGGCGTACGACTCAGGTGGCGTGAATCAAATTGGTTGTGTTTACACGGCGCAGGGATTCGAATTCGATTATGTGGGTGTCATCTTCGGGCCTGATTTAGTCTACGTACCCGAGGCTGCAGACTGGAAGGGAGACAACACCAAGTCCTTTGACACTGTCGTGAAGAGGTCCGGCGACCGATTCACACAAATGGTAAAAAACACTTACCGCGTTCTTCTGACGCGCGGCATGAAAGGCTGCTACGTCCACTTTATGGATAAGAACACAGAGAACTTGTTTCGAAGTCGGTTGGAACACACTGGAAAAATGTAATGGATCAGAGCACGGCCCCTGTGCCGAGTCAAGCCGCCGTATCGCCGCACCCGCTCCCATTCGCGCGACCGACAATGGCGTGTATCTGCTCCGAGACAGATGATCAGGCCCTGCACTTGTATAAACACCGGAGGCCGATGGCGGTAAAAAAGTGCCACTTGAGATTGAGAAAAACAACTCCACTAGCGGAACACGCTGTTGTCGAAAGCTAGATATTCATGCGAGGGCAGGCGGTCACTCTCGCGCGGCAGGTGTATGGCTCTTCCGTGGAGACGATAGTAGTCTCGCCCGTTCTCAAACTCTTCTCGAATCCGGCAGCCGCCATGCGAGATTCCTGGGACTTCGGGTCGTTTCGTGTTCCTGTTCTTGCAAGCTGATGTATACATCGCGCTGACCGCAATACGACCCGAATGCAGTCTTGTAAGGCGGAACGCAAGGTTCTTGGCGCCCTCCAATTATTTGACCAGCTTGGCTGGGCTGCCCAAGGGGGAAGTGTGCCTAGTCAACCAATCCGTGATGATTTTCAGAGCGGCGGGCGACATTGTCTCTTCGATGTCGTTGTATTCGCTTGGCGCGCCAGTTTTGGCGTCCTGCAGGAGATGGTTCATCCCTGGCAATTCCATGACCGTGGCCTTTGCATTGTTTTTCAATGCTTCCCGAGCGGCCGCAAGATTTTCCTTCGCCGGCACCTGGACGTCCAGTGATCCATTGAGCGCGAGAACCGGCACTGTTAACCGAGCCAAAATTGGCGCGGGATCATAAGCAAGGAAGTATCGCTCCCAGGGCCGCGCATCTTCTTCGGGTAGGGTCTCCGCCTCGTTCTGATCAACGAGCTTGTCGGCCACGCCCTGAGCGACGAATGTTTTAGCGCGTTCGAGCGCGACCGATTCCGACGGTGCCGAGGCAATAGCGCTAAATAGTTTTTCGTCGAAAACCTTGCGTCTGGCGATATAGTCGTCCGGTGCCCCGTAAGCCTTCGCTGTCATCGCCGATTGTAGGACGAATAATCTGTCTCCTCGAACACAAGGGCCAGCAATCATAACGACGAAGGCCACAGTTTTATCCGTGGCGGCAACGGCGGGCGCAATGATGCCACCTTCAGAATGACCGAGCACACCGATACGGTTCGCGTCAATCCTAGGCTGAGTCTTAAGCCAGACTACGGCCGCCTCGGCATCGGAAGTAAAATCAGCTGTCGTTGCTGCATCGTAATCGCCTGAAGAGCCACCGACGCCACGCTTGTCGTAGCGGAGAACGGCAACAGCTTTGCGATTCAGGGCGTCCGCCAAAATCAGGAATACTTTGTGGCCCCAAACGTCCTCGTCTCTGGTGTTCTGTCCAGTACCCGAGATCAGCAAGACAGCCGGGAATGGTCCCTCACCGTTGGGCACGCTCAGTGTACCGGCGAGCTGGTTATGGCCGACCAAATTGTTGAAATGGACTTCGCGTTGCACATAAGGTGCTGGTCTGGCAAGAATGGCGTCTTCCTGCGGGCGCTTGTGAACGGCCGGGGCCAAGTCTTCCGCGGTGGCACGTTTCAGATTAAGCGGATAGACTTGCTGAAATGTCAGATTGCCCTTCCAGGCCTTGTCCCGATCATCCCAGACGCCATCGTAGCTCAGGTTGAGCTTGATTACTGCAAAGTGCAAATGTGTCCCGTCGGACGTGATCTGATCGAGAACGGTTTCGTTACCGCTGGGGTTGATGAGCTTGCCGCTCAAGCCAGAGTCGGTCCGTTCGAGGTGAATGCGGACTTTGAAACCGCCATTCATCTGGCCGATCCAATCACCCGCAATTTCTTGCGCGAGGGTCGGTGTTGTGATTCCGAACGCTGATATTAGGATCAGAAATACAATTCTACTCACGAATACGCTCCCTGCTCGTTGGCGAATAATGAGTGTCTCGAATCGCAACCAGTTCAACATACTTTCGAGCGGTACGCCTCTCCCATCCCGCCCGCTCCCAAGGGGGATTCAATTTCGTAAGGGCCGGTTTTGTTCCAGAAGTAAGCGTCATAGGGTGGACGTGATTATACCCAGAACCAAGTTTGCAGGCGGAGGCGACGCTTCTGGCCGTATCGTCGATTATACCGGCCAATATTCTGAGTCACTCCCCTAAGAGCTGCAGTCCAGAAGTGTTATGCGGGCTGCGGTTCGGCTCGTGGCCATGGATTTTGAGATAAGCGAGGAGAAGCGGCCAAAAAGCGTCTCGGCAAGAATTGATCAAGGGCGACGCAAAATGTTCTCTGAGTATGCAATAATCTTTGTCTTGAACCTCGATGATCCTGTCTTGAATCCCTATCAACTCGCCGTCCCCCGTGCTCCACCAGTCTGCCGAATCTCGCTTTCCGCGTGCATGAGAGCGTGGGCTCGCGAGGACCGATTGAGTGAAGTCGCGCGCGAGCACGCACGAGAGCCGCAAGGCACACTCGTAATCTCGCCGGACAACGAATCACGCCGCGAATTGAATGGACTGATCCGTCGGGAAATGCAGGGGCGCGGCAACGTGAGCCCGGGCGAAAACAAACTCCGCGTGCTCGATTCGCGGCAGGAGATGACGGGAGCAGATCGCCAGTGGGCGGGGCAGTACGAGGAAGGGCGATGTGGTGCGCTACACGCGCGGCAGCCGAGTGCTAGGCAGCTAGCCGGGCGAATACGCGCGTGTCCAGAGCGTGGACACGAAAGCAAATCGCGTCACCATCGAGCGCGAGAACGGCGAACATCAGACCTACGATCCACACCGACACCGGCGACGTCCAAATCCGCATGGACTCAGGCCGCGAGGTCGCGTTCAACGTCCGCGAGCATCCGCATCTGGATCACGGTTGCGCGGTGACTAGCCACAGCAGTCAGGGCCAAACCGCAGACCGCGTGCTGATTTACGTAAACACAGATAAAAGTGAATTCTTCATTAACAACCGCTTTGCGCATGTGTCTGTCTCGCGGGGGCAATACGACGCCGAAATTTACACCAATGACAAGAGCGAACTAGGACGCGATCTGAGCCGCGACGTGACGCAGCGTACAGCGACCGGGCCGGAGATCGAACCAGCGGCGCAGAAGATCGAACCAGTGGCCGTTCAGCAGTCAGCCCAAGCACAGGAAAACGATCAAACTCACAGCATCAGCCATGAGATTGCGATGTGAATGGCTCACGACTCTCCCCCGCAACTAAGACCTCGACACTGGCATTCGGAATCGCTACAATGTGTAGCGCTACAATGTTTAGCGCAACCAAACCTACCAAGCGGCTATCTGAACTGGAACATTTGGTCATGGACGTACTGTGGGCGCGCGCTGAAAGCACCGCTGAGGATGTGCGCGAGGCTCTGGCCAAGCGTCACCCCATGAAAGACTCTACCTCCCGAACCATTCTCAAGCGGCTGGAGGAGAAGGGCTACGTCAAGCACCAAGTGGAAGGCCGCACGAACGTATATCGAGTTTCGGAACCCCCGCGACATCTAGCCGTGAGAACTGTTCAACAAATCATCGATCGGCTCTTAGGCGGCTCCATAGAGCAACTGATTGTCGGAATGGTCGATCGCGACCTCTTGGATGAGCGGGAGTTGCGCCGTCTAGCGGAAAAACTGGCTCGACGGAAGAATCGCACCCGAAGGAGGCAGGATGACGACTGACATTGTGTCGCAACTCATAAGCGCTTCGATTCGTATTTGCGGCTTGGTTCTTGTCGCCTTCGTGAGCTTGTCAGTATTTCGTATCCGCTCTTCTGCCGCCAGGCATCCGTTGTGGACAGTCGTACTCATCGGCATGCTCCTTCAAATCCCTTTGGAGATGGTGGCTCCGCCCATTCTGCTAAAGACACTCCCAATTTTACTCGCTCCCACCCAACCGCGAGTGATGCAATCGGCGCGACCTTCCCTGTCCGCAGCACGCGCAACCGCACCCGCAAGTCACGGCCGAGAGCCTGTGACGTTCAACAGTGCGTCATGGCGCACAACGGTAACGCGTATATACTTTGCAATCTCGCTTCTGTTGTTCCTTCGGTTGGCTTTCGGATGCTGGGGGCTGCGCAAAATCGTCCGAGGTTCCACGCCCATCCCAAGCTTGGGTCCCAATGTCGTCGAGTCGACGCAAGTGGTAGTGCCGGGTTCGGTCGGAGGCATCCGGGCGAGAATTCTCTTACCACGAGCGTGGAGAGATTGGGATGCCGCGAAACTTGGAGCCGTTCTGGCTCACGAGAGAGCCCACATCCAGCGATATGACTGGCTTACCCACCTCGCGTCACGCCTCAACATTTGCATTTTTTGGTTTCATCCTCTCGCTTGGTGGATTGATCGCGAACTCGCACGGCTCGCAGAGGAAGCATGTGACGACGTTGCTGTCTCCGAAACGAAGGATAAGGAAGAGTACGCTGCAACGCTGGTAGATATCGCTCGCACGGCGGCCGCTAGTGGCGGTGTTCTGAGTTGGCCGGTCATCTCAATGGCCACGGATTCAAATGTAACCCGAAGAGTGAATCGGATTCTCAAGAGGGCGTTTCAGGTCCCGAGGCCGTTTGGCCGTTCCGCGTGGACGGCGCTTTTTGTATCCAGTGCGCCTGTTATCTACCTGTCCGCCGCGGCGAGCCTTGCCCCAGCAAGACGAGATTCGATCACCCTGAAGCATGCTCTAATTTCGCACCGCCGCGCCGAAGAGCTGCTCCGGCCACTCTTGCAGGAACACCAAAGCCGGATGGGCCTTCTCTCGGATGTAGTTTCGAATCAGAATCCGAAGTCTTCGATGTTGCCTATTCAGTCTCAACGTGAAGAGCGGCCACTAGCTATCTGCATTCTCCTCGACACTAGCGGCAGCATGGACCAAAAGCGAGCCGAAGCTGTGAGTGCCGCACTTGCCTTTGTGAAAGCGTCAAAGCCAAGTGATGAGATCTGCATTTTTGACTTTGACGACGAAGTCTTCAACGGCCTACCGAATGAAGAAGATTTCACCAGCAACATCAAGGAAATGGAAGAGGCGATCTCGCGGATTGACGCGCGGGGTGGCAAGGCTATGAGGGATGCTGTCCAGACGGGAATCGACCACCTCGCATTGACGACGCACAATGAGAGAAGGGTCCTCGTATTGATCACCGAGGGCTACGATACTTCGAGCAAGGTAAGTCAGGGAGAATTGCTGGACAAGGTCAACAGCAGCGGAGTACCGATCTACTGTATCGGTTTGCTGAGCGAGAAAGACTCTCAACGCCAAGACGCCGCTAGACTCGCGCTGAATGAACTTGCGGATGCGTCTGGCGGGTTAGCTCTCTACCCCAAGAATGTGGCAGAGGTCGAAAGTATTTCTCGTCAGATTGCGAACGAGGCAGGTAAACACTAATCCGGTGTGCTCACGTCCGATCGACGTCGGCGGTCTGCATCATCGGTGCGACCGCGCTGCTTAGTCAAAAGGCGAAGCACGGAAAATTGTCCACTCGGCTTTAATTGGAGAGGAGAGTCACCCCAACTGTGAACAGTTCGGGGAGGCTGCGAATATCGCGTCCAGATAGTCGCGTGGACTGAGTGTAAAATCCGAACCGTCCGCGATCATGACGTTCGCTTCGGAAGTATCTGCGGCCGTTTTGAGTTTTGGCGTGAGACATGTTGAAAGGGAGCTTACAGGACGGTCACATGACCAGAAACGGAAAATTCATGCCTCGTGCCGCAGCGCGGTAACCGGATCCAGATTCCCAGCCCGCGCCGTGGGCAGCCATGCGGCCAGCAAAGAGACCCCGGCGAGGACGACCACGATCGTTGCTAGCGGAATCACACCAAACGAGGTCTTCGAGAACATCTGGAACCGCACCAGACGCTCGATCAGGATGCTTCCGAGCAGCCCGACCGCGAGCCCGAAGGACACGACCCGGGCGACCATGAGCAGGATTAGCTTCAGAATGTCTCCCCGCTTCGCGCCCAGGGCCATGCGCACGCCGATCTCCTGCACGCGCTGCGAGACGTTATACGAAATCACGCTGTAGATACCGATGGCTGCCAGCGCCAGCCCGAGGGCAGCAAAGCTGCTGAACAACGCCATGTTGAAGCGAGGCTGCTGCGTCTCTTCGCCCAGCGATTCGTCGAGGGTGATCGGCTTGCCGACGGCCAAGTCTTTGTCGAGATCGCGCGCTTTGAGACGCACGGCGTTGACGATGGCCAGCGGATGGCCCGCGGTGCGCACGGCCAGGTCCCGTTCGGCCGGGGCGTACAAGGTGTACGGCAGGTATACGGCCGGAGCCGGAGCCTCGGCGATGCCTGCATTCCTGGTGTCGCCGATGACGCCCACCACGGTGACGCCGGCGGCGACTCCCGGAGCCGCGAGCACCTGCGGATCGTCGGGCGCTTGCGCCAGATCGTCGATCTGCATGGTCCGGCCTATTGGATCCTCGCCCGCCGGCCAAAGGCGCGCAGCGCTCTCGTTGATGAGCGCTACGCGCATGGCGCTCTCGATTTCCGTTTCGGTGAACTCTCGTCCGCGCTTGAGGGGAATGCCGAGGGTCTGCGGATACTGGCGGCTGATAAGGGCGATGGCCACTTTGCGGCCGTCCATGGGCGGCTGGCCGGGGATGGAAAAGGACGAGCGCCATCCCATATAGGGCAGGCCCGCGTTGCCGAGGCTAGCGGCCTGGACGCCAGGCAGGTTCATCACGCTTTCCAGCAGTGTGCGGTCGAGCGCGCTGCGCTGCTGCCAGGTAGGGTAGCGTTTGGGCGCGAGAGT
>Ga0207132_1110_pt2 | contig 17084 bp, 23 predicted proteins | sample Alteio_BWMinHeat_14_FD_153554 | JGI IMG/M metagenome (GOLD analysis project Ga0207132, IMG submission 153554) | Enriched cells from forest soil in Barre Woods Harvard Forest LTER site, Petersham, Massachusetts, United States -... | ecosystem: Environmental > Terrestrial > Soil > Temperate forest >...
AGAGGAGCTAAAAAATGAGATACTCGAATTTCTGCCCAAAAGGATGAAGAGTAAAAAGAAGAGGGACGTTGTGGATATTTAGGGGAAAGACCGAAAGATATCGGATGACAATGTTAACCATTTAAATAAATCAAACATGTCCTTTAAGTGCCAAATTTGCGGCGAGATACACGAAGACTGGCCTGCATTAACATTCGATGCTCCTTTAGGCTACAGCCAGCTCAGTAACGAAGATAAAAATTCAATCGCTGAATTAGATTCAGATTTTTGCATAATTCGCCACGAAAACCAGATAGATCGGTTTGTCCGCTGTACACTGACCCAAAAAGTAAATGATCATAATGATGGACTGGACTATGGAATTTGGGTTTCACTTAGTCAAAAAAGTTTTGATGATTACAAGGAAAATTTTGACAACGAAAATCATGAAACCGGTTATTTTGGATATTTAAGTAATAACATTCCAGGATATCCTAGCACCCTGAACATTTATCTAAACGTTTTCACCCAGAAAGGAAATTGTCGGCCAATTGTTGTGCCGCAAAGCACATTTGCACACATATTTGTAACGGACTACTATAATGGGATAAGTAGGGGTGAGGCTGAGAGAAGAATACACGGCGTTTAAATCCCATGTCGAACATCCGAATTCCAAAACTAAAAACCATTGTCTAAATTGGCATAAAAGTTATCGGTGATGCTCAAGTACCCTCCATCTAAAGCGATCATGAAATATAGGGAATTTCCTGAGGGGGTACCATGTGAGGTAATTTATGATCAAATCGTTACCACGGCTTGGCCTCACACTAGACATCAGCAGATTTCCATGAAGCTCTCATCTTTACTATATTTTTTATTAGAAGAAACAAAAAAAGGGATAGTGCTTAGAAAGCCTTGCGACGTTTATTTGGAAGAACAGCGCTCGGTTGTCCAGCCAGACATATTCGTAATACTGGATGAAAATAAGCAGATTATTTATGAAGATGCAATTTATGGTGTGCCTGATATTATTTTCGAGATACTTTGCGGAAACAGGGCATACGATAGAATTGAAAAGAAAGGTTTGTATGAACAGGCGGGCGTAAAGGAGTATTTTATTATCGATCCGCTGGATAATACTGTGACCATGTTTACCCTTAATAGCCAGCACAAATATGAATTGGTTTACGAATTGAAGGGCAAAATAACATCAGCAATATTGGCCACAAGCTTTGACTTGTAGGAAGCCTGGCGATTAACATCGCAAGGTAAAAAACCGTATTTTTGCCCTCATGGCTAAAATCCAATCGTTTACCAATAACCCTTACCAGGAAAACACTTATATTTTGTATGACGAAAGCGGCGAGTGCGTAGTTATTGACCCCGGTATGGAAACCGGCCGCGAACAAAATGCGGTGGTCAATTTTATAAGGGACAATAATCTGAAACCCGTTTTGTTATTGAATACGCACTGCCATATCGACCATGTGCTGGGCAATAAATTTATTTTCGACCAATATGGGCTAAAGCCGCAATTTCATAATGGCGAATTGCCTCTGTTGGAAGCAGTTATCTCTTATGCCCCTTCGATGGGTATCAGGTACGAGCCTTCGCCAATGCCCGAAGTTTTTTTACCTGAAACCGGGGTTGTTAAATTTGGCAATACCGAACTCGCGCTGATATTTGCACCGGGGCATTCGCCGGCACACTTGTGTTTTTATGATGAGGATGCCAATTTATTGGTAGGCGGCGATGTTTTGTTCAGGAACAGCATCGGCCGTACCGATCTGCCGGGTGGTAATTTTTCGCAGCTGATCGATAACATCAGGAAAAAACTGTTTACTTTGCCCGACGATTGTACCGTGTACCCCGGCCACGGCCCCGAAACAACTATCGGCTTCGAAAAACAAACCAACCCATTTTTAACTTAGCATCACTGTTCACTACTCACAACTCACTATTCACCACTCATCAATTTGAACACTTCCATCTATATAGCCAAAAGGTATTTGTTTTCGCGCAAGAAGATACATGCAATTAATGTTATTTCAGGCATTTCGGTGGTGGGAGTTCTGATAGGCAGCGCAGCTTTGGTGATCATATTATCAGTGTATAACGGGTTTGAGGTGACGATACTTTCGTTATACAGCAATTTTAGCCCTGAGATAAAAATTGAACCCCGGCTGGGCAAGACCTTCGACCCGAATACGGCTTATATTTCGACCCTCAAAAATGATCCCCGGGTGTTTTCCTTCACGTATGTATTGCAGGAAAAGGCGCTTATTAAATACGACGAAAAGCCATTTGTCGGAACGATAAAAGGAGTGAGCGCCGGGTTTTTAAAGAGCCCGCTCATCGACAGCACCATTCAGACCGGTTCGTTCACGCTGCGGTCAAACGAGCAGGATTATGCGGTTATCGGGTCGCAGGTACAGGGCAGCCTGGGGATAAATGTTCACGACAAGTTTTCGACACTGGCAATCTATTCGCCGCGGCAGGCAGGTAACAATAACGATCCACTAAGCGAATTTAACGTCCGCTTAGTACCGCCGGCCGGGGTATTCGCCGCGGGCGAAGAGTTTGATGACATGGTAGTTGCCCCTATCGGTTTTGTACGCGATCTGCTTAATCAACCAAAAAATGTATCCTCATTAGAGATAAACTTTAAAACAGGAACGGACCTTGACGCCGTGCAGGAAAGCATTAAAAACAAGTTGGGCAACAGTTTTGTAGTCAAGAGCCGCCGCGAGCAAAACACCGAATTATATAAAACATTAAACTACGAACGCTGGTTTATATTTATGATCTTAACTTTTGTATTAATTATTGCAATATTTAATATTATTGGTTCGTTAACGATGCTGGTAATAGATAAGAAAAAAGATATTGCCATTTTAACCAGCCTGGGCGCCGATAAACAATTAATACAAGGTATTTTCTTTTTTGAAGGTATGATGATATCCATCAGCGGATGTATTGCCGGTGTAGTTTTAGGATTAGGATTTTGTATATTGCAGCAAACTTTCGGTTTGGTAAAGATGGGATCGAAAATGTCGATTATCGACGCATACCCCATTTCGCTCCGTTTTACCGACTTTGTACTGGTGTTTTTAACGGTTGGTGTTATCGCCATTATTGCTTCCGGGATAAGCGCCCGGCTAAGTATCAAAGGGCTGGATGACATCAAACAGGACCTGTAACATTACCATATGCGTTTAAGATCTACCCTATGTTTTGTTTTGGTACTAAGCGTTTGCGCCTGGTCGTGTAAGGACAATTCGAGGAAAAACGCTCATACTGTTTTTAAGGGTATATATAGTTTTGGCCCCGAAGTAAAATCATTTAAAGATTGCGACAATGGCCAGGAGTTTTGGGCGACCGACAGCTGCAAAGAGCTTGAATTAAAGTATTCGCAACTAAACTTTGAGAAACCATATGAGCCGGTTTATATTGAAGTAGAAGGCGAGAAGATACATTCTGACAAGGAGGGATTAGGAGCCGAGTATGACAGCACACTGGTGGTGCGAAAACTATTAAAGATAACGAAAGAGATACCACAGGATAAATGTAATTGAGGAAGGTGAAAGGTTAAAGCTGAAAGGCGAAAGGTCAAAGCTGAAAGCAAAACAAAACGGCGGAGAGCCGGTTCTTTTCACCTGCCTGCAAAAAGACAAAAAATTTACGAAAAATTTGCCTGTAAACTGTTAGTTTTAGGCGTTCCGCTTTAAGCAGCCCGCTACACGCTTTCAGCTAACAAAAACCAACATGGAATCGAAAAGACAGCAAAAATTTGCAGGAGTAATACAGCAGGACCTTGCCGCTATATTTCAGCGCGAAGGGATGAACTATTTGCCCAATACGCTTATTACGATAACAAGGGTAAGGGTAACTCCGGACCTGGCTATAGCGAGGGTGTTTTTGAGTTTTTTTAATAATGGCAACCAGCAACTGGCGCTGCAAACCATCAAATCGCACGCAAACGAGATCCGCTACAAATTGGGGGCAAAGATAAAGGACCAGGTAAGGATAATACCGCAGCTGGAATTTTTTGTGGATGACACCAGCGACTACGTGGAGCGTATGGATAAGATATTTGATAAAATAAGCAAAGAAGACCGGCAGCCCGAAACCGAATAATTACGAGTATGAGTGCCTCTGTTCAATTAGCAGCTTTTATAAAAGCTCACCCGGGTAGCATAGCAAAGGTGGTTGATTTTAATACCGATAGCGACCGCCTATATCAATTTGACCTCACCATTGGAAATAAGGAGCTCGACGCGGCAACTATTGCCGATAAAGACAAATTTGCCCGCTGGGTAAGTGAGAAGCTGGAGGCCAACGGCTGTAAATATGGTTTTGGCGGTTATATGGAGAACCGAAATATTTATGCCCACAGCAAGCTTTTCAATGAAGGGCTCGTGCCGCGCCGCCATCATTTAGGTGTTGATATTTGGGCGAAGGCCGGCACCCCGATTTACAGTCCGCTGAACGGAACAGTGCATAGCTTCCAGGATAATAATAATCATGGCGACTACGGCCCAACCATAATCCTGGAGCACGACCTTAACGGGCTCAAGCTATATTCCTTGTACGGTCATTTAAGCCGTAAAAGCCTCGCGGGCTTAAGCGAAGGTCAGCCGGTTGAAGCCGGCCTGCAAATAGGCAGCCTGGGTGATACGGAAGAAAACGGCAACTGGCCGCCGCACCTGCACTTCCAGCTAATGTTTGATGTAGAAGGAAAAAAGGGGGACTATCCTGGGGTGTGCAGTTTGGATGAGAAAGAGAAATATCGTAAAAACATACCCGATCCGCAGCTAATTCTCCGGTTCCCGAAAGCGGTGAATGCATAGGGAGCCGACAGGCTACCCATGACTCCCCCAACAATCGTGTCATTTCAAGAACAATTCTTTTTAAATTCGGCACGACGTATGAATAGATCGTTGTTAAAAATATCTATTAAGATTGGTTTGGCCACAGCCGGATTGGTCATATTGTACGAACTTTCTAACCTGCTGCTGATCTATCATTATTTTAAATACGAATACTATATTGCCGGTGTGGTCATCATTGCATTAATTACGGGCGTTATACTGACTAACAAATATCACCGGCAACAAGTAAAAGAAACAGAAAATCATAGTTTGCTTGAAAACTTGACAGCAAAAGAACTCAGGGTTTTGGAACTGATCAATCAGGGCAGAAGTAATAAGGAGATCGCCGCATTGAACTACACCGAAATGAGTACGGTAAAAACGCATATCAATAATATCTTTTTTAAACTCGGTGTAAAGAACAGGAAGGACGCGATTAAGATCTATCAAAAATCAACCCTTTCTCCACCCGTTGCGATTTGATTTTTACGCGTTAACCACACACATTTGCAACATGAGTAAAAAGTATCCCTGGAAACAGGCCATTCTGACGGGGCTTATCGTGGCCGTTTTTGCCATCAGCTCGTTTACGTTTTTCGATAGCCTTAATAACCACTTCGCCTGGGGCATTCATACTGCAACGGTTCGTGGATTGACGGGCCTGCTTACCTTAATTATTTTAGGTATTGGTATTTACACCGGGATGGGGAGCATTAAAAGAAGCAATAGCGGAAAACTGACTTATGGGCAAGCGGTGTTAGCGGGTTTTATTATCGCATTAACCACCGGTATCATTACGGCGCTGGCAGGTTTGATCTATTGTAATTCTATCAATCCTGGCTATGCAGTCTACATGTTGGCAGAAAGCAAAAAAGCTATGATTGCCGATGGGAAAAGCCCGGCTGAAATTGCAGCCAGTATGCCAGGCTTGCAACGGCAATGGACAACCGGCGGACAAATGGTGCAGGCGCTGGTGGGTCAAACGGTTTGCGGTACGGTGATCGCTTTGGTTATGGGACTATTCTTAAAAACAAAAAAATAATTTATACCATGAAATTCGTATTCAGCGTGGCCATTTGCCTGTTTTCAACTGGCGCATTCGCCCAACAAAAGCCTAACCAGTTTGTCTTGATCATCCGCTCAAAAGCCGATGTTAAAGCATCGCCCGAAACTATCAAAACCAATATCCAGCACTGGACAACCTGGATGACAGACCTAGGGCAGCATGGCAAAATAGCGGGCGGCTACCGCTTTCCGGTAGAGGGTACGACCTTAACACGGGCTGATAAACCGGCCAAAACAAGGGCTTACGTTGCGAACGGTGAAACAGTCAGCTCATTTTTAATCATCAATGCTGCCGATCTGAATGAAGCGAAACAAATTGCGGCCAAATGCCCGACCTTTGAGTTAGGTGGTAACGTAGAGATCAGGGAAATACAAAATACGGCGAATTAATTATACTTAAAAAAGGAGAACATATTGAAGGAATCCCTGTGGAGTTGCAGCTAGTATTAGACCAGGATGCGGAAGCAAACGCATTTTTTGAAAGTCTTCTCAAATCCTATAAACAAGGTTATTGTGACTGGGTAGGATCAGCCAAGCAGGAAGATACCCGTAAAGTGAGGGCCGATAAGGCCATGACGATGCTGCGAAATAAACAAAAGACCCTAAAGACGTAGTTAATTTTTTGTGGCTCTAAATATCAAATGGGACAATCGTTTATATTGTATACGGTGTCCGCAATATTTCACCTCCCTAACCCATCACCCATAAAATTGTCAACGCTACATTTTTAAATCAGCCGATTTTATTTAGCTTAGGGGCGCTTATAAACCCGCACTTAAACTAAAATTATCGTCCGATGAAAGCAAGAATTTTATTATCGCTGTGCCTGATCGCGCCTGCGTCTTTTCTATTTGCTCAGAGTGTTAAAACTTACCAGGTAAAATCCCCGGATGGAAAGATCACTATCGCAGTTAGTACAGGCGCTGCCATTAGCTGGTCGGTAAACCGGGACGGTGCGGAAGTGATCCTGCCATCGGAAATTTCAATGACGCTGGATGACGGCGAAGTGCTCGGCAAAAACTCATCGGTAAAAAAAGCAATAAACACATCGGCCGACGAAACCTTTAACACGCCTTTTTATAAAAAATCGAAGGTACGCAACAACTATAACCAGCTCACAATTACATTTAAGGGCGATTATGGCCTCGTTTTCCGTGCCTATAATGACGGCAGCGCTTACCGTTTTGTCACCCAAAAGAAGGGTGAGATCACCGTTTTAAACGAGGAGGCTAATTTTAATTTTAAGGATGACGACAAAGCTTTTCTCCCTTTTGTGAACGACTACCGTAACAAGGATAAATTTAATACCTCATTCGAGTCGCATTACGATCACTTAAATATCTCGGCCATTAAAAAGGATACATTGGCTTTTTTGCCAGCTCTGGTTGACGTTGGCAGCCCGCTAAAGGCCGTGATACTGGAAGCCGACCTGCAGGATTATCCGGGCATGTACCTGACTCCCGGCGAAGGGAATAACCTGCACGGTGTTTTCGCTACGGTGCCTGCTGAAGAAATTGTGAACCGGCTGAATTATATTGTGAAAGACCGTGCAAACTATATAGCCAAGACAACCGGCACCCGCAGCTTCCCCTGGCGCGTAGTGACCATCAGCACTGAAGACAAGCAACTAGCCGATAATGATATGGTGCAGCGGCTGGCCGAACCCTCCAAATTGGCTGATCAATCGTGGATAAAGCCGGGCAAGGTGGCCTGGGATTGGTGGAACGACTGGAACATCAGTCATGTAGATTTTAAAGCGGGCATTAATGTCCCCACCTATAAATATTATATCGACTTTGCGGCCGCAAATAAACTGGAGTATATTATTATTGATGAGGGCTGGTCGGACGATCATGATCTTAACATTTCCAAACTGGATGTACAGGCTATTGTGGATTATGGCAAGCAGAAAAATGTCGGCGTGATATTGTGGAGCACCTGGTATGCCATTACCCGCGATGCCGATGGTTTGTTTGCCAAATTTGCGCAAATAGGGGTGAAAGGGTTTAAGATCGATTTCATCGACCGGGACGACCAGAAGGCTGTAAGCTCGCTGTACCAATTGGCTAAACTGGCCGCCGACCATCATTTGCTGGTGGATTACCATGGCATGTATAAACCAAGTGGCATGCAGCGCACCTGGCCCAATGTGATCAATTGCGAAGGCGTAAAAGGTTTAGAGAACATGAAATGGGGCGTACCCGGTCAGCCGGAGTATGATGTGAGCATTCCCTTTATCCGGATGATGGGCGGCCCCATGGACTATACACCCGGCGGTATGCGCAACGCCACAAAAGATGCTTTTCGCCCGGTAAACTCCAACCCAATGACACAAGGCACCCGTTGCCACCAACTGGCTATGTACACTGTATTTGAAGCGCCGTTGCAAATGCTATCAGACAATCCGACAATCTACATGCGCGAGCAGGAAAGCACGGATTTTATTGCCGCCGTACCCACCACCTTTGACGAAACCGCAGCGCTTGATGGCAGCGTTGGCAATTTTGTTAGCATAGCGCGTCGCAAAGGCACTACCTGGTACGCCGGGACTATGACGAGTTGGGAACCGCGCGAGATCACCATTGATCTCAGCTTTCTAGGCGAGGGAACCTACAAAGCCACCATTTTCGAGGACGGCATAAACGCCAACCGCGACGCCACCGACTATGTTCGCAAAGTGATCACCGTTACTGCCCACGATAGGCTCAATATAAAAATGGCCTCCGGCGGAGGATGGGCCGCGAGGTTTGAGAAGGAATAATAAAGGTTTGCGTAGGGTTTCAGCTTGTTATACTCGTTTGGTGTAACACTCTTCGAGTGCCTGCCATACTTTTCCGTCACCAATCAGATCCTGAATTAACATATTGCGCAGGTTTTGGCAAAAGCCGCTTTTTTGCTTAGATTAGCTACATCGTGACAATGAAGCAGAGCTACCTGATTTTACTATTTTGTTTTTTTGCCCTGGCCGCCTGTTCGCCCAGGGGACCTTATGCGGTTACTAACAAGGTGTACAACAAAAAAACAAAGGCTTATGCTGAGGTCATCAAGCAGCAATTGCCTGATTCGGTAGCCGACAGTACCGGTGCACAGATCGCCTCGGCTTGGGTGGGCACGGTTAATTTTGGTATCCGCAAGCCTAACTATGTGATTATTCATTTTACCGCGCAGGATTCGCTTCGACAAACGCTTAAAACTTTTACCACCCCTGTCTCACAGGTCAGCGCACATTATGTAATTGCGAAAAATGGGGAGGTGGTGCACATGGTAAATGATTATTTGCGCGCCTATCACGCCGGCCTGGGTAAGTGGGGCAGCGTAACGGATATGAACAGCTGCTCGATAGGTATTGAGATCGACAATAACGGCAGCGAACCATTTACCGGCCCGCAGATCAATAGCCTGCTGGCCTTGCTGGCGCAGCTGAAAAAAAACTATGGCATTCCGCAGGCTAACTTTATCGGCCACCAGGACTTTGCCCCGAAACGCAAACCCGATCCGGGTCCCTACTTTCCCTGGAAAACATTGGCTCAGCATGGTTTTGGCTATTGGAGCGATGACGTACTGGAACTGGCGCCTGATGGTTTTGACTACGCCATTGCTCTGAAACTGATAGGCTATGATACATCAGACATTAATGCTGCCCTGGTGGCGTTTAAACGTCATTTTGTGCAAACTGATATCAGTCCGCAATTAACCCAACTGGATTTGAATATACTATATAATGTGTACCAGAAGTACCAGTAAAAACTCTGAAACTAAGTAGTACCTACCCCCAGGCCTAAATTCACCCTATCCCCGCGCGTCTTTGGCTCGGAGATCACAAGAAAATGAAGGTCGGCTTCGCCATTGTTAAAAATACGGTGTTTGGTATTTGCCGTAATGTGAATTGACTGGCCCGTCAAAACGGTTTGGGCTTGGCCTTCCACTTCAAAAGTCGCCGTTCCCGATAAAATATAAAATACCTGCTGCGCACGCTCATGATAATGCAGTTGTTCGCTGGTGGCGGGTGGCATACGTTCCTGTATCACGCTCAGATTGTCACTTAGTAACAGAGGCCAGCCATCGCATTGGTCGCCCCAGGTGTAGTGTTCGGCATTTTCGGTAGAGGTAATCATTTTATCTTTAAGTTTTCGCGGAAGGCTTTTATCAATTTGTCAGTGGCGCGGTTATGGTAAGCCGTAACAAGCAAGCTCACAAGATCATCGGGAGCTACTCGCTGCAAATTTACCAGCATGTAATCATAATTGAGGTAATGGTCGGTTATAAAGAAGGTCCCCGGGTCCCCGTCCATCCATTTTTCCCGTTCGAATGATTGCACTACCAGCGTTTCGCCGTCTTCCTTCATTCGGGCGAACAGCTTTTTACCAACATAGAACCCGGGTGTGCCATAACACGGTTTTTCCGTAACCCCCGGCATGGGGAACAGCGTTTTGCGGAGGAATTCGAGATAGATCGGGGTGTTTGGGTTCATTGATACGAATATCGGGAGAAGATTGTTTATCCCAAAACTTCCCGCTAAATTAGGCCAAATCATATCTTCAGATGCACCAGGCCCTTCAGCAACAATTAGGCAATATCGATATATACCTGTTCGACCAGGTGTTGAAGGGTACTTATGACAACTGCCACAAGGTGCTCGATGCCGGCTGTGGCAACGGCCGTAACCTGGTTTATTTTTTACGGAACGGGTATGATGTTTATGCGATAGACCCCAGTCCTGATGCTGTTAAAGCGGTGCGGGAACTGGCAAAAAGCCTGGTTCCAACGCTTCCGCTTTCAAATTTTTGGGATGTTGCTGTTGAAGACATGCCTTTTCTTGACGAATATTTCGACCTGGTGATTAGCAGCGCAGTTTTGCATTTTGCCCACAGCGAAGTTCATTTTGACAAAATGATGCACGCCATGTGGCGGGTATTGAAACCCGGAGGCTACTTTTTTGCGCGGTTGGCATCGGATATTGGCCTGGAGGCGCTGGTGATTCCTGAAGGGAACGGACGCTACCTGCTGCCCGACGGCTCGGAGCGCTATTTAGTGAATGAGAGAATACTGCAGCATTACACACGTAAGCTTGGCGGACGCCTGTATGAACCGATAAAAACCACCAACGTGCAAAATATGCGTTGTATGACAACCTGGTGCTTGCAGAAATTGTAGCGGAAAACCATGAACGATAAAACTTCAAGAGCGGCTGGCATGTTCTTTACGAGGGTCCTTCTCGGGAACATTTTTTTAATGCAGGGCTACGGCAAAATTTTTACTTATAACGTGCCAAAAGTTTACCATATGTTTTTTATGGACTTTGAAAAAACATTTTTGCCCAAATGGCTGATATGGACAACGGCCTATTATACCTCCTATGCCGAACTGATCGGCGGCTTTTTACTCATCATTGGCCTTTTCAGGAAATGCGCTTTATATGTACTGGCTGTCGATCTGCTAATTGTTTCCTTCGGGCATGGACTGCTGGAACCGATATGGGATTTGCAGCATGTAATACCAAGGGCTATTTTATTAATCGCACTTTTACTGGTTCCGCAGCAATGGGACAGGTGGCATTTTGATGCGTTGTTCACAAGAAATCACAAAGACTAACGTTAGCCATTTTATCCGGTTGCCTTTGCAAGAAATAATCTGCCGGATTATGTACATTTAGTTTTCTTTTAAAAACATGAAATCAGCTTTATCAATTTTCGGCATTGTCGCGGTTATCTGCCTGCAAGGCTGCGGCGGCAGTATGATTAAGCATGGCGACAAAGACTCGGGCGACTCATTCCCGGTGGATAGTTCAAAAAGAGCGCCCGACCCGGTTTTAAGTGCCGATTACCCGGCGCCGAAAAATACAGCGGGCATTGTGGTGAAGACGAAGAAGGATCTCAACGGCTATTGGGTGGGCAAGTTTAAACCGGATACCGATAGAGAACCGGTTGCGGCCGGCGACCGGGATGTTTGGGATTACGCAAATTTGATCAATGTTTCGATTGACTCAATTACTGACGATAAGGTTGTTGGCCATAGCGTTGTGGCAGGAAATTACCGGCCGTTTTCGGGAATGTTGCAGAAAGTGGGGTCGACATACAAATTTGTGGTTAAAGAGCCAGGTGACGACAAATATGACGGGGCCTTCCAGTTTACGATTACCGAAGGTGACAGCATAGTAAGGGGTACTTGGAAAGCAACGGGAAATATTAAAATACCCTCCCGGAAATATGAACTGACAAAAAGAATATTTAGTTACAACCCCGATAACAAGCTTGGGTATCGCCGCTTTGTAGACTGGGATAAAAAGGTAAAAACAACTTCTTCAAATGCAGAAGACGATGCATCATACCCCGATACTGCTTATTATATGACAACAGAGGACGTATACAAATATAATGCCTCCACCGATATACTAACGACGAGCCAGGTGGCTAACTTAAAGAAACCGGATATTTTCATTTTAAGAAACTCGATATTTGCCCGTCATGGATACTCCTTTAAGAAACAGCCATTACGGGTCTTTTTTGACCACCAGCCGTGGTATATACCGGTAAGTACCGATGTCAGGAGCTACCTTACCCCATTGGAGAAGAAAAACCTGGAACTCCTTTTACGTTACGAAAAGCATGCTTCAGCATATTATGATACCTTTGGACGTTAAGTTTTTATGGTGCTAAACAAGCTCATTAACATAAACAAAGCAGGTTATGTGGTATGGTATGGGGTATTGCTGTACTTCAGCTACCTCATGCTGCTGATCACGCTTCAATATATACCCGCGCGGCTGAACGTTGCTTTTTTGCTGACAAAGGAAGATGTAACCGGTATGCTGCATTATCGCATTGCTTTTTTTGCCCATGTTTATACAGGGATGTTTGTACTACTTACTGGAATGCTGCAATTCCCGGCATATGTCCGCACACGATTCCCCATACTTCACAAATGGAGCGGAAGGGTTTATGCTTTTTTAATTATTGTAATTACTGGCCCGGCGGGGTTTATTATGGGCATTTATGGTAACGGGGGCTGGGTCAGCCGGTCAGCTTTTTGCCTGTTGGCAGTATTGTGGATCGCGTTTACCCTCCGGGCTGTTTTAGCAGCAAGGGCGAGGCGTTTTATGATGCACAAAGCGTGGATGTACCGCAGTTACGCCTTGACCTTGTCGGCGATTAGTTTGCGTTTTTGGAAATGGCTGTTTGTGCTTCTCTTTCAGCCCCGGCCGATGGATGTCTATCATGTTGTTTCCTGGCTAGGCTGGGTTGGGAATTTGCTCGTCGCAGAACTTATCATCTATTATTCGTTCGGAAAAGCCCGGCGACCAAAATTGGATCGCAGCGGCGTCCAGCCTGGTCGACCGGTTGTCCCTCAATAGGGTTTCATAGTGCCGCATGAGCACGCGCAATTCGGATCGGCGGCGCCAAGTTTTTTCAAAAAGTATTTATAGTAGCCGATGCGATCGGTCATGCCGGGCATCTTTTCGCCCTTATTGCATTCTACATTGCCATTTATGATATTGATCGTCATCCCAAATCCGGCCCGACGCCCTGCAGCCTCGTCTGCAGTATTCGGCCGCCACTTTCCTGTCATCACATCATGCGCCGATGGTTTTAAGGTTTGCGGGGTCATCCAGAAATAGATTGCGGTTTTAAAGGCTATTACCGGATCCCGCTGCACCAGGTCAGGATCATTCAGCAATATATGCTTATCACCAAAAATGCAATCAGATGCATAACCGTAATTGCCGTTATAGCTTAACTGCATAGGGCCGCGCCCATAATATTTTTTGCCAGGGACCGGCGGATAAGCATCATTCTCCGCGGTATAAACCGGCGTGGTGTCATTCTCATGCAAAAACATCAAACCATCATTGTATTTGCCATCCTCGCCATGTCGTGTTTCATGGGCTATCTGCGCAAAAAAAGCAGCCAGTTCTTTCTTATTGGTTTGAGGGTCCTTTTCAGCACAAAAATTGCCGTAGTTAATGGAGTACACGCTGTCGGGCTTTTTTTTTGCCCATGCCTCGTTCCAATCTTCATCCTGCCTGATCACGGTCGATTTGCCGGTTCGTTTATCGGTCCGCGTAAACTGGTAAACAGAAACGGCCCGCCTGACTACCTTAACCTCTATCAGACCCATTTCCCGCACCGCTTTTATAAAGGCTGCGTAGCTGTAAAATTTATCACGCATAGGAAACAGGTCGTCGAATTGCTTTTCGGTTATTAAGGTCGTTATGGGCGCCCTATGATCGGACATACCCGAATTGCTCGTGCACTTTAAACTTAGCAAAAGTGCGCATATTAAGACAACGCTGAATTTGGCTTTGAGCATAATTAAATAACGTTCAATTTTGTATTGTGTTTTTTTCGCGATCGATAATTCAAAGCGGAGTTGCGCAAATGAAAAATCAAAACTATAAATTAAACCCCAGTTTACAGGGTTCGAAAAGATTCGATCCATTTTCCCGTTATGGTGATGAAAAAATCCTAATTTAATCGACAGGAATTAAAGCAATAATCCATTCTCAAATCAAATGAAAATATACACAAAAACAGGCGACAAGGGTTTTACCTCTTTAATTGGGGGTACCCGCGTTGCGAAATACCATATCCGCATTGAAAGTTACGGTACAATAGATGAGCTTAATTCATATATAGGGTTGATCGGCGACCAGGATATAGATGCCGCGGATAAGGCAATGTTAAAAGAAATACAGGACAGGCTGTTTACCATTGGCTCGTCGCTTGCATCCGATCCGGAAAAATCAAGGATGGTGATACCCGACCTGCATGCCAGAGATATAGAATTACTCGAGAAGGAAATGGATAAGATGAATGGGCACCTGCCGGAACTGCGGCACTTTATATTACCGGGCGGCAGCAACACGATCTCCTATTGCCATATTGCCCGATGCGTATGCCGCCGGGCCGAACGAATAACCGTACAACTCGCTGAACAAAGCGCCGTCGACGAAAAAGTGAACATTTATCTGAACAGGTTGAGCGATTACCTATTCACTTTGGCAAGGAAGATAGCGAACGATCACAAAATACCTGAAAATCAATGGAAACCGCGAGTGTGATTTTTTTAAAATAAATATTGATAATCGAATTAAAAATATTATACTTTTGCGAAAATTTAAATTCACCAAATAATTATAAAAAGCATATGTATTGGACACTTGAATTAGCTTCACACCTTGAAGATGCGCCCTGGCCCGCAACAAAAGATGAATTGATTGATTATGCTATCCGTTCCGGAGCACCTGTTGAGGTAATCGAAAACTTGCAGGCTTTGGAGGATGACGGTGAACCATATGAAAACATTGAAGAGATATGGCCTGATTACCCCACGAAAGACGACTTCTTTTTTAACGAGGACGAATACTAAAGATTTCCGGTAAACAAAAAAACCCTGCTGCGGCGGGGTTTTTCTGTTTAGGCTCCTTTTTGGAATGGTTTTAGTTAGTACATAATCACATTTATCAACTAAAACTTTAAAAAATGAGAAGCTTACTTTATTTGATCGCCGTTATCCTGGTGATAGGATGGATATTCGGAGCCTTTGTTTACCCGGTAGGGGGAGGCCTCATCCACATCCTTTTGGTAATAGCTATAATTGCTTTGCTCTTAGGGGTTATCAGGAGAGCATAATTTTTATGGTCCATGGTCGATAGTCCATGGACCATAGTAAAAAAGCCCGGTCGACCATGGACTATGGACAATCGACTATGGACGATCGGCCATAAACCACTCCGCAATAGCTATATCTTCAGGAAAAGTGATTTTTATATTCCGTGGGCTGCCCCCAATCAAATTAATTTCGAAACCGGCGGCCTCGACGACACTTGCATCGTCGGTGAATTCATTGCGGTAGGGCTGCGTGTAAGCTTTTCTTAATTGCGATGATCTGAAAGTTTGTGGGGTTTGCACCAGGTAGATATCGTCGCGCGCCAAACTTGTTGAAACACCGTTCTTCATCTGTCTTACCGAGTCGCGGCTTTTTATAGCCGTTATCGCATTTCCCTGTTCCGCAGCCTGCAGATACGAGTTATCAATAATTTGTTTGTCGGTAAGGGGTCTGACCGCATCCTGCACGGCTATCAATGCTTCATCATCGGTTATTGCTTCCAATCCATTTTTTACTGAATGAAAGCGGGTTTCTCCGCCTTCTATCAACTGATGCTGAATGTTCAGATCGTATTCTCTGCAAAGCTCTTTCCAATAGGAATGAAATTCGGCGGGCAGCACAACGATGATTTGCGGACGCGATTGAGAATGATAAAAAGCCTCGATAGTATGCACAAGGATAGGCCTGCCGCTAAGCAATAAAAACTGTTTTGGAATTGCAGATTGCATCCGGGTACCCATACCGCCTGCAACTATTACAACGTAGGTTTTAGACGTGAGATGTGAGATGTGAGATGTGAGATGTGATTGTACCATTGATCTGCCTACGAAATAAGCTTAGAATTATTAGCGTTATCAATTCACCATACAATTTTTGAGATATACATCTTGTCTCAAATCTCAATACTCAAATCTACTTAAATGATCAGCATGGCGTCGCCGTAGCTATAAAAGCGGTATTTTTCTTTTACCGCTACTTCATAAGCGTTCATCACGTTCTCAAATCCGCCGAAAGCGCATACCATCATCAGCAAAGTGGATTCAGGCATGTGGAAATTGGTGATCATCGAATTGGCGATGCTAAAATCATACGGCGGAAAGATAAACTTGCTGGTCCAGTCGTTAGCTGGTTTTAATGTTTTATTTGCAGAAACAGCCGATTCAATAGCCCGCATTGAAGTAGTACCCACCGCACAAATTCTGTTTTTTGCTTCTATCCCCTTGTTTACTATGTTGGCCTGTTTTTCCTCAATGATGAACTGTTCCGAATCCATTTTGTGTTTGGTAAGGTCTTCAACCTCAACAGGGCGAAAGGTTCCCAAGCCAACATGCAGGGTAACCTCGGCAAATTCAACCCCCTTTAATTCAAGACGCTTCATCAGTTCGCGGCTAAAATGCAAACCTGCCGTAGGGGCGGCAACCGCGCCTTCGTGTTTCGCAAAGATAGTTTGATAACGCTCCTTGTCTTCCGGCGTCGCTTTACGTTTTATATATTTGGGCAGCGGCGTTTCGCCTAGTATCTCCACATTACGGCGAAATTCCTCATCGGTTCCGTCAAATAAAA
>Ga0207132_1118_pt1 | contig 17053 bp, 12 predicted proteins | sample Alteio_BWMinHeat_14_FD_153554 | JGI IMG/M metagenome (GOLD analysis project Ga0207132, IMG submission 153554) | Enriched cells from forest soil in Barre Woods Harvard Forest LTER site, Petersham, Massachusetts, United States -... | ecosystem: Environmental > Terrestrial > Soil > Temperate forest >...
CGCGTTGGGCTGGCGGATGTAAGCGACGAATGGCGCGAACGGAATCTGAATAGGCCCGATGCGAGAAGCAGCAGTTTGCGTGGAGCCTTGGCCTTCGTTGCCATGGCACTCGTAGCAGCCATAGCTCATGAAGAGGCGCCGGCCGTTCTTGGCGTTTGCGGACGAAGGATCTGCTTTCACTGGTGGCGCGAGCGATTGCAGGAATGCGTAAAGGTCGGCGAGTTCGGCATCGGAGACGTCCTGGCCGCGATAGGCAGGCATTTTGCCGATTGGATGACGAACAAAGCCCAAAAATGCGCCTTGTGACAGGCGAGTCGGACCGATACGCGGGGCGGCGTCTTGTGTTTGAGGATTGGAGAGGCCCTGGCCCTGGTTGCCATGACATTGCGGACAGCCGTGGGTTTCGAAAACATGTTTGCCGTTTTCTGGATCGGCGGTGGGAGTCTGAGGGGTGACCAAGGAATTTGAAAAGTGCTTCCGCAGGTTCCCGACCGCATTGGGGCGGGCTGGGGCTGTCACATAATCGCACACATTTGGTGGTCCAAGGATTAGACCCTCAGAAGCCTCAGGTCTAAAGGCCCAAGCTACAGCGGCACAACACAACACAGCAAACGCTGATGCGGCGAGGAGGCGCGTGCCGAGTGTGCGTGTTTCAGCCATATTCGCGCTAGCGGGGTTGGGTGTGCGCATCGATGAGCGCAGGCTCGCCGTGCTTGACGACATCGAGGGCGCGGCGAATGGCAGGGCCGAGATCCTTGGGGTCGGTGATGGGTCCTTCGGCGTGCACACCGAGGCCCTGTGCAACTTTGGCGAAGTCGATGCTGGGGTCCTCAATGGTTGTGCCAATGCTGGCTCGGTCAACGCCACGGCTATGGCGGTTGGCCATGATTTGCACCTGCATGACTTCCTGATGATAGGCGCGATTGTTGTGCATCACGCTGAGCAGCGGAATGTGATGGTGTGCGGCGGTCCAGAGAATGCCCGGGGCGTACATCAGGTCGCCGTCGCATTGGATATTGATGGAGAGGCGGCCGTATTTGCGGTTGGCAAGCGCGGCACCCACAGCGGCGGGCGCGCCGTAGCCAATTCCATAGCCACCCGAGCCCCCGATGTATTGATGATGTTTGTCAAAGGACCAGAGGCGCTGAGGCCAGCGATTAAGAAAGGTGGTGACGGAGACGAGCGACCAATCTTGGTCTTTGATATTGGCCCATAGTTCGGCGGAGAGACGCGCCGTGCTGATAGGGCTAGCCTCCCAGGCGTAGGCGGCTTCGTCTCTGGCGCGCTGCAGAGATTCCTGACGAGCGACGGCGAACTGCGCACCGCGGTCCTCGAGCGCGCGCTTGCGATCGGAACTGAGCTGGCGCTTGATGGATTCGGTGAGCGACGGCAGCGTGGCTTCGGCGTCGGCGGCGATATCGAGATCGACTTGCGGGAAACGCTGGAAGTCCTGGTAATTGCTCTTGGAGAAGAGATCGGCGGCGGTGATGCTGATGAGCTTGACACCGGGTTTGGTGAGCGGCAGTGAGGTGCGATTGATTTGGTCCCGGAAGGAATTGAGAGCGCCCCAGAAATCGTTGACCTCGAGACCCAAGATAACGTCGGCATTGCAGACGAGCTCGCGGCTGCGTTGGCTTTGATTTAGAGGATGGCGGGAGGGGAAATTCATGCGCCCGGTTTGATCAATGACGGGAGCTTGCAGCGTTTCGGCCAACTCGATGACACGCGTGAGGCCTATCGGGGTGCGCGCGGCGCGGTCGGCGACGATGACGGGATTTTCCGCGGCGATTAAAAGGCGAGCGGCTTCGGCAACGGCGCCGGAATCTCCCTGTGGAGGCGCTGCCAAGACCAGCTTCGGAACACGCAATGCGACGCCGTCGGGAATGGGATTTTCTTGGAGTTCGCCGTCGGCGACGAGGAGGACAGGGAGCATCGGCGGAGTCATAGCGATTTTGTACGCGCGAACAGCCGACTCGGCAAAATGAAGGAGAGACAGCGGAAGATCATCCCACTTCAGATAATCGCGAACCATGGCGGCAGCGTCCTGGACGCTGTGCGCCCACTCGACGGCGTTGATGCGCTTGGTGGCGTCAACGATGTTGCCAGCGATGATGTAGACCGGCACGCGATCGCAATAAGCGTTGTAGATGGCCATGGCAGCATGCTGGATTCCAACCGTGCCATGCACGAAGACGGCGAGAGGCTTGCCTTCGATCTTCGCGTAGCCATGGGCCATGGCGACAGCGGATTCTTCATGGCAGCAAGTGATGAACTCGGGATTCTTGTTGCTGCCGTAGTTGATCACGGATTCATGAAGGCCGCGGAAGCTGGAGCCGGGATTGGCGCAAATGTATTCGATACCGAGGGATTTGATTACGTCGACCATGAAATCGGAGCCAGTGCGGTCGGTGGTGAGAGCTTCGAGGGCAGGGGGCGTGCCGACTTCGGACTCCCGGGACATCAGAGGTGGCGGGACGCGACCCGAAGCGGGAGCAGGCTGCGCTTCGGTTAACTTCGGAGCGGAGGCGAGGGCGGCTGCACCAGCGGCGGCGTTCTTGAGGAAGTCGCGACGATTGACGGAACGCTTCTGCGATTTTGGCATGGCGACAGCACTTGCACGATGTCGCTAATTTTCTATCACACAACTCCGTTGTGCGGGTAGTGCATACTCGCACCGATTCGCACCGAGAGACGCACCCTCCCAGGGGCAGGAGCAAAGATCCCGTGAGTCACCGCCGTACTTTCTTACCACTCTATTCTCAGGCTGTTCTAAGTTCTATGGGCTGCACCCCAAGCGCGGATTCAGCGCGGATTCTTCTTGACACGTCAATCTGGATATGCTTAGGTACCGACCGAATGAGAAGTTTCCTCAAGAAAGCGCTAAGCATTTCAGTTTTTTGCTGCGTCTTCGCTATGCCTCCCGGCAGACCAATTGCCACCGATGACGTGGCAATCACTACGCGGACCGAACGCTCTTTGATGGCTGCCCTCGCAAAAGGTGACCAGAAGGCAGTTGCTGCTCTTTTGGACCCAGACTTCCAATGGGTGGAAGCGAATGGGAAGACTCACACGAAGGCTCAGGTCCTGGAAGACTTGACCCCGTTCGCAACAGACAACCAGGACGCGATCGATGTTCGAACACTTGACTTGCTCGGCCAGGGTCAACGCATTCTGGGGAATCATCATAACCAGCGCTTTGCCCACATCTGGGTGAATCGCCCCGCAGGCTGGCAGGCATTGATATTTTTGGACGTCCCCATCCCTGTGGAAAGGCCAGAATACACTGCAATACCCAAACCTCCTGCGAACCCGAATGCCGACTGTGAAAATCCCTGCCGGACGCTCCCGTACAAGCCGGAGAATGCAGCGCAAGAAGGAGCCTTGGCGGCTTGGTTCCGTCTGAAGAACGCGGAATGGCACCCGAATCCAGAGGTTTGGGACGCGAATTCCGATGAAAACCACGAAACGATCTCTCCCAGGGGTGACTTGCCAAAGCTAGAGCACGTCGCGCAGTTGGCTCAGCAACGGAAAATGTACGGGGAGAAAGGCGCGAATCCCGGTCAGCCGGTACTGTCGATGCGCATGTTCGATGTTGGCAATGTGGTAGTTCAAGAATGCCTTGAGGGACCCAAGGGCGCCACTAAGCCAACTACATTCGCCCTTCGTGTGTTCATAAACCGAGGCACCGGCTGGAAGATTGTATTGAGCGGGCACACAAATATCGGACAGTTGAGTATCGCGAGCAATTAACACTGGATTGAATCTTGTGAATTACCGCGCCTTGAATTTTCGTGTGCATCCTGCTCTCTGAAAATTTCAAAATTGTGATAGTCACATCGGGCAGTATTGGGAAATAATTCGCCGAGCCGTCACAAAAACCATTCCTCGATTGTTCTTATGACAGCTACTGGTTAATTCGCCGGCAGGAGTGTGCATGGCAAATGCATCGCTGGACCACGAAATGTGTGGTCATGTGCTGAATCTGGAGCCTTGCGCGCGCACCACTGTGCTCGACCAGGAAGGCCAGCGAACTCTGAAGCTCGAAGAACAGATCACTCAGTTGTTCGATGAACTACGCCAGCCGATTCGTCGCTATCTTCTATGCTTGAATGTGGCTCCTATGGAAGCTGAAGAGATCATCCAAGACACGTTCCTTCGGCTTTACCGGCACCTTCTGTCGGGCGGTAATGAAGATAATCTGCGGGGTTGGATTTTCCGCGTCGCCCACAATATCGGCATCAACGACCTTAAGAGACGCAAATACCTTGGCCCAAGCAATCACCGGCAGGGGGCTGACCCCAGCGCACTGAGCATCGACCCGGCGCCCAATCCCGAGGAGCGTTTGCTGCGCAAGGAAAGAATGGTCCGGACGCACGCTGCCATCTCCGCGCTTTCCGAAAGACAGAAGGAGTGTCTGTATCTGCGCGCTGAAGGTTTCCGCTACCGCGAGATCGCGGAGATTCTGGGGGTCACCGTATCCACCGTCGCTGAGCTCTTGCACCGGGCCATCAAGAAGCTAACCAAGGAGTCCAATGGATAAAGTAGAGCAGACTCGAAGCGAGAGTTCGGGTGGTAATAAGAAATCCGATGGGAACCCGCACATCTCGGATGACCAGCTGTTGTTGGCACTGGACGGGGAACTGACGGCGGGCGAATCCACGCAGGTAAAGGATCATCTGGAGGCTTGCTGGTCTTGCCGTGCGCGCAGCGAGCAGATCGAAGCAGCCATCGCTAGTCTGGTCGAATACCGGGATCTGTTGGCGAGCTCGTTCGTACCGATTTCTGTCGGCGAGCGGGATATGTTTGTTGCGCGATTGCAGCAGCTTGTACGGAGCGTTGGCAAGCCTACGTTGCGGAGCCGCATAGTGGGGACGCTTCGAACCCTGCAGGCTTTTACGCAAGGCGCGCTCCCGCGTCGTGCAGGAATTAGTGGATTGGTCGCGGCAACCCTCATCTTATTGTTTACGCGTCCATGGGCAGAAGTCAGCGTCTCTGCAAACCAGCTTCTCGAGAATGCGCAAGTATCTGAGGTTCGCGCGTTACACAGCGTCACGAGACCAGTGGTGTACCAGAAATTGAGCATTAGAGTCGGCAACGAAGCCGTGACGCGTACAATCTACCGCGATCTGGACGGGATGCGACAGACGGACCGCGTTGACGTATCTGGGCGCAGTGGAGAGCTTACTAACGGCGTAGCCTTGCCGGGCCAACTGGAAAAACATTCAGGATCCATGCAGAGTGCGACAAACGAAATAGAACAAACTTTCCTCCAGGCCCATCTCAGCTGGCAAGATCCGTTGTCTCCGGCGATTTATAAGGACTGGCACAATAACCTCAATGAGAAACAAGACCAAGTGTCTCGACACGGCAATAACCTCCTAACGCTGATGACGACGACAGACGAAGGTCCCATCGCTGAAGCGCGCCTCACTTTCAGGATGTCTGACTTCCACCCGATCGCAGCGACTCTCCTGTTGCACGACACCCGGCAGGTGGAAGTCACAGAACTAGTGCGGGAGGTGTTTCCCATGGAGGCACTCGATCCAGCCATCTTCTCGACTGAGCCTATGAGGCCTCTTGACGTTGCGCGGTCGGCGAATCGGGTTCAGCCGCCTCCAACACCCAGTGATGCCGAACTCGCAGAGTCCGAGCTCCGGGTCCGCGTGGCGATTCACTCCGAAGGAGCAGACCTAGGAGAGCAAATAGAGTTGGACCGCGATCTATCACCCTCTAGACCAAACTCGGGTGCGCGTTCAGCGGTAGTCCGGGGAATTGTCTCCACGCCGGCGCGCAAGAACAGGCTTCTAGCCGCCATTCAGGGAATCCCACACGTTGAGTTTGACCTGCAAACCGTGGAAGAAGCCGCGACACAACAGAAAGAAGTTACGGCTGATAAATCAGAGGGCATCGAGCCGCAGATTGCGCATGGAGTTCCGGCGCTAGAAAGCCGAGTGGCATCTGAGGGCGTAGAAGCACCCTCTGCGATTGCTGTCATTGGCAGCTGTGCTCTTCAACAGCAATTGGAAGAACGGTATCCGAAAGCAGAAGATCGAGCCGCATTCATAAATAGGGCCGTTGAACTGGTGCAAGAGAGTGCGGCGCAGGCTTGGGCATTACGACGACTCCGGGATCGCTACGGGCCCGAGACGGTGGTCCAGCTAAGGCGTGGATCAAGGCAGACTCTTGAACTGCTGATTCGTGATCATGTCTCAGTGCTTCGCCAGCACGTGGATGAGGTGCGAGACACGGTTGCGACGGTTGTTTCACCTGAGCTTTCAGCGGAAGTACCAGCACAACCCACTCTTGACACACCAATGTCCTCTTTAGCGCCTGTCACGGACTGGCGGTACGACGTTGCCGAAATTTTCCCCGAAGTGCAGAGAGTGAACGAAAACACAGCAGCACTGCTTGCCGACTCTAGCCGGACGGCTGCCGAAGCGCAGGCTCTGGTTCGTGACTTACAGCTAGCCCTGGCGAAACTCCAGGCCCAATTGCCGGTACTTTATCAGCACGTGAGTGGACCATTTTTGGGGGGGCTATAGAATAGCGCAACGTGACGAGCGGAAGTCGTCGGTAATAGGCGAAAAAATTGAGCCAAAAGGTCAAATGCGGCACTGACCCTCAAGCCCCCGGCAAGTCTTGATTTTCGGACTGAGCAAGATTTGCGCATTCAGGCGAGACCTCAGCGGACGGTGAGCTATGAAAGTACTGGGGATGACTGGACAATTCGGGAGTTCTTGGGCCAAGTTTGAATCGGAGAGATCGACTCTGGTACGTCGTGCCGTTCGCTGGGGTTTGGTGGTCCTGCTACCAGTGTTGGTCGTGGGCTCGCTTACGACTACACGTGCCTTCGGCCAAGAGGCACAAATTTCAGGTATAGTCTCCGATTCCAGCGGCGCCCGAGCGCCCAACGTCAACGTTACAGTTGTGAATCGAGACACCGGAATAAGTCGCAGTGTAGATTCGAACACTGATGGCTTTTACTCGGTGCCTTTGTTGCAGCCGGGCAATTACACGATTACTGCGAAGAAGGACGGGTTTGCGACTCAGGTCCGAACAGGTATCACACTCGAAGTTGGTGCGCAACAGGTCATAGATCTCACCCTGCAGGTTGGCTCGATGAATCAGAAGGTCGTGGTCACCGAAACTCCCACTGTGGAGCTAGCCAGTTCGACGGTTGGTGGCACAGCGAACGCCACGATGGTTCGTGAATTGCCTCTTAATGGCCGCGATTGGACTCAACTGGCTACTCTCCAGCCTGGTGTAACTTCCATGGGGTCGCTACAACCGGGTCTCAGTGGAACTACAAGTACTGGCAGGGTGAATCGCGGTTTTGGAACGGAAGTGGCGATCTCCGGCGCTCGTCCGCAACAGAACAATTACCGCACAGACGGGATTACCGTTAATAGTTATAGTAATGACAGCCCCGGCGGTGTGACCGGTGCAGCTCTAGGTGTGGATGCTATTGCGGAATTTTCTGTTTTGACCAGCAACTACTCAGCGGAGTACGGGCGGACCTCGGGTGGCGTGATCAACGCAATTACGCGCTCGGGCACAAGCCAGTTGCACGGGGACGTATACGAGTTCCTGCGAAATAGTGCTTTGGACGCGCGCAATTTCTTTGATCCCGCCACGAAGCCAGAATTCAGGAGGAATCAATTCGGAGGATCGGTAGGCGGACCCATTTGGAAGGAGCACACGTTTTTCTTTGTGGACTACGAAGGAATGCGTCAATCTCTGGGGATTACCAATTTGGACACCGTCCCTTCGCAAGATGCACGCAATGGGATTCTTCACAATGCGGACGGCACGACGACGATAGTGACGGTTGACCCCCTGGTGAAATCATCTCTTCGCTTATGGGCGCTTCCGAATGCGGGTCTCCTGGGTACAGGCGACACTGGACTGTTTTCATTTACATCTCAACAAGTTACAACCGCGAACTTTTGGACTGCTCGAGTCGATCACAAGTTTTCGGAGGCGGATTCTCTCTTTGGGAGTTACCAATTTGATAATGGAGTAACGACTTTGCCCGATAATTTGAACGACGTATTGACTAACCAACTATCACACCGTCAATTCGTCGCTTTAGAGGAGAACCACGTATTCAGCCCACGGCTGGTCAATTCTGTCCGCGTCGGTTTCAACAGGGACGCCGCGAGTGGCGGCGGCTACCTTAGCGCAATTAATCCTGCCGCAAAAGATCCCTCTTTGGCCGGTGCCCCTGGAGAGGACGCCCCCCAAACAATCGTATCGGGAATTAGTCCTTTTGGCGGAGGTCTATCCTGCGAGCATGGCAGTGTCTTTGTCTTGAACTCATTTCAAGGGTATGACGACGTTTTTCTCACCGAAGGCATTCACAGTTTGAAATTTGGTGTTGCCGTAGAACGAATACAGAACAATTCAATTCAGGCGGGGGGATTGTGCGGGATGTTTACATTTGGCTCGTTGGCCAATTTTCTGACCAACCAGGCGGATACGTACTCTTCGACCATTGCATCGACAATTACTCCGCGGGGTCTTCGACAAAGCATATTCGGCGGTTACGTCCAGGATGATGTGCGCTGGCGGCCCAACCTCACGCTTAACTTGGGATTGCGTTATGAGATGTCAACGGTGCCTACAGAGGTCCATGGCGAGTTGTCAACCCTGCCGAACGTTTTTACGGGCACGACACTCCATCTCGGTAACCCGTATTTTTCAAACCCTACTCTCCGGAACTTCGAGCCGCGGATCGGTTTCGCGTGGGACCCGTTCCGAAATGGTAAGACCGCGGTCCGCGGTGGCTTCGGATTCTTCGATGTTCTTCCCTTGACGTATGAATACGTACTCCCGGATCTCTCCGCGGCCCCATTTGCCTTGGACACTCAGTCGCGAGCATCTACCTTGCAGGGGTTATTTCCAGGGGGAGCATTTTCCAGTGTCGTAGTGTCGACCACCAGCGAGCGCGTGACTGGTCTTGAAAACAATCCTCATCGCTCCTACGTGATGCAGTGGAACCTCAACGTCCAGCGCGAACTCAGACCCAATCTCATGATGACGGTCGCCTACGTGGGCTCGCGTGGCGTCCACCAGTTGTTCCGCGCGGACGATATGGATATGGTGTTACCAACAAAAACCCCTGCGGGCTACCTTTGGCCGTCGCCGGTAGGTAGCGGGACGGTGATGAATCCTTTCTGGGGTCGCATAGACGACGTGTCATGGGGGTCAAACTCATTCTACGACGCATTGGAACTACAAATCCTAAAGAAAATAAGCCACGGCTTTCAGATTCAAGGCTCCTATACGTGGGGCAAGAGCATCGATGAGGGATCGGGGAGCCTGCTTGGCGACCCATTTTCGAATTCTATCTCCAACCTGTTCTGGTTTGACCGACGCTTGAGGCGCGCTGTGTCAGACTTCAACATTGGCCAGAATCTGGTGGTCAACTACAGTTGGACTATTCCCACTGCGCAATCTCTCAAAGGTGCCGCAGCCTGGGCACTTAAGGGGTGGCAGTTGGGGGGAATCTTGCAGGCCAACACCGGGTTGCCGTTTACTCCTCTGATCGGCGGCGATCCGCTTGGCAATTTGACGAAGGACTTTGACTTTCCAAATCGCATAAAAGGGCCGGGATGCCAGTCGGGGGTTAACCCTGGGAATCCCAACAACTACATCAAGCTGAGCTGTTTTAGCGTTCCCAATCCAATCAATCTTTTGGGCAATGCGGGGCGTAACTCATTGGTGGGACCTGGCCTGGTGAACTTTGATTTGTCTCTGTTCAAGAATACCCATATCTCTGAGAGGTTCAATGCGCAGTTCCGGATGGAGTTTTTCAATGTATTCAATCGTGCGAACTTCGTGGCTCCGAACGACAATAATGCAATCTTCAATCCAGACGGAACGCCAGTAGGAGGTGCTGGTCTTATCGATACGACGTCCACGACAGCCAGAGAGATTCAGTTTGCTATTAAGCTGATTTGGTGATTGAACTGAAACAAAATTGGACTGCTAGGAGTGAGGAGAAGCAATGGAACATCTCATCGGGAAGCTGCTTCAGGACTTCGACCAGGGAAAGATGACCCGGCGTCAGCTTATTCAGAGCTTGGCGCTAGTAACAGCGGCGCCGCTTGCGGCGAGCGCGGCAACGGCAGCCGCGTCTGATAGCAGAGTAATTCAAGCCGTCGACCTTAACCACATTTCTTATCAGGTGGCCGATTACGCCAAAACCCGCGACTTCTATGCGGATTTGTTCGGGATGAAGGTCGCGAATGACGACGCGAAGAGAAAACAGTGCCGTCTCTTGGTCGGCGAATCAATTATTGTTGTTCGTACCCAGCCTTCCAACACGCCGCGCGTCGATCACATCTGCTTCACGCTCGCCAACTGGGACACGGATAAGAACGTTAGGGCTGCGGTGGAAACCGAACTAAAGCATCGCGGGCTGGAGGTGAAGGAGGGCAATAGAAGTCTCGTCATCAAGGATCCAGACGGCCTTGGAGTGCAGATCGGCGGCAAGGACCAATGAAGGCCTGATCTGCATGGGGGTGAGCGAGCGCTCGGCGTGGCACGAGTTGACCCGCCTCTGTTTGGATTGCAACGCGCCCCGTTTTGGACGTTCCATCGATTTCGTCGTCAGAGGTGGTTCAAAGTCGAGCTGCCGCCCTTTTGGTAAGTCTGCAGATTCGATGTTGTGGGGGAGAGTTTCAGGGTAAGAACCTAAGAGCTTCAAGGAGGAGGACTGGATGTCGAAGAAGCGAGCCTGTCTGCTTGTGGCAGGTATAATTTTCGCGAGCCTCTTACTTGCCTCCACCAAAGGTCAGCCTCGAGTCGCTTTGACCGGCATCGTGAGCTCGGACGCCGAAGGAGCTATGGAGGGTGTCTTAGTCAGCGCCAAACGGGGAACGATCACGGTTACCGTCGTCAGCGACAAACAGGGTCGTTATAGCTTTCCGGTAAGCAGACTAATGCCGGGCGAGTATCGGCTGAGCATCAGGGCTATAGGATACGAGGCCACCAATCCTAATTTGTCCGCAACTGTAGGCAAAGGGACGACCGAAGTTGCCATTACGCTCAGGAAGACTCTAGATCTCGCTTCGCAGCTCACAGATGTGGAATGGTTGATGAGTATCCCGGGAACCCAGGAACAAAAATGGGCGCTTTACAGAAGCTGTGTGCTCTGCCACACGCTGGCCCCAGTTATGAAGAGCCAGTATGACGCTGCAGGATGGATGGCGACATTAGTGCGAATGCGGAATTGGTCAAATCTCAGCACTCTGTCAAAGCCAGTCCTTTCACGGAGGGGCGAAGGGACCCACCCATTTGAAGACGGGGAATTCGCCAAATACCTGAGTTCCATCAATCTGAGTTCGAAGTCGAAATTCGATTTTGAACTCAAAACCCTACCCCGTCCCCACGGAGAAGACACTAAATTTATCGTCACAGAATATGATTTGCCTCGACCAGACAGCCAGCCCCACGACGTGGTCATGGACGCGGCCGGAATGGCTTGGTATTGCGACTTTGGGGAGGGTATTGTCGGTCGCATGAACCCACATACGGGTGAGGTCAAAGAGTGGCAAGACCCTGAGGTTAAGCCGGGTTATGCGGGGGGCTTTCAAGAGTGCGACTTGGATAGTGAAGGGAATTTATGGTTTACAAGGCATGAGTTCTCCAGCTTTGGTGAATTCTTCTCGAAAGACGAGAAGTTTGTCAATTGGTCTGCTCCTCCGGAATATTCTACCCCTCGAACTCTAACGACCTTTTTTGCTATCAGGCCCGACAAGACGATATGGATCAAGGATAACCCCGACCGGAAAGTGTTTCTATTCGACCCTGCGACGAGACATTTTACGCCCTTCGATCAATATCCCGCAGAGGTCTCCAAAGAGCAGAGGCACGAGATCTATGGCGTTAATACCGACTCTAAAGGAAACGAATATAGCGCAGATATAGCAGGCGGCAGCATCGTGAAAATCGACGCGCAAACGGGAAGATCAACTTTATACCCCACTCCAACCCCGGATTCCGGCCCGAGAAGGATGCACACTGACTCTGAGGATCGTCTCTGGATTGGCGAATACTACGTTAATAAGATAGCTATGTTCGACACCCGAAGCGGTAAATTCCAAGAGTGGCCTCATCCCATTCCTTTTTACGGGCCGTACGATGTAGAACTTGACAAGGCTGGTTACGTCTGGACCGGTGGGATGAGCTCGGATCTGGTCAGCAGATTAGATCCCAGAACTGGGCAGTTCCGGCTGTACCTGCTTCCGCACTTGGGTGTAAACATCCGAAGAGTGGATGTAGATAATTCGACCACCCCACCCACTTTCTGGGTTGGCGAGAATCATCAGGCACAAATTGCTAAGGTCGAACCCGATTGATTACGTTATAAGGCAGGGGAACGGGATGGACATCGCCGCAAGTTATAGTGGGAAGGGACGCGCGGGGGAGGCAGGTTACAACCGGTACATGCGCATGCCATCGGTGCAGGGCTTTCGTGCGTCGGTTACCGGAGAAATTTTTATGCGGCTGAATAACGGCAATTCTAAGTTAGGAACAATTTGTAGGACAGTAGGTTCACACGAAAATCCTGGATTGAAGGTTTAATCGCAAAAAAGGAGTCTGTGATGAAATCTGTGCTGGGCCTTCTCGCGTTTCTGTTCGCGGTTTCTGCCGCAGCTCCCGACGTGGCCTCCGTCCAACAGGCGGCTTCGATCGCCGAGACTCTCTCCACCACCTACGTCAGTGCGGCGGACATCCAAGCCAATCTGAACGGAGCTCCCGATGCAGCGTCGAATCCCTCGCCGAACATTCGCGTGGTTAACGCCGGAGGCTACAACGTTGCCGTCGGCGCGATCCGCCGGCCTCAGTCACCGCCCGGTCACGCCGCCGTGCACTTCAAGGTGACGGAAATTTATCACGTGACGGATGGCGCGGGGACCCTGGTGACCGGAGGCACCATGGTCAATTCCAAGGCGAGACCGGCTGACAGCAAGTCTGTCAAGCTGGAAGATGGCCCCGGCGCAAGCGGCACCGCGATCCAGGGCGGTGTGAGTCAGCGGGTAAAAGCGGGCGACGTAGTCGTCATACCCGCGGGTGTGCCGCACATGTTTAGCGAGATCGAGGGATCGATTACGTACATTGTCGTGCGGTTCGACCCCGACCGGTTGCTGACGCCCAAGTAAAGTAATGAATGAACAAGTCATACTGTGAAGAACTAAAGTATAGCCTCATGCCCCTTCGTATCGTTCCGTAGCTGCAGCGCAGCCGGAAAGTGCTTTTGTGCCCGCCAGCGATCAGGACTTGAAGTGCATCTTTTCGCTGCAGCACGAGCGGGTGGTGAACCGGGACAACACGGTGCGGGTACCATACGCAAGCCAGGGGTCCAAATTGACAATTCCGGTTAGGGGTACTGTGTGGCGATAAGAACTTCCGAGAGGTGAGTGATGTGGCGTTCAGCAAAATTTGCATCGACGTTCGGTGTTGCCGTGTTGGCCATGATATCGGGCGCCGGATTGAAGGCTCAAGAGATATCGATGAATCCGTATCACGTGAATTACAACTGGGACAAGCTCCAAGGCAGAAAAATTGGAGTCGCGAGCGGCATCCGAATGGATCCCGATGGAAAGCACATGTGGATCCTCGACCGGTGCGGCGCGAACGGCTGCGCGGACTCTGATCTGGACCCGATCTTGGAAGTTGATTTGGATGGGAAACTCGTTCAAAGTTTCGGCAAGGGTGTGATGTCGTTTCCGCACGGATTCTTTATTGATAGTGAGAGAAACGTCTGGGTGACCGATGGGGCGGCACAAGGGGATCCGCGGGCAGAGGCGGGTTTAAAAAAACATATGGGACATCAGGTCTACAAGTTCAGTCCGAACGGAAAGCTGCTGATGACTCTTGGCACAGCAGGAGTGTCAGGCGCGGACGAGACGCACATGAATGGACCCACGGGAGTCGTGGTCGCGGCCAATGGGGATATTTGGGTTACGGACGGACACGGCGGGCCGCAGACAGGCCCGAACAAGGACAACATGTTTGGGTCCCGCGGGGGCAACAATCGTCTAATCAGATTCTCGGCGGATGGGAAGTTCATCAAGGCTTGGGGAGGCGGTATCGGCTCCGAAGGCCACGGTCCGCTCCAGTTCAATGATCCCCACGGCATTGACATCGATTCCGATGGGAATCTCTATATCGCTGACCGGGGCAACTGTCGCGTCCAGGTCATCGACAAAGATGGAAACTTCAAGACCCAATGGCTCCAGTTCGGCAAGCCGAGCGCGGTCGCCCTCGACAACAAGGGCAACATTTATGTGGCGGACGGGATGTCAAACTCGCATTGGAATCCTGGCTGGGAGCGCGGCATTCGGATAGCCAAGATCCAAACTGGGTACGTCCAGGCTTTCATTCCCGACGAAGAGGACACTACGGGTGCCGGAACGGAGTTTTTAGGCGTGGATATCAATGGCTCTATTTACTCGGGTGCTAGCGGCAGGCCGGGGTTGGTTGTGCACAAACTATTCAGGCCTTTGCTCTAAACCCCGAAATGCCACCAGATGAAACGCCATCATAGGACGCTCACGATGACTTCGAGAATGATCGAGTATGTTGTTTTGGCGGGAATGCTCGTCGGCGCGTTGAGTGTGGTGCGGTTGGTTCCTTCGTTTGGCGCACGGCAGTCCGCCACGAGCGCTACAGACGCTCTGCAGAAGGCTCGCGCTTTGGATCGGCTCGCTGTTGGGATGTCGGTTGAGCGCAAAGGAATCGCGCCGGGGTTTGTGCTCGACCCTGCTTGGCCCCAGCCGCTGCCCCACCACTGGGTGATCGGCGATGTCGGCGGAATAGCCGTCGATAAGTACGACCACATCTGGGTTTACCAGCGCCCCCGTTCCCTCACCTCCACTGATAGCGGAATGCAGGGCGTAGCAGGCACGGACGCGAAGGGCAAACCGATCAGCGCGCTTGGATTCCCCCGGCCTTATGGGCAGATTAATGGCTGCTGTATGCCCGGGCCGTCGGTTCTCGTGTTCGACAAAGCTGGCAAATTGCTGCAGTCCTGGGGCGGTCCGGGCTTCCCGGAGACTAAGTGCCGCGAGCAGGATGGTTGCGTCTGGCCTGCGCGTGAGCATGGCATCTATGTTGATCAGAACGACTTTGTCTATGTCGCTGGCAATGGCCAAGCGCGTAATTTCCATGGTCAGTTTCCATGGGCGCCGAACTTCGGGAACGATTCACAGATCCTGAAATTCAAGCCGGACGGCACGTTTGTCTACCAGATCGGCACTGCAGGGGCGAAGGGGCCGAACAGCAACGATATCAACGGCGGCGGCAACGGGACGCCCGAACCTTACTGGCCGGCCGATATGGTCGTGGATCCGAAGACGAACCTCATGTACATCGCCGACGGTTACGGGAACCGGCGCGTGCTTATAGTGGACGCAGCGACCGGAAAGTATGTGGGGCATTTTGGCGCTTACGGGCAGAACCCTGTGATGGGCGAAAATGGCGGCGGTGAAGATGTCGGCGAAGGCGCTGGCTCGTGGGCGGCTGATTTCAAGGCAGGCAATATGAAACCGAAGTTCTTCCGCAGTCCTCTTCACTGCGCCAAGCTGGCCAACGATGGTCTGCTCTATGTCTGCGATCGCAGCAACAATCGCGTGCAGATCTTTAGGGCATCCGAGGTGGGAAAGCCCTGCTCAAACCAGGACGGCGAGGTAGGCAAGTGCGGTTTCGTGGGCGAGGTCCACGTTGCTCCCCAGACCATCGGCGGCACGTCGGGTACGGTGAACTTCTCGACCGACGGGAAGCAGTCATGCATGTACGTCGCCGATCTCAGCAATGACGTAATATATATCATCAACCGGCAGAACCTGACGGAACTGAGTCGCTTTGGAGGAGGCGGCCGACAGGCGGGCGAGTTCCACTGGCCGCACATGGTAGCTACCGATTCCGAGGGAAATATTTATGTGGGCGAGGTTGATGGCGCTGCGAGAACTCAGAAATTCCTGCGCTATGGTGCGACTGGCTGCAGCGGCGCCGGCGATCCGGAAGTGGGCAAGTACCTCCAGTGAACAGACAACTCGGTGGTCTGTAATGTGGTACTGCACAAGGACATCCTTTTCTCCTAATCCTGGTCTCACAACAAAGCCCGCGAGGAAATGATGAAAGGATTCGTACTTGGAGTCGTGGTGACGATTGTTGTGATTACGGCTACAGTTTATCTGTACTTCGCAACTGGGCTGGCCCCCGTTGCTACGTCGGCCCCACCCATGCCGTTCGAAAAGAAATTCGCTCGTATAGCCCAGCACGCCCGGATGGGAAAAGAGATGCCGACCCAGGTGCCGGTCCCTGCGGATGAGACGAACCTGGTTGCAGGCGCTCACATCTACGTGGAGCAATGTGCCGTGTGTCATGGAGTTCCCGGGAAAGAGCAGACCGCTATTGCGAAGGGTGAATTTCCTCGCCCTCCGCAGCTCTTTAGAGGCAAGGGGGTGACTGACGATAAGCCTGGCGAGTCGTATTGGAAGGTGGCGAACGGAATCCGGCTCACGGGCATGCCGGGCTTCAACCAGCAACTTTCCACGACGCAGATGTGGCAGGTTGCCTTGCTGGTGGCAAATGCGGACAAGGTCTCGGAGCCTGTGAAGGCAGTTCTCGTAAATCCGAACCCCAGTCCGTCAGCCGAGGCTCTTGGCGCCAACTCCCAAAGCATACCGAAGCGGTAGGCGAACCCCGTTTGGTCAAAAATCTCAAACGCATTGAAAAGCTTGATTTCCGGTCCAGTAGTTTCCTCGCACAGTTGCTTTCTGAAACCTCAGCAGCATGTACAATCCGGGTTCGACGATCAAGTTTAAAGATGCTCTGGAATGATTTGGGCTCGCATGCTTGCTTACATCACCGGAACCGTAGACCAGGAACTTCTATTGACGAACGAATATCTGGCCGCAGAGAACCGCATCCTGAGAGCCCAAATCAAAGGCGGATTGCTGTTATCCGATTGCCGAAAAAGCTACTTACTGAGTTTTCTTACGGATTTGCTGTCACGCACGAACTCATCTGGCAGAACTCA
>Ga0207132_1119_pt1 | contig 17028 bp, 17 predicted proteins | sample Alteio_BWMinHeat_14_FD_153554 | JGI IMG/M metagenome (GOLD analysis project Ga0207132, IMG submission 153554) | Enriched cells from forest soil in Barre Woods Harvard Forest LTER site, Petersham, Massachusetts, United States -... | ecosystem: Environmental > Terrestrial > Soil > Temperate forest >...
CAAAATGTTTGGCGACGTCCGCCTCCTTCGCCCCGGCGGCCAAAAACCAATCGCGTGCGCTATGCGCATTAGCCATGGTTTCCTGCGTTGTAAAAGTTTTAGAAGCGATCAGGAACAAGGTGGTCTCGGGGTTCAAGCCTTTTAAGGCTTCGATAATATGCGTTGCGTCCACGTTCGAGACGAAATGCATATTCAAATGATTTTTATAAGGCCTCAAAGCCTCGGTCACCATTACCGGTCCGAGATCTGATCCGCCGATACCGATATTTATCACATCGGTAATTGCCTTCCCGGTAAAACCCTTCCAGGCGCCCGAAATAATATTTTCGCTGAAGGATTGCATTTGGGCAAGCACGCGATTTACGTCGGGCATCACATCTTTGCCGTCGACATAAATTGGCGTATTGCTGCGGTTTCGCAGCGCGGTGTGCAATACCGGTCGGCCTTCAGTAGCATTGATCTTTTCGCCCGAAAACATTGCCCCGATTGCCTCATTTACCGAACACTCTTTGGCTAATTGTATCAGCAAAGCCAGCGTTTGTTCGTCGATCCGGTTTTTCGAATAATCAAGCAGCATATCTTCAAATCGTATCGAAAACTTGGCAAAGCGCTGATTGTCAAGTTCGAACAATTCCTTAAGGCTTTTTGAGGCCATGTCGACATAATGGTCGGCTAAATATTTGTAGGCCGGGGTGGTGGTAAAATCTGTATTTGGCAGCATAATTGGTATGTTTTCGACAAAAATAACAAGTTAATATTTAGGTTGTGTTAAAACCTAAAAGTATTACATGTTAGTGTTATTTTAACACATGGGGCTTAGTGTTGGTTTTACAATAAGTTGATTGTCATATTTTCAACAAATTTTATTCATTTTTTTGAAAATCAAAATAATTAATTGGTATATTTGTATCAATGATAAATAAACAAGGAATTTGTCATCATTTTACTAATCTACTTTAAATACACTATCATGTTTGAAAAACTTTTTATGCTTGTTAAAAAAAACGCCGGAACGGCGGTCATAGACAATCCTGCGATTCCCGAAAAATATCACGAAGCGGTGATCAACGAGGCGTCGAGTTCCATCATCGAGGTCTTAAAGGGCCAGATGGAAATGGGAAAGATCAAAGACCTGATCAGGTTTTTCCAGTTCTCGGGTATTTATAATAACTATCTGGTATCGAACATCGTTAATAAATTCGCCAATAAATTGAATACTTTTTACAGTATCGAGCCGGCTGCAGCTTTGTCGGCATCTAATTTATTGATCCGCCCTGTGATGGACGAACTGGTAAAAGAATCAAAAGACGAACAGAACAAAGATTTTGGTTTGAGCAACCTGCTGTCAAAATTAACAGGAAATCAAAAGGATATGAGCGGGCTTGTTAACCAGTTGACAGTCGCTTAAAAATTTAAAGTTTATAAAAGGGAAAAGGTCGTAAAGCATATACTTTGCGGCCTTTTTTATTTAATAATATTGAATAAGGATTTTAAATGCCCGAGACCGAAAATAACATTCCAACCTTACAACATTCAAACGTTACAACTATTAATCTATATTTGCCGAATGACTAAAGAACAGATCCAGGATTTAAGGGAAAGACTAGCTTCCCTGAGGAGGCATCTTTGACATCGATAGCAAACTCGATGCACTGCAAAAAGAACAGGAAATAACCGTTGGCCACTCGTTTTGGGATGCTCCCAAAGAAGCCGAAAAGGTTTTGGCTTCCATCAAAGTAAAAAAGATTTGGACAGATGAATACCAAAAGCTTGCGTCTATTATAGATGACACCATCGTGCTGTTTGAATTTTTTCAAAGCGGGGATGCGACCGAAGCCGAAATGCTGGAGCAATATAATATGGCGCTCAAAGCGGTTGAAGAGCTTGAGTTTAAAAATATGCTGTCGGCCGAAGAGGACCAGCTGAATGCAGTCCTACAAATTACCGCAGGAGCAGGCGGCACGGAAAGCTGCGATTGGGCGGGTATGCTGATGCGCATGTATATTATGTGGGGTGATAAAAACGGTTACAAGGTTAGCGAGCAGGATTTCCAGGAAGGTGACGTGGCCGGGGTGAAAACTGTTACCCTGCAATTTGAGGGCGATTTTGCCTACGGCTATTTAAAAGGCGAAAACGGTGTGCATCGCCTGGTGCGTATTTCGCCATTTGATGCGAATGCCAAACGGCACACTTCATTTGCATCTGTATATGTTTATCCGTTGGTCGACGACACGATAGAAATAGAAATAAATCCTGCCGATATTGAGTTTGAAACTTTCCGTTCGGGCGGCGCAGGCGGACAAAATGTAAACAAGGTTGAAACCGCCGTTCGTTTATATCATAAACCCTCGGGCATTATCATCAAAAACCAGGAATCGCGCTCGCAGCTGCAAAATAAGGAAAACGCCATCCGGCTGTTAAAATCGCAGTTATACGAAGCCGAAATGCGCAAACGGCTGGAAACAACAAATGCTATTGAAGGCAACAAGAAAAAGATTGAATGGGGCTCGCAGATCCGCAACTACGTTTTACATCCCTATAAGCTGGTTAAAGACCTGCGTACCGACTATGAAACATCAAACGCCCAGGCGGTATTGGATGGCGATCTCAACGACTTTTTAAAGGCCTATTTGATGGAGTTTGGGGGGCCGAAGGTTTAGTTGAGTGGTTGATTGGGTTGATTATGTGATTGGTTGATTGGGTTGAGAGATATTTTGCGCTGTCATTATTTCTGATTAAATAGTTATTTTTAGGAACCAATTGTCCAACTATGAAAAGACTAAGCGTTTATTTTGTCGCCATTATGCTATTATCCGTTTCGTTTTCAAAAGCCCAGGAAAAGCCAGTCCCTTTATACCCTAATGGTATTCCTAACAGCAAACCAACCCCGGCGTCATATGTTGAAAATAACGACCAGAGCAACAACGATCAATGGGTAACCAAAGTGAGCGTCCCGACGCTCACGCCATTTATGCCTGCACAAGGTACAGCAAACGGTGCCGCTATAGTCATCTTCCCGGGAGGTGGCTACGGCGGCCTTTCAATGGACAAGGAGGGCTATAAGATTGCCCAGGCATTCAATAAATTTGGTGTAACTGCCTTTGTGGTTAAATACCGCTTACCCAGCGACGATATCATGGTCGACAAAACCATCGGCCCTTTGCAGGATGCACAGCAGGCAGTTTTAATGGTGCGAAAAAATGCGGGCCAATGGGGTATCAAACCCAACAAGATAGGCATCATCGGTTTTTCAGCAGGCGGGCACCTGGCCTCGACTGAAGGCACGCACTTTGATAAAGTATTGGTAGACGATAAAGATAATATCAGCGTCCGTCCCGATTTCATGGTACTGCTTTACCCGGTGATCACCTTCGGCCCCATGGCACACGTTGGGTCGAGAGAAAACCTGATCGGGAAAAATCCATCTGCCGACCTGCTAAACCTGTACAGCAACGAAAAACAAATTACTGCTAATACCCCGCCAACTTTATTAATACATGCTGGCGACGATGACGCGGTTCCCGTGCAAAACAGCATTATGTTTTATGATAATTTATTAGCGGTAAAAGTAAAAGCCGAAATGCACCTGTTCCAGGAGGGTGGGCATGGCTTCGGCCTGAATAACCCTAAAAGTAAAGATAAATGGATTGACTGGTGCAGGAACTGGCTGGATGAGAATGGGTTTTTGTAACAGTCTTCAGGAAACCGGAGGATTTTCCAATATCGCCAGCAGCTCATTCAACTCCCCAACTTTCTCGGCCGAACCAAGATTTTCATACGCGCTAATGAGGTTGCGCAGTACCCTTTTAATAATATCTGTATTTGAACAGGGTTCGTAAAACTGCTTGTCGAACTTTAAGTTCAATTGCTTCAAAAACATATCCACATCGCGCCTGCCGAATATAAAGCCTTTGTTGAAGGCATTTATATAAAACAAAATCCCTCCCTCAAACTCACTTTGCATGGTCTCGTCAAGATAAGCCAGGATAAAGTGCTGCGGAAGGTTTACGCCATAAACCGGAATATCCAATTTTTGGGCGATGATGGAATATATGATTGCTAACGATATCTGGTTGCCCTTTTTGGTTTCGAGTACCTGGCTGATATAGCTGTTTTGCGGGTCCTGGTGATTGGTAGTGTTGCCACTAAACCCGTAGATGTTGTAAAATACGTGGTTAATGAGTTTAACCTGTTCAGCCGGGCTGCCCTCATTCATCATTTGCATCCAGATATCGCGCTTTATACCCTCAATCTGGTTAATCACTTTTTGCTCATCCAGATCAGGATATTGGTAGCGATTAACAATCAGTATCCCTTGCAAAAGATCGAACGCGCCACTGTGATGCCATAGCTCCAGGTCCTTTTTTACAGTACCAAACTGGATCTCGTGCACCAGGTTGGCAATTCTTTCCTGCTGCACAGGGTCAAATGCCTGCTCCCAGGCCATCTCAAGAAACTCGATGGCCTCGGCGCCGAAGGACAACAGTTTTTGGTGTACATGATCAAAAATCTCCCCGTCCGGATCATCGAGTAAACGTATTAAGGAATTTACTTCTGTTGGATTTATCATGCTTTATCAAGCTAAAATACTAAACCTTTGTATATTTTTACGGCCATGTTAAATTTAAGGTTTGTTAAAGATTACCTTTTGCACCGCTTAAATGCTAAAAGCCGGCATGGCGTGCACTCGCCGTTTGTTTACCGGCTTATTGACAACGTAATTTACGATTTTGAAGATAAAAAAGTGTACGATGAGGTCGAAAACCTGCGCAAAAAGCTAATTATTGACAATCGGATTATAAGCGTTACCGACCTGGGGGCCGGCTCCCGGGTAAACAACAGCCACAAAAAAAAGATAAGCGACATCGCTAACAACGCCTTAAAACCGCCAAAACTGGCGCAGCTGCTCTTCCGTTTAGCCAAAGAGTTTCAACCCAAAACCATTATTGAATTGGGAACATGCCTGGGAATTACATCCCTTTATCTCCAAAAAGCAGTTCCTAACGCTTCGGTATATACGCTGGAAGGATGCCCAGAAACTGCGCGTATCGCCAAAGAAACTTTTAAGAATGCCGGTGCTACTGATATTGAGCTTTTTATAGGGAATTTTGACGATACATTGCTGTGGCTTACTGATAAAATAGGGTGGATTGACTTTGTTTTTGTGGATGGCAATCATCAAAGAGACGCTACCCTAAAGTATTTTGAGTGGTGTCTGCCAAAGGTACACGAAAACACACTGCTTATTTTTGACGATATCTATTGGAGCGAAGGCATGAAAGAAGCCTGGACCGAAATTAAAAAACACCCTAAAGTAACCGTCACCATCGATCTGTTTTGGATTGGCCTTGTGTTTTTTAAGACAGGCCAGGTGAAAGAGGATTTTTTGATAAAGATTTAAAGAACTTTGCAGCAGATTGATGCCGCGCTAAAAAGATTGGTTAAAGGCAATATATAAACCACTTTCGCGGGGCTCGCCCGCCGGCTTTTGTCCCACGCCGTAATCAACCCGGACACTCAGGCCTTTTTGGACGTCGAAAAAGTAGCGGATACCGCCGCCATAATTGGGTTTTAACTGGGCAAGGCTGAAACTGGTATGAAATACCTCGCCCGTGCCCACGAAGGCTGCCAGGCCAAATCGCGGCACCGGCCGGTACCTCAGTTCCGTTTGCCCGGCAATGTAATTACGGTCACGGTAACGGCCGCCATAGTATCCCCGCATCATTTCGTCACTGCCCATCTGCGGCAACAAATAAAATGGCGATTCGGCGCCGGTCAGGCTTTGTTCCTGTATGTCGGTACCCAGTACAAGTTTTTTATCTAAAGAAAAAAATTCAGAATACTCGATATTAAAGAAACCGCCTTCATAACCGTTATTGATGAATGCGCCATGCATTAAATTATAATACGCGTTTATGATCATCCCCTTTGTGGTATAGGTATTATTGTTGCGCGTATCGTAAGTAATACTCGGACCAATATAACCGGCAGCTCCCCCCCTTTTATCCTGCACCAAAGGGTCGGTGTTTAAGATATCGCTTTTGTGAAAGTCAACCTTATAATAGTATTTAAAAGCGCCGATCACATAACCTAAAAAAAAATTATTCCCTAAAATAAAATCGCATTCAAAGCTTTCCTTATACCTTTTCTCGCCTACCAGGTCCTTATCTGCCAAACGGGTATTGTTGCCCACGCCATAAAAATTAAACGGGAAATTATAATAACTGGAGTTCGCTGTATAATGCCGTTTGTTGTGGGGCGTCCAGTAGTTCAGGTTAAGGCTGAGCTTGGTTTGCCCCTTAGTGGTTATGGTTGAGTAACCGAATACCGTAGAGACATTGGTCCTGCGATCAACCGTGTCAGTGTAAAATGAAAACAACGACGCTCCACCGATTTCGAGTCCGGTTTCAGGGGCCGAACTTACCACGGGCAATACTAAGAAACTGCTTTTGCGACTGGTGTCTTTGCCATACATTTTTCGTATGGATCGTTTTATAAAATCTGATTGTGCAAAAAGTGATTGAAAACCCGAAAGGAGTATAAGGAAGGCGACAAGTCTTTTTTTCATAAGCGGATGCCGCTAAAGATAAAAACTTTGTCCTGCAAAATGGATTAACAAAATGATAATTAACCGTAGTCGGCCAAAATATATACTTTTGCACGAAATTTATCGATCAGAAAATGAGCACAACACGAGGACCCATATCGCAGTTTATTGAAAGAAACTACCTGCATTTTAACGCCGCAGCGCTGGTTGACGCTGCAAAAGGCTATGAAACACACCTCGCCGAAGGCGGAAAAATGATGGTTACTTTAGCGGGAGCGATGAGCACGGCCGAGCTTGGAATTTCGCTTGCAGAGATGATACGCCAGGACAAAATAGCGATCATTTCGTGTACCGGTGCAAATCTTGAAGAAGATATCATGAACCTCGTAGCGCATTCACATTATAAACGGGTGCCAAATTACCGCGATCTGAGTCCGCAGGATGAGTGGGATTTGCTTGAAAATCATTATAACCGGGTCACCGATACTTGTATACCTGAGGAGGAAGCCTTCAGACGTTTGCAAAAGCACATACATAAAATTTGGAAAGACGCTGATAGCAGTGGTCAGCGGTATTTCCCGCACGAGTTTATGTATAAGATGCTGTTAAGCCGCGACTTAAAGCAGTACTATGAAATAGACCCTAAAAACTCCTGGATGCTGGCAGCAGCCGAAAAGAATTTGCCGATAGTCGTACCCGGATGGGAAGACTCAACCATGGGCAACATCTTCGCATCATACGTGATAAAAGGCGAAATTAAGGCAACAACCATGAAAAGCGGTATAGAATATATGGCCTGGCTTGCCGATTGGTACGTAAAAAATTCCGCCGGAAAAGGAATTGGTTTTTTCCAGATCGGGGGCGGCATTGCGGGCGACTTCCCCATTTGCGTGGTGCCGATGCTATACCAGGACATGGCGATGCCGGAGATACCTTTCTGGAGCTATTTTTGCCAGATATCCGATTCCACCACCTCGTTCGGCTCGTACTCCGGTGCGGTTCCCAACGAAAAAATAACCTGGGGCAAGCTGGACATCCATACACCAAAATTCATTGTTGAGTCGGATGCCACCATCGTAGCTCCCTTAATTTTTGCGTGGATATTGGGACAGTAGAAGAATCTTTAAATTCGGAAGGCGGAAGACCGATTGCGGAATAATTACATGGCGAGAGATTTGACGACTTTAAAAAGTTTTCAAATCTAAAAGCCTCAGGTTATCACTTTTTTGAGATTTAATATAAATGTTTATATCTGTCCTTAGGTAAGGAAAAACCGGCCTATCGTTCAATGTGCGTTGAATCTGAAACTGGAGACTTTTTTCTTTTTATAAACTTAAGCTCAAATGTCCCTTTTTTCTTTTTTGCACTGTCTCCCGCTTTAATAGAGTCAAAATCTGAATACGTTAAGCTGCCCAAATCATAATCAATTCCGTTGACGATAATGTGTGGAATTTTTTTTGGTTCCTCGCTATACGCCTTTTCAATTACGCCACTAAAGCTATAGTTTTTTGCTTCGTTAAGGTCACGCGCCACCTTCGAGGCCAAGACGATAGCCGCCACTGTTAACACTGCCAACCCAAGAACCATAGGGCGAAATCTTTCACTTTCCATTTTCCCCTGTCGTCTAAAGATCAATAAAACGATTAAAGTTACTGCAAATGGCATTACTAAAACCAAAAAGGGAAATCCGGGGCTCATCGATCAAGCAATTATGACAATTAAAGATATATATTTTTTCTCCATTTCCATTCTTCCTCCCATAAATAGCGAAGCCGTTCGTTACTTGAAGCCCAAACAGGTAAAACGATGCGAAAAGCAATCTTGACATTATAGTTAGTAATGACCCAGCTCTTTCCAAATCCTGTTAAATTTTGTTAAACCGACCGTTATTTAAACGGGTCATTAATAATAATAAAAGATAAACCTTTACCTTTAGGATCAGGTTTCTTATTTTCGCAGAAATCAGGCAGATGAAAGCGTTTGGAATTGAGCAATTTCCTGTCTCAAATCTCAAATCTCAAATCTAACATCTTATAGCTAAAAAACATGGAAGAGTTTGAAGAAAGCGCGTCGGCAAAAAAGACCAAAACGATATATGTTTCAACTGTGTTTGGAATAGCAATGGTATTGTCGATGGTTGGTTTGCTGGGCCTGATCCTGGTAGAAGCGAACAACCTGTCGAACTACGTAAAAGAAAACATTGTTCTGAATATTTATGTTGACGACGCGGCCCACGAAACAGATGTGCTGCAACTGCAAAAACAATTGGAAGCCAACCCGATGGTTAAACAGGCCCAATATGTGAGCAAGGAACTTGCGGCGCGTAACCTGCAAAAGGACCTTGGCGAAGATTTTGTTAAATTTCTTGGTTACAACCCGCTTTCGCAATCTATTGATGTTTACCTGAAGGCAGAGTATGCGAACAATACCGATATCGATAAGTTCAAGGGCCAATTACTTCAAAACCAAATGGTAAAGGAAGTAAAATATCAAAAATCACTGGTCGACCAGATGAACGAGAATATTACTACTATTAGCCTCATAATTCTGGCCTTCGCCGGGATATTTGTAGTGCTTTCGGTAGCGCTGATCAATAATACCATACGTTTGGCCATTTATTCCCAGCGCTTTTTAATTAAATCGATGCAGCTGGTTGGAGCAACCAAAGGGTTTATCCGCAGACCATTTTTATTATATGGCATCTGGCACGGGATACTTGGCGCGCTGATCGCAATTTTAATATTAGTGGGCACGCTTAGTCTTGCCTACAAAGAGATCCCAGACCTGGTCATCCTGCGAAACTATACCGAGTTTGGGTTAATATTTGTTTTCGTTGTAGGGCTGGGAATATTTATTTCTGGTTTCAGTACTTTCCTTGCGGTAAATAAATTCTTACGTTTAAAAATATATAATTTGTATAGGTAGGGGGAAAGGTGAAAGGGTAAAGGTAAAAGCTGGAAGGCACAGGATGGAGATACTTATGAGATCGCAGGCAATGGCCCTTACCAAATCAATAACACAATAATTCCATAATTAATACATAGTAACATGGCACAAAAGCAATTTAAACCAACAGCTCCTATAAAATCAGCGGCACCAACTAAACCCGCTCAAAAACAGGTGGATAGCAGTTCACTACATCTTATTTTTGATAAGGGTAACTACAAGCTGCTGATCATAAGTGTGGCGGTTGTAGCATTTGGTTTTATATTAATGAGCGGCACAACCGATATTTATAGCACCACAAAAATCGTAATAGCCCCCCTGGTTGTCCTGGGTGGATTTGCTTTAGGTTTTTTCGCGATATTTAAGAAGCCGGAGAATAGTTAATTAAGTTGATTGGGAGAATGGTTGATTGAGTCTTTTGAATTCGATTGCCGAACCCATTTGATCCGGTAAAACTTAATCAACTTAATCCAACACATTCAACCTAATCAACCAATAAAACACAATGAACATTATCCAGCTCATAGTCCTTGCAATTATTGAAGGACTGACGGAATTTTTGCCGGTGTCATCAACCGGGCACATGGTTATCACCAGCTCACTAATGGGCATCGAGAAAGATGCATTCGTCAAGCTTTTCGAGATCGTGATCCAATTAGGCGCCATACTTGCTGTGGTGGTGCTTTATTTCAAACGCTTTTTTCGTTCGGTCGATTTTTATGTGAAACTGGTTATCGGTGTTATCCCGGCGGTGATCCTCGGCCTATTGCTAAAAAAACACATCGATGCATGGCTTGAAAATCCACTAATAGTAGCAGGGGCCTTTGTGGTTGGCGGTATTATCCTCCTTTTTGTGGACGAATGGTTTAACAAACCAACTATAGATGATGAAGAAGAAATAAGCCATCTTACCGCTTTAAAGATCGGATTTTTTCAGTGCCTTGCTATGATACCGGGCGTTTCGCGGTCGGCGGCTTCTATAGTTGGCGGTATGACCCAAAAATTAAGCCGCAAGGCTGCTGCTGAATTCTCTTTCTTCCTCGCCGTGCCCACCATGTTTGGTGCCACGATAAAGGATCTTTGGGATTTTCAAAAAACAAATACTTTAACCAGTGATCAATTACACCACGATATACAGTATTTGATCATCGGCAGTGTAATCGCATTTATCGTTGCATTGATCGCCATCAAAGGATTTATCACTTTTTTGCAAACCAAGGGCTTCAAGCTATTCGGATATTACCGAATATTGGCGGGAATAGTGATAATCATTTTGTATTTTACAACGAACGCCCTGCATTCAGCGTAATTTTTCCTCCCCGTAGAGACGCAATACTTTGCGTCTCCAAACGAAATGATCTTAATTAAAAACGGATTTTCCGTTATCATTCGTAGAGACGCAATATTTTGCGTCTCGAAACGAAATGTCCAAATTAAACCGGCAATTTGCCACTATCGCAAAACAGAGACGCAAAGTATTGCGTCTCTACGGGGAAATCAATATAACAGCTGGTCGTACGGATACCTTTCCACATGTAAGGCTTTCACTTCCTCGTATAAAAGCGATCTAAATTCTTCGATGTTTTCCTTTTTTGTTGCAGATATAAAAATGGCCGGGCTATTATTTTTAGCCATCCAGCTGTTCTTAAAATCGCGGAGGGTTAGTGGCTCGGCCTGTTCCTCCATTTCGTGCTGAAGAGGCTTAAAGGCATCTATTTTATTAAATACCGTAATAACCCTTTTATCAATTGCACCAAGGTCCTTCAGCGTTTCGTTTACTGTCCATATCTGATCTTCGAAATTAGGGTGAGAAATATCAACCACATGCAGCAATATGTCTGCCTCGCGCACTTCGTCAAGCGTCGATTTAAAACATTCCACCAGGTCGTGCGGCAGTTTCCGGATAAACCCAACCGTATCCGACAGTAAAAAAGGCACATTTTCTATAACCACCTTCCTGACGGTAGTATCCAGTGTGGCAAATAATTTATTTTCAGCAAAAACCTCCGATTTGGAGATCATGTTCATAATGGTTGATTTACCCACGTTGGTGTAACCCACCAGTGAAACCCTGATCAGTTGGTTCCTGTTTTTTCTTTGTGTTTCGTTCTGACGGTCAATATGCTTTAATCGCTCTTTCAGAAGCGCTATTTTATTTAATATCAAACGCCTGTCCGTTTCAATCTGCGATTCACCCGGACCACGCATACCAATACCACCCTTTTGCCGCTCAAGGTGCGTCCACAAGCGGGTCAATCGTGGTAACAAATATTGCAGTTGGGCAAGTTCCACCTGCGCTTTTGCCTGCGCCGTTTGTGCGCGGCCGGCAAATATGTCGAGGATGAGGTTGTTCCGGTCGAGTATTTTTACCTGCAGCTCCTTTTCAATATTTCGCAATTGCGATGGCGTTAATTCGTCATCAAAAACAACCATATCAATCTCTTCCGCTGTCACATAGGCTTTTATATCTTCCAGTTTACCCGAGCCGACAAAGGTTGCCCTGTCCGGGCGCTGCAATTTTTGCGTAAAAGTGGCCGATGTAGCGGCCCCTGCCGTTTCCACCAAAAACTGCAATTCTTCCAAATATTCCTTTTCCTGCTCTTCGGTTTCATTGGGCGTAATAACGCCAACCAAAACCGCTCTTTCCTGCTTCACAGCAGTATCATAAAATTTTTGTCTCATTAAAGAATGATTTAACAATCAGGGTGCAAATTTACTGATTGGAAGATTAAGAAACGGAACTAATAATTCTCAAGGAAATAATCAATGTCGGTCTCACTGGTCAACAAACCCAAGGCTTCAGCCAACTTAAATTGATTTTTAGAAACAGCAATAGCCGCAAATGCATAAGACATATGTTCCAAACCGTTGAGGTTTTTTAAAGTGATATAAGCCAGTTCCTCGAGTGCGGCAATGGCATCCATGTACAACGGCGTTAGCGCACCGGGTAATTTTGGATTATCTTTGTTTCGACAGATCTCAATGGTTGAAACCAAGGCTATCACATTACTGTCGATTAACCCGGTCTCTTTGGCGATTCTTATTAAATGTGGAACCGCGTAATAAGAAGCTAAGCCTACGTCGCCTTGGTGATGCAGCTCATCCCATAATTCTTCATAAATGATATTAACATCAGAATAAATGATATTAACATCAGAACGTGTTTTAGCCCGTTCAAGTTGTTTCAAAGCAGTTGTTGCATCATATAAACTACTTCTATAACCACCCTCCAATTCCCGCCATTTTGGATCATCCAAATTGAGGAAAGGTTCGTTTATTGTTCTTCTTGGAAAGAAATCGCCCAGTTTAATTGCCATAACCGCCTAATGATCAAAAATCAGCATTTTATTTACTGTTCGCCGCCATATAATCCAACGTCATGTTGCACATCGCTTTCACCCCCAGCGGAAAAGCGCTCTCGTCTACAAAAAAATCCGGCGAGTGGTTCACTGCGACTGTCTTTGGGTCACCGCCTTTTGGCATGCCGCCTAAAAAAATGAAAAAGCCCGGCACTTTGGCGGCATAAAAGCTAAAATCTTCGGAGCCCGTTAACGCTGTTCCCGCGATCACATTATCCGCGCCTGCGGTCGCTTTCAGACTCGGAAGCATCTGCTCAACTAGCTGCGGGTTATTAACGGTGACCGGGTAATGCGATTCATAGGGGATGGTTATTTCGGCTGTTGCACCTTGAGCGGCCGCAACATTGGTTACAATTTGTTTTACTTTTGATATCAGCAACTGCTCGTCCGAGGCCGTAAACGACCGGAGGGTACCGAGCATTTCCACTTTTTCAGGTATAATATTGGTTCGGTTACCGCCGTTTATGGCGCCGATAGTTACCACTGCTGGGTTTTGAGTTATGTTCACATTGCGGCTCACGATGGTTTGCAGGCTGTTTATGATCTCGGCTGAAGTGACGATGGGGTCCACCCCATTCCATGGCTGTGCGCCGTGAGACGATTTGCCTGTTATGACAATCTTCATTCCGTTTACCGCAGCCGTGGCGCCGCCGGAATGATAGGTTATGGTACCCACCGGCATGAAAGAAAAAATATGCATCCCGAAGACAACATCGACTTTAGGGTTTTCCATCACACCTTCTTTAACCATTTCTTCGGCGCCGCCAACCTCACCCTCCGGAACGCCTTCCTCTGCCGGCTGGAAAATAAATTTAACAGTTCCGTGCAGTTGACTCTTCATGGACGATAGTATCTCTGCTACCGCCATTAGCATTGCCATATGTGTATCGTGCCCGCAGGCGTGCATCACGCCAACCTCCCGTCCGTTAAAAGTCGTTTTTACTTTTGAGGCGAATGCCACTGGTGTCCGTTCGGTAACCGGCAACGCATCCATATCCGACCGCAGCGCAACCACCGGCCCGGGAAAAGCGCCGCGTAAAATCCCTACAACGCCGGTAGTGGCCACACCCGTTTTCACTTCCAGCCCCAGCGATTGCAAATGCTTTGCGATAATGCCTGCCGTACGGAACTCGCGGTTGCCCAATTCCGGATGTTCATGGAAATCGCGTCGCCAGGTTATGACTTGGTTTTCCAGGGAATCGGCCTTGCGGATGACCTCATTTCTTAGTGTACTGGTTTGCGCGAAAATTGGTGTTGAGAGGGCGCAGAGAATCAGCAGGCATAGTTTTTTCATCTCAGGGATTTTTTACCAAGATAAAAAAGAAAAAGGGCATTCCGTCCAACCACCCTCTTTATACTTAGTGTGGCGGAATTAAGGCCATTTTCTATAAATTTCTTTTCTGTCAAGAAAGCGAATTAATACAATCTCGTTATCTTTAGTATGTTCTAATCCTATTCGATAGTTGCCTAACTTGATTCGGTAGCAATCTTTAAATCCTGTTAGTTTTTTGAGATTGGTAATCGACGAAAGGTTTTCGGCTTTTTGGATGCTTTCGATTACTTCAATGATTGAACGCTTGAGCTTAGCATCATTGATTTTGCTGGTGTCTTTTTGAAACTCTTTGTCGATCCTTACGATCATTTTAACGACTTCAAAAATTCATCAGTATCAATAAATTCACCGGTTTTCCCTTCAACAATAGCTTTTCCTATTCCAAAGTCTTCGAGATCATCCTTGCTAAGAAACCTGGCCTTTATCCCCATTTTTTCAGCAATCGTAATTAATAGCTGAATATCTTTTTTTGAGTTGCCAGATATGATTGCGGATTCCATAAATCAAATATAATAAATTGATTGACCACTTAATAATTTACTATTCCTTACAAAACAGTCCTTATCTTCAACTCATTCATCTGCCCCTCTGCAATAGTTGATGGCGTATCGATCATCACATCGCGGCCGGAGTTATTTTTTGGAAAGGCGATCACATCGCGGATGGAATCAAGCCCGGCAAAAATAGACACCAGCCTGTCGAACCCGAAAGCGATCCCGCCATGCGGAGGCGCACCATATTCAAAGGCATCCATTAAAAAGCCGAATTGTTTCTGCGCTTCTTCTGGCGAAAAGCCCAAATGCTTAAACATGAGCGATTGCAGGCCGCGATCGTGTATACGGATTGACCCGCCGCCTATTTCGGTGCCGTTTATCACCAGGTCATAGGCATTGGCGCGAACATCGCCCGGGGCAGTGTCCAGCATCGGTATATCTTCGGGCTTTGGCGAAGTAAAGGGGTGGTGCATGGCATGGTAACGGCCGGTTTCCTCGTCCCACTCCAGCAAAGGGAAATCCAGCACCCATAAAGGCGCAAAAGTGTTTTTATCGCGCAGCCCTAAACGATTACCCATTTCAAGGCGGAGTTCATTCAGTTGTTTGCGCACCTTATCAGTTTGTCCGGCGAGCACCAGCATCAGGTCGCCCGGCTCAGCCTCGAAAGCGGCCGCCCAGTTGGTGAGCTCATCTTCATTATAAAATTTATCGACGGATGATTTTAACGTACCATCGGTATTATAACGGCAATAGATCATGCCTGTAACGCCAATTTGCGGACGTTTTAACCATTCAGTAAGTTCATCTATTTGCTTGCGGGTATATTCGGCGCAGCCTTTTGCATTGATGCCGACAACCAGTTCAGCATTATCAAAAATGCCGAAACCTTTACCTTTCACCACGTCGTTTAGTTCTACAAATTGCATCCCGAAGCGGACGTCCGGTTTATCGGAACCATACAGGCGCATGGCATCACCATATTGCATTCGTGGAACACGGCCAATATCAATACCTTTTACGGTTTTAAATAAATGGTGGGTAAGTCCCTCAAAAATATTTAAAATGTCTTCCTGGGTGATGAATGCCATTTCGCAGTCTATCTGGGTAAACTCCGGCTGACGATCGGCACGCAGATCCTCGTCCCTGAAACATTTTACGATCTGGAAATAACGGTCGAAACCGCTCACCATCAGCAATTGCTTAAATGTTTGCGGCGATTGCGGCAGCGCATAAAACTCCCCCGGGTTCATCCTGCTTGGCACCACAAAATCGCGTGCCCCCTCGGGAGTTGATTTGATCAGCACAGGCGTTTCCACTTCTATAAAACCACGACCGTCAAGGTATTTACGTACCTCCTGGGCCATTTTGTGGCGAAGTACAAGGTTATTTCGGATTGGCGTACGGCGCAGGTCGAGGTAGCGGTATTTGGCGCGCAGCTCCTCGCCGCCGTCAGTCTCGTCCTCTATCATAAACGGAGGGATTTTTGAAGAATTTAACACTTCAATATCTGTGACGCCGATCTCAATTTCGCCGGTGGCCATTTTGGCATTCTTGCTGGTGCGCTCCAATACTTTGCCGGTAACTTTTATCACAAACTCACGGCCCAGGGAACGGCTTTTTTCGCGCAACTCAACATCGCTATCCGTATTAAAAACCAGTTGGGTTAGGCCATAGCGGTCGCGGATGTCAATAAATGTCATCGCACCCAGGTCGCGTGATTTTTGCACCCACCCGCACAGGGTAACCGTTTCATTTAAATTACCGATATTTAATTCGCCGCAAGTATGTGTACGTAGCATAGCACTGTGTTATAAAGTTCGCAAAAGTACGTTTTTGAGGTGAAAGGGAAAAGAGAAAAGGCGAAAGGTTAAAGGCGAAGGGCAAATACTATTGCTTCTAAACTTGCAATTTGCTAAAATATTTAGCAAATTTGCTCAATGGGACACGAGGAGAACGAAGAGTTTTTTAAGGGGCGGGGTGCACAGGTAAATACGCATAACAAGTTCTTAAAAAGTAAATATGTTTTAGAACATATCGAGGGCCTTGATGAGCCGCTGCTCGAAAACTCGGCCACGCAGCTGTTTGAAGAAACGCCAAAAAAAATTGTAAGCGAATCGAACAGCCCCGATCTGAGCCATATGTATTCCATAAACCCTTACCAGGGATGCGAACATGGCTGCATTTATTGTTATGCCCGCAATACCCACGAATATTACGGTTTCAGCGCCGGGCTCGATTTCGAGCGAAAAATAATTGTAAAGCCGAATGCTGCCGAACTGCTGGAACAATATTTTAATAAAAAGAATTACCAGCCGGTATGCATCCTGCTTTCGGGGAATACGGATTGTT
>Ga0207132_1121_pt1 | contig 17007 bp, 15 predicted proteins | sample Alteio_BWMinHeat_14_FD_153554 | JGI IMG/M metagenome (GOLD analysis project Ga0207132, IMG submission 153554) | Enriched cells from forest soil in Barre Woods Harvard Forest LTER site, Petersham, Massachusetts, United States -... | ecosystem: Environmental > Terrestrial > Soil > Temperate forest >...
TGGCTCTTTCAGGCTGCAGGGCAACAACAACGGGGTTGTTTGGGGAACACAGATTTCAGAAAAAACCGCTAAAGATTATCAAAACCAACACGACGGAAGAGTTTATGCCACCGGGTTTGACGAAAAAGATGCCCGCGCAATGGTGGGGCTGAATAAATCCTGGGGATCAACTTATTTGAATGCGTCCCTTTTTGACGATCTGCAGGACATTCCTGATGGCAGCCGCGACCCGCTCACCCGGCAATTCACCCGGCAGGTAACCGACATCGATACTTTTCGTCCGATTGTCCCCCAGTCGGTATTAAATTCATACGCGATTCCGCCTGTTCACCAGCACGTCCAGCTCTACCGGATATACGATAACAGCAATATCAACCTGGGCAGCGGCACCCTGATCGTTAACCTGGGGTACGAATACAGCCACCGCCGGGAATTTACCCATCCAACCAATCCGGATATTCCAGGCCTGAATTTAGAGCTCAAGACCTACACATACGATGTAAAATACGATTTTGACATGGGCAAAGGTTACGAAACCGCTTTTGGCGTAAACGGGATGTACCAGGATAACGCCCTGGGTCAAAGTACGGATTTTCCGATCCCGGCTTACCACCAGTTTGATATAGGGCCTTTTTTCCTGCTTAAAAAGAGTTTCGGGAAATTAGACCTTGCGGCGGGCGGCAGGTTTGACAGCCGTTCATTCAGCGGCCAGGCAGCATATATCGATACGACCCATGCCTTTTACCCAACCCTTTACACAGGCCCTAATCCAACTACCACGCCAAACGTAGTTCCGCAGTTCAGCGCCTTGAGTAAAAGTTTCTCGGGTCTTACCGGGAGTTTCGGAGGCACCTATAATTTTTCGGAACAATTTCTGATGAAAGCAAATATTGCCAGGGGTTTCCGGGCGCCGAGCATAGCTGAACTTTCGGCTAACGGCCCCGATCCTGGTTCGCAGATTTACCACGTTGGCAACAGTAATTTTAAACCCGAGTTCAACGTACAGGAAGACGTTGGCGCTTTCCTTACCTTGCCAAACGTTTCGGCCAGTGTTGAGCTGTTCAACAATGATATCCAAAATTACATATTCCAGGAGCAGGAATTAAACCCCGACGGTTCGCCGGTGGTTACGCAGGGATATAATACCTTTACCTATGTGCAAAGCAAGGCGCGTATACAGGGCGCGGAGTTTAGTCTTGATATTCATCCTTTGTCGTGGCTCCACTTTGAGAACTCGGTAAGTTTAACTTACGGCCGGAATTTCGGCACCGGGGGCTCCGTGCCCGATAGCCTTAAATACCTGCCGTTTATTCCGCCGCTGCATACCCATTCGGAGTTGCGCGGTACTTTTAACAAAGGGTTCGGAAGTTTCAAAAATGTGTATGGCTTTGTGGGCGTCGATCACTATGATGCGCAGGATCGCTTTTTTGCCGCTTACGGAACCGAGACTTATACTGCGGGATACAACCTGTTAAGCGCAGGTATTGGCGGTAATTTGGTAAATGCCGCCGGAAATAAAGTTGTGGAACTGTTTATTGAAGGCACCAACCTGGCAAATGTAAATTATCAGTCGAACATGAGTCGCTTGAAATACTTTGATAATCCTACTGTGCCGCCTGGTGTACAGCCCGGTATTTTTAATATGGGGCGTAATATCAGCTTTAAAGTCGTGGTGCCATTTGATCTGTCGCCGCATCCGAAGCCGACACCAGGTTCATAAAATAATCCGGGCCCTGCTGAAAAACAGGGCCCGATTATTTCCTAACCTTCGATATTGCAAAGAAAAAATAGGCAAAACCGCATCCTGAAAATTACTAAGTGCGACTAAAAATTAACAGCATTTTTGACGAGCCTATACGTGTATTTTTTGCAAAAGATAAAAAGCCCAAAGAAGTAAATGAAGATTATCTTAATATCAATCCTGGTCTTTTGCCTCTTAATAAATGCAGACGCCCAAAAAGCTCTCAAAGACAGTTTAGCGGAATCATTTGCAATAGGTGAAATTGGCCCGGCTGCCTCGTTAAATATAAAGGATGGCAAGTCAAGCTATGGATATAGCCTCGCCGTTGAAATCACTCCAATTGAAAACTGGCTGGAATTGGAATCAGGCGTAACATCTATTTACGGTTCACACATAAAAGAGACAGATGTTGATTTTTTATTTAAAAAGCCGTGGACGCTATCTTCAAAGTTGGAATTCATGCTTGGTATTGGACCCGTATGGGAACACTCAAACAGCTACGGCGTGAATACAAATGACTTTGGTGGCGAAGCAGCATTAGATTTTATGTACTGGCCATTTACAAAGCGACAATTCGGTTTTTACTTTGAGCCGGAATATGATTATAAATTCAAAGCAGGACACGAACAATCGATAGGATTTAGCGGTGGCTTATTGATTGGTATACCATAAAATTATTTAGTCCCAACTTGTATATCGATACCTTACTTTTTTTGTTTGATCATCCTGTATTGATCAATCAGGTGATGAACAATGTCTCCTACAAATAAAAAGATACTGTATCCCATCCATTCCGCCACATTGTAGATATGTGAAACCGACGAACCGCTTATTTTTCCAAGCCATATCCCAATGCCCCAAGCAACTGTAACCGATACAAAACATATAACGATCTTTACATAGTTGTTTGATTCCACCGGTTGCAATATTGCCCATAGTATCATGTAAAGCGTAGGCTGGCGAATTGCCTCATGGCCGCCAACGGCCCAGAGCCAGTAAAAAAAGGATTGACCGGAGAAACTGATCCCATCAATAAAGGAATGGACAGCGTTCATTAATGCAAAGACTATGATTGTTAGTCCTATGCCCGTATTCTTTAAATGTACACTGCAGGTGATCTTCCCCAGGTAGTAACCAACGCAAAGAAGGGCGAGTATTAAAAGAGGCTTCGTGAAATGCTGTTCGCTGTTTAAAATTAAAAGTGCAACCGCTGCTATAATACCAAATACTTTGGCGTAGTACACTTTTAAGGGAGAAAATATTTGAGTGGTCATTTATTTTATTTTACTTTTTGCCTGATTAAAGAGGTCAAGCGATCTTTTTAAAATCGACTAATTTGGCGCCAGAGCCTTTAATAAGTTGAACCGCCCAGCTTGTGATCACAATACTTCCGATAATGCCGCTGATCGCGTCCAGCCAAAACAAATGAAAAAATAAGCCGATGGTCAGCGCAATAATCGCAGTAAGGCTGGTTAGTCCGTCCGCCAAAACGTGCAAATAGGCAGCACGTATATTATCGTCCTGATGGTCGTGATCATGTTTCAATAACAAAGCACTAATGGTATTAACAATCAAACCAATAACAGCAACTATAATAGCTTCACCGAATTTAATAGGCAGGGGGTGAATTAAACGTCCGATAGATTCTATTGCCATAATTACAGCAATGATCTGCAATACAATAGCGCTGGTAAAACCTGAAAGAGATAAAAGACGGTCGCTTTGAAAGGATATTTTTTGTGATTGTCCGTATTTACGGGTGAAGAAATAAGCTGCCCAGGTTAGCCCTATCGCAAAGACATGGGTGGACATGTGCCAGCCTTCAGCCGTCAGTGCCATCGAATTACTGTAATAACCGATCACGACTTCCAGGAGCATAGTAATCACAGTTAAGATGACCACCCAGCGAGCCTGGCTCTCATGATCGTGCGCTTTCGAAGCATCTCCGGCAGCGGGCACTTTCGGGGCGGCACCGGCAGTGGTGTTGATACCGATGTTTGCCCTGTATTCGCTTATCCATTCCACCTTGGTTTGTACCGGACTTCGTTTTGAAAGCGTTTTGTAAGGGATCGCCACGTGGCCGATGTAAAAAAAGCCCATCAACTTATCTTTCTCGCCCAGGTCAAAAAAAGATTTGGCCTGCTCAAAGTACGTGATCCCGGCAGTGGTCCAGTAAGAACCTAAGCCATAAGCGGTCACAGTCAAAAACATATTCTCCACCGCACAGGCTACCGCCTGCAACTCTTCATTTTCAGGCAGCACGCCGCTTTCATTCCGCCGCATGCCAATAGAGATCACATGAGATGCCAGCATGGGGTATTCGAGCAATTTTTGGTATCGCCCCTCATTGTAACTCTCACCCGCGTGTTCCTGGTAAATACGGGCTTGTAAGTCAGCAAAATACCGGCGGCCTTCGCCAGAAAATACTTTGAAGCGCCATGGCTCCGTCTGCTTATGATTGGGCGCCCTGTTGGCGTTCTCGAGTATCTGCCAGATTATTTCGTCCGGCACGGTTTTGCCTTTTTCGTATTGCCTCGGATAAACGCTTCGCCGGTTAAGTATGATAGCATTTAGCTGGTCGACGTCATATTTTTGAATAACTGTGTCCATTCAGAAAGCAGATAATTTTAATCGACGAATTTATCTTATCCGGGGGAAAACAAACAGGTAAAAAACCATCCTTTTTCGGTATTTTAGCGCATGCAATTTTTCCAGGACATAGAGATTACTGTGCGCGACATCCAATCGTCGCTCTACCCGCAGCACCATCATCATTATTTTGAATTGCTGTATATACTGGAAGGCACAGGCATTCACACGATAAACGACAATAACTACCCTTACAGCCCGGGGAACTTATTTCTGCTTACGCCCGAAGACTCGCACGGCTTCAAAACTACTTCAGATTCGAGGGTCTGCATAATTGATTTCACAAAAGGGTTGTTCGGCAGGCGGCAGGGAAGGGATACAGACCGAGCAGAGATTACCGAATTTTTCGTGAGAATGGAATACGTTTTTCACAATCACCAAAACCTGAAAGGTCATATTGAAGCGAACCTGCACGAGGAAGGATTGATCAAAATGCTAATTATGCAGCTCATCCTTGAAAAACAGCGACCAAGAATATATACTGGCATTATTAATCAAAACATCGTTTTTCTACTACTCAATATCGTAGCCCGGCTGATACAGGAAAACATAGCCGGCGAGTTAAGGCATTCCGGCAATAAAAACATCATTCACGAGGTGACAACCCACATCCAGCAAAACATTTACCAAAAAGAATTGCTTAAAATTGAAAATTTGGCAAAACATTTTCATAGAACTCCCGATCATCTGAATCGCTATTTTAAACAGCAAACCGGACTCACGCTTAAAACCTACATTAGCCGATATAAATTGCGGCTGGTTGAAGCAAGGCTTCGTTACAGCGACCTGACTATTTCGGAAATAGCTGACGAAATGAGTTATACGGATGAGAGTCATTTAAATAAGGTTTTCAAATCAGTTCATGGCACAACGGCAAGGGATTATAGAAAAACTTTTTTCATCCATTAAATTCAAGAATATAAAATACGAACACCAATGAGCATATTCACACCGAGAAACTGTTTAAAACTAGATGTAAACCAACACACGACTCATTGAGGGGGCACAAGAATTTTGTGCGTAAACGGAAGAAGTGGTGACAAGATTTTGGCACTGACAAAATCTTGTCAGTAGTTAAAGTGTTGATATTCAGTTTTGTAGCGCTTTGTAGCAGGGTGTAGCACGTGTAGCGCTACAATACAAAAAAGCCGGCTACAAATGATACGAACTGCCACTCCTTATTATCCATTAGATTCAGCCAACGTATAATGAACTTAGGGCCTATTGTAATTACGCTGAATCGTTTTTAAACAGGTTCTGAGATATAAGCAAACCACTTATTTATCCGATTCGATAATATCGCCGCTATCTATCCGGCTCCTTTTTATCGGCAAAACTGCTGAACCGCGATAAAGTTTATAATCATTAAAATAAGATGGCACACCCTCGGCAGCCTGTTCCCTGGCCCCATTCATAACTGTATAATGCAGATGCGGATAGATGGCATCGCCCGAAAAACCTACGCTGCCTATCTCCTGACCCTCCTTCACCATTTCGCCTCTATGTAATCGTACACTGCCTTTTTCAAGGTGCAGCAAAACGCTGAATTCGCCATTCCCGTGATCAATTATAACATGGTTGCCCATGCCAAGCGGATCTGCGGCAGGCGGCACATTGGGCGATTTTACAACCTTGCCGTTAAACTCATTGTCAGGAATATCATTCTGCACCTCTATCACCTTGCCGTCGGCCGGTGCATAAACCGGCTGTCCAAAAACGTACCAGTTCTCCTTTTTCAGTGGCGAACCATGGTACATACTGCCGCTCAAATCAACGCTCATAAAATCGTAGGCATAACGGTTTGAATTAGCTGCAATAACCTTTCCCTGTTTGTCAGGTACGCTGATGGGGAACCGGCGGTGATGCGACAAAAAATCATGCCCGTCCCACACAATTAATTTACCCTTCAAAGGAAGCCAAAACTCGGTTTTAGCAACATATATTTCGGGTTTGAATGCCTTTATCGCGGCCAGGTCGTAGTCGATAGGCAGGCGCTGGTGATTGTTGTCCCTTTGCTGTTGGGTGTCTGCAAAATCAAAAAAGAACCCATACTTCATCGAAGTCATGGATATGTCCGGCGGCAACGAATAGAATGGGTTAAAAATGCTAATGGTCTCGCCTGGCTTTATCAGTACGTTGCCCAGCACCTCTATTCCGGGCGATCGTCCGTTCCGATTCAGGAACTTCCTGGTCTCTAACTTGCCGGCAATATCCAATACCGACATCTCCATCGAACTCAACTCAAGTGTGTGGGTTGTTTGATTTTTTATTGATATGTCGAAGTTTAAGTAATAGCCGCGAATATCTTTTTCAACCAGGGGTTTGGCAGGGAGGATCCTGATCTCCGGGACTTTTCCCGTATCGGCGATTAACTTGTGTAATGGCGGGGATGTTTTGCCGTTTTTAAAACCAAATAAAAAGAACGTAACACAAATTATTGCGAAGTTTTTAATCATAATAATTTAAGCAAATCGAGGTTATGAGGTTGATTGCTCAACATCACGAACGAAATTAGACAACTATCTGCCAATAAATCGCACGAGTTTTGCACATTCCCGGGAAATTTGTGAATTACCCGGTGTGGGTTGATTGAGTTAGATTAAGTTAAATTGCGTGCTTGCCCAAACCATTCCGTTTGTTAGGCCTATTTCCGGCTCTCCTAATGACCAAACGACCCAATAACTGGTCCGATCAGGGCTTAAAAAAATCGAGGTTTTTTGTTTTGAGGAGAAATAAGGGAAAAAACGTTACAAGTATCCCGCATACCCCGGCCATTAACAGCGATTTAGTGTGTACGCCAAGTTCGATCCCGAATTTGAAACACCCAACCCCTATAGGTAAGAACAGGAATATTGCGGTAAACATCCCCGGTGAAAACTTTCTTTTGGAGCGGACATAAGTCAGAATGTGAAAATATACCGCCCGCGCCATTAGAGCTGCCGGGAATATGAGGCTGAAAGTTGGGTGCGACCAGCCTACTTGGGCACAGGCGATCCCGAAAAACAGCGTTGCGACATGGTTGACATAGAAAAAATTCCAATCTGCATCAAGTTTCAGGGTATTTTGGACCCAGGATCTCCAGTCGTAGGCGTATTCTTCAAGGATATGAAATGCGTAAGCCGCCAGCGCGACCCAAAACATATAATCAGGATTCATCAAATAGGGTTTTGAAAATTTGAAGATAGGAAAATTATACCGATAATGAGGAAGTAAATAAAAGCAAAGGTTAATTGTCAGCAAGGATTTGAAGAAATATTTCCTATTTGCCCCAATATTACATACATTCGGTATCTGAATTATAACCTGTTCAAATTTCTTAGTGAAGCGTTTTTTCGCAATATTATTACTGAGTATTCACCTGTTTAACCTGGGCGGGTATGCTTTGCTGTACCAGTATTTTATAAATCAGGCCGATGTGCAAATGGTAAAACAGATGTACAGCAGTAAAATAAATGATTCAAAACTCATCGAGCTTAAGATACCGGTGCATATGCCGACTATCACTAATTGGGATGACTATGAAATTGTAGCAGGTCAAATCCAGCTAAAGGATGCCTACTATAATTATATAAAGTTAAAGATGACCCGTGATACCATGTATTTTGTTTGCTTGCCAAATAAAGCCAAGACACAATTGGTAAAAGCGAACATCATTACAGCTAAAGAAGTAAGCGACGTCCCGATTAGTAAGAAAGGGGATGCACCCGTTAAAAAGGTTAATTCACTTGATGACTATAATTTGCAAGCCTTTCAATATCAGTACTCCACATTTGAAACTTTTTATAAATCAAATTTTAAGGCCCTATCTGCTAGTCTAAACAATCCTTTTATCGATTCTCCCGGCAAACCGCCCAATTTCAGCTAAACTGCTTATTTACTTATCGTCGTAATTGTTAATGATCAAAGGTTAAATTGATTTTTCAATTTCTTCCTTTGGGGATCAGCAAATACCGGGTAAAATTTAAACACAACCGAATCCCGGTAAACTACCTTCAGCTAAGTAATTTCAAGTTTTAATCCCGGTAGTCAGCGTTTATTTGACCACCCCGTTAGCACCCAATTAAAATAATTTACTATGCCATATATTCCACTGGAATCCCATCTGCCGGGCATTACCGGCTTATTAGAATATCGCAAGGACACCGGTCAGCCGATACGCGAACTGACCGAAATTTTGCTTCGCGGCCCATCGAGCCTGACAAGGGCCGAGCGTGAACTGATCGCTACCGTAGTTTCCAATGGTAACCAATGCAAATTTTGTTCGGCTGCGCACGCGGCTACAGTTGATATGCTTTTAGAAGAATCGGAAACAGCAAAACAGGTAAAGGCTGATATTTCAACCGCTCCGGTCAGCGAAAAAATGAAAGCATTATTAACTATTGCCGACAAGGTGCGCGAAGATGGCAAATTGGTTACACCCAGCCATATCGAAAAAGCAAAAGCTGAAGGCGCCACGGACATCGAAATCCATGACACCGTTTTAATAGCCGCATTATTTTGCTTGTATAACCGGTATGTTGACGGCATGGCAACTGAGATGCCCGAAGACGACAGCTATTTCGCCACGCTTGCAGACCGCTTGGTTAATCATGGATACTACCGTCTCCTGCAAGGCTATGATCACCTAAAAAAGAAATAATTATTTAATAATTCAAAACATAAAACCATGAAAATACAAACAGAACCAATTGGAAGCATTCCCAGGACGCCGGAATTGATTGCGGCTATTACATCGCCATCCGGTAACGTTGATTTAGAAAAGCTTTACGATAAGGCAGTTCACGATACATTGATCGAATTTGAAAAAACCGGGTCGCCTATTATAACTGACGGCGAGCAAACCAAATCAAGTTTCGCAACTTACCCGCTCGAGGGTTTGGCGAATTTAGCACCCGAAGGCATGAAGATCAATTTTGAGGACGGTCATTCGCGGCAATTGCCTTTATTAACAAGCGGACCGTTCGTGTATGGCAACTATGCGGTAAAGTATCTCAAGGCGGCCCAAAAACAAACTAAATTGCCGGTTAAGCAGGCTATTATTTCCGCATCTGCGCTAAGCTTACTCTATCCTGAAAACGGGATAGAGGGTTATTCATGGGATGAATTTATGGCAGACTTGCTGAACGAATGTGAAAAAGACATTAGGCAATGCCTGGAAAATGGCGCTTACAAAGTTCAGATGGATTTTACCGAAGGCCGGCTATCGCTTAAACTCGATCCGTCTGGCGGCGTATTAAAGCATTTTATTGATGTTAACAACCAGGTTTTTGATCGCTTTACATCGGAAGAGCGACAAAAGTTGGGGGTACACGTTTGCCCGGGCGGTGATCATGATTCGACACACAGCGCCGATATTGACTATGCCGATTTTTTGCCGCAGCTTTTTAATTTAAATGTTTGCAGCTTTTACCTGCAGTTGGCAAGCGAACCGAACCATGTTAAAGTTTTAAAGATCATAAAGCAATACCTGAAACCAGATCAAAAGGCTTTCGTGGGCGTAATTGATGTGCTTGATCCCGTGGTTGAAACAAAAGAAATGGTGCGGGACAGAGTCCTGGAGGCAGCAACGTATATCCCGTTAAGTCACCTAGGTACTACGGACGACTGCGGGTTTTCTCCTTTCTGCGATGATATATCCACCACACGTGAAACGGCTTTTGCAAAAATCAGGGCGCGGATCGAGGGTACCAAACTAGCTGAGGAAAAATTGATTTCTTAAAAACAAATACTGTCAAATAAAAAACATGTTAACCATTACAACAGAAGAGAGCAGAGTACGGTCGGCAAACCTTGTGCCCTTGTTCGTGATATGCTTTGCGGGGAATTTATTTGCCGGCGTGGTATCTACGCTAATGTCGGTTTATCTGCCGGTTGTTGTTAAGGAGTTCCAGGGTAATCAAAGCAGCCAGCAATTAAATAACCTAAGCGCCTGGATAAATTCAGTATTCATTTTCGGATGGGCCATCGGTGGGTTTTTATGGGGGCTGATCGGCGATAAAACAGGTCGAAAAATGGCATTGCTGCTGGCAATTGGCAGCTTAGGTGTTTTCACTGTGCTCACCGGTTTTACCCAAAGCTGGTTTGAAGTAGTGATATGCCGGTTTTTTAGCGGTTTTGGCGCAGGCGGCTTGCTGGTACTGTCATTTACGTTAATAAGCGAAGTTTGGCCGGAACGAACTAGGGCGGTCTTTACCGGAATATTGTCAATCGGCATCCCTATTGGAATTTTCTCCGCAGGTTTGATCAATTACCTCGTTACTTCGTGGAGAGAGGGCTTCATTATCGGGGTTTTACCTCTATTTGTAGCGTTATTAGGTTTTGGGCTGATCAACGAATCAGAATTGTGGCTGCTGGATCGCTCGGAAAAGCAACTGATTCAGAAGTCCCCAAGCCGCCTTTTCTCGGTCACAAATCGTAAAACACTTATAACCGGCTCTGTTATATTTGGGACGATGCTTATTGGCTTATGGGCCATATTTTCGTGGCTGCCCACCTGGATACAAACCATGCTGACACATGACGCGAACAAGGAGCGGGGGTTAAGCATGATATTTTTGGGCATGGGCGGCCTGGCAGGCGGATTCGTTTCGGGTTGGGTTGTTAATTTTACAGGCTTAAGGCGATCGCTTATTGCCAGCTTTGCAGGATGCGCCATTTTATCATTTGTCTTGTTTAAAACGAATACGTCTTTTTCATCAATCATTTATATCGAGATCGCTGTCCTGGCCTTGTTTTTCGGCGCCAGCCAGGGCATACTATCCCTGTATATTCCATTGTTGTTCCCGACGGCCGTCAGGGCATCGGCCACCGGTTTCTGCTTTAATACGGGACGTTTATTTACTGCGGCAGGTGTCCTGTTCGTGGGGGTTTTGGTAACAACTTTAGGCGGATATGGCAATTCCCTGTTTATTTTCTCAACGGTGTTCGTGATAGGGTTGCTTGCTGTTATGTTCATTAAAAATATTCAACCTGCAGAAGCCGTTAAACTTAATAACCCCGAACTAACCAAATCAACCTAATCAACCCAATAAACTTAATCAACCAATATGCCACATATTAATTTATCTTCTGAATTTCCGGGCATTCGTAGCCTGTTTATGTTCAGGCCCGAAACAGCGGCCCCATTGAATGCATTGGTGCAGGCCATGTTACATAACCCGCATCCTACTTTAAGCGCAGGAGAAAGGGAACTGATAGCCACCTATGTATCCCGTTTAAATACCTGTAAATATTGCTGCAACATACATGGGGCCATTGCACAGCACCATCTGGGTAATAATGCCGAAATTGTTCAGCGGGTATTGGCCGATCCTGAAACTGCACCCATCAGCAATAAAATGAAGGCCTTGCTTAAAATTGCTGCGAAAGTACAGTCCGGCGGTAAAAATGTTCTTCCGGAGGATATTGAACTGGCCCGAAGCGAAGGCGCCACCGATATGGAAATACATGATGTTGTATTAATTGCCGCCGCTTTTTGTATGTATAACCGCTATGTTGACGGGCTTGCCACATGGCAACCCGATGACCCTGAGTTGTACGACAAAATGGGCGAGCAACGCGCCCGCGAAGGATACTTGACACCTCCGTTTAAGGTAGTGGCCAGTCAATGATCTAATAGTAGCAACACGAATTTTAACATTTCAACTTTACAACATTCCAACTTTACAACAGCTTAATCAACTTAATCAACCAATATGGCACACATTAAATTATTAAATGAAGAACTACCTGGCATAGTAGGTCTTTTAACCTACCGGCCCGAAACCGGAAAACCCCTAACCGAACTCGCAGAAATTTTACTAAGGGGGCCGTCCAGTCTTAGTAGCGGTGAAAGAGAAATTATTGCGGCTTCGGTTTCCTATTGGAATCAATGCCATTTTTGCCATACCTCGCATGCCGCCGCGGCGGCAGCTCACTTAAAATCGGGACCGGCCCTGATCGACGATATAAAGGCGGGACTGCCCAAAACGCCGGTTTCGGATAAACTGAGGGCGCTGTTGCATATTGCCCATCAGGTGCAGCGTGGCGGCAAAAATGTCACTAAAGAAGATATAGCTGCCGCACGTGAACAAGGTGCAACCGATTTAGAAATACATGATACTGTTTTAATCGCTGCGGCCTTTTGCATGTATAATCGCTATGTGGACGGCCTGGGAACCTGGGCGCCCGGCCCCAACGAAGCTTATGCCGAAATGGGTGAAAGAATGGCCCATGTCGGTTATATAAGATTTTAGTTAATCTGATGTCAAGTAAACGGCGAGCCTCAACTTAGGGGCCGCCCAATAACAATAGGGTGAAAAAATTAATCGCCATATCGCTGCTTTTTATCCACTTCTATAATATAGGAGGGCAGTTGCTATTTCATGAATACCTGGTTTATCAGTCTGATAAGTTATTTAATAAAGAGATCAACCAAAATCATTACAATGTTGCCGATCTAACTGAAATAAGGATACCGGCAAATATGCCCGGCATCAGCGATTGGAAAAGTTATCAAAATTTAAGCGGGCGTATCCAGTTTGGAAATACCGCTTATAATTATATAAAAATTAAGATGACCAGGACCGCGATTTACCTGGTTTGTATCCCCAATTATGCGACTACTCATTTGTGCGATAGAAATATTATAAATGCTACTCAAATCCCGGATATTCCGGTCCCCAAAAAAGATCATGTGCCTTTTGGAAAGATTAATTTAACAGCTTATAACCATCAAGCTGTATATTATAAATTTTCCGTACCTGTTTTTATGGTCCGGAATGCCTTGTGTTACCAACAAGCTGATATTCTCTGTTTCATTATAGCCGGCCCCGGCCAGCCTCCGGATATAAAAACCATCCTGTCCTGAGCAAATTTTCCGGTGGTTTATACAGAATGAAAACATGCTTAGTGCTTACAGCCTAACATCGTTGATTTTTTCATGGACCACGACGGATTTGGAAGCATTTTGTAATTGGTGTGCCGCGATTAGCATTCAATAGCTTTTTCGCCAATACGCCATGCAAAACGAAATTAATTAACAATTAAAAATAGCGCCGCAGAAATAATAAACCGGGAACGGTTTGGCTGCCCGCTAGTAAATTAATATTGAAATAAAATGTTTGAAAAAAGAAAAATTCGGATAATGGTTTTTTTACTGTTGGGCTTTATAGTTTTATTGCTGGGATCCTCGGTTTTCAATTCTTATCACGCGTCATCCCATCAACAGATGATCGAATTACTGAAAGCGGTGGCAAAAAGAAACCAGAGCCCCCAAAACCCCTTCAATCCTGAAGTGAAAAAGGCCCGCATCGACTCCCTGCTTAAAATACCGGGTAATAAAGACAACACTTTCCTCCTGGCCTCGAAAGCCTCCCTTGCACTTAAGACCGGCCAGGAAGATGAATCAGTACAAGCGTACGAAGACTTGATTAAACACCTGGATGTAATGTCGATTGATAATATGATGCCGGATATCGCCATAGCATACATGCGGTTGGGAGAGCGAAACAATTGCATGCTTAATCATAACGGGTCTTCCTGCATCTTTCCGATAAAAGACGGTGGCGTGCATGTACAAAAAACAGGATCGACTAAAGCTATTGGGGTATATGAGGAGATCTTAAAAAATCACCCTGATGACTACGAATCGAAATGGTTGCTCAATATCGCGTTTATGACGCTGGGTGGTTATCCTAAAAAAGTGCCCCGCGAGTTTTTGATCCCTGGGTTGGATGCCGATACCGCCTTTAAAGTAAAGCCATTTAAAGATATAGCTGCCGACCTCGGCCTAGATGTTAACGGCAGGGCAGGCGGCGTTATTGTTGACGATTTTAACAATGACGGATACCTGGATATTGTGACATCAGGATGGGACCTCAGCGACCCCATGCATTATTTTCAGAATAATAAAGATGGCACTTTTAGTGACCTTACAGAACACAGCGGGCTAAAGGGCATAACCGGAGGATTAAACATCCAGCAAACTGACTATAATAACGATGGCAACCTGGATATATTTGTTTTAAGAGGCGCCTGGAATACCCAGGGTTTTGGAAATCAACCCAGCTCATTGCTTCGCAACAACGGTGACGGAACCTTTACTGACGTTACCATCCCAAGCGGCCTGCTTTATTATACACCCACGCAGGCAGCTGTTTGGGCAGATTTTAATAACGACGGCTGGCTGGACGTGTTTGTGGGCGCCGAAGATTCGGGCAATATCGATGTCGGTGGTGTACATACCTGCGCTTTGTATATAAACAACCAGGACGGAACATTTACCAATGTTGCTGAACAGGCGCATTGCGATATTACCGGATTTGTAAAAGGTGCAACTTCAGCCGATTATAATAATGATGGCTGGCCGGATATATTTTTATCGACAATGGATGGTAAAAAGTACCTGCTTAAAAACAAGGGTAAACCTGGTATGATACCTGATTTTGAAGACGTTTCTGATCGATCAGAAATTGCAAACAATACCATGAGTTCGTTTACTACCTGGTTTTACGATTACAATAACGACGGATGGCCGGATGTATTGGTTAGTGGTTATGGCTTTAACAGAAGTTTGGCTTATTATGCGGGTGCAGAAGCAGCTGGAAAACCTGTTCCCCATGCCGGTAATGTGTTTTTATACCGCAACAATCGCGACGGTACATTTACGGATGTAACCACAGATGTTGGTTTGAACAAAGTGGTTTACAGCATGGGCGGTAACTTTGGGGACATCGATAATGATGGCTGGCCGGACATGTATTTTGGTACCGGCAACCCCGATTTTAAATCATTAATACCAAATAAGTTGTTTAAAAACTTGGGCGGAGAGAAGTTTGCCGATGTTACAACTTCTTCGCGAACGGGTAACCTGCAAAAGGGGCATGGCGTCGCTTTTGCAGACTTCAGGAATAACGGGACTCAGGACATTTTTATAGAAATGGGCGGCGCTTATCAGGGCGACTCATATACCAGCTCACTATACGCGAACCCCGGTCAGGGAAATAATAACTGGATTAGCTTAAAACTGGAGGGAGTGAAGGCAAATAAGGCAGCGATAGGCAGCCGAATAAAGGTCAGTTTTACGGAGAACGGTGTCAAGCGAAGCGTTTATAAAGATGTTAATTCGGGCGGAAGCTTCGGGTCGTCTCCTTTACGGCAGGAAATAGGGATTGGTCAGGCAAAATCAATTGACGAAATTGAAATCAGGTGGGCGGGGAGTAATACGGTTCAACATTTTAAGAATATTGCGCGCGACCAGTTTTTGCATATTACCGAGGGAAACGACAAGCCTGAAGTTATTCATTTAAGAAAACTTGCCTATAAGAAAAATCTGAAAGGGCCTGTTTGCATGCCCATGCCCTCGGCATTAACGGTTAAATAAGGTCGATGGGCAGCTTGTATTTAAATCAATCACAAACGGCCCGTTTCGTTTTTGATTATGTAAACAATTTGTTATCTTTAAATGTTTTACACACCAAATAACTCATTAAAACAATGAAAAAACTATTTTTAATTTGCTGCTTGTTTGTTGGACTAACAACGGCGGGTTTTTCTCAAACCAAAAGCGGGCCGCCAGCTGACCCGGTTCAAAAAGCTAAAGGATTACAAAAGGAGTTAAAACTTAGCGACGATCAAACTGCAAAAATTGCCACTATTTACCAGGAGTCGGCCCAGAAATTCGATAAAATAAAAAAGGCGGATAATGGCAATACCAATAAAATGCTGGTTGACGTAGGCCCTCTACGTAAAGCCACTATCAAAAAGATAAAAGCCATTTTAACATCGGGCCAGTCAACAAAATATGATGCCTTGTTGAAAGAAAACAAGAACGCAACACTTAATGGCGGGTGGAGCGACGGTTGGGGTTGATTAACTTTGCAAAACAATAAAGCAGGATATAAAAAAAGCGGCGATCAGCCGCTTTTTTTATATGCATTTTTAATTTTTATTCCAGCACGCCGAATTTGCCCGACTGAAATTCCTCAAAAGCCTCCTGCAATTCGCGATGGTTGTTCATTACAAAGGGGCCATATTGGGCGATAGGCTCATTGATAGGATCGCCGCTCAATAACAGCAAAACACTGTCCTCTTCGGCGCCGATGCTTATTTCCTCACCTGTATTTTTAAACAGAACCAAGTCATGCAAGCCCGCTTTTTCACTATTGACGTTTATTTCTCCATGTACAACCAACAGAACGGTGTTGTGATTGGCGGGTATATTTGTTTTCACATTTTTGCCTTTGTTCAGCCTGATGTCGAACATGTTTACCGGCGTAAAAGTCGTAGCCGGACCTTTGTGATTGTTAAACGAACCCGCAATAACGTTCACCATACCGCCATCGTCATCAAGCACTACCTTACCCATCTGGCCGGCAGTGATGGCCTGGTATTTGGGGTTGGTTAATTTGTCTTTAGCAGGCAGGTTTACCCAAAGCTGTATCATTTCAAAGGGACCGCCTTTTTTGGAGTACTCTTTTTCGTGATATTCTTTGTGAAGAATGCCCGCCCCGGCGGTCATCCATTGTACGTCGCCTGGGTTAATTACGCCGCTGTTTCCGGTACTGTCATGGTGGGCAACGCTGCCTTTATAAGCTATGGTGACGGTCTCAAAACCCTTATGCGGGTGTACATCAACC
>Ga0207132_1122_pt1 | contig 16974 bp, 11 predicted proteins | sample Alteio_BWMinHeat_14_FD_153554 | JGI IMG/M metagenome (GOLD analysis project Ga0207132, IMG submission 153554) | Enriched cells from forest soil in Barre Woods Harvard Forest LTER site, Petersham, Massachusetts, United States -... | ecosystem: Environmental > Terrestrial > Soil > Temperate forest >...
CCCGGTTCACCCGCCGACTTTATTATGCAGCGAGACGATGAAGATCACATGGCAGATTCGAGCTGAGCTGTCGGAGGGAGTTCCCCCATAGGTTCGGCCGGAGCCAATGGTAAATAACGAAAAAGGAGAAAAGCAACCACCGCCCATTCGAGTATGCGGAGTTCGGCGCTCCATGGAATCGAATCATTGATTCCCGCCACAATCAGGATATTGGAGACCGTGTGAGTGATTCCGGCGGGAATGACGGACTTCCATCGCAAGGTCATCCACGCAAAGACGTAATTCAGAACCAAGCATATGAGGATTCTATCGGCTAAGTGCAAAAATACGCCGCCTACGGAAAGGCTGGAGTAGGGGTCACCTCGGAAATGGATAGCGCCCCATACAATTCCCGTCAGAAACAATCCGCGATGAAAACCGTAACGCGAGATCAAATTTCGCAATAACAAGCCGCGAAAGACGATTTCTTCGGCGAATGCGCCAAGGATCATCAAGAGAAGCCAGGGATTCCATAGCCGGTTCAGATCGAAATAGGAAGCGATTTGAGGCGGAAAATCTTGTTTGAAAAGGTAAATTGCCCAATACGTGCGATCGATGAGGTAGTCCACAACCTGAGGCAAGACGCTGATGAAGATGGGGAGCAGAAGTGCAAGCCGGGCATATCGCGGCTCTGGTAGCTGCAGAGATTTGCGTGCGGCATTTCTTCCCCAGGGACCGAGAATCCAAAGGGCCAAGACAACAAGAATCGCAGCATCGAACACCGTAGCAACTATCTTCATCACAGCTGCAAAAATGATAAGCACGGATCCGTGCAAGAAAAAATACGGAAGACCTAGGAAGACGCCGAAGAAACCTTCAATTAAGAAAAGGGGAGCTAACAAGGTAAAAATTAGAATTTGGGTGTTTGGCCACAAATCGGCAGCTTCGTCCAACGAAGCCATCGGATCGGGCAAAGCTAGCGGCAAGGAAGAAATCCCAGAACGAAGCCGGATGACAAAAATGGCAAGAAGAAGGAGAGAAAAGACGCAGAAGTCGAAACCCACGGGGAAATGCCAAAAGCTCGCCCGTAGCCACTGGAAGGCGGGCGGGATTAAGGAGTGCGGCTCCAACACAGATGAAGGAGACCCGGAGTTCTGGTAAAAAAAGAAAAGAATGCACGCAAGACTAAAGAGTGTGGGCAGGAATACGAACCATAGAATGCGCCGGACAGGCCTTGGTCCGGGATAAAAGCAGGTGGCGTATCCCATCAGACCGGCAAAGATGATCGGATAGAGGAGAATAACCACAAGTCCGAAACTTTTTGTCACCGACTCGGAAACAAAACCGACCGGGGCGGCCTTGGACATAAGAATTTCAGCGCTGGGTCGCCACGGCAATCGAGGACAAATAAACAGGAAAATCACGCCAGTTAGAAACACAAGTTGCCACGGATCCGCGGGGATGACGGAGCGGAAGAATTGAGTTGCGCGTTTCATTTGCGGGGCTTGGCCAAGCGGATTATGGCCTACTTAGATAATAAAAAGCGAGAATCCCATTCAAACGGAAGTGGACTCAAGCTCGTCCTGGGCCGCAGGTCACTTCAATGCGAGCAACTTCTCGAATTCGGATTCGGTGAGGATGGGGACGCCGAGTTCTTTGGCTTTGTCGTATTTGGAACCGGGGTCGGTGCCGACGACGACGTAGTCGGTTTTCTTGCTGACAGAGCTGGAGAGTTTGCCGCCGTGTTGCTGGACAAGTTCGCCGGCTTCTTCGCGGGAGCGATTGGCGAGGCCGCCGGTGAAGACGAAGGATTTGCCGGTGAGCTTCTGGCTTTTGACTTCCCGTTTTTCGGCGGTGGGATGGATGCCGGCTTTGTGCAGCTTTTTGATGAGCTGGCGATTCGCAGGCTCGGAAAAAAACTCCACAATCGAAGCTGCAACCTTTGGGCCGACCTCGTGCACGGCCTCAAGCTGCTCTTCCTTCGCGGCTGCCAATTCCTCCAGCGATGAGAAATGCTCGGCAAGCAACTGGCCTGTTCTCTCGCCCACAGAAAAGATTCCGAGCGCGTAAATGAGGCGCGCCAAGCTGTTCTTCTTGCTTCCTGCGATTTCATCGAGCAAATTCTGGGCGGATTTTTCGGCCATGCGGTCTAGCGCGGCGACTTCATCCTCTTTAAGCGCATAAAGATCGGCGACATCTTTCACCAAACCCTTATCCACAAGCTGATCGACGATTTTGTCGCCGAGGCCATCGATATTCATGGCGTGGCGGCTGGCATAATGCAGAATAGATTCTTTGCGCTTTGCCGGGCACGCGGCGTTCACGCAACGGTAAGCCACTTCGCCTTCCACGTGATGAATCGTGCTGTGACATTCCGGGCAAAGCTTCGGCATCTGAAAGGGCTTGCGATTCTTCCCTTCCTTGACCACTTTGAGCACATGCGGAATGACTTCGCCGGCCCGCTCGATCAGGACCGTGTCGCCAATTTGCACGCCGAGGCGTTCGACCTCATCCATATTGTGGAGGGTGGAACGGCTGACAGTGACGCCTCCGACTTGCACCGGTTCGAGGAATGCCACCGGCGTCAGCGCGCCTGTGCGTCCCACATTCACGCGAATGTCATTAACGACCGTCGTCTCCTGTCGGGCCGGATACTTGTAAGCGATCGCCCAGCGCGGCGCTTTCGAAGTAAATCCCAATTCATTCTGAATTCCCGTCGAATTGACCTTAATCACCACGCCATCGATCTCATACGGCAGCTTTTCGCGTTTGGCGTCCCAATCGTCGCAATAGGCGGTGACTGCTTCGATGCCGCTGCACAATTTCCAATCGTCGGAAGCGCGGAAGCGCAATTGCTTGAGTGCACCCAGGGAGTCGGAATGTTTGGCGAAAGGCACTTTGCCATCGACGAACAGGTAGTACGCGAAGAAGTCGAGCCGCCGCGCCGCGGTGATCGAGGGATCGAGCACCCGCACGGCTCCAGCCGCGGAGTTGCGCGCGTTCACAAAGATTTTGCCGCCGGACATTTCCTGCTGCCGGTTCAGCTCTTCAAACGCCTTGCGGGTCATCAGGACTTCTCCGCGCACTTCAAAGTCCGAGGGGAGCTTCACCTTCTTCAAAACGGCCGCTTCCACTTGCAACGGAATCGAACGAATAGTCTTCACGTTGGGCGTGACGTCCTCCCCTGTCGATCCATCGCCGCGCGTCACGCCGCGCACCAGCTTCCCGCCCGCATACTGAAGCGAAATGCTCAGCCCATCGAATTTGTGCTCCGCAATGTATTCGATTTTTTCCTTACCGATGCCCTCGCGCACGCGCCGGTCAAACTCGCGCAGCGCATCGTACGAAAAAGCATTGTCCAGGCTCAGCATGGCTCGAGCGTGGCTCACCTTCTGAAAACCGTCGCGCGGCGTGCCGCCCACGCGAACCGTCGGCGAGTCCGGCGTGATGAGGTCGGGATGTGCGGCCTCCAGCGCCTTCAGCTTCTCCATCAAGCCGTCGTAAGCCGCATCCGATATTTCCGGCTCGTCGAGGACGTAATATTGATACTCGTGGTGCCGGAGCTTCTCGCGAAGCTTTTCGATCTCTTTCTTGACGGACGCAGGCGCGGCTTTGGCCATGAAACCCTCTGAAGAAGGGATAGCTCAATTTCGCCCGACATTATATAGAATGAAGATGGCAAGAGACGACTGGTACGAAGCATGGATGAGGGATGAACCCGGAAATACAAAACGCACTTCTGATTCACAACCCGAACGCCGGTAATGGCGGCAATGGCCGCCGTAGCATGCTGGATGAAGCTCGCCGCATTTTCGCGGCCTGCGGCATTCAGACGGACCTGGCGGAAACCACGAAAGCGGGCGACGCCACAGAGATCGCGCAACGCGCGCATGTCGAGGGGCGTCATCTCGTTATTGCCTGCGGAGGCGATGGGACGCTGAATGAAGTAGTGAACGGCCTCGCCGGCCACCAGAATGGCCATCGCGTTCCGCTGGCGCTCTTGCCGGGCGGGACAGCGAATGTCCTTGCTAAGGAATTGAATCTGCCCTGGGACATTCCGAGCGCCGCGGAAATGCTGGTTCGTGGAGTGGTGCGCGAGATTCCGCTGGGACTGGCGACTCCACTGAACGAACCGGCAAAGACAAAGTATTTTCTCAGCGTCGCGGGAGCTGGACCCGACGGAATGATCGTGTATTCGATTGATCTCGACCTCAAGGCTCGCGTCGGCATATTGGCGTACTGGTGGCAGGGCGCGTACGAGGCGTTCCGCTATAAATTCAAGCGCTTTCGCGTGGTTGCCGCCGGCAAGGAAATCGAGGCCTCGCTGGTTGTGATTGGGCGTACCAAACATTACGGCGGGCCATTCAAGATCACTACGGACGCCGATCTTTATGAAGATCAATTCGAATTGATGACGCTGACCACGCAAAGTGGATTGCGGTATCTGAGTTACCTGCCGACGCTTTTCTTCGGAAAGCTGCGCGGTACGGAAGGCGTCGATTTTTGGAAGGCGGATCGGGTGGTTTGCGAACCACTGGGCGAAGATCCGATTTACGCGCAGGTCGACGGCGAGCCGCTCGCGCGTCTTCCCGTGGAGTTCAGAATCATGCCACGCGCTTTGAAACTGCTTGTGCCACGCAACGGCCAATCCTCGGAGTTGAAAGAAACCGCGAAGTCGTAACCGTGGATATTGTCACCCATGGACTCGCCTCGCTCGCGGTTGCGCGAGGCTTTTTTCCACGCGCGGGCAAAGCGGCGATGGCCTCTGTCGTGATCGTCGGGACCATTGCTGACATCGACTGGCTGAGCAACTATTTTGGACCATCCGCATTCCTCTCCTGGCATGGCGCCTATACTCATTCAGTCGCCACAGCCGCGCTCATTTCGTTATTCCTTCCAGGAATCCTTTTCTTGGCTATCTTCTGGGGAGGCCTGGGGATCGATATCGTCCTGCCGAAGGGTCAAGTAAAGCCCGATGATCTGCGCGCTGTAAGAAATTTGGCATTGCGCAATGTCATCATCGGTGTGTTCACGGCTCCGTTCTGCGCAGCCCTCCTACACATCGCGATGGACGCCTGCCAATCCAGCGGCATGGCGCTCTTTTGGCCATTCAGTTCTAGACGATTCGCGGCAGACTGGCTCCCGAGAATCGATCCGTGGATTCTAACGATCCTCATCGTCGCGATCGCGCTGCCAGAGTTGTTTCATCTTGTGGGCTCCGAAATTGGCGCCAAGGCAAAAAAGCCGCGCGGGCAAACTGGCGCGATCATCGGTCTTGCGCTGGTTCTGCTTTACGTTGGGGCGCGCGCAACTTTGCACTCAAATGTAATCGCTCTGATGGAATCGCGGACGTTCCACGCCGAAACGCCGCGGCGCGCGAGCGCTTTCCCGGAACCTCTCTCGCCGCTCACGTGGCATGGCGTTGTGGAAACCGAAACCGCCTTGAATCAGCTGGATGTCGACGCCGCTTCGCCAAGCAATTTCGATCCCGATGCAAGTTTTCGCCTTTTCAAACCTGAACCTTCCCCCGCGCTTGACGCGGCCAGAAATACAGCCGCAGCCAGGCGATTTCTCGCGACAGCGCGAATCCCCAAGGCCAACCTGGAAAAAACAGAGACGGGCTACGTGGTCGTCTTGCGGGATTTGCGGTATGCGGCTTCAGGAGAAACGCAGCGGGAGATAGCCGCGGTGATTGAACTGGATGCGAGCAACAAAGTTACTTCGCAAGAGTTAGTTTGGGCGCGAGACCTGCACCGCTGATTTTTGCGCTAACTCGGCAAGTCATGATGCGGTTTGTGCCGCAGTATCCAGCGCGAAAGACCATAGCTGACCGCGACAAGCCCAACCACGAGAATGGTGACCTGCAACTTGTGCGCGCCAAGGTAGGGAAGCGCGTCCGCCCCGTAGCGAATCGCGAGATAGCCCACGCCAAAATAGCGAAATAGGCGGGCCAGAGTGATCGCTGACGCAAATCCAAAAAACGGCGCCTCAAACACACCAGCGGCAAACACAAATATCTTGAACGGCGTTGGCGGCGGCAGAAGCGCGGCAATCAACATGCCGCCGAATCCGTTGCGTTCGACCCAGTGGCGAATGGCATGCGCGCGCGCACCCGCTTTGCGGTGAAAGTAAGCTTCCCCGCCCATGCGCGCCAGGAAGTAAAGCACCACACAGCCGAGCACCGAGCCTGATGCGGCCATCAAAGCGTAGAGTGGCATCCGTTCGGGATGCTGCATGGAAAGCTGAATGAGGAGAAGGTCATTGATGATAGGAAACGAAAGCACCGAGGAATCCAGGAAAGAAATGAACAGAAGGCCGGGCGCTCCCAGCCCGCCTGCAAACGCAACAATCTTTTGTTTCCAGCCGTTGAGACTTAGTGACAATGGCAACTCCCGCCTTCAGCCATTCCCCTCTTCGAGGCCGTAATCTTTTCCCGCCATGCGTGCGAGGGAATTCTTCCTCCGCATTCGGACGATCAGTCTAGCAGAGAGTTCATTGGCTCTAGAACAACGGCAGGGCCATGGTTCGAAGTCACTGCGAAAACGCGGCGCGGTCGAAGTGGTTCATGAAGATCTGCATCAATGCGGTGCGGTGAAGATTCGGAAGGCGCGGTATTTCGCCGATCACGCGCACGTGTCCAAAGCGCTCTATGGTTTCGCGATTCTCGCGGTTCTGGTCGCCAATTAAAACAACGCCGTGCACCGGCAGTTCGGCCGCGTGCAAAGCCGCCAGCGTCAGCAGCGTGTGATTGATGGTCCCCGCACCGCTGCGCGCCGCAAGGATCACCGGTAGCTTGAACTTGACCATCATATCCAGCATGAATTGCTTTTGATTAATGGGCACCAGCACGCCGCCCAAGCCCTCCACGACTAGCCAATCGTTCAGCAAGCTGGTAGGCAGATTGATGCGGCCCAGATCGATTTCCACGCCCGCCCACCGCGCTGCCAGATCGGGCGAAACCGGCGGGACAAATTTGTACACCTCGTCCAGCGTGCGGTCCGTCCCAATGCCCGCGAGCCGCATCACCGTTACGCGGTCGGAGCCTTCGAGCGTCCCTGTCTGGATCGGCTTCCAGTAAACCGCGTCCAGCGCGGCACAAAGAAGCGCTGAGAGCGTCGTCTTGCCGACGCCGGCATCCGTGCCAGTAATAAAGAAATGATGTCTCACGCGGGTCCCGCGGATTGCTCGGGGGCAGTCTGCGCTCGAACGTTTAGCTCGAAGGACGGCGCCTGGCAGGCACAGTCGGCTTCCATGGGCTTTCCCTGGAGACAAATCGTGTTATTGGCAGCCGTACGGCTTGCCGCTGCCTCGGAAAAATCTCTATTCATGAGCCCCCGTCTATACCGGGTTGTTTGCTACTCTGGCAATCAAGGCATGTTACCATCGCTTTGCAATTGTTTTTCGCCTGCATGTTCGCCGCGATACCGTCCTATAACCATCTGAATAGGCTCTCTCGAGGCCCTTGCCGCGAGCGGCTTCATTCCCCCAGAAGGACCTTCACACCGTTTGACCCGCCACTCCGCTAAATGTTATAAATCAACGTTTTGTCTGCGCCTGTACTCGGGCCAACAGGGGCTGCCTCGCCATGATTTTCGGCGGCAAACAAGCCGGGTGCGCGAGCAGGCCACCCCGGTCCGGCCGGGGCACAAAAGCGAAGTTCCTGTCCCGTCTTGAGGTGGGAGCCTTTTGAAATCCGGCAAGGCAATCCCCCGGCGCTAAACAAACAGCGTTCGGAAGAAATGGTGTGCCGGAAACAAGTGTCGAGGGCCGCGGTTTGCCCTGCATCCGATTTTTCATCATGGAGGATTTTTAATGCGCACCTGGCTTGCAAGTGCCTGGTCCTTGGGATGTCGATTCGCCAAATGGAGTGCCGCGGCGGCTTTTCTAGCCCTCTTCACCAGCGCTCGAACAATGGCTCAAGAAGCAGGCGGTGAAGCTGGCCTAAAGGTCCCCGATCTTTCGCAAGTGACCTTTCTCGGGATCGACGGCCACAAGCTGCTTCTGTTCGGCATCGTCTTTTGCGTTTTCGGCCTCATCTTTGGGCTGGCCATCTACAGCCGCCTCAAAGGCATGCCCGTCCATAAGTCCATGCGCGACATTTCCGAGCTTATCTATGAAACTTGCAAGACCTACCTTTTCACGCAGGGGAAATTCCTGATCTTCCTGTGGCTATTCATCGCCGTTGTCATCGTTCTTTACTTTGGCGTCCTCGCTCCGGTGCATCCGACAGCGGTTACTCTGCCCATCATTCTCGTCTTCAGCGTCGTCGGCATGGCGGGAAGCTACGGCGTAGCCTGGTTTGGCATTCGCGTGAACACCTTCGCCAACTCACGCACCGCTTTTGCGGCCCTCGGTGGCAAGCCTTATCCCATCTATCACACGCCGCTGGAAGCCGGCATGAGCATTGGCATGATGCTCATCAGCGTCGAGCTGCTGATGATGCTCTTCATCCTGCTGTTTATCCCGGGCGATTACGCGGGGCCATGTTTCATCGGCTTCGCCATCGGTGAGTCGCTTGGCGCGGCGGTGCTGCGCATTGCAGGCGGCATCTTCACGAAAATCGCCGATATCGGCTCCGACTTGATGAAGATCGTCTTCAAGATCAAAGAAGACGACGCTCGCAATCCCGGGGTTATCGCGGATTGCACTGGCGACAACGCCGGCGACTCCGTCGGTCCAAGCGCCGACGGCTTTGAGACTTATGGCGTGACGGGCGTTGCGCTGATCACGTTTATTCTTCTCGCGGTGAAAGATCCCAAGGTGCAGGTTCAATTGCTCGTGTGGATCTTCGTCATGCGCATCATGATGCTGGTCTCCAGCGCCGGGGCCTACTTCATCAACGGCTTCATCGCCAAAGCCAAATACGGCAACGTGGACAAGATGAATTACGAAGCGCCTCTGACTTCCCTGGTGTGGATCACCTCCATCGTTTCGATCGCGCTCACCTACGTGATTTCTTATTCGATTATTCCTACGCTCGGTGGCGACGCCTCGCAATGGTGGAAGCTCGGAACCATCATCTCCTGCGGCACGCTGGCAGGCGCGGTCATTCCCGAGCTGGTGAAAGTATTCACTTCTACGGAATCCCGCCACGTAAGAGAAGTGGTCTCCTCGGCGGAAGAAGGCGGCGCATCCCTTGGCATTCTCTCCGGCTTCGTCGCCGGGAATTTCTCTGCCTATTACATTGGGCTAGCGATGGTCCTCCTCATGTCTCTTGGTTATCTCATCAGCACTCTCAACCTCGGGCTCCTTATGCTCGCGCCGGCGGTGTTTGCCTTCGGACTGGTGGCTTTCGGCTTCCTCGGCATGGGGCCGGTCACCATCGCCGTCGATTCTTACGGCCCGGTCACCGATAACGCGCAATCGGTCTACGAACTCTCGCTGATCGAGCAAGTTCCCGGCATCCGGCAGGAACTGAAAAAAGACCACGGCATCGATGTAAATTTCGAACGCGCCAAGGAAATGCTCGAAGCCAACGACGGCGCTGGCAACACCTTCAAAGCCACCGCTAAGCCCGTGCTCATCGGCACTGCCGTGGTGGGTGCCACCACGATGATCTTCTCGATCATCATGGCGCTCACGCATGGCCTCACGGAAAACGTCAACAATCTTTCTCTCCTCCACGCGCCCTTCGTTCTGGGCTTGATCACCGGCGGCGCGATGATCTACTGGTTCACCGGCGCCAGCACTCAAGCCGTGACCACCGGCGCTTACCGCGCCGTCGAATTCATCAAAGCGAATATTCATCTGGAAGGAGCAGCAGCAGCCAGCGTCGCAGACAGCAAGAAAGTGGTCGAAATCTGCACCAAGTACGCGCAGAAGGGCATGCTCAACATCTTCATTGCCGTGTTTTTCGCGACGCTGGCCTTCGCTTTCGTCGAGCCTTTCTTCTTCATCGGCTACCTTTTCTCCATCGCCATTTTCGGTTTGTACCAAGCCATCTTCATGGCCAACGCCGGCGGCGCGTGGGACAACGCCAAGAAAATCGTCGAAGTCGAGCTGAAGCAAAAAGGCACCCCGCTCCATGACGCCACAGTCATCGGCGACACGGTTGGCGATCCGTTCAAAGACACTTCTTCGGTCGCCCTGAATCCGGTCATCAAGTTCACAACGCTCTTCGGCTTGCTAGCCGTCGAGCTAGCCGTGCAACTCACCGCGAGCCAAGGGGGCGACGGCCTGACGCACATCCTGGCAGCGGCATTCTTCGTCGTCTCCTTCGTTTTCGTCTACCGCTCGTTCTACGGCATGCGCATCCGCGGCTCGGCCGCGCCGTCGTAGGGGAACCGGCTTTCCGTCTCGCTCCCCTAACGCACGGCACGACAAAAGGGCAGCCAGTCGCTGCCTTTTTTCGTTTAGAGCCAGGAGGTTTATTTGCCAATGAATCGGAGTTAGAATCCTCGCCGATTGGAGCCGAGGTCCGAACCATGAAAACAAGCCGTCTCTCGTTTTTGGCCGTCGTCGTGATTGCTGCAAGCCCAGGCATGTTGCTGGCCCAGGTTGACACCCAATGGAAAATCCACGATCTCAATCGCCCCGTTCCACCAGTCATCGATCCCGGAAGCGCCAGCACACAGGATTCGCCGGGACGCCCGCCCTCCGATGCAGTGGTCCTCTTTGACGGAGGAGATCTCTCCAAATGGCAGCACAAGGACGGCACCCCCGCGAAATGGAGGGTGGAGAACGGCTACGTGGAGGTCGTGCATAAGACCGGCTTCATCTACACCAAGCAATCTTTCGGCGATTGCCAATTACACGTCGAATTTCGAGAACCCACGCCTCCGCACGGCGAGAGCCAGGAGCGCGGCAACAGCGGCGTTTTTTTGATGGGCCTCTACGAAGTTCAAGTCCTAGATTCCTACGAAAACAAAACCTACGCCGACGGCCAAGCCTCGGCGCTATACGGCCAATATCCGCCGCTCGCGAACGCCGCACGTCCGCCAGGCCAGTGGCAATGGTATGACATCGTTTTCCACGGCCCGCGCTTCGATGCCGGCGGCAAACTCCTCCGCCCCGCCCGCGTCACCGTATTTCACAACGGCGTCCTCGTACAAGACAACGTCCAGCTCTCTGGCCCAACAGAGCACGGCGAGCGTCCACCCTACAAAGCGCACGCGGAGAAACTCCCGCTCGGCCTGCAAGATCACGGGGATCCCGTGCGCTTCAGAAATATCTGGATTCGCGAACTCCATTAAACAAAGCGGTAGAGGGTCGGGGCGCGGCACGCTGCGCCGCAATTGAGGAAGCCTAAGCGCGGATTAATCCCGCGAATTTGCGGGGATGGTTGTCAAATCCTGGAAACACAGGCGCAAGATCCTTCACGCCGACGTGCCTGGTCAAAATTTCTCCGATCACGCTTCGGAAGTCCGTAGTAAGCGCCAAATCACGTCCCTCATTCAGCTGGTGGTCATCAAGCCCAGGCCAGTTGCCATAAACGCGACCGCCCTTGACGTCGCCACCCATCACAAACATGCAATTGGCGTGCCCGTGGTCGGTGCCGCGGTTGCCGTTCTCTTTCGCCGTGCGCCCGAATTCGCTCATGGTGACGAACACAATATCCTGCATGCGGTCGCCCATGTCGTCATGGAACGCGGCCAGCCCCTGCCCCAAATCTTTCAGCAAATTCCCCAGCTGCCCCTGCGCGCCACCTTCATTCACGTGGTTGTCCCAACCGCCGCAATCGACAAATAAGACTTCCACGCCGATGTCCGCCTTGAGCAACTGCCCAATTTGCTGCAAACTCTGCCCCAACCGGCTCGTCGGATATTGCGCTCCATTCTCCGGCTGATATTTCGAGGGATCGGCCTTCCGCAAAAGATCAATGGCCTCAAACGTCTCCGTGCCAGTGCCATGCAACGCGTGGTCCACGGTTTGCGCATACATCGCCTCGAATCCGCCTTCCACCATTTGCCCCGACCCTGGGGATTGCGCCATCACTTTAAACTGCTTCAAATCTGGCAGCGCGATGGCGGGAGCGCTTCCGCGAAGCATGCGCGGCAAATTCGGTCCCATGGCCACGGCGCGGAACGGCGAAGCGTTTTCTTCCGGCACAATTTCGAGCAGGCGGTTCAGCCACCCGTCGTCGGTCGCCTTCAATCCCGGCGTACCTGACTCCATAAAATCCTGCGCGTCGAAATGCGAGCGCGTCGGATCCGGTGATCCCGCCGCGTGCACGATGGCAAGCTGATTCTTTTGGAACAGTGGCTCCAGCGGCCGAAGGCTGGGATGCAGCCCGAAAAATCCGTCCAGATCGATCGCCGCATCGGTTCCGCCACGACGCGGCTGCGGAATCGCGATGCTCGGCCTCAACCGGTAATAATTTTGCTCGCCAAAGGGAACCACAATATTCAAACCGTCTGCCGCCCCGCGCTGAAACAGCACGACGAGCTGCTTTTTGTTCGGCATCGGCGTCGCCGCGACCGCGCGCTGCAAAAACGCAGGCATCGCACTCAGGCCAACCATGGCCACACCGCCTTGCTTCAAAAAATACCGCCGCGAAAAGTTCAATCCTCTAACGCCTTCGCAACATTCATGACTCATCCGGACCTCGCACTTCTTTCTTCGCCACTCTTCCGCGCTTCTTCTCGGCAAATGCTCAAAACGGTCAGCTTTTTCTTCAACTTTCGACTTTCAAATGTCGTTCCTATCTCCTCTGAAACTCCGGCGCTCCCAACACCAGCCCCGCGACAACTCCCAAATCAACTTGCTTCACCGGATCGTCCAGCTTCGCCTGCACCACTTGCGGGCTGTCCAATTGCTTCTCGAGCGTCTCTACCGTGGTCGGTCCAGCTTGCCCGTCCAGAAAAACCAGCACAGCGCGCTCGAGCGCAGCCTTTGCATCCGCTGACGATTCCACGCCGAGCAGCGCGGACACATCCGTGCGCGACCCGCGCATTTTGTTCCCCGCCAGCGCCAAAGAAAAATTCAGTCGGTTCAGCAACGCGCCCGTGTTCACCCAAGCATCGGCCTTGTCCGCATAACCCGTCGGCGGCTGGCATTGATAAAGCGGTTCGCCGATACGCCCCACCCAGCCGACCAGCGGCTGCGGCATATCCACGTCCGTTCCCAGCGCGCGCGCCGCGGACACCACCAGCTCAAACGGCGTCTTGATTTTTGCGCGATATGCTTCGCGCGACCAAAACTCCGGAGAATAAATCATTGTGTGCATCACGGCCTTGATATCGCCGTCACTTTCCGCAAAGGTCTTCGCCATGCGGTCCACGAGTGCCGGCGGAGGAGTATCCGAAACAAATCGCCGCGCCAGCTTCGTCGAAATGAAACGCGCCGTGCTCGCGGCATGCACCAGCAGGTCAATCACTTCATCGCCGTCCTTTATTCCGCCGGCATGAATCTTTTTCCCCAGCACATACTTCGGGTCGGGGTCGTGCAAACGATCGTCAAACTTGAATTCTGGATGCTCGCGCGGCTTCTCGATAGTCCAACCGGTAAAGCACCGCGCGACTTCGGTCACATCCTTCTGCGTGTAGCCGCCATCGACGCCCAGCGTGTGCAGTTCCATCAATTCGCGGCCATAGTTTTCATTGAGCCCGCGTTCGTTCTGTTTTTTCTGCTGCCCGGGCGGCATCGGCCTTCCGAAACCGCGATACCGTGCCTGCTGACGCATGGCGCGTTCTGCTGCCTGCCGCTGCGCAGCGCGCGGATCGGCGCTTAAAAAATTATCCAGATAAAACAGCATTGCCGGGCTCTTTGCGGACGCCGTCAAAAGATCCTTGAACTTCCCCAGCGTATGCGGCTGGATGACATCACGCTCGTAGGAGGTCAGGTAGTAGCGGTCTTCGCCCTTGCCGGCAAAGACGTTCAGATGATTGAACCAGAAATCGTCCATCACCTGCTGAAGCTGCCGCTCGCTATAAATCGCGCGCGTCACTTTCGACATCGCCAGCTCGGCAACCACGCGCTGGGGCCGCTTGCTGTCTTCAGCAATGGCGCGCGGCACGTTGTTTGGGTCACTGCCCAGCACGTCTCGTTTCCCCGCGCCTTTCGCACCATGATTCTCCAGCCCCGGATCTTGCTTCATAGGTGAGGGAACATTCGCGTCGCCGCCATCGGTTGGTGCCACTGCGGAGGACGGATTTGTTTCCGTTGCCGTGGTTTGCTTCGGAGCCGGCGTCGCCTTCATGTCTTTGGCGATGATCGCTGCAGCTGCATCCGACCGCTTCTGTTGTTCCTGCTCCAACTGCGCTTGTGCGCGCTTCGCAGCTTCCTTCTCGGCCGGTTTAGGCTGTGGATACTCTTCGATCAACTTCGCAGAGGTCATCTTCAGCGTCGGATAGTCCTCCAACCGCGCCTCTAGCGCTTGGTCAACAATCGAATTCGGATTCAGTTGCTGGTCGATCCATTTCGCGAGACCCATCTGCCTCACACGCTCCGCGTCACCGGGCCTCGGGCCATAGGCCAAGCGGTTCAGCGCGTGAAAAATCGCTTCCTCCGCGCTCAATTCGGTAATTGGCAAATTCTTTAGAGCCGGATCGTGCTTTGGTCTCTTATCTTTCGCGGCCGCCGGAGTTGCCGAAAGCGAAGGCACATCGATCCCCACCGAAAATATGCACGCCACAGAAAGAATGGCCGACAGGAAAGACCTGGGTGATGCCAAAATCGAAGCCGTCTGTTGGCCGGGGCCATGCTGCACGCTCATGACACTCTCCTACCGGGCGGAATCGTCTGCAAACACGCGCCACTCCATAGAATAACCCTCGGGACACCCGGAAGTTGCATCTCGCAAGATTCCGTGTCGAATCCCTACCTTGTCCCGGCGCACAGGCCTGCTGCTAACTGGCTCATCCTCTTGGACCTACGGCCCGTCCGCCCACCATCGGCGGTATTGACGCCCAGCACGCCTGCTCGTATTCTCGGGCTGCTTCTTCCGGGGAGGATTCGTGCTGATTCGCAATTTCATCTTCTGGCTGTCCACAAAACGTGGCGTAACGGATCGCATCGCGCGCCACGGCATGAAAAATGGCTTCGCGCGCCGTTTCGTTGCCGGCGAATCCCTCGAAGAAGCGCTCCGAGCAAGCCAGGAACTCTGCTCCCGGGGCCGCAACGTCAGCCTGAACCACCTAGGCGAAAACGTCACCACCGAAGCAGCCGCACGTCAGGTCCGCGCCAGTTACATCCGCATGGTGGAAGAACTGCACGCCAAAAATCTAACCGGCAACATCTCCATCAAACTCACCCAACTCGGGCTGGATATCGACAAAGACCTCTGCCGCTCGATGGCCCGCGAAATCGCCGCCCGCGCCGCCGCCCTCGGCCGCACCATCGAAATGGACATGGAAGGCAGCGCGTATACCGACTTTACGCTGGACATCTTCGAAAGCGTGCAACGGGAGGTTGGTAATTGCGGGCTAGCGGTCCAGGCCTACCTTTTCCGCACGGAGAGAGATCTCGAAAGGCTCGCACCGATCAAGGCGAAGATTCGCTTGGTCAAAGGCGCCTATCGCGAATCCCCAAAAATCGCTTTTCAGAAAAAGCGCGACGTGGATGCCAACTACCAGAAGCTGACTAGTTTGCTCCTCGAAGGCGCTCGGGAGGGCACTTTTCTGCCGGCGATCGCTTCCCATGATTGGAACATGGTCGCTCATGCGCAAGCCGAAGCCGCCAGGCTCAAGCTGGCCAAAAGCCGCTACGAGTTTCAGATGATTTACGGGATTCGCCGCGATTTACAGGAACAAGTGCACCAGGCCGGAGACACCCTACAGGTCTACGTGCCCTTCGGCACCGACTGGTGTCCCTATTTCATGCGGCGTCTATCGGAACGCCCCGCGAATTGTTGGTTCGTCTTGCGCAGCCTGCTGGCGGAATCAGGCAACGCGTCTCATCAACCGGCGACTTGACCGCCTATTCAGCAACCCGCATCGCGCAAGCCTTTACTCCGTCAAGTCGAAATCCACAATTCGATTCTTCGCATGGTGTCCAGCTCCATCAACCGCCATCATCACCAGCCGGTAGCCTCCGGGAGCCATGTCCTTCACTTTGACACTCAGTCCCACCGGCACCATCGGACTACCTTTTTGAATGAAGTCGTCCAAACGAACCGCCCCGGTCGAGAACACCGTTTTCCCGCTCGCCCGCTCAAGGATTGCATAGCCAGCCATGACCTGCGGTGGATTCGCAGATGTAAGCAACGGCTCGTAGACTTCCGTATAGGCAGCCACGCTATCCGTCTTCTTGAATCGGTTGCTGGCCGACGGATTCATTTGCATGCCCTTTACCACCAGCGGCGTGCGGTCCTCCAGCAGCACCGAATCGAGGCCCGTCGGAATATCCGACAGCCGCTGCATGGAGTTCGTAAGCGCCACTCCGCCCAGGCTGAACTCCTTCCCGTCATAAGCATCGATCTGCAGTGGCGATTCGTATTTTCCGAAGGCGCTACCGCTCGAACTCACGACTACGGTCAGCTTGTAGCTACCCGATCCCGCATCGAACTGGTTCTGGTAGAAGTAGGGCTGTTTCGTGAACTCCTTCACTTCGTCTTTTTCCAAATCCAGATTGACCGTATCGCTGAACCGCGCTCCAACGCTGCCGTCAGGCTTGTACGCTATACCCAGCACATTCAGGCTGGCGTGATACTTTCCCTTATCTTTGTTGAACTGCACGGTATTCGAGGGGATCTCCATCGACAGGTTTACCCGCGCCACGTTCGGCGAGGTATAGAAATACGGCACCTGGAACGAGCCCTGCATGTTCCCGGGCTGATTGCCCGTCGCCCGCGCCTCAAGCTGCTTCTCCACCGGCGTACCTTCCAGCACGTTTGTCGACTTGGTGTTGCAGTACCCGCTGCGCGACCTGACGTTCATGCCGCTCCGGTTCATCTTCACCTTTAGCGTGTGGCAACTTCCCTCAGCGGTCTTCTCTGGCACGTAGCCCAGAATATAAAACTCGTTCTGCTCGCGACCGATCTTCTCCAACCCTCCCAGCAAGTCGTTGGTGTTGAATATGGTGAACCCGCCCGTTCCTTCCGCGAGGGCGGCAAGAATC
>Ga0207132_1123_pt1 | contig 16911 bp, 12 predicted proteins | sample Alteio_BWMinHeat_14_FD_153554 | JGI IMG/M metagenome (GOLD analysis project Ga0207132, IMG submission 153554) | Enriched cells from forest soil in Barre Woods Harvard Forest LTER site, Petersham, Massachusetts, United States -... | ecosystem: Environmental > Terrestrial > Soil > Temperate forest >...
ATACCAGTTTAATTGAATTACTGTTAATACGAATGAAAGTATTTTTATTTATTATCTTTTCTCATAAGCTGGTGGGTTAGGTGCTGTAAATCCTTTTTTTTGAACCTCATCTTTTATTTCCATAATGGCACGCTCTAGTTGCGGGTCAATGTCTTTAGCCATCGATCCGAGGTCTTCCCTGACTTCAATATCCGGATCGACACCATGCCCTTCTTTGAACCATGTCCCATCTGGATTCATCATCCTGAAAGTGGGAACTGTGATACCTCCTCCATCTATAAGAGCAGGAGCACCGCTTATTCCGATCAATCCCCCCCAGGTCCTGGCACCTATGAGCGGACCAAGTCCTTTCTTACGAAAATAATCAGGAAATGCATCCCCGCCTGAACCACTCCACCCATTAATAAGCATCACTTTGGGACCGAAATGGGCAAACGGCGGCCAGGGCCAGGTTAGTCCGTCCCTTATCGCCCAAAATGCCAGTGGAGTGCGGTTTAGCATTTCTATGAAACGATCGGGAATCTGTCCGCCATCATTAAACCGTTCATCGATAATCAGGCCCTTCTTATCCCATTGAGCATTGAACTGCCTGATTAGATCATTTTGTCCATCGATACCTGTGCTGGGCACATAAATATATCCGACTTCTCCGTGCGTTGCTTCTTCCACCCTTTTGCGATTACCTTCTATCCAGGCAAGATTCCTCAACCGGTATTCATCATTCATAGTTTGAACTATGACTGTTTTTGTTCCTTTCCATGATGGAGTCGTATTATAAGTCAGTTCAACTGCTTTATTCGAAAGTTCCTGAAAAACATCAAATGGTTCATGTGCTGTAGTAAGTGGAACGCCATTTACTGCGAGAACATAATCTCCTTCTTTGATCTGAATTCCTGGCTGATCAAGTGAAGAACGGACTTCCGCATCCCAGGGAGCACCACGGATTATTCGTTTTATTTTGTAAAAACTCCCATCTGGCTCCCAGTTAACACCTAAATAGCCAACCGACGTGTGTTTTTCATTTTCTACATCGCCTCCTCCATGATAAGTATGTGATGAACTCAGTTCACCAATCATTTCACCAATGATGAAATCCACTTCTTCCCGGGTCATCGCCCCTTTCAGCATTTTTAAATACCGCTGTTTTACCAGGTTCCAGTCAACACCATGCATAGTGGAATCATAAAAAAAGTCGCGTTCCATCCTCCATGCATCGATGAAGATCTGTTTCCATTCAGATGCGGGATCAACCATCATCTTCATTTCTGAAATGCGCAGTGGTTTTTCGAATTTCTGATTTTCTTCCGGTTTTATTATTACCCATGAATTATCGCGATGAGCCAAAATCTTTTTCTGATCGGCAGACAGCTGGAAATCATCAGCATTTATAAGTATTGTTTTCTCTTCGCGTTTTTCTATATCATAATATTTAATTGTTCCCTGTGTTTCAGCTGATCCTGTATTGGGATATTTCATGTAAATAATCTTTCCCTTTACTGCGTTAAGACCTGAATACCGGCCTGCGGGAATGGGCAGAATTACCAGCCTTGATTCCAATCCATCTAAATCTATGTCAACTGATTTTATTTTTGTTTTATCTTCTTTGGCCGCCGCTTTTTTGGTTCCCTTTTTATTTTTGATTTTATCTTCTGTTGCCGTATCCTTTTTATCCGATGTAGTGCTAACAGTGTCATTTTTTGGATATAGAATAGAAGCCGTTTTCTTCAATAGGCTGATCACAGCAACCTGGCCTGTATTGGCGTATATAAACGAATTGTCAATATCACTGTAGGAAGGACTGAATGACTGGCTCGTGAGGAGATAAATATACTTTCCTTCAGGATCAAATACAGGATTGCTGCAATCATAATATCCGTCAGTGACCTGCCGGAGTGACTTATTCTGAAAATCATAAAGGAATACAGCACTGTGATAGTTCCCCATATCGCGGGAGTATGTTAGCCAGCGGCTGTCAGATGACCAGCTGCAGGAAAAATTTTCAAGGTTCCCTTCCGTATAACGAAGAGCTTTATCTACCTCAATAGTTTTCCCGCTTGCGATATCATAAATCCAAATACGCATGGCTTTATCAATAAAAGCAATTTTTTTACTGTCGGGCGACCAGAATAAATTATATCTGAAGCCTGCGCCGTATGAACTAAGTTTTTTTGCACTATTTAAATCATCGCCATCAGAGATATAAAGTTCGTATTCGCCTGATCGGTCGCTCCAGAAAGCAATGGTCTTTCCATCAGGGGACCAGGAAGGATAACGCTCAGCTATACCCGAAGTCTGCGTGAGGTTTTTGATATAACCATTTTCTGCAGGTAAAGAAAATATTTCTCCCCTGGCTTCTATCAGGACCCGGTTTCCGTCGGGGCTGATAAAATTGTGCTGTATATATTTTTCGGCACTTACAAGTTTTGGTTTAAGTGTGGATTCATCTGTTACCACTGTAATTTTAACATCTTTAACTTGCTGTGTGCCTAATTGAAAAAGATATAATTTGCCCCCGGCTTCGAATACAATATCATCAGGTCCCAGTGAAGGGAAAAGAACATCATAATCCGTAAAATGTGTCACCTGTTCAAAAGCTTTCGTACCCAGGTTGTACCGCCACAGGTTCATACGCAGATCGGCACCGCGATCAGAAAGAAAATAAATATAATTGCCGCTCCACATGGGGAATTCGTCTCCGGCTGTTTCATTTGAAGAAATATCTTCTGAACTGAGGGTAGTGAAATTGAAAATATAAATATCAGCTTTCCAGCCACCGCGATATCGCTTCCAGTTCCGACCCGCTTGCGTACGAAACGTAAGAGCCATCTGATTCCCATCGGGTGAATAGGAACCGAATTCAGCATAAGCCAATGGTAATTTTGAAGCAGCTCCTCCATCGGAAGGAATAGTATAGAATTGGTTAAACCTTGCTTTGCCACTTTCACGGGTGGATGCAAACAAAACATTCTTTCCATCCGGTGTCCAGTCCACTACCCTGTCCTGGTATCCATGTTCTGTCAGACGCACTGGAACACCTCCTGCAACAGGGAGCGTGTACACATCCCTGTTACCATCATAATTTCCGGTAAATGCGATTGTCTTCCCATCGGGCGAAAATTTAGGGAAAGATTCCACACCCGGCGGCGAACTGATTTTAACAGCCTCACCCCCTTCCTTGGATACAAGCCAAAGATCGTTCGCGTACGAAAAAACAATCTGTGTTTTCGATACGTCCGGGTAACGGAAAAGACCGGCATCAATTTGTGCTTCAAGCCTTGTAAAGGCCACTATCTGCAGCAGAAAAAGCATTTTGGATATTCTCATACCTATAAACAGTTTTAATCGGTACACAATATAATTTATATCTTGTGTAACAACACCTACAACCTTTATATGAAATCATTTATTGCCGCATGTATTTATCTATTACTGGCAACAGCACCCGCAAATGCACAAATAACCAATAACAATGACAGCCTGTTCACCAAAATTTCTGACAGCCTGATCAGGGTTCTGTCCGTTAACTATTCCACAAAAATCAGGGACAGTATTGTTAAGAAAGTCAAAGACAGTCTCCGTTGGGAGAAAATAAAAAGTACCGGAACCTTTCCTCTAATCAAAAATAGCGAATGGTCTGCCGTCTACCCGGTAAACCGGGTTGATGAAAAGCCCGACCCCTCCATGAAATACAAACTATTATTTAATATGATCATTTGGTCCAAAGACAGCTTTAGCCTGAAGCACGTCAATGACGGTCTTGCTGAAATTGGCCGGATCATCAATCTTCATATAGCAGCCGGTGTTCCGAAAGAAAACCTGGAACTGGCAATTGTTATTCATGGAAGCGCTATGAATGTTTACCTGAAAAATGAAGTCTACCAGAAAAAATTCAAAACCGATAACCCTAACCTGGATATCCTTAAGCAATTTTTAAACTTAAACACCAGATTGATGGCCTGCGGACAGGCAGAATTGTTTTTTAATATCCCGCCGGAAGATATGATCCCTGAAGTTAAAACTGCTTTCAGCGCCAATATCGTTCTGTCCACTTACCAACTAAAAGGATATGTGCTTTATAATATTCAGGATGATAAATGATGCACCTATTTTTTTAATAGTTCCATAACTGCAGCCTCTATTTGCTGGTCGCGCCCGTTTGTCATCACATCAAAATCAAGTCGCACTTTGATATCAGGTTCCATCTGATGGTTCTCTGCGAAAACACCGTCCAGAGTTCTCCAGCCGCCCATCGGCATTCCAAATACAAGCGTTGGATCTATCTGAACTTCCCACCAGACAAATGTTCCCGTGCCGGCAATTGGCATACCCACCGTTTTTCCCACACCCTTTAATTTATATGCAAGCGGGAAAAGATGTGCATCAGAATAATTCGCTTCGCCGATAAGCACAATGGATGGTTTTGTCCATTTATCATATGGCTCAGATCCTACATATTGGCCATGGGGTATAATATCAATATATCTTTTCCCGTTCAGGAAATCAGATAATGGTTCATGGATATTTCCACCTCCGTTAAAGCGTGTGTCGATGATGAGAGCCTCCTTTCCGAGATCCCTTCCCAGTGCTTCTTCAATCACCGTTCGCAAACTTGCATCATTCATGGCACGTACATGAATATAACCAAGACGTCCTCCGGATAGAGAATCTACTTCTTTTCTTCTCGCTTTCACCCAGCGCTGGTATTTCAATTCATTTTCCTCATTACGATCAATCGGTTTAACTGTTTCCTGCCACCTTTTATTATTAGTAGGATCATAAATTGAAAGCAGTGTCAGCTGACCGGCTTTGCGATTAAGATATTTGTAGTGTTCAACAGAATCCGTGATCGGATTACCATCTATCTCTTCAATAATATTGCCGGTTTTAATTTTTGATGAAGCTTTATCCAATGGACCGCCTTCAATGATCTCGGCAATTTTCAAACCTTTGCCTGTATAATTGTAATCATAATAAATACCAAGTGAAGCAGTCTGATCTCCATTAGGAATGGGAGCACCAAAATAATAACAACCCGTATGAGAAGCATTAAGTTCTCCCAGCATTTCACTCAGCATTTCCGCGAAATCATAATTATTATTGATATAAGGAAGAAATTTCTTATACACATAATAATAATGATCCCAGTCGACGCCCTGCATATCCTGCACATAAAATTTTTCTTTTATCTGACGCCAGCTGTGATCAAATATATATTCCTTCTCAGCAGCATAATCCAAAGTCATTTCACCGCTTATATTCACGGCATCCGTTTTTCCGCTTTCAGGATCGATTTTCATTATGCGTCCGTCGGCAAGCAGGAAAAGCGATTTGCCATCGGCCGATATTTCAAGAAATGCATTATTGGATCCCAGTTTACTCAATAGTTTTGTATCCTTTTTGCGAAGATCCGTTACCCATAAATCATAGCCTTTTTCAAATCGTGCCATGTAATAAAGTTTCTCTCCGTCTTTGGAAAGTTCCATATCGCCCAGGTCGGAAGTATGCGTTGTGATGCGAAGTTTTCTATCAGTCAGATTTTCCCAGTCGAATAGAAGATCCTTCTTTTTTTCAGTCGTATCATTTTCGGTTTTCTCACCCTTCTTTTCCTTTTTACCAAGAGCTTTTACAATTTTTGTACTGTCTTTTGTTTTTTCTTTGTCTTTATCTTCCTGTTCTTTTAAGAGTGCATAATCCTCCTTGGAAAGTTTAAAACGGTCAAAACTTTCCTTTGTAAAGAACATGGCATATACATCTAGTGTAGCCGGCCAGCCTGCCTGGGCTCTCGCACCATCTCTAGTAGATCCCCATATCATCGCTTTACCTCCTAAAGCCCATTTGGGTTCAACATCATCAAACCCGCTGAGCGTAAGATTTGTCAAAGGTCCGTTTCCATCCGCAGGGATCAATCCAATTTCAGGAGACATTATTCTTTCTTTCTGACCGAAGCAAACCAGGAACCATTTACTGTCGGGACTCCATTGATAATACTGATCGCCGTCAGCATAAGAATAATTTTTATCTGCTGAAAGAATAGTCCTTGTTTTTTTGCTTTCCAGGTTAATGACTTTCAGTACCACCCTGTTTTCCAAATAAGCTATTTCCTTTCCATCAGGTGAATATGAGGGTTGAAATTCTTCTTCTTTTGTAGCTATAACGGTTTCCTGCTTCAATACAGTGGATGCATAAAAATAAGGCTCCTCTTTACGCGCTATGGAAATGGTATAAATATTCCAGCTGGTATCGGGTTCGGCAGCATATACCAGGGACCGGCCATCAGGACTAAAACTGACACTTCTCTCCTGGTAAGGAGTATTGGTAATTCGCTTGGTAATACCACCCTCTACGCTTGTAACGAATATTTCCCCACGAACAACAAATGCAATCTCCTTGCCATTTGGAGAAACACTCATTTCAGTTGCTCCCATATTTACAGGTATGGTTTTCTCCACATTTATCCTTCCATCCTCACCTATAACGACATTTAATTTTTGTGGTTCTCCATTTCCTTTTTTCAGGTATACTTCACCGTCATATCCAAAACAAAGAATATTATCTTTTGAATGTGTAAGAAAACGAACGGGGCTTTCTTTAAATGATGTAACTGCAACAGATGTTGCCGGATCAGTCAGCGAACTTTTATACACGTTCATAGAGCCGCCATTCTGTTCACTGAGATAATAATAATTATTATCGTTATTGTCAAATACAGGATCGCGGTCTTCACCTTTATTAGTAGTCAGTTGAGTGTACTTTTTAGTTTTAAGATCATACACCCAGATATCACGGGTAACGGAAGAAGTATGGTGTTTGCGCCAGTCGCTTTCATATCCTTTCAGATCATAAAAAATGAGTTTGTCGCCCGCAGAATTAAAAGTCGCCCCAATGGCAGGTACAGGAAGGAATTGATTAGATTTTCCACCAGCTACCGGCACGATATATAATTGGGGAAGTCCGCCATCAGGAAATTGAACATTGGTCACAACATCCTGTCTGTTTGCAGAAAAGATAATTTGTTTATCATCTGAAGTGAAACTGCTTGGAATATCCTGACTCGAATTATAAGTAAGCCTTTTAGCTTCACCACCGGAAGATGGCATTACAAATACATCGAAGTTTCCATACCGGTTACTGGCAAAAGCTATATATTTTCCGTCATGACTCCATACAGGTGAAAATTCAGTGGATTCACTAATGGTTAGCGGAACGGCAACGCCTCCATTGGAAGAAACCTTGTAAATATCTCCTTTAAAACAGAATAAAACCGTCTGTCCGTCCGGAGAGATGGCCGGATACCTCAGCCATAAAGGATTAGAATTTTGTTGCGAAAAAACAAACTGTCCTGATACTGTCAGCAGTAATATGAGAAGGATTTTTTTCATATATAGAGGTTCAGAAAATAAATATAAAAATTCCGCTGTGATATCAGCGTTAATAAGTCAAATTTTTCGAACCTATTGGATGAGCGGCAGCAGCTTCAGATCATTGCATATAATCATAATATAATCCGGCTGCGCCCAGGATTCCGCTGTTTTCGAGTTCTGACAATTCTATCCGCAGTTTCTCTACCGATTTGCTGTAAGCGAAAGAATGAATGCGCTGCCACATGGTTTCGTGAAAATATGGGTATGCATACCTGACTGAACCTCCCATTATAATGAGTGAAGGATCATAGGTATACAAAATTAATTTTATGGCATTCCCGAGATGTTTACCCATCTCACTATATAATTGTTTTGCAAGCGGGTCTCCTGCTTTTGCCTTTTTAAATATCTCTTCCCCATCCATCTCATATACATTTTGAAAAAATTGTCCGCTGGCATAATATTCGTAACAGTGATCCAGGTAGTCAACCATGCCAAATTCGCCGGCACCACAATTCGGTCCGGCATATAAATGTCCGTTTATAATAATACCTGCTCCAAGACCAGTACCAATAGTTAGTCCGATCATATTTTCACTTCCGGCACCTTTCCCAAAATAATATTCTCCAATGGCAAAACAATTCGCATCATTATTCACCAGCACGGGAATACGGTACCGCTCTTCAATAATTTTCTTTAAATGTACTTCCTTCCAGGAAGGAATATATTGGACATCATAAACAATACCCAGCTTTACATCAACAACGCTCGGCACTCCAATCCCGATGGCAGACACATCATCATCAATTAATCCATCAATAATTGCATACATATCATTCATCACATCTTCGACGGAACCCGAATTATTAATACGTTTCGAATTCATTCCTGATAATCTGGTACCACTAACCAAACCACCACGAATATTGGTAGCTCCAAGGTCAATGCCGATAATCTTTTTATTATCCATACAGGAAATTTATATTTTTACAGGATCAGTTTTCCTGCTGAACAACTTTATGGTTTTATTCCCGATGAGAGGTTTAGCCCAGAATCCGATACTCAGAATAAATCCCATCGTGAGATATAGAAAACACATACCGCTGCGTAATCCAAAGTGATCCCCCAGCCAGCCAATTACCAATGGAATGATAGCACCACCCACAATACCCGTTACAAGAATGCCTGAAAAAGATCCATGATGTTCATCGATTGAATTAAGCGCAAGGGAAAAAATAATCGGATACATCACGGATGCAAAAAATCCTACCATTGGAAATGCAATAAGAGAAATTTTTCCCGAACCGAATAAGCCGGCACTCAGACTTATAATAGCCAAAACAGAGAATATAATAAGTACTCTGCGACTATCCATCAGTTTTACCAATAACAATCCAAGTAAACCTCCGGCAGTCATCATTCCCCAGAAATAAGCTACTGTATCAGCTCCTGTTTTTTGAGGATCATAGTTATGATATGTAAACAGGAACTGTGATATCCAGTTTGCAACACCCTGTTCTGTTCCTACATAACATAGCATAGAAATAAAAAATAAAATAACTACCCGCTTTTTAAATAACCCGATATGTACTTTAAGCGCACCTGCTTTTTCATCTGATTTCAATTCTACCTTAGGAAAACGCGAAAACAGGATAATGAGAATCATTACTAAACAAATAACGGTAAACAGCCAATACATGGATATCCAGGGCAACTGAGCCGGAACATGATTACCCAGTACTGAAAACAAACCATTGGTTTGATCATTATGTTTTAGATTCAATACGATTCCGGAATAAACCAGGGGACTGATAAATGAGGCAAGTCCAAAAATAAGTTGCGCCATGATGGAATAAAAGGCATAGTGTTCCTCACCACCTGCTGTCCGGAGAAGCGGGTTGATAACAACCTGCAGCATGGCCATTCCGCATCCGATCAGAAACAAAGAACAAACTGCTGATAAATAATTTGGAAATACCGCCAGTATCAATGATCCGGCGAAAGCGACAATGAATGCCACTACCATTATTTTCTTTTCCTTGTATTTCTCTATAAGCATACCGGATGGTATGGACATTACACCATAAGCAATAAAAAAAGCAAAGGGAAGGATGGCTACGAGCGTAAGACTAAGACTAAATCCTCTGATCATATCAGGAATGAGGGGTCCTATAATATTGGTTAAAAAAGAAATGACAAAAAACGTGAGCATTATAAGCCCAACTATATAATAGCTTCTTTTCATGCAAAATCGTTAGGGGAGTGAAGAAAATTAAATCTGACTGCAATCTTAGTTTAAAATAATCAATTACTGCCGGAAAACTTAGATATTAAATCAGGCATTAACCTGCTTTATGTATAAATTCATAGTCAATATCAGACATCCAAAATAATTTATAATCTCATGAAAAAGAAAACAGATAATTCCCTCAACAAATCAATTACCCGGGGAGATTTCATAAAGAAAACCGCATTGGCAACAGCCGGTTTTTATATCGTTCCGAGAAATGTTTTAGGAGGAAGGGGTTTTACAGCACCCAGCGATAAATTATATATTGCTGCCGTAGGATGTGGCGGTGAGGCTGAAAATGATATTCATCATTACGCCAGTGCACCCAAAAAAAATGCAGAAATAGCCTTCCTCTGTGATGTTGACGAAAGGCCCGCTGCACCACGTCGCAAAGAATTTCCCAAAGCAAAATTTTATCATGACTGGCGCGAAATGTTTGAAAAGGAAAAGAAAAATTTTGACGCAGTAACGGTTGCCATTCCTGATCATAACCATGCAATTGTAGGTCTTAGTGCCATGCAGCTGAATAAACATCTCTACCTGCAAAAACCATTGACACACGATATTTATGAAGCCCGCGTACTTACACAAGCGTCAAAAAAATATAAAGTAGTCACCCAGATGGGTGACCAGGGCGCATCCTGCGATGGCATGCGAACAATGCGCGAATGGTATGAAGCAGGCCTTATCGGTGATATCGAAAAAGTTTATTGCTGGACTGACCGGCCGGTATGGCCACAGGGTATTTCATGGCCTGATTCAAAACCATCTGTACCGAAAGAACTAAACTGGGATCTTTGGCTGGGTACTGCTGAGAAAACCGATTATATTGACAATCTGGTTCCTTTTAACTGGCGCGGCTGGTGGCAATTTGGTACCGGAGCATTGGGTGATATGGGTTGTCATATCATCGGTCCACCATTTAAATTGCTGGAGTTGGGCTATCCTACAGAAATCTCCGGAAGCGCTAGCACGGTTTACAATGGTATTTTTAAAGAAGGGATTTATCCCGAAAGCGGGCCGGTTTCAAGCTCACTTAAATTCAGATTTAAACAGAAGAATGGAAAGGATGTTGATTTATTCTGGATGGATGGAGGTATTACTCCCGAACGAATCACAGAATTAAGTCCTGACCTGAATTCAAACATAGCGCTGGGTGACTGGCCCGGAGAAAACGATTTTGAAGGCGCTACACTGTTTGTTGGTACGAAAGGTAAAGTTTCATGTGGCTGGGGAGGCAGTCATCCAAGATTATTACCTCTTTCATTAAATAAAGATGTGCATGTTCCTGAAAAATATCCCCGTATCACAGGTGGAATGGATGGTCATTGGTGGCAATGGGTTGATGCATGTATAGCAGGATATGGCAAAATGGAAGTGGATTCGCCTTTTGAAGGATATGCCGGACCATTAACAGAAACCGTATTACTAGGCAATTTGTTATTGAGGAGTTTTAACATCCGGGAAAAAATAACAGTTAATGATCCAGTGTATGGTAAAATGGATGGATATAAATTCAGTGGCCGATACGTTGCCCTGAACTGGGACGGCGAAAATATGAAGGTTACCAATTTTGAACCTGCCAATCAATTCATACGCAGAGAATACAGGAAAGGATGGGGTGAGCTTTTACTCTGATTATTCCCTTTTTTAGAAAGCACGCCTGTTTCTGGAAGGATTCCATCATTGTTACTCTTTCAATAAGCTGATATTCAGTCCTTTAATTTTTGGACTGGGAATTGAATTTCCTAAGAATTATCAGGAAGTAAAGAAGCATATGATGATGAAGAACCTTTTAAATATAATAAGTCAGATCAAACTGTCAGGGTATGCAGGATTAACCTTCATACTATTAATATTCATTTCTAAAACAGGTTTTGGACAGACGCACGTCCAGACAACTACACTTTTTCAAACCACCACAGCCAATTCAATCTCCGTTGCTTTCGGAGCAACAAGTACTTCAGGAAATCTGATTGTTGTGCATGTTGACTGGGATGGGCAAACAAATAATGTAACAGCTGTTACAGATAATAAAGGTAATAGCTATAAAAAAATTAGTGGAACTACTGATTGGAATGGCGCAAGCTATGCTGCTGAATTATGGTATGCGTATAATATTACCGGAGGTGCAGGAGCCATCACTGTAAAAGCAAAACTTTCAGGTAACCCTACAAGCTTTTCCCAAATTTACATAAGTGAATATTCAGGAATATTATCCGTGGCCGATCCGCTGGATCAAAGTGCAGTTGCCATCGGGAATTCCCTTGCCGTTAGCAGTGGCACTAAAACAATTACATACAACAACGAACTAATTTACGGAGCGAGTATAGGTGCCAGTGGCGCTTTAACAAAAGGAGCAGGATTTACTCTGCGATCAGGAGCAAACAGCAACATCATTGAGGATAAAAATGCAGCCGCAATTGGCGCATACAATGCTTCTTTCACAAGTGCGGGTGGTAATTGGGTTGCCCAGTTAGCTACATTTATTTCAACCAGCAGCGGCTTCGTTTTACCTGTTGATCTTTTGTCTTTTACCGGAGAATGTAATAATAATCATATTGTTTTAAATTGGACCACCGCTGCGGAAACCAACAACGACTATTTTACTATCGAAAGAAGTGAAGATGGAAGTGTTTGGGAAAATGCAGGAACGGTAAAAAGTGCAGGTAATTCATCTGTAAATCAAAATTATTCATTTACTGCGAACGAAACACAGAATCCGGTTTCATATTTTCGCCTGAAACAAACTGATCTGGATGGCAACTTCGAATATTTCCATACTATACAGGTTAACAATTGCAATAATAATTCAACGGCTGTTAATATTTATCCCAATCCTTCAAATGGGTTAGCTATTTCCGGAAGTATTAATTTAAAAGACAATCAAACTTATACTATTGAAATTTTCAACAGCCTCGGAATGATGGTAAGCCGCTATTCATCATCTCAACCGGAATTTACTGTCAGCTTTCCACACGGCCTCACATCCGGAGTTTACTATGCCAGAATTTCTCTGGCTGGTTTTTCAACAGCAAAATGTTTTTTGGTTACCCGTTAATAAAGAATAATGAGGAGATTTAAGAAAGTATGTCGGAAACTTCCTTGCAGATATATGTTCTTCCCTGATAAACTTCTAAAATTGCTTTATAAATTTCATCAGGGGCTGAAATTTTAGATAAATACCCCATGGCTCCGCTCTGCATCATTTTTTCGGCATAGTCAGGAATTAAGTGAAAAGACAAGCCAATGATTTTTACTGCCGGGCAATTGCCACGAATCATTTGTGTTGCTTCAATACCACTCATTCCACGCAGGCGGATATCCATTATAACAATATCAGGACATAATTCTTTCGATAATTCGATGGCTTCTTCGCCGTTTTCACAAGTACCGATTAAAATAAAACGAGGATCCTGTTTCAAAAAAAACTCCCAGGCCTTTCTGATCAGTGGATGATCATCAACAAAAAGTATTTTAATCTGATTCATTATTTAAGGGTGCAAAGATTGAGCTTTTATTAATAATGAACCTTTGTTAATCAACGAAAGACCTTTGATTTTCAACCTAAATTAGACCTGTAATTTACCGGGGACTGATTTTCAGAGCGCTTAAAAAATGTAGTAAAATAATTCGGGTCGTTAAAACCCATCTGATTCGAAATTTGCTTGATGGGCAATTTCGTCGAATGAAGAAGATGTTTGACTTCGAGCAAAATTCTGTTTTGAATAGATTCTTTGGCAGATATACCTGTGTGTTTTTTTATAAGGGCATTCAGGTGATTCGGATGCAGGGATAACTGATCTGCATAGAATTTTACGGTGTGTTCTTTTGAATAATGAATATCCAATAAATCAACAAACCGTTTTATGATATCCGCAAGAGGCAGAGTAGTTGCCATATCCTGCGATTGTTCAAATAAACGTTCGCCAAGATTCAGGAGTTCCAGAATTTTTAATGCAATCAGTTCGTTGTTCCTGGAATCATTCAGTTTTTTTTCAAACAATATACTTTCAAATATTCTGGTAACCTCTCCGGCCTGTTCTTCAGGAAGGTATATATAAGGCTGATTGGATGAGGTCAATAATTTTTTATTGGAAATTAAATGATGGGAAAAGTTATTTTCCAAAAAAAATTCAATATTAAATAATAAGACATATCCCCGTGTATCAGCAGCCCAATTTTTACTGGAGGAAATAACGCGGGAAGGAATAACAAATAAGGTATTCTTCCTAACTTTGAATTTATAAATTCCGGTTATTAATTCACCCTCTCCATGTGTTACAAAACATATACGATGGTAAGACCATCTGTTTGGAGGCGCAGTCAGTCTCGAATTGCGCAATACATCTTCGTAACGATGGATTTGGAAATTAAATTTATATTGATAATTTTTATCCAGATCTACAACTCCTTCGTTGGCGTACTGCCTTAGTGCTTTCTTAAACTCACTTATTCTGAATTGGTCATCATTCATCACTGTATCATTTCTCTTATAAGTTAAGATATTTTTCGAGAAACTGATAACATTTTCTCTTGTTAAATGACGTTCCCGGCTCTTCGATTTGCTGAACTAATATTTGCCAGGAATATAGCAGATTCAACTACCTCGCTTATTTTTTTTGGTTTGGGAGGATTGTCCAAATGCTCTGCCAGGTGCAGCTGAAACCAGGCCGTATTATGCCAGCTGCCATGCTTATAACCAGTTTTATTATAAATTCCGATTTCTACAAAGCCCATTGTTTTATGAAAACCTACGCTTTTTTCATTTGGCAAACTTATACCTGCGTAAACATTATAGTAGCCCTGCAACCGGAGAATAGAAAAAAGAGTTTCGTAAAGAATGCGGGCAATACCTTTTCCATGAACCGAGGGCGATAAATAAACAGCTGCATCGACCGACCATTGATATGCTGTCCTGTCCCTGTGCCTATTTGCGTAAGCATAACCAACGATCATTTTACCATGCAAACATACCAGCCATGGATATTCCGAAATAATCACTTTAATTCTATGTAAGAATTCATCCAAATCCGGCGCTTTATATTCAAATGATATGATTGTATCCTCAACATAAGGTTTATAAATTTCGAGGACTTCTCCTGCATCAGCTTCTGTAATTAACCGGATTGCAAATTCATTGCCCATTCGAAGGCAGATTTTTTATAAACTATTTATATCTGTAAATCGGTCTGGTAAGACAAGTTGGTCCTCCCCCTCCCTTTACACTTATTTCATCTCCTTTATATAAAATTACTGTACAGCCTTTATTCTCCAATAAAGTTTTAGTTTTTGGGTTACCATCCACCATTAAACATATCCTGGGAGCAAGTGCCAGTACATTACAGCCCATGGTTTCAAATTCCTCTTCCGGAACTTCTACCAATTGATAACCACGTTGAAGCAAAAAATTTCGGAATACAATGGGCATTAAAGGAGAATATACAACTGCAAGATCCGTATCAACAGGGCTTAATATAGACATGAGATGGAAAACATCAGCACTTCCTTTGTAATGGGGCAAAGGAACTGTAATTACTTCAACACCGAGTGGCTTCAATAATGCAGTCAACTGCCTTATGCCTTCTTCATTTGTGCGGTAAGTATGACCGACAGCAAGTGTGTTTTCATCAAGCCACGCAACATCACCTCCTTCCAGCGTTCCCGGGGCCACGATAGTACCCAGCACAGAAATTCCATTGGCTTCAAATGCTTTTTTTTCAGCAAGGGGTTCGTTCACTCTTCCTTCTTTTCCCATATTGCAGATAATCATCCCCTTATTGGTTGCGATGGATGCATCCCGGCAATAAACAGAATCCATATTTACAGTAGCATCTTCGGGTAAGTAAAATATTTGGGCTCCATTTTCTTCTAAAACAGACTGAAAAGTCTCATACTCCTTTACAGACAATCTGAAATCTGGTTTGCCCAGATAATTTAATGATTTCCAATATTGCTCAATACGTGTTTCACTTACAAATGCCTGCTGAACATTTTTGATGAATAATGTTTTTATTTTCCCAATTTCTGAGTGCGCAGTATAACACATGTATAATTATCTATTCTTTTTCCAGATTATCATGATATAAAACGGAACACCAGCCAGTAACAGCAGGAGTCCCCAATAAACGATTTCCTGTCCTGAACCGGCAATTGCCCATAAACAAAATAAAAAAGACAATGAAGCCAACACAATGGAAGAAAACCATTTTGTTCCTGGTTTCAAATATTTATTTTCCATCCTGATGATAATATAAGAAGCGGTGGAAAATAAATAAGGTATCAGCACGGTTAAAGTCGTGAGTAAGATCAGGAATTTAAATTGTTCCACGAGGCCCTTAGTATAATTCATGGACATAAGTATGGAAACCAGAATACTTGAAATAACTATACCCATGGCCGGAACCCCTTTCTTATTTTCTTTGCAGAATATGGCGGGGAATAATTTATCTTTTGCTATTGCATATGGCATTTGTCCCTGGATAAGAATCCATCCGTTTAATGCACCAAAAGCAGCGATAGCTACTCCGGCACTTAACCAATAACGCGCACTGTTTCCCCATATTATTACAGCTGCATCCGCAAAAGGTGTAACCGAATGTTGAAGGTCTTTTATAGGAATCATACCCATAACACTTATAGTGCTAACTATATATATTACTGTTGTAATAAAAATACTGATCATAGTAGCGCGGGGGATTGTTTTTTCCGGGTTAGATACGGATCCCGATGGAATGGTGGCACATTCAATACCGAGGAATGCGAAGAATGTATATGTGGCAGTAGATGTGATAGCTGAAAAATCGGAAACTCCACTCGCATTGAATGGAATAAAATTTTTCAGTCTAAAGAAAAATAATCCACCGATTGCTACCAGCAAAAGCGGAATTATTTTTAAAATTGTAGTAACCAATTGTAATTTTCCGGAAGCCACAATACCCAGTGTATTTACCCAGGTTAAAAACCAGATTGCTCCCTGATGCCGGATGACCTGCAGCAAAAAAATAAATTGGGATTATGGACCAGCGCTTCTCTTGTTGTCGGTAATATGATCGGAGCCGGTGTATTCTTAATGCCGGCGGCCTTAGCAGCTTACGGAAGTATCAGTCTGCTGGGATGGATTTTTTCTTCGATCGGCGCGTTTTTACTGGCCAGAGTATTCAGTAATTTAAGTAAGCTGATGCCAACTGCTGATGGTGGTCCCTATGCTTATTCGAGAAAAGGTCTTGGGGATTTTGCTGGTTTTCTTGTTGCCTGGGG
>Ga0207132_1125_pt1 | contig 16757 bp, 13 predicted proteins | sample Alteio_BWMinHeat_14_FD_153554 | JGI IMG/M metagenome (GOLD analysis project Ga0207132, IMG submission 153554) | Enriched cells from forest soil in Barre Woods Harvard Forest LTER site, Petersham, Massachusetts, United States -... | ecosystem: Environmental > Terrestrial > Soil > Temperate forest >...
TAACCTGCGAGAGCAAACGCGGTGTTTGTGCCCTGTGCTACGGCCGTAACCTTGCAAGCGGTAAACGCGTGCAAAAAGGGGAGGCTGTCGGTGTTATCGCGGTACAGTCCATCGGCGAACCTGGTACCCAGTTAACACTGCGTACGTTCCACGTGGGTGGTACTGCATCTAACATCGCGGCTGAATCGCAGATAAATGCAAGGTTTGACGGCGTCATCGAATTTGAAAATGTTCGTACGGTTGACTACCGGACTGACGAAGGTCTGGTTGAGGTTGTCTTAGGCCGTTCGGGCGAGTTCCGGATTGTTGAAGCGGGCACCAATAAAGTGATTGTTACTAATAATATTCCATACGGCGCATACCTGTATGTGAAGGATGGCAGCAAGGTAACCAAAGGTGACCGTATTTGTTCATGGGATCCGTACAACGCGGTAATTATATCCGAATTTGCAGGTGTTGCCAAATTTGAGGCGGTTTTGGAAGGTATTACTTTCCGCGAAGAATCGGACGAGCAAACCGGCCACCGCGAAAAAGTAATTATCGACACACGCGATAAAACAAAGAACCCGGTTATCCAGGTTGCTGATTCAAAAGCTAATATTATTAAAGGATATAACATTCCGGTTGGCGCACACATCGCTGTTGATGAAGGCGAAAAACTACAAACTGGACAGGTGATTGCTAAGATACCTCGTTCTACAGGAAAAACACGCGACATTACCGGTGGTTTGCCTCGTGTTACAGAGTTGTTCGAAGCACGTAATCCTTCAAACCCTGCCGTAGTAACCGAAATTGACGGTGTTGTAACTTTGGGCGGCGTTAAGCGCGGTAACCGCGAGATCACCATTGAATCGAAAGACGGACAGGTTAAAAAATACCTGGTTCCATTGTCAAAACACATCCTTGTACAGGACAACGACTTTGTGAAGGCAGGTATGCCATTGTCTGACGGTTCGATATCGCCTGCCGATATTCTTGCTATCAAAGGCCCTGCAGCAGTACAGGAATACCTGGTGAACGGTATACAGGAGGTTTATCGTTTACAGGGTGTGAAGATCAACGACAAGCATTTTGAAGTGATCGTACACCAGATGATGCAAAAAGTATCGATCGAAGATGCAGGTGATACCCGTTTCCTTGAAAGAGAAGCTGTTGATAGCTGGGACTTCATGATTGAAAATGACGATATTTTTGATAAAAAAGTGGTTACTGAGCCGGGTGATTCAGCCAGCTTAAAATCTGGTCAGATCGTATCGGTTAGGAGGCTAAGGGACGAAAACTCGATCTTAAAACGTAAAGATTTAAAGTTGGTTGAAGTACGCGACGCCATTTCCGCAACATCAAGCCCGATACTGCAAGGTATTACCAGGGCATCGTTAGGCACCAAGTCATTTATCTCGGCAGCCTCCTTCCAGGAAACAACAAAAGTACTGAACGAGGCGGCTATAGCAGGTAAAAAAGACAACATGCTTGGCCTGAAAGAAAATGTTATCGTTGGTCACCTTATTCCTTCGGGAACCGGTTTACGCGAGTATGAAAATATCCGTGTAGGTTCGCAGGAAGAGTTTGATCGCCTGATGGCTTCAAAGGCAGAAGAAATTGAAGCCTGATCAAATAAAATAATAATTTTGGCAAAGCCTTCCCTTTAAAGGAAGGCTTTGTTTTTTTGATAAAACCCTGATTATTATTCTAAATTAAAAACATAGATTGCAAGGGTTCAATTCAAATTGTCGCATTTTCACCAGGCGTTCCCAGGGAATGCTTAACACTGGTTTAATTTTTAAGTTACCGACCCGACGTCCCGATGGGACGTGAATAGCATAATCGTCCCATCGGGACGTCTAGTCGGTAGAAAAAACATATAAAACCATTTTCACGTTCCGTAGGAACGTTTGATACCGAGGCGACAATTTGAACTGCACGCCATTGCAATTAACAACATCAAGCGGGATGGATCAATTTTACTTAGAGGACGCTAAGATCGCCGTTATAGGCCTGGGCTATGTGGGATTACCATTGGCCATTGAATTTGCAAAAAAATACCCCGTCTTAGGATTCGACATCGATGCAAACCGGATAAAAGAATTATTAAGCGGCAGGGACTATACAAATGAAGCTGATATTGATGAATTCAATAAAGTTATAATCGGAAATAATGGCTGGGGCTTGCGTTTATCGTCAGAAGTTATCGATTTAAACTCCTGCAATGTTTTTGTGATCACCGTGCCTACGCCGGTGGATCATTTTAAGTCGCCTGATCTGAAGCCATTGTTATACGCCTCCGAAATTATAGGCGGCGTACTAAAGAAAAATGATATCGTAATTTACGAGTCGACTGTGTACCCCGGGTGTACCGAAGAAGATTGCGTTCCCGTATTGGAAAAGCAATCAGGGCTGAAATTTAATATTGATTTTTTCTGTGGATATTCACCGGAAAGAATAAACCCCGGTGATAAAGTTAATACGCTGAAAACGATCGTCAAGGTAACCTCCGGTTCAACCCCCGCTGTTGCCGACTTTGTCGATAAGTTATACGGTTCTATTATCAAGGCAGGCACTTACAAGGCCCCGAGCATTAAAGTCGCGGAAGCATCAAAGGCGATCGAGAATGCCCAAAGAGACATCAATATTTCCTTTGTTAACGAACTGGCATTAATTTTCGACCTGGTGGGTATCGATACCAATGATGTTTTAGCCGCTGCGGCCACAAAATGGAACTTCCTTAAATATAAACCGGGTTTAGTCGGCGGGCATTGTATCGGGGTCGACCCATATTACCTCGCACATAAAGCGGAGTCACTGGGCTATCAGCCGCAGGTCATTCTATCAGGAAGAAGGGTTAATGACAATATGGGCATTTTTGTAGCCAATAAGGTTATAAAACTAATGATCAAAAAGGGCCATAGTATAACCGGCTCCAGGGCTCTTATTTTGGGAATTACATTTAAAGAAAACTGTCCGGACATACGCAATTCGCAAGTCAAAGATATTTATAATGAGCTGCACCAATTCGGATTGGAAGTTGATATATTCGACCCTCGCGCAAGCAAAGAGGAAGTTAAAAAACAATTCGATATAGATTTAATTGACGACAACTCCGTGTTGATGGCATCGGGAGCGGAAAGCAAATATGATGCGATCATCCTGGCTGTTTCGCATTCGGAATTTATAAAGCTCGACCTGACAGGGCTTATCACCCCAAAAACGGTGGTTTTTGATACCAAGGGAATCTTAGACAGGACAATGGTCGACGGAAGACTTTAAGCTGAGAGCGAAAAGACCAAAGCAGAAAGCTGAAAGCCTGCTCTAACGACTTTCCGCTTTGGTCTTTTTAGCTTTGGACTTTCGCCTTTTACCCTTCACCTTTCACCTTTTTTAATTATTTTAGCGCGATGGAAGAACAAAACGAAAATCAGCTGAATATTGAGCTTTCCGAAGAAATTGCAGAGGGGGTGTATTCAAACCTGGCAATTATTACGCATTCAAGTTCGGAGTTTGTACTTGACTTTATCCGGGTTATGCCGGGCGTACCCAAGGCCAAGGTAAAATCCAGGATCATTTTAACTCCCGAACATGCCAAAAGGCTGCTCACCGCGTTGCAGGACAATTTGGAAAAATTCGAAAACATCAATGGCCGCATAAAAATTCAGCAGGACCCATCGGGTTTCCCGATGAATTTTGGAGGTACAATTGGCCAGGCATAGATTTCGATTATTGCCTGCAGAGTTCAATTTTTACCGGCCAGAATAACCCCTTATGGCGAAGCGCCTACCGCAAAAATGTGCATTAATTTACAGGCCATATCAACAAAAAAAGCCATGCTCAATCCGGGTCGAACACCGCCCTGCGCCTTAAACATCAAATTATAATCGGAAATGAAGAGAAACTTACAGCTCGACTTTTTAAGGTTCATCGGTGTTTTCCTGGTAATGGTAAATCATGCCTTTATTAAGGGTACCTCGGTTTTAGACAATATCTTATCGCGTATCCAGATTGGCGGGTGGACAGGTGTCGATTTGTTTTTCGTGTTGAGCGGCTATCTGGTTTCGGGGTTGATCATTAAAGAACATAAATTACACGGAACTTTTAATGCCAAGCGTTTCCTTATCCGCCGGGGGTTTAAGATATATCCTTCCTATTACTTATATATAATTTTCGCGTTTATTTTAGGAACTTATTTTACCGCGTTCCATGCCAAGCCTACTTTGAGTGGATTATTTCATGAGAGTATTTTCGTCGCAAATTATTTTGACTACAATAATGGCTTTTTATGGTCGATAAGTGTGGAGGAACACTTTTACTTTATACTTGCGCTGGTCTTTTTGATCCTGATCCGCTACAAAAAAATTGAACTTAAGACCTTTGTTTATATCTACGTTTTTCTATTAATAATCGGCCTGGCGTTCAGACTATTCAATTATTTCCATTATTCGGACTATGACTTTTCGCGCGACTATACGCGGAGCCATTTCAGGTTCGATTCGCTATTTTTTGGCGTGTTGCTTGCCTACCTCGTTAATTACAAGCATGAATTTATCGAAATGGTTTTAGCATATAAATACCGCTTTTTGTTTATAGCGCTGGCGATAGGTCTTTTGGCTACAAATTTTATTTTTAACCATAAGGATTATCGGATAATGGCAGTGACCAACCTGGCCTTCAATCCAATTTGTTTCGGGTATTTAATGCTTAATGTGATAAATATCCAGGGCAAGATTTTTTTAGCAATCATAACTCCTTTGTCGTATGTCGGAAAATATTCCTACTCCATTTATTTATTTCATCGCGCTTGCGACAACATTGCGATACATTATATAAAGCAGGGAGGGATGCTGTATTATTTGGTATATTTTTCAACGGCTATCATCGGCGGTATAATAATCAGTAAGTGTGTTGAATACCCGGTAATTAATTTTAGAGAGAAATATTTTCCAAGCAGATCAAAGAAGTCCAAACCCGTTTTTCAGGAGGGTTATTAATGAATTACCATTATTAGCTTAAATTTTTTGAGGATTTAACGGACGGTAAAAACTATATATTTTTTAGATTCAGGTGGATTTAAATAATTATTTTTTATAGGATAATGCAGTGTGTCAGACTATAAAAGCGTATTAAAAATAATAAAATAGATTTTAAAGAAATATACTATGTAATGTTAAATTTTTAAGAACGAATAAAAAAACTTATTAATTTCTCATTTTTTTTTATATTTTAGCTGAATTCTTGCAATAATTGTTAAAAAGTATATCTACCATATGCCTATGACTAAAAATTTACGATTGGCCATCCTCGCGGCGATAAATGCCGGCAAGGAGATTCTTAAAGTGTATGTTGAAGAGCACGAGGTTGAGTTCAAGCCGGACAAGTCTCCGATTACTCTTGCCGACAAAAATTCACACAAAACAATCGTAGAGGGACTGAAGGATTCAGGTTTGCCCGTTTTAAGCGAAGAGGGTAAAACCATACCTTACCAGGATCGTTCAAAATGGGACCTTTTCTGGTTGGTCGACCCGCTCGACGGGACAGTAGAATTCATCAAAAGAAATGGCGAGTTTACTGTAAATATTGCATTAATTTCCCTTGATACACCGGTGCTTGGGGTAGTGTATGTTCCGGTTACAGGAATATTGTATTTCGCTTCCGAAGAGATCGGGAGTTATAAGGTAAAGATCGGGGATGATTTTACAGAAACCGATGCAGACACACTGATTGCCAACGCTGAGTATCTTGGTAATGGGGAGTACCCGTCAATTTACACCATTGTGGCGAGCAGATCTCATTCGAGTAAGGATACCGAAGCATTTGTAAGCCAAAAGCAAAACGAGCTCGGTAAAATAAAATTGATAAGCGCAGGTAGTTCTTTAAAATTGTGCCTCGTAGCCGAGCGGAAAGCACATATCTATCCACGGCTTGCGCCAACGATGGAATGGGACACAGCTGCCGGGCATGCCGTCGCGTCTTATTCAGATTGCAAAGTTTATAATTTTGAAACCGGTGCCGAATTGAAATACAATAAGGAAAATATGCTAAACCCCTGGTTTGTGGTGGCAGGACGACACCAGGCATAAACCCTAAGAACGCAACATAATATTTATATAAAAGAGTTAATATTTAGCAGTAAAGAAGTTTAACCTTTCGGTTTTTCGAAGGCCCCGCAACATTTTTCATGAAGGAAAAGCTCCATATCGTAGAACATTCATACAAAATAACACGTTCTGCGCGCGAACAGGCTAATGGGCACAAAGCCGCCTGTGTTTGGTTTACCGGGCTTTCCGGATCGGGCAAAAGTACGCTGGCCAACCACGTGGAGCAAGAGTTGTTTCACATGGGCTTTAAAACCTTTATACTTGATGGCGATAATATCAGGAAGGGACTAAACAGCGGTCTTAGATTTACCGAGGAAGACAGAATTGAAAATTTAAGGCGGATTGGCGAGGTCGCAAAACTAATGTGCGATGCAGGATTGATAGTACTCGCTACCTTTATTTCGCCTTACGAGCGTGATCGCAGAGCACTGCGCAATTTATTAGGCCCCACGTTTTATGAAGTATTTGTTGACACCCCGATTGAAACTTGCGAGCGGCGCGATGTGAAGGGATTATATCAAAAAGCCAGGAGCGGAGAAATAAGCAATTTTACGGGCATCAGTTCTCCTTTTGAAACCCCTCTATCGCCTGATATTTATATTGACACGACTAATCAAACTTTGGAACAATCTGTAAATTTGATTTTGGAAACTATCATTCCTGAAATTAAATTAGCTAATTTATAACATGTACAACAAATACTATCTTACCCACCTTCAGGAACTTGAGTCAGAAGCTATATATGTGATCAGAGAGGTGGTTGCTCAATTTGACCGACCAGCTATTTTATTTTCGGGAGGGAAAGACTCCATTGTGGTCACCCACCTTGCCCGGAAAGCTTTTTACCCCGCAAAGATACCAATGCCGCTTATCCATATCGATACTGGTCATAACTTCGCGGAAACTATTGAATTCAGGGATCGCCTGGTAGCCGAACTGGGGATACAACTCATTGTAGGGTCGGTGCAGGAAGCGATAAATAAAGGCAGGGCCGTTGAGGAAGAGGGTATCAACGCAAGCAGGAATGAGTTGCAAATAGTTGCATTGCTCGACGCGATTGAAGAGCATAAAATTGATGCAGCCATGGGGGGCGCCCGCCGCGATGAAGAAAAGGCAAGAGCGAAAGAACGTTTTTTTTCGCACAGGGATGAGTTTGGTCAATGGGACCCTAAAAATCAGCGCCCTGAGCTATGGAATATATTTAACGGCCGTAAAAGGATGGGAGAGCATTTCAGGGTTTTCCCGATAAGCAACTGGACCGAAATGGATGTGTGGAATTATATTTTGCAGGAAAACATCCCCATACCTTCATTGTACTTTGCTCATCACCGGGAAGCGGTTTATCGCGATGGTTCATGGCTGCCAAACTCGGAATTCCTGATGCTGAGAGACGGTGAGAAGATAGAATATAAACACATGCGTTTTCGCACGCTGGGCGATATAACGATCACCGGTGGCATTGAATCGGACGCGGATACGCTCGAAAAAATCGTGATGGAAGTTTCGGCCACCCGCAGTACAGAACGCGGGCATAGGAGTGATGATAAACGCTCGGATACTTCAATGGAGGACAGAAAAAAACAAGGCTATTTTTAGAAAAAATCATTTTCGAAAGGAGCTCAAAGCTGCCGTTGGCAGGATGATAAATAACCGGAAATTAAAATAATATCGATATATTCGCCCCGAATTAATATGGAATTACTGCGTTTTACTACCGCTGGCAGTGTGGATGACGGAAAGAGTACACTTATTGGACGTTTGTTATACGACTCGAAATCGATTTTTGAAGATCAGATGGAGGCGGTTAAACAATCGAGCGAAAGAAAGGGGCTTCAGCATGTTGATCTGTCACTGCTTACTGATGGTTTACGCTCAGAAAGAGAGCAGGGTATTACAATCGATGTAGCGTACCGCTATTTTGCGACTCCGAAGCGCAAATTTATCATTGCCGATACGCCAGGTCATATTCAATATACCCGCAATATGGTTACAGGCGCATCCACCTCTAACCTTGCCTTGGTGCTCATTGATGCCCGGCACGGGGTGATCGAACAAACCCGCCGCCATTCCTTTATTGCATCCTTGTTAAAAATTCCCCATATAATTGTTTGTGTTAATAAAATGGACCTGGTTGAATACTCGGAGGATGTGTTTAATAAGGTTGTTGAGCAATACCATGAGTTTGCCAGCAAATTGGATATCATGGATATCAGATATATTCCAATAAGCGCGCTTAACGGCGATAACGTGGTTAATCATTCGGAGCATATGCCCTGGTATAGGGGAGCAAGCCTCCTGAACACCCTGGAAACAATACACATCGGCAGCGATCAAAACCATCTTGACGCAAGGTTTCCGGTTCAAACCGTGATACGACCCCATGACGTTGAATACCATGACTACCGGGGTTATGCAGGCAGGGTTGCAGGAGGCATTTTCAGAACGGGCGATAATGTAACCATTTTGCCGTCAGGAATGACATCGGCTATCAAATCAATAGACTCGTTTGACGGACCGGTTGCCGAGGCGTTTCCGCCGATGTCAGTTTCTATATGCCTCGAGGATGATATCGACGTGAGCCGCGGAGATATGATCGTAAAGAACAATAATCAGCCCGAAGTAAGCCAGGATTTGGACGTGCTGATGTGCTGGATGTCGGCCAAGCCGCCACGGCCCGGCGCTAAATATTATTTAAAAAGCACTTCCCGCGAGGTAATGGCTATCATTAAAGAAGTTATTTATAAAATTGATATCAATACTATGCAACGCCTTGGCCAGGACAGTGATATTAAAATGAATGATATGGCTAGGGTTAAAATGCGGACTACCAGGCCGCTGATCTTTGACGAGTACCGGAGAAACAGGATTACGGGTTCGCTGATACTTATTGATGAAACGACTAACGAAACCGTAGCCGCGGGAACTATACACAGCTAACAGAATTCAAATAATTGTATAAGTAATTAACCTACATTTAGCGACAAACATTTATCGAATAACCCTTTAAGAAACATGAATTACAAATCAGAACGAATAGTTAAAATATCTCTTCTATTCTTAATCCCGGCAATCCTGCTGACATCCTGTACCAAATATGAAAAAATTATATACTTAAAAGATGTGCCCGACAGCCTTAAAGTAGGATCGAGCAAATTAGCGGAGTATAGCGACCCCAAAATTCAGTTGGATGACATAATGTCGATCACGATCTTAACGATCGACCCTACCACCAACGCGATTGTAAACCAGGGCCAGTTAGTTCAACAAGGCTCTTTGCCGGGCTCTTTGCCGGGTGTTTCGCAAGTGATAAATGGTTATTTAGTCGACAAAAACGGCGAAGTGTCATTACCTATCGTTGGGGATTTAAAACTCGCAGGATTAACAACATCCGAAGCACGAGATCTGATCCGGGAAAAAACCGCTGCCTTTTATAAAGAACCGACCGTCCAGGTGCGTTTCGCCAATTTTAAGGTAACCGTGTTAGGTGAAGTTGCGCGGCCATCGACCTATATTTTGCCTAACGAAAAAAATACTGTCCTGGATGCTTTGGGCCTTGCCGGCGACCTAACAATTTATGGGAAAAGAGATAATATTTTATTGATAAGGGATAGCCTGGATCATAAAGTTTATGTTCGTATGAATCTGAATTCTACCAAATTCATGAAGTCGCCATATTTCTTTTTGCGGCAAAATGACGTAATATACGTCGAACCAAATAAATCTAAACTCGTGCAGGCCGACGCTGAGGCAACAAGGAACATTACAATTGCTGCCTCCATTCTGACCGCCGTTGCCCTTATATTAATCAGGATTAAATAATTGCACCCCCAACATTAAATTTTATGAATAACAACAGAACAGATAATTCTGAAAAAGAAGCGGAAGGATTTGATTTCAAGCAATTTCAAAGAAAGTTGTTTAGCAGATGGTGGATTATTGCGGTAAGCTTAATGATATCGCTCATTGGGGCTTATGCGTTTTATAAAATGATTTTCCCAAAGTATAACGTAAACGCTACAATTTTACTGGATGCCGACCAATCGAACGCCTCTACAGCAAATTCGGTTATCCAAAGCCTGAGCAGTCTGAGCAGTATATTTGATGTGCAGAGCAACGTTGACAATGAACTTTTGGTTATGCAAAGCCCTGACCTGTTAAAGGATGTTGTACATGACATGCAGCTGAACGTAACTTATTACACCGGCGGATTTATACAGCTGAAATACTTGCAACTGGTAGGTTCGCATCCCCTGTACACTGCGCGTTCGCCGTATCGTGTTAAAACGATCGCATTGATTGACAGTGCCGAAAATACAACGTTTAGTTTACATGTCGATACCGCAAAAATAAATCTGAATCCTCATGATACTACCAAGGACTATTCAGGAAGTACCCTAAGGGTTAAGTACTACAATGACGATTATTCGGGAACCCTTACCGATGTTCGCTTTGGCGAGCCTATTCATGTAAATGGTTTAGGGACCATCGTAATTAATAATTCGACGCACAAACCGGGCATCTACAGTGATAACTATAACTTTAAGGTGATGTCCGAAGATGAAAAAGTGCAAAACCTTCTCGATAATTTAGCTATCTCCATACCTAACACCCAGGCCACCGCCATCGCAATAAATTTAACCCACCCTTTGTCAAAACAGGGCGAGGAAATTTTAGATGATATGATGCGCCTGTATATGCACAATGATGTTGATAATAAAAACAAGGTAGCCGATAGTACTATTGAATTTATTAATACCCGGTTACTAGCAATTGGCCGGGATTTGGGAGGTATTGAAGACAAGATACAATACTTTAAGCAATCCAACAAAATTGCAAATACCAGTGAGCAATCGAAGGTCTTAGTGGATAATTTCGGTACTTACCAGCAATCGTTGGTCGGAGTGGAAACCCAGCTTAACGTTTTAAATTCTGTTTACCAGTATTTGAAGGACGATGTAAATAACAAGAGGGTAATGCCGTCCATGCTGATAACGCAAGATCCTATCTTTGTGGGCTTAATTCAGTCATACAATGACCTGTTGCTTGAGCGGGATAAACAATTACTTACCTCGACTCCAAATAACCCGTATATTAAAAATTTGGACCAGCGGATAGCAGCGTTGCGGACCAATATGCTTGTCAACCTTGCAAATACCAAAAAAACACTCGAGATTAAAACAAAGGATATCCAAAAGGATATCGATCAGCTAAATGGACAAATGCTGGCCATTCCAAAACAGGAGCGCGATTACACCGATTTGGACCGTAATAAAAGCGTGCAGGGACTAGTGTATACGTTTTTACTCCAAAAAAGAGAAGAAACGGAGGTGTCCAAGTCGGCGAATGTTGGCGCAACCCGCGTAATCGGCAAGTCGAAAGCAGATTACCTGCCATACTTTCCAAAAGCAATAATAGTCTTTGGTGTCGCCTTTGTGATTGGTTTGGGTTTTCCGATCGCCCGTATCTTTATACTGGATCTTTTCAATAATAAGATTTTGTCGAAGGACGACGTTGTGAAAATAACCTCGGTACCCGTTGTAGGAGAAATCTCCCATAATACCAGGGCATCGAATTTAGTGGTACAGACAGATACGAGAACGGCAATTTCCGAACAGTTCAGGTCGTTGCGAACGAATCTTCAATTTTTCTTTAACGCCGAAGAAAATGACAAAGTTATCTTGCTGACCTCGAGTACTTCGGGGGAAGGAAAATCGTTTACCGCGATAAATCTGGCCATGGCCCTCGCTATATCAGGGAAAAAGACGCTACTGATGGAAATGGACCTGAGAAAGCCAAACTTGGCCTCCAAAATCGGCATCGATAGTACTGTGGGTTTTACAAACTATATAATTTCGACTGAAATAAAAATAGAAGACATAATTTTACCAACTACCGTAAACGAAAATTTATTTATAATAACTTCGGGCCCGGTACCTCCAAATCCAGCCGAAACGATCTTAAGTAAGCGGACAGATCAGCTTTTAGTAAGTTTGAAGTCCAAATTTGACTATATCATCATGGACGCCCCGCCAATAGGCCTGGTAACCGATGCTCAATTGCTTAGCAAATTCGTATCGCTCACTCTTTATATCGTGAGGTTTAATTACACGTATAAAGAGCAGTTATTTACCTTGAACGATCTTTACAATAAAGGAAAAATGACACACCTTGGGATTGTCATAAATGACATCATAGCGTCGAAGGGCGGTTATGGTTATGGCTACGGATATGGTTATGGCTACGGATATGGCTACGGTTACGGATACTATGAAAATGAAAAGCCAAGCCTGAAAAACCGGATTAAAAATAGGTTCAAACGAAAAAAGCAAGTTTAAACACGATCTTAATCTGTGTTCATAAAAGGGATTGTTGTTGCCGCTGCAAAAAATGTCATTTGTTATAAAAACGATTCTGTATGCCTTTTAAATTGAAATTACGGGATCGTTTTTATTTGAAGACTATTGCTAACCCGGTGGCCGTACCTGATCGTGTTGCTATTCGGCCGTCTGTGTAAACAATCAATGAGTTATCAGAAATCCATTATGGCAAAAATTGATTTTCAAGCATATATAATCAAGATTTCATTTATCCCTATCAATCATTTTGACAGCGATAGAAACCTGGACGAGCAAGATGGACGAATCTAAAAGTAATCACAAGGTACGCAATTGGTTTTCAGCCATGCTCTTATTATTGCCAAGAGTAATTCCGGTTTATCCTTTTTATTTGGTACCCAGTTTTATAGCGATAAAATTTACAGCTGTCACGGTAAAGCGGTTCTTCTTGTTTTCTTTTTTGCTGCTTGTCAATTTTTTGATCTCTGCTTTATTTGCGCCGGTATCCATAACTGCCTTTTTCCTGGCTTATATTTTACAGCTTCCGTTTTTGTTTTTCATTTTCGGAGTTCCGATAAAGAAAGACTACGAGGGGATTAAGATATTAAGGATATTGAATGTTCTCACGTTCTTGCTTAGTTTAGCTAATATGACGCAATATGGCTTCCCCGCTAAGCTACCCTACCGTGATTTTCCGCCCGATTATTTTTCCGCTCTGTTTGGAGATGGCGGCGCCAAGATGGTTACTATAATTGGATTTTTTGGCTTTATCAGTGAGATATTCACCAAAAAGGAGAAACGCAATAAAACCGTGTTGGTTATATCGATCCTAAATTTCCTGCTTCCCAGTTACTTGATAGGAATCATAATGGGATTGGGCGCACTTTTATTAGTAGCCATGCGGAGGCACGTAATCATACCTTTTGTTGTTTTCATGGCCGGGCTTATTATATTGCCTTACGCCCTTGAACGACTCCAGGCATTGAATTCCAACTTTTCACAAACAGTTGGGTACAACCCGAAGGTATTCGCTTACATTTCAATTTTCGAAGTTTACGATAAATATCCGAACACCTTTTTTACCGGTACCGGTTTGGGTCAGTTTACAAGTACACCTGCTTTGTGGGCAAGTAAATACATGTCCTCACTGTCGACTCATAGTATACCTAATATTCCGGGACTTTCAATGTCTGGCTACCACGATAAGATTTTAGGGCCGATATTATCAACCCTGTCCGATAACTCATGGTCATTAAGTTCGTCGGCAAATAAACCTTACACATCGCTTTCAACCGTTTTCAATGAATATGGGTTAATAGTAGGAATTTATGTTTTGATTTTATATATTAAAGCGTTTAATGATCTGGGCTTCAAAAAAAGGTATGTTTCAACCATATTTTTCTTTGCTGCATTTCTTTATTGTACGGATTTGATGCATGACAACTTTTGGCTCGGTTACTTGTTGCTTTTATCAAAAGATATCAGCCTTGACATTACTTAGCGTATGAAAAAATTTCTGATTATACCTGGCTTGCCCCGTTGCGCTACAACTTCACTTGCTAATGTGTTGGGTAAACATCCGCAGATCTTTTTGCCCAAAATAAAAGAGCCCCATTTTTTCCTGCCGGATAAGGAAGCGTATTTTATGTTTAACAGGAAGGGGAAAAAACATTCATTTTTTAAGACGGGCTTTATATCGTCCATAAAGGATTTCGAAATTAATTATAATAATTTTAACTCCGAACAGATATTTATAGACGGAAGTACGCTATATTGCGTCCATTTAGAAGCGCTGGAGAACCTTAGAAATTTCGCAGATATTGACCCCTATTTTATAATACTGCGAAAAGACCCTTTTAAGCGTGCTGTGTCGCATTATTTATATTCGATATCAAGAGGTGAGGAATTCAGGACGTTTGATAAAGCGTTACAGGATGAAGTAGAAGGAAAATATCCAAAGTGGCTTTGGGGCGGCTATGTTGCAGGTTCGGACTCAAAAAAATGCGAGAATTTTATAATTGAGAATTGGGGTGAACATAAGTTGCTGAGCGCGGACATCGACGAGGATAATGTTTTTTCGGATGATTATTTAAGAAAGATATTCTCGTTCCTGGGCGTTGATTATGTTTCTATTGATACATCAGTTAAGGCGAACCCGTTAATTCACATTGACAATCCGCTTTTAATGGAGTTCAGGATTTTGATAAAAAGGATCAGGCAAATTAACCCGGCGATATTCGATAATAGAATAAGCCGAAAACTATTTAATACCTTTATGAAGGCTGTGCCCGTGAGAAAAAATGCCGCCGAAGAATTAGACAAGTTCAGGGATCTTTTTATGGATCACTTCTGGGCCTACGAAGAAAGTTTAAAAAAAATAGATTTGACAGGAAAATAATAATATCATTTACAGACTGAAAAGTAAAAAGGATTGCTGAAATTTGCTAACCTCGCCGCGAAATGTATTACAAATTTTTGATAGACAAAATATCCAAACAAACAGTTGACCTTGAAGCTCTCTTTGTAGATCTGTATCGCGGCACAACGACGGTGACATTTTGTAATCCTTTAACTTTTAAAATTTTAAAGGGAAACGAGCGGTTTCATAATGCCCTTGAGAATGTTGACTATATATTTTCAGACGGAATTTTATTATGCAAGTTTATAAAACGATCAACGGGGGTCGATTGTCAGAGGTATTCGTTTGACGGAAATTCGATTGCACCGTCGGTTTTTTCGATGTGCAATAAATACGATTTGAATGTGGCCCTGGTAGGAACTACTGATGAATTTATACAAAGCGCTGTTGGGAAATTAGAGAAAACAATAAAAATTGTTTACTACCGCAACGGTTACCTTAACGAAGACGATATAAGAAGCTTACCCGGTATTTTAGCCGAAAAAAAGGTTAATGTTGTGATATTTGGCATGGGCGCCCCGCACCAGGAGTATATGCTTACCGTTTTGAAGAAAAACAAATTTAAGGGAATAGCCTTTACCTGTGGCGGTTATTTTGAACAGATAGCAAAAAAAGAAATTGAGTACTACCCCCCATTCTTTAATACATGGAATTTAAGATGGCTTTACCGGATATTAATGGAACCCAGGAAAATTATGTACAGATACGTGTTTGATTATTGGCCGTTTTATAGAGAACTTCTTAAAACAGTGAAATTGTATAAGGATAAAGATATCCCCCAATATTCCAATAAACCCCTTTGAGGCCGGAACGCGTACAAATAAGGCAAGGGGCAAAAGCGGTTGCATAATTATTAATGAAAACTTTTATAAAGACAGGAGTAGCATTTTCCTTTAGGGCTTTGGGTGCGCTGTCGATGTTGTTGCTAAGCGTAATAGTTACACGTAAAACCACGCCTACCGAAGCCGGTAGGTTTTTTTATTGTCTGTCACTCATTATTCCGGTGTCAACTATTGCACGGTATGGTATAGATTTTTCGATCGTGAAAATTGTAGGCCGCAAAAAAGATAGTTTTATGAATATAAATTATCTTTATTCTTCCCTGCGCATTAGTACGCTGTTTAGTGTCGCGGTTGCTTTTTTAATTATCATTTTTTCATACCCTGTCGCCATATACATATTCAAGGACCCAACGTATGCAACGCTGTTAAAAATTGTTGCGTTTTCCCTTCCCTTTACCTCGTTAATAAATATATATGCTTCCTATTACCAGGCCGAAAATATGCCCGCGTTGTCGGTTTTTTTAAGGAACATCATTCAGTATATCTTAACCGGCATTTTAGCTTTTGTGTGGTCCTTTTTCTTTTCATTAAGCGCTGTACTGCTAATGGAAATATATCTCGCTATATCGGTATTAATTTCACTGGTACTGATCTGGTTCGTCAACCCGGAAATTTTTTCACAAATTCTGAGGGTAAAAAGGTCCGCGTTTGAATTCAATAAGTACGACATATACTTATTAAAGTTTAGCTACAGTTTCTTTTTAATAACCATTTATAATACACTTATCCTGTGGTCGATGCTGATCATCGCCGGCGCGTTCCTTTTAAGTTCGCAAATTGCCATATTGAATGTTGCCTTTCGTGCCGCAAATGTTTTGAATTTGATTTTAATTGCGGTAAACACGGTAATCACCCCGATTTTTTCAAAGTACCATTTCGAAAAAAACGTGGCTGCGCTAAACTCATACTATATCAGAACCGTTAAGATACTGGCAGTAATTACCACACCGATCTTGCTCGGATTTGTTTTTTTCAGCGGTAAGGTGATGGCGATATTCGGCAGGCACTATATGCCTTATACCCAAATTCTAATTGTCATTCTATTCGGACAATATATAAACGTTATAACCGGCCC
>Ga0207132_1126_pt1 | contig 16585 bp, 13 predicted proteins | sample Alteio_BWMinHeat_14_FD_153554 | JGI IMG/M metagenome (GOLD analysis project Ga0207132, IMG submission 153554) | Enriched cells from forest soil in Barre Woods Harvard Forest LTER site, Petersham, Massachusetts, United States -... | ecosystem: Environmental > Terrestrial > Soil > Temperate forest >...
AAGAAAGAGTTGCAGCCGAGCGAAATTCTGTTCATCGCCGACGCCATGATCGGGCAAGACGCGGTGCGATCGGCGGGAGAGTTTCACAAGCGGCTCGGGGTTACCGGCGTAATCCTGACGAAGCTCGATGGTGATGCGCGCGGTGGGGCCGCGCTTTCGATTGGGAAAGTTACGGGAGCGCCCGTGAAGTTTGTGGGGCTCGGCGAAAAATACGACGCGCTGGAAGGATTTTATCCGGAGCGCATCGTTTCGCGCGTGCTGGGTATGGGCGACATCATGTCGCTCATCGAGCGAGCGGAGCAGACGGTCGACAAGAAGGCTGCCGCCGCACTCGAGCGCAAGCTGCGCAAAGAAGGATTCACGCTGGAAGACTTCCGCGACCAACTGAAACAGATTCGCAAAATGGGGCCGCTCGAGCAGCTTGTGGACATGCTGCCAAAGATGGGGCCGTTCGAGAACTTGCCGAAGGACGCGAAAGTCGACGAGGGGAAGCTGAAGCAGGTCGAAGCGATTATTAACTCGATGACGAATCAGGAGCGGCAGGACCACAACATTATTGATGGGAAGCGGCGGAAGCGAATTGCGAAAGGCAGCGGGACGACCGTGCAGGATGTGAATCAAGTGTTGAAGCAGTACCTGCAGATGCGCACGATGATGAAGCAGTACGGCGCGATGGCTGCGCGGGCGAAGATCAAGGGATTGGGGAAACTTGCGGGATTGTCTTGACGCGTGAGTTTATTCTTTCGGCTTTAAATGCAAATAGAGATCAGCAGTTTCGCCGGCAAGCGTTTCTGGATCGAGATCGGCGCGGTTCGAGAGGATGATGATGGTCAGATGGTCGGCGGTGAAGCGTTCGATGAGCGTGCGGAAGCCCATGGTGGTTCCGGTGTGCCACATGCGTGGATGTCCCCGGTAAGGATCGAGGAACCAGCCGAAGCCGTAGGAGACGGCCTTGCCGGGATGCAGGTTGTCGTCGTTGGTTTCGACGGGCCAAACCGTGGGCTGGCCATTCGCGAGTCTAGGAGGGAGCAGCGCGGGCTTCATTTCCTCGGCCCCGAGTAAAGCGTGATTTCGCAGCGCGTCGTCCCACTTGGCGAGATCTTCGAGACTGGAATAGATGCCGCCGTCGCCGAGAGTCGCAGAGGTGGGGCTTTGATCGGTTTCCTGGAACAAGGGCGTCTCTGGCCGGTGGTCGAATACGGCTCGGGAATGCCCGAAGGCGCGGTTGGCGACTTCGTCTTTTCCCTTTTGATAGACGATGGTGTGATCGAGGCGCAGCGGCGCGAAGATACGCGCGCGGAGAAAATCGCCGTAGGATTGCCCTGACGCCTTGGCGACGACGAGACCGAGTACCACGTAGCCAGAATTGCTGTAAGACCAGCTGGTGCCGGGAGGAAATTTGCCTTTGTTTTCCGCTTCTAACATCCTGAGGACTTCTTGGTCATGAATCTGGCGCTCGGGTGTCCAGATCTTGGCATTCCGGGACGTTTCGGCGGCGGCCATCAGGTCTTCGTAATCTGGCAGGCCGCCGGTGTGATTTAGGAGATTTCGGATGGTTATGGTTCGACCGTAGGCCGGGAAATCCGGAAATATCTCTACGAGCGTTTCGTCGTAGCGCAGCTTTTTGTCGTGGACCAGCAGCATGATGGCCATGGCGGTAAACTGTTTGGTGCAAGAGGCCAGGCGGAAGTTGGTGGGCGGGTCGATTTTCGTGTTGGTTCGCAAATCGCGGACGCCGTATCCTTTTTCAAACGATGTGCGTCCATTCTTCTGGACTAGCACCGCCAGCCCGGGGGCGTTCGCTTGGGTGACGGCGGCGAAAATCGCGTCGACCTGCTTCTCCGAGGGTGAGTCTGGGGCTTGCGCGTTGGTTTCGACGGCCGGTGAAAAAAGTGCTACCGAAAGAAAGATGTGCGCTAACTTCATCAGGTCTCCTCGAGAGGCCCCCGCAGAATAGCATTCCCTCGGCGCATTCATCTGCCCGTAACACGTCTGCGCTATCTCTGTGGGTCTCCCGAGAAAGCTTATGACACGCACTGCGCTTGACGATCCGCGCTTCTATCTCAACCGGCACCTGGAATGGCTGGAGTTTAACCGGCGTGTGCTGGAGGAGGCGCGGGACATTGGGAACCCGCTGCTGGAGCGCGTGAAGTTTCTCTCGATTACGGCGAACAATCTCGACGAATTCGTCGAGGTGCGGGTGGCCAGTTTTCTGCAGCGGATCGAGCACGGATCGCGCGAGATAGGCGCTGACGGGTTAACCGCGGCCGAGGAGCTGGAGAAAGTGTCGGCGGCCATGCACGGGATGGTGCGCGACCAGTATAAATGCTGGAACGATGAGCTGCTTCCCGCGCTGGCCAAGGCGGGGATTCGTGTCCTGCCGGCAAGCGAGCTGCAAGGAAAAGCGGCGCGGGCGGCGAAGACCTTTTACGAGCGGAGCGTGTCTCCCATGTTGACGCCGGTTACGGTTGACCCTGCGCATCCGTTTCCGCACGTTTTGAACAAGGCGTTGTGCATTGCATTTCTTTTGCGGCGGCGAAGCGGGAACGGGAAAGCGTATTTCGGGGTGCTTACGGTGCCCCGCGCACTGCCGCGGCTTCTGCGTGTGCCTGCGCCGGATGGCGGCATTCACTATGTGGCGCTGCAGGAGATCGTTTCTGCGTACGCGGCGAAGCTTTATCGTGGATACCAGATTCTTGCTTCGGCGCCGTTCCGGATCACGCGGAACAGCAATCTTTATCTGGAAGAAGAAGAGGCGCGGAGCTTGCTCGACGCGGTCGATTCGCAGGTTTCGCAGCGGCGCAAGGGCGATGCGGTGCGTTTGGAGATTGCTGCAGACGCGCACCCGGACATTATCAGTCGGCTGGTAGGCACGTTCGAGTTGGATGAATCGCTGGTCTTTCGCGCCGAAGGGCCGGTGAATTTGCAGCGGCTTTTTCACCTTTATGAGCAGACCCCCAGGCCGGATCTGAAGTATCGGCCGTTCGCGCCGCGGCAAGTGCGCGTGGGGCACGACGCCGATACGATGTTTGAGGCCATTCGCCGGCAGGGCTATTTGCTGCACCATCCTTACGATTGCTACGACACGGTCGTGAAGTTTCTCGAAACCGCGGCGCACGATCCGCGCGTGCTGTCCATCAAGCAGACGCTTTACCGAACGAATTCGGATTCGCCGATCGCGCGCGCCCTGCTGGACGCCGCCGGGAAAAAAGAAGTGACGGTGGTGGTGGAACTAAAGGCCAGCTTCGATGAAGCGACCAATATCCGCTGGGCGCGGAGCTTCGAGGACGCCGGCGTGCAGGTTTTTCATGGGCTAGTGGGACTGAAGACGCACGCGAAGCTTATGCTGATTGTGCGGAACGATCCGGACGGGAAGATTCGCCGCTATGCTCATCTTGGCACGGGGAATTACAATCCATCGACGGCACGGTATTACAGCGATCTGAGCCTGCTCACGAACGACGAGGCCATCACTTCCGCGGTGCACGACGTTTTCAATTATTTGACCGCCTATGCGGAACAGCCGAATTACAAGCCGCTGCTGCTCGCTCCGCGCGACATGGCCAAGACGTCGATGGCCCTAATTGACCGGGAGGCGCGCCATGCGCGGCGCGGGCGCCCCGCGCGGATCATCGCCAAGATTAACGCGGTTATCGATCCGCCCATCATTCAAGCGCTATACCGGGCTTCGCGCGCGGGCGTGGAGATTGATCTCATCGTGCGCGGTCAGTGCACGCTGGTGCCGAAACTCCGCGGTGTCAGCAGCCGGATTCGCGTGCGCAGTATCGTTGGGCGGTTTTTGGAGCACAGCAGAATTTTTTATTTCGAAAACGGAGGAAAGCCGGATATCTATCTGGGAAGCGCGGACTGGATGCCGAGGAACCTGTACGAACGTGTGGAAGTGTTGTTTCCGCTGAAAGACCCGCAGCATTGCGAGCGGGTCTGCAACGAGATTCTTTCCTCCTATTTGGCGGACACGCGCAAGGCGCGCATTCTTGGATCGGACGGCGCGTATTCGCGGCCGCGCGCGGTGCGCAACGGCCACGGGTTTTCCGCGCAAGAACATTTTATGCGGCTGGCCGGCGGCGGTGGTGATCCTCAGCACCTTCCTGCGCTGCGAAACCAAGGTGTGGTTTATACTCCTGGCACGATGATGACCCCGCCTGTGGGTGCCCCCGAAGAGGAAAGCTCGCTGGACTCGTCGAATGCAACCGTATGATCTGATCGTCATCGGCTCCGGACCAGGCGGCCAACGCGCCGCCATCCAGGGGGCGAAAGCCGGAAAGCGCGTCGCGGTCGTCGAAAAACAGGCGGCCATCGGCGGGGTGTGCATCAATACCGGAACAATTCCCAGCAAGACCATGCGCGAAGCTGTCCTGCATCTCTCCGGGTTTTACTCGAAGAGTTTTTACGGCTCGAATTACAACGTCAAAGAGAATGTGACCATGGCGGACTTGAATTTCCGCGTGCAGCGCGTGATCGAAAATGAAGTGGCGGTGACCCAGGACCAGCTCAAGCGCAACGGTGTGGACGTGATCCACGGGTTTGGCAAGTTCATCGATGCGCATCACCTCCGAGTGGAGAACGGTAACGGTTACGTGGACCTCGAAGGGCAGTACTTCGTGGTCGCCACTGGAACGAAGCCGGCGATCAATTCGAAAGTGCCCATCAATGGGCGGAACATCATTAGCAGCGACCAAATCCTGACGATGCCGCAGATTCCCAGGACGCTCTTGGTGGTGGGCGGCGGCGTGATCGGGGTGGAGTACGCTTGCATGTTCGCAACGCTTGGCGTGCGCGTGATCATCGTGGAAAAACGGCCACGGCTGCTGGAATTTGCTGATACGGAAATGGTCGAGGCGCTGACCTACCACATGCGCGATCATCGAGCCACTCTGCGGCTTAACGAAGAGGTGGAGAGCGTGGAGGAAACGCCGGAAGGGAAAGTGGCGGCGAATCTGGTCAGCAAGAAACGAATCAACGGCGACGCTTTGCTGTATGCGATTGGCAGGCAGGGCAATGTGGACAAGCTGGACCTCGCCGCCGCCGGCATCGAATCGGACGACCGCGGGCGCATTAAGGTCGACGCCGATTACCGCACCACGCAAGCGCACATTTTTGCAGTGGGAGACGTCATAGGATTCCCAAGCCTGGCGTCGGTCTCGATGGAGCAGGGGCGCATCGCGGCGGCCCGGGCTTTCGGCCTTCCGGTGCATACCGATCCCGAGAGTTATCCCTATGGGATCTACACCATTCCGCAGATTTCCTTTATCGGGAAGACCGAAGAGCAGCTCACCGACGCTGACGTTCCCTATGAAGTTGGCGTGGCGTATTATCGCGAGATCGCGCGCGGGCAAATCTCTGGCCACACCGACGGCCGCCTGAAGCTGCTATTTCACCGAGAGACGCTCGAGCTGCTCGGCGTACATATTTTTGGCGAAGACGCGGCGGAGCTGTTGCATATCGGGCAGGCGGTCTTCAAGCTGAAGGGCAAGATCACCTACTTCATCAACACCGTCTTCAATTATCCCACGCTCGCCGAATGCTATAAAACAGCGGCGTTTAACGGACTGAACCGCCTGGGCTGAGCGCTCTGGACGCTGCGCGATGATTCTTTAGAATGCTCCAACCAGGTCACGGGAAAATTGCCCGAGAGCGCGTTGGCTAGCTTCTCGTCGGCAGTTCCCAATCTGCCCTTGGAGGCAACCGCGAGAGTGACATAAAGACAGTCGTATACGGTTCGACCGTGAGTGACGAGCTTACTCGAACGCTGACGCGCGTAAGACAAGAGTTGCGTAGGTCGGTCATTTGGATGGAAGCAGGAGTTAATACCTGCTTCCACGACATCTCGGGGCGCGGGTTCGCACGGTGCTTTTCTTAAGCCCAGCCCTGGCGGTATTCGCGGCGCAGGAAGTCGTTGGCCTGGGCGACGTTCGTGACGCGCATGTTTCGGCCGTCGTAGTTGATCTTTTTTCCGGCGCGAAGTGCGACCACGCCGAGGAGCATAACTTCGGTCAGCCGCGCGGCGTATTCGAACGGGCAGGAGGTTGCCGTGTTGCCTTTGGCGGCATTCACCCAGTTCATTTCGTGGTCTTCGTTTTCGATGCGCGGCAGCTTTTGCGCCGGCTTGCCGTAGGAATCGTGGAGCGATTTGGGCAGCAGGCGAGGCTTCACTCCATAAGTATCGTGGAGCAGTTTGCCTTTGCTTCCGATCAGCAGGGCGCCGCCGCCTTTGTTTAAATCTTCGTCGCCCAGTTCTTCGGGTTTGTTGGGCATGAGGCCTCCGTCGTACCACGTCAACTTGACGGGCGGCATGGAGTCGCGGGCGGGGAATTCGTAAAAAGTCTGCGTGGCGTGCGGGTAGGAGACGCCGTTGAACGGTGTCGAGACCGTCTCGACCGTCGAGGGCAGGCCGAGATTGAGCGCCCACATGGAGTGGTCCATCAAATGGGCGCCCATGTCGCCGATGGCGCCGACGCCCCAATCCGACCAGCCGCGCCAGTTGAAGGGGTGGTAGATGGGGTGATAGTCCACATGCGGGCCGACCCCGAGAAAGAGATCCCACGACAATTTATCTGGCACGGGGTAATCGCCTGCCATAGCGGCAGCGAGGCGGGCGTTGACGCCTGGACCGTTCCAGCGAAGCGTGTCGGCAGGCTCCTTGAGAGGCTCGGGGCGGGGCACGCCCTGCGGCCAGAAGCCGAGTGGACGATTGGTCCAGATGTGGACCTCGCGCACGTCGCCGATTGCGCCAGCTTGAATGTATTCGACTGTGGTGCGAGCGTCGTTCAGAGAATGACCCTGATTGCCCATTTGCGTAGCGACTTTGGTTTCCCTGGCGCGGCGGGCGAGCTGGCGGGCTTCATCGATGGACCAAGAGAGCGGCTTTTGCACGTAGACGTGTTTGCCGAGAGCCATGGCCGCGAGGGCGATCGGAGCGTGCATGTGGTCGGAGGTGGCGACCAGGACGGCGTCGATATCCGTTTGCTTGTCGAACATCTCGCGAAAGTCCTGATAACGCTTGGCTTTCGGCCAATGATCGTTCTTGAGGCGGATCATGCCGGCAAGGCGGGCCTGGGCTTTGACGCGATCGAACTCCACCGGGGGCTGGCCAGGGGCGGACTGCGCATCAGGTTGGTCGAGGCGTTTTTGCAGGTTCGGGATTTCCGTGTCGAGGCGGTCAAACGCCTTGCCAGCATAGCCCCAGTCGACGTCGCAGAGGGCCACGATGTTCTGGCTGGCGAGATTGATTAAATTGGCGCGGCCCATGCCGCCGACGCCCACGCCAGCGATGTTCAGGATATCGCTGGGAGGAGTAAAGCCGCGTCCAAGCACGTGCCGGGGGACGATGGCCATCGCGGCCCCGCCAGTCGTAACGCTCGTCAGGAATTTGCGACGTGACATGTCACTCTTCTTGTTCATGGGCTGCTCCCTTTCGACTCCGGGCATTATCGCGCTGTCGGCGGCACATTGCGATTGTTAAGTTCGCCCTCGGTTCCCCAAGGTGAGCTCGCACGGAAAAGCTCGAGGGGCCTTAGGCCAGCCGAGGCCCATTGCCGCAAGCTGCCTGGACAGGCTAAGATATCCGTGGAGGCAAGCGTTAGTGCTAACTATTCGTTTATCCAGGATTGGCAAGAAGAAGAAGCCGTTCTACCGCGTGGTGGTGATTGAAAGTAGCAAGCCGCGCGACGGGCGTGTTGTGGAATTGGTGGGAACGTACGATCCGCTGAAGAAGCCCGCGGAGGTCAAGCTCAACGCCGAACGCATCAAGCATTGGCTCGGAGTCGGTGCGCAACCTAGCGACACCGTTCGTAGCTTCATCGACCAACAGAAGATCGCGTAATCCTCGGAAGTCCCCATCTATTGCGCGTCGCCGGCTGGACCGGGGCGCTTTTTCCGCGGCCCAGGGCGAGGATTGAGCACGTGGGGGTGAAGGATGAAAGAGCTGGTAGAAGCTATCGCCAAGTCTCTGGTGGACCATCCCGAAGAAGTGCAGGTTAAGTCCGTCGACGGCTCACAGGTAACAGTGCTTGAGCTACGGGTGCATCCGGAAGATCTGGGCAAGGTGATCGGGCGGCAGGGGCGTACGGCCAAAGCGGTACGGACGCTTCTCGGCGCCGCCGGTATGAAGTTGAAGAAGCGCTATACCTTAGAGATATTGGAAGATTGAGCCCCGAGACCCAGCGTTGGGTGATGGTCGCGCGGATTCTTCGGCCCCGCGGCAACAAGGGGGAAGTGGCTGCCGAACTCCTCACGGATTTTCCCGAACGGCTCACACAATTGACCGAAATTTTTCTACGAGCGAGCAGCGGCGCCGCGGCGGCAGAGCCGCGTCTTACCCCGCTCAAGGCTTGCTGGCTCAGCCAGAACCACAAGGGACAGGTCGTATTTCACTTTGAAGGATGCCATTCGATCTCGGAGGCGGAGAAGTTTCGCGGGCTGGAGGTACTGCTACCGATTGAAAAGCGCATAGCGCTCTCCCGAGGCCAATATTTTGTGGATGATCTCATGGGATGTCTGGTGTTCGAAAATTCTGCGGAGCCTTCTATCGTTTCATCTTCACCTTGCTCTCTCGGAAGTGCGCCGTCTTTGCTGGGGGTGGTCAAAGAAGTGCAAATCGCTGGCGCGGGAGTGGCCGGAACGCCGCTTCTGGTCGTCGATACTTCTGCTGGGGAGCTTCTCATTCCGCTAGCCGAAGATATTTGCACGAGCATCAACACGGATGCCCGGCGAATCGACGTCGTGCTGCCTGATGGCCTCCGCGATTTAAACGAAAAGACCTGACCCGAGGAAGGGCTCGTTTGCCGGCATTAGTGCACGTCCATGGTGGTGACGCTCAGGGCTGGCAGCGTTATGGTCATCGAAGAGCCGCCGACGGCCATGGTTCCGATCGCCACGGGTGCGACAGGGTTTTGCCCTTGGGCGGAGGCTGCGGTGATTTGGTACAAGTGCGCGGTGCCGGAGAGTGTTGCGCCGTTGATCGCCGTCACTTGCGCGGAAGTGCAACGATTGATGGCGACAAAGACGGTGCGACCCGGCGTTGTGCTGTCCGTGCTGGCGTAAACCACTACATTTTGCACCTTACTGGAAGTGGCCTCGAGCGAGGTGTCCCCGAAGCTGGCGTTGGCGCCGTCAAAGCCGCGGTAGGCGCGGAATCCCGCCAGAGCGTAGGAATAGGTTCCATTCGGGGGCCAGAAGCTGGCGGCGAAGAGCCCTTGGCTGCCGAAAATCCCCAGGTTGTCCGCTTGGGCGATGGTTCCCGCAATATGGTTCCAGCCGCCGTTCTCATATTCGGTGATGGAGATTTTCATACCGGGATTCTCGGCGTTGATCTTGGCTTCCAGGCGGCCCAGAAGATTGATGGGCGTGCTGCCAAGTTCCTGGTAGATCCATGGATTGCTGTTGCCGGTGTCGGTGAAGGTCGGATCCCACAAGGCGCGAGGGCTCTGGACGATTAACTGGACCTGCGCGTCGGAGAGGGTCGCGCTCGTGAGATCGAGGATTCGCGTTCCGTTGGAGTCGTATTCTTCCACGTACCAATGGAAATCGTAGACATCGACGAGCGGCTTTCCGTATGTCGTCGAAGCGGTTTCGAGAGCTTGGAGATATTTGTCTGGGAACCAGTTCGTGCCGCCGGGCGTGGCGCCGAGCTCCCCTTGCCAATTGTAGATGCCTTGAAAGCCGTAATGGACGGGCCCGAAAATGATGACACTGGGAAACTGATCCTTCAAAGCTTTCGCGAGATTGATGGTCTTGCTGATGTAGTTGTCCGAAGTAACGGCCGTGGGGCCCTGCACTTCGAGGTGCGTGGAGTTCCAGAGTTCGGGCTCGTTGTCGAGGCTGATAAACGTGGGATGGGTGGGACTGGCGCCGAAGATTCCCATGCCGAAGAATTTTTGGTCAAGCGCCCAGACGAATTCGTCCATGTAGACGTTGGCGTCCGTTGTGGGCGGCATGATGGTGAAGGGAACATTTGAGACGGTGCTCTTTTTGTCGATGACCGTCTTGAAGCGCGTCAAATCGGGCGGATTGGCCACGCTCACCGGACCGCTCTCGTCCGCCGACACCAGGCCTTGCAGCTGGAAGGTGACCAGACTCGCTACCCCCTTGGATTGATCACCAGCGATGAAAGTTCGCACGGCTTCGGCGGGGACGGTGCTGGAGCTGAGGTAGTTGTCGTTGTTGTACACGTAGTCGCTGCCGGCGTTCGAGGCGTTGGTCTCCCAGTTGTAGGCCGTCCATCGGTTGCCGCCCGCGCGGTCGAAGGTCAACAGTGGCGGAGCGCCGGTGATGCCGGAATAAAAATTGATGCCGTAGATGTATGGAGAGATCGGCTTGGTGATGGAAGGATTGATGGTGATGGTTATGTCGGCGGCGGCGATTGCCGGCGTTACCGAGACCTCAGCGGAATTGGCACTCTCACCGGCGGCGTTCAAAGCGGAAACCACGTAGTCGTAGGTCGTGCCATTGGTGAGGCCCGTGTCGGTATCGCTGGTGGTGGTAGGTTGAGCGACCTGGGTGTACGGACCGCCGCTCGTCGCGCTGCGCTTGACGTGATAGCTTGTGGCTCCCGCGCTGGCCGTCCACGTGAGGCTCACTTGAGCATTCCCGGCGATGGCGCGGAGTCCGGTCGGTGCGGGTGGTGGTGTGGCAGGGGCCGCAGGCGTGGCACTTGCTTGAGAAGAATTGGCGCTTTCGCCCGCAGAGTTTAGCGCGGAAACAACGTAATAGTAGATGGTATCGTTGAGGAGGCCTGTATCAGTGAAGTTTGCCGCGGTCGGTGCCGAAACTTGCGTATACGGCCCGCCGTTCGTTGTGCTGCGCTTGACGTGATAGCTCGTCGCAGCGGTGCTGGCGGTCCAGGTGAGGCTCACTTGCGTGTTTCCCGCTATTGCTTCGAGACCGGTCGGGGCGCCAGGAGGAGGCGGCGCCACTGGTGTGGCGCTGACTTCGGCAGAATTCGCGCTTTGGCCGTAGGAGTTGTAAGCCGAGACGACGTAGTAGTATTTCGTCCCGTTGGACGCGCTGTTGTCGGCATAGCTGGTCGCGGTGGGGGTGGCGATTTGTGCGTAAGGACCGCCGCTAGTTGTCGAGCGCTTTACGTAGTAAGCCGTCGCACCGGAGCTCGCATTCCAGGTCAGATTGACCTGGGCGTTGGCTGCCGACGCCGTCAACCCCGTTGGAGCAGGTGGCGGATTGGATCCACCGCCTCCCCCGTTCCCGCCGCCATTCGAGTAGCCACCGCATCCCGTCTGGAGTAAGGCCAAAAGAAGGCAAGCAAGGCAGCCGGTGATCGACTTTGTGGTGTTCCAACGGGCCATCGTGGAAACCTCCAGACACGCGAACGGGAGTAAGGTGTGTTGAGAGAAGCGCTGAAAAAGCGGGCCGGTTGGACGCGAGAGCGTCCTGCCTGGAAACAAGATTATGGCTGACCGGGGCCTTCCTGCAAGCTGTTCAGAAGGACAGGATTAGGGCAAGGAACCGGCGTTGAGATTGCTCGTGATGTTCCTCGAGGCCGCGGGTACGTTAGACTAGCAGGAGCGATGCACTTCGATCTGATTACCATTTTTCCAGAATTTTTTGCCGGCCCGCTGGATCACGGCATTTTGCGGCGGGCTCGCGAGACGGGCCTCGTCGAGGTGCAAGTGCAGGATTTGCGGGTGTTCACCCAGGATCGCCACCGCAGCGTCGATGATCGGCCGTTTGGCGGCGGCGAGGGGATGGTGCTCAAGCCTGAGCCGCTCTTCGAGGCCGCCGAAGCGATTCTCGGCCGCAACTTGGGAAGCGCGGAGCAGCCCGCTGTGCTCGCTCCGAAGACGGCCATTGTTTTGATGTCCGCAGCGGGGAAACGTTTTCGGCAGGAAACCGCGCGACGGTACGCGCAGATCGACCGCCTGGTTTTTCTTTGCGGACGATATGAGGGAGTCGACGAGCGCGTCGCCGACCATCTCGCCACGGAGGAAATTTCCGTCGGGGACTATGTGCTTAGTGGAGGGGAACTCCCAGCGATGCTGGTCATCGACGCCGTTACGCGCCTCATTCCCGGCGCGCTGGGTAATGAAGCGTCTTCAAAAAATGAGTCATTCAGTGAAGTGCGGCATTTCGAAGGACCGGGAGCAGGCAGGGTAAGCCCCGCCCCTACTGGCGATGGATCACGCATCGAGGCCCGCACCCTTTTGGATTTTCCGCATTACACGCGGCCAGCCGATTTTCGCGGTTGGAAGGTGCCCGAGGTTTTGATTGGCGGCAATCACGCGGAAGTTGCGAATTGGCGGCGCGCCGCCGCCTTGGAGAAGACCCAGCGTAACCGGCCGGATTTGTTGTTGCGCTGAAATGGCCCCACGGTATACTGGGGTTTCTGTGAAAGAAGCGACCCCCACCGAGTCTTCGCGCGCCAGGAAGGGTATGTGCGTCTGGGGGCAGGCCTCGGCGCGTCCATGCCGCGCTTGTAGGTGTACACCTGGAAGCGGCGTGGGAGGTCCTTCGGTCTAGCGCAATCTAAATCCGAAAGGAATCCTGGGCCGCTCGGAATAAGCGGCCCTTTTTTATTGTTAAGCGAATGAGGAGCACAGTGCCATGAGCAACGCGGCCAGCGGAAACGGCAAGGAGCCCGGAGCGGGGAAGCCGATCGCCGTCTACTACGAGCAACAGCATTGGTTTCGTCCGCTGTTTGAGCAACTCGACGCCCGGGGCGTTCCGTGGGTCAAGGTGGACGCGCGGAATCACCAGTACGATGTGGCGGCAAAGGAGCGCGAGTATTCGCTGCTCTTTAATCGCATGAGCCCTTCCGCTTGGCAGCGCGGCGTTGGGCACGGGATCTTTTACACGCTCAACTACCTTTCGCATTTGGAAGAAAAAGGTGTTCGGGTGGTGAATGGCTCTCGGGCTTTCAGTCACGAAATTTCCAAAGCTTTGCAGTTGACGGTGCTCGAGGCGCTCGGCTTCGAGTATCCCAAAGCGCGCGTGATCAACCATCCTTCGCAGGCTTTGGGCGCCGCCGAAGCCATTGGGTATCCCTTGATCATCAAGCCCAACATCGGCGGCAGCGGAGCTGGGATAAAGAGGTTCAGTTCGCCGGACGAATTGCGAGCCGCTGTCGAGCGGAATAGCTTGTCGTTTGGGATCGACAACACCGCTATGGTGCAGGAATTCTTCACCGCGCGCGACGGGGTGATCACGCGAGTGGAAGTTCTCGGCGGCGAATATCTTTACGCGATTCAGATTCACATTACCGGTGACACTTTCGATTTGTGCCCGGCGGACATTTGCAAAAACACGAAGGGTGAGGAACTCACACGCTTGGCTTGTCCGATGGATGCGCCGAAGTCGGGGCTCACGGTGGAAGCTTACGAACCGCCGAGGCAAGTCATTGAAGACGTGGAGCGCATCATGGATGTTGCCGGTATCGAAGTCGGCGGCATCGAGTACGTCATGGATGACCGCACCGGGCGGCTTCTCTATTACGACGTTAACGCGCTTTCGAATTTTGTCTCCGACCCGGAGCGCATGATCGGCTTCAATCCGTATTCGCGGCTGGCAGACTATTTGATCAGCGAAGCGCGCATGCACGAGGCCAGCCGAGGCGAACGGCTCATCCCGACCGGGAGCACGCGATGAGATACGGCTACTGGCTCCCCGTTTTTGGCGGATGGCTGCGCAATGTTGCGGACGAAAACATGGAAGCGAGCTGGCCTTACGTGAAAAAGCTCGCGCAGCGCAGCGAGCAAATCGGCTACGACCTTACGCTCATCGCCGAATTGAATCTGAATGACATCAAGGGCGTGGAGGCGCCGTCGCTCGATGCCTGGTCGACGGCGGCTGCGCTGGCGGCGGTCACTGGGCGCATCGAGTTGATGGTCGCCGTGCGCCCGACGTTTCATCTCCCAGCCCTGCTTGCCAAGCAGGCCGCAAACATCGATCACATCAGCGGCGGGCGGCTTACCCTGAATGTCGTGTCGTCCTGGTGGGCCGACGAGGCGAAGAAGTACGGCGTGGGGTTTGAGCAGCACGACGACCGCTATGCGCGCACCAGCGAATGGCTCGACGTGCTGCACGGCGTGTGGTCGCGGGATCACTTTTCCTACACGGGGAAGTATTACCGCGTCGAGGACAATGTGCTGGAGCCAAAACCGGTGGCGCAGCCGCATCCCACCTTGTACGCCGGAGGCGAATCGCCTGCGGCCAAGGATCTCATTGCCGAGAAATGTGACGCGTACCTCATGCACGGCGACGCGCCGGAGCGTGTCGGCGAAAAAATCGCAGATTTGCGCATGCGCCGCGCGCGGCACAATTTGCCGCCCATGAAGTTCGGCGTCGCAGGCTACGCCATCGTTCGCGAAACAGAGCGGGAGGCTCAGCAAGAGCTGAAGCGGATCACCGACGTGCAACAGTCCGCCGCCGGGTATGCCAATTACCAGCAGTGGCTTGCGGGCACGCAGCTCGAGCAGCGCGTTTCGCTCGAAGACTATTCCGTATCAAACCGGGGGCTGCGCTCAGGCTTGGTGGGGACGCCTGAACAAGTTGCGGAGCGGCTCGCGCAATTCGAGGCCGCCGGTGTCGACCTGGTCCTGCTCCAATTCAGCCCGCAATTCGAAGAAATGGAGCGCTTCGCAGAAAGCGTCATTCGCCGAAGCGTTTCCGCGGCGGCGCCGGCTTAGTTAGACCGGCGGCAAATCGCCAGTCAGTTGTGCTCCGGTGAATACTCCGTCTCTTCGGGGACATCCGTAGGCCTTTGGGAAATCGACCCGATAGCCGTGCAAAAACAAGGCCGAGGAGTCGGTTTACTTCTCGCGTGACTTCCTGACCCTGTACCGCAGATTGTCTGTACGTATATGGACGTTCAGACCAATGTCACCAAAAAAGTAATCCCGCAACATGGCGCCTGCATGTCGCCCACCCCTGGCCGGCGTTCCCGGCGTTGGATAGTGGGTCAGTTTCCGATTATGCAACGAATGGGGCACTACTCCATTGAAGGTCCCAAAATCTTGCCACGAGATGGTCCTGACGTCGGTTGTGACCACAAGACTTTGCAAACAAGCCTTGGAACGCTGCGCGAGGGGTCTACGTCTATATTTTATCGGAACGGCTCAGAGTCGTGGATGAATAAGGGGAGGATCAATGAAGACCATCGTCGCTGCCATCCTTCTACTACCGTGCTGTGCATTCGGTCAGGATGAGACGGCGGTATCTGCTGCCGAAGGCGCCTGCGGCCCCCGCGCCGTCCAATTCAAGGTGACCGCCGACAAATCCGGGCACCCCACACCGATACCCGAGAACGGGAAAGCCCTGATTTACGTCGTGCAAAAAGATTCCGCCACCACCAGGATCGGTGCTGATGGGAAATGGATTGGCGCCGCGAGACGTGGAACCTATTTCTTCGCTTCCATCGATCCGGGTGAGCACCACCTCTGCGCGATCGGTCGCATTGGTTTATGGAGTCATGTTTCGCTGCGCGAGTTGAAGGCTAAGGCAGGCGAGACCTACTACTTTGTAGCCGGGGGTGGGGAACTGCTCGCCGACGACTTCACTCTCAACCAAGCAGATGTGGACGAGGGCAGGCACCTTGTCGCGTTTGCGCATCTTAGCGCGTTCCATCCGAAGTGAGAGGATTAATCTAGCCAGTGCTTGATAACGCGGTTACCGGAAACTGACCCACTACCCGGCGTTTACCCGTTGAATGTGCTAGGTAAATTGTGAATATTTGGCTATAATTGGCGTTTGCCTTTAAACAGCTGGCCCCGCCTGAGTGGGTCTGCAGGGAATACGAACATGAATCCGATCATAGCTAAACTGCATGAAGCGCAACTGCGCAAAGACCTCCCCGAATTTCGTCCTGGCGACACGGTGCGCGTCAACGTTCGCCTGAAGGAAGGGGAAGGCGAGAAGGAAAAGGAGCGCCTGCAGGCCTTCGAAGGGGTTGTGATATCGAAGAAGGGTCGCGCTTCGGGCGCTACGTTTACCGTGCGCCGCGTGAGCTTCGGCGTGGGCATTGAGCGCATTTTCCCGCTGCATTCGCCGTCGATCAGTTCCGTCGAAGTGGTTGGTAAGGGCAAAGTTCGCCGCGCCCGACTCTACTATCTGCGCGACTTGCGTGGAAAGGCCGCTCGCATCAAGCGCGCCCCCCGCGAAGAAGCGGCTGCCGTGGCGACCGCTGGGTCGGAAACCAAGGCGTAAGCGCAACTCTCCGATTCGAAGCGCATCGACGAAAGAGCTCCGGTTGCCCGGGGCTCTTTTGCTTTCTTGAGCGGCGGGAGCGTTTCTTTGTTCCTGCGATGGCCAATCAGGGCTCGACGTTCGTCACGCCTTCTGCGCCGGGTTTGGGAAAGTGTTTTTCGTACCAGGCGATCGAGCGATCGGTCGAATCAATCACGTGTTTCGTTTCCCGGATTCCGTGGCCTTCGCGCGGGTAACGTACGAAGAGGGCCTCCGTCCCAACGTCTTTGAGGGCAATGAAGAACTGTTCCGCTTCGGCGATGGGCACATCGTTGTCGTTTTCGCCGTGCATCAGCATGGTGGGGGTATGGGCGGCAGCAACGTGTTTCAACGCCGAGCGTTCCCACGCTACATCCATCAAGTTGCCTTGGTG
>Ga0207132_1127_pt1 | contig 16547 bp, 17 predicted proteins | sample Alteio_BWMinHeat_14_FD_153554 | JGI IMG/M metagenome (GOLD analysis project Ga0207132, IMG submission 153554) | Enriched cells from forest soil in Barre Woods Harvard Forest LTER site, Petersham, Massachusetts, United States -... | ecosystem: Environmental > Terrestrial > Soil > Temperate forest >...
GTCCGGATGTTACAGTAGATGAAGGTTGGGCGCTGTTCATTCATCCCGACCTGATCCATGGCACCGAATTGGGTAAAAAGATACACCAGTATTCGTTTTTTAATTATGAAGTGAACGAGGCCCTGCATATTTCGGAAGAGGAGAAACTGATTATTAAAGATTGTGTGGCAAACATTGAAAGGGAGTATTCGCGAAGTATCGACAAACATTCGCAAAGCCTCATCGTAAGCAATATCGAACTATTGCTGAATTACTGCAGCCGTTTTTACGACCGGCAATTTTACACAAGGGCAAAGGTTAATTCAGATGCGGTACAGCAGTTTGAAAAAATATTAAAAGATTATTTTTCGCAAAGCACCCTGATTGAAACGGGCCTGCCAAATGTTAAATATTTTGCGTCCCGCCTCAACCTCTCGCCTAATTATTTATCTGACCTTTTAAACAAATTTACTGGCAAAACCACGCAGGAACATATCCACCTGGAACTGATAGATAAAGCTAAATCGTTGTTGTGGGGTACAAATGATTCCATCAGCGAGATCGCATACGGGCTTGGGTTTGAACATCCTTCGCACTTTACCAAGATATTCAGATCAAAGACAGGAAAATCGCCCAGCGAATATAGGCATCTCAACTAAATTGCTGGACATTTATTCGGCTGAAGGCAAATGATTCAAATAGCGGATAATTTTCTATTCAAAGGTCAACTCCATTGAAGTTATCTATATACCCAAACCGCAGAAGATTGCGGCCCAACAGGTTACACTATAACAGACTGTAAGTTGAAAATATGCTGAAGGAAATAGAGGCAAAGTGCAGGGCGGAAATCTGGACGTCACAGCAAATGAATTTTGGACCCTACAGCAAATGAAAATAGGGGATGAAGCGTTAGATTTGCAATCATGAAGCCTGTTACGCAGATATTCGGAGAGTCTTTTCTCTATAGCTGTTCGTTTGATAAAACGCATACTTATGAGCAATTCGTACCGGAGAGTCTCCTGGCCTACCAAATTTCAGGACAGACGCAAATTTATCATCACCGGGGTGAAATGGTGCTGGAAGAAGGGCAGATCCTGCTGGCGCGGCGGAACCAGTTCGCCAAAAGCATAAAAATTCCGGCGAAAGACAAAGCGTACCAGTGTATTTCCGTTTTGCTAACCAACGAACGGTTGCAGCAGTTTGCGCTGGACAATGCTATTTTTTGCGACGAGAAATACCACGCGAGCAAGAATATATTGCTTGAACCAAATACTATCCTGAAGGATTATTTCCTTTCCGTACTGCCCTACATTGAACCGGGGAAGGCGGTCAGTAAGAAGCTGGCATCGGTAAAAGTGACTGAAGCCATCGTGTTGCTGTTGGAAATGCGGCCTGATCTAAAATCCTTTCTTTTTGATTTCAGCGATCCCCACAAACAGAACCTGGAAGAATTTATGCTGAAGAATTTTCACCACAATGCGCCTATCAAACATTTCGCCAGGCTGAGCGGGCGAAGCTTGAGCAGCTTTAAACGGGATTTTGCAGAAATCTTTAAGCTATCTCCGGGAAACTGGCTCAAGGACAAGCGGCTCTCGGAGGCGTATTACCTCATTAAGAAAAAGAGCCAAAAGCCCCGGGATATTTACCTGGACCTGGGTTTTGAAAATCTCTCCCACTTTTATACCTCCTTCAAGCAAAAATATGGACATACCCCGGCTGAAATAGTAATTCAAAACCAATAGCAATGAACATTGAACAAAGATTGCAGGAACTGGAAGACCGGATCGCGATCCGGGAACTGATCGATCAGTACACTTATTGTGCCGATACCCGTGACGCCGAGGGACAAATGGCGATTTTTACTGAGGATACGAATTTCGAAGTGTATATGGATGAAAAAATACCGACGCCGACCCAGGTTGTCACCGGCAGGAAAAATCTTTTCCCCGTGTTCAACGACCTTAATCAATATCTTTCTACGATGCATTTCAATGGTCAAAGCACCGTTAAGCTCGACGGTGACAAAGCAACCGGCGTTACTTATTGCAGGGCTTATCACCTGAAAGTTATTGATGGCGCGCAAAAGCTTATGATCGCCGGCATTCGTTATTATGACGCCATGGTAAAACAGGGTGGTGTTTGGCTATTTTCGGAGCGGAAACTGAAAGTGTGCTGGATTGAGAGCAGATAAAAATGAAAGTGCGGGATAGGGATAAACCCATCTAAGCCGTGCACGGATTAAGCATAAGCCGTCACCATGTTACAACTCTGGCAGAATCGATAGCAATTCAACCGCTCTTTGAATAAGTGACTTATCTGATGCTGAGAATTGCCGGGAAATTGCCGTCGCCAACCACTCCTCGCGTTCTTCACGTGTGTCGATTAAACGTTTTCGGCCCTTTTCTGTGATCGCTGCGTAAGATTTCCTTTTATCGTTATCAGCCGTTTTCCGGTTAATATATTCCAATTCTTCCAGTTTACTCAGAACCTGCGAAACGTATTGGGAAGAAAGACCCAACTGTGTGCAAAGCTCCGATGGCAGTAGTTGGTTATCCATTAACAACTGTATCACATTCAGTTCGGCCACCGAAAGCTGGTCGGGGTTACTGATCTGCTTCCGCAGCCTGCGGTTCATACGGGTTACCAGGTCGCGTATGCTGTGTGCAATTGCTTTATCCAAAAGACCATCCGTTTCTTCTTTCATCATGATGTAAAGTTAACAAAAAATATCAAAGTTACTTTGCTAATTAAAATTAGTAAAGTAACTTTGTAAACTAACTTTGTGAACATGGTCGGATCAAAAGATAAAGGACTGGCGAAATTTCTTGCACCACTGGTTTTGGGCAATATGCTCAATCCGCTCAACTCGACCATGCTGGCCACTTCCGTATTGACCATCGTCACGGTATTTAAGCAAGAACCGGGTGCAGGCGCATTATTGATCATCCCGCTTTATTTTACCTCAGCCATCGGTCAGCCATTGATGGGAAGGCTTTGCGATGTGTTCAACGCGGGCAAGATCAACCTGTTTGGCTTCCTGCTCATCCTGTTGTCGGGCATTGTTGGTGTTTGTGCGCAAAGTTTCGGATGGCTGATCGTGTCGCGCATTTTACTGGGGCTGGGCAGTTCTGCTGCTTACCCATCATCGATAACGTTGGTTAAACAGCGATATAAAAGATTAGGTATGGAGGTGCCGGGTATCACACTAAGCATTATTGCCATAGCCGGCCAGGTATCATTAGTATTTGGCCCTTTTCTTGGCGGGGTTCTTCTGGAAAGCTTTGGCTGGAAAGGCATCTTTGCAATCAATATTCCGCTGGTATTGTTAGGCTTGCTATTATCTGTCAAAAAGAAAAAGGACAACACCGTCGAAAAAACACCCACAAATAAAACTGCACTGCAGCTATTCAAAGACCTCGACCCTTTGGGCTTGCTGGCCTTTTGTGCATTTCTGTTCACCTTTTTAATGACACTGTTATATGACAGCTACCTGTACATCAAGATTCCCAGTGCTATCCTTCTGTTGATGCTGCTTATCGCTATCGAGCTTAAACACCATAAGCCATTTATCGATATAAAGATACTCAGTCTGAACATGTTCCTGAATACGACATTCCTGCGCCAGATCGGCATTAACTTTATCATTTACCTTTTCCTATACGGCCTGCCCCAGTGGATGGAACAATCTAAACAGATCACTCCGTCTAATGTAGGGTTGATCATGCTGCCGTTTTCGCTAACTGCCATGGCGTTCAGCCTGCTGATCGCCAAAAATAAAAATAACAAGTTGTTGCTAATCACCGGCGTGCTGTGCGTTATCGTTTCCACCATTGGCATCTTTCTGCTAAATACCGCATCCCCGGTATATTTCATTGTGGGCATTACTGTCATTATCGGCGCTGCATTGGGCATTCTTACCGTATCGAATCAAGCCACTTTATACGCCGAGGCGCCTGATGACCAGGTGGGCGTTTGTTTCGGACTATTCCGCACCGTTGGCTATATCGGGGCGATCCTGGCCGGCTCGAGCCTCAAACACCAGTTCAAAGCCGGCGCCACCGATGCGGGTTTGCATCAGCTGGCCATTTTCTCACTGGTTGCCTGCGGGCTGATCGTGCTGTTTTTGCTGCCCCTGTTTTTTAAAAAGAGAAAAATTGAAATCGACTTAGAAATAACCATTTAATCATGAACACAGAAAACAACGACAAAACAGTTCTCCTGGTGATGGACATCCAGGAAACGATGATGGGCTATTTGCCCGACCCGGTACCGTTATTAAACAATGTAGAAAAAGCGATCGGCGCCGCCAGAAGGGTCGGGGTACCCATCGTGTATGTTACACTCGTCTTTCGTGACGGGCATCCGGAGATCCACGAGTCGCACCCCCGGTTCGGCCCGGTCAAGGCAAGTAAGGTGATGTTCACATCGTCGCATGCAGGTACCCTGGTTCACTCCGCTATTGAACCGATGCCTGTTGATATTATTGTTCATAAAAAACGGGTGAGCGCTTTTGCCGGCAGCGACCTTGAAATTATCCTTCGTGCTCATAGGACCGCGCACCTGGTATTATCCGGGTTCTCGACCAGCGGTGTTGTATTGAGCACGCTGCGCGAAGCGGCAGACAAAGATTATCATCTTACGGTGCTGTCCGACGCCTGTGCTGACCCTGACCCGCAGGTACATGATTTTTTAGTAAAAAAGGTGTTCCCATTTTCCGGCGAAATGCTTACAACCGATGAATGGGTGGCCGCTTTAAATTAAGCTAACGATCAGGCAGGCGTGCTTGCCTGATCATTAATAACAAAGTGATGATCTCCGCAATCCTGGCGAAATTATCTGCATCCCTGTTCAAGACAATTAGCTACAGTCGCTTCGTCGGGCTGGCCGTTAGTTGCCTGGACATAAACTGCTGCCTTTTTTCAGGCCTGAAGCTGACCGTCCTGGTATCATCTGCACCCCGGCTCTTCATGGTGGAGGCCGAAGATCAGTGGATTTTTATGATCTGCCTGATCAGCAGGCTGGTTGTCATCCTTCTGATTTTCTGGCTGGTATTAGAAAAACAGTCTGCCGCCTGGTATAAACTGGATACCTACCGCTTCAGTGCATACCTCATTCCGCTTGTACTGTTCGCCCTGATGAGATGGGCTGCCCCGGAAAGTTCACTTGTATTCCAAACCGCGCTTTTTGATGTGGGTATAATTGGTCTGTGCTATACCTTCGTTTTGTTGAGTGCACGGCTATGTTATCACTTTAAAAACTAATATAAGATTATCATTTGACGGCTGAATGCACGCAGGTTACGAAGACGGAGTAACCGGCGTCTTTTTTTTAGACATCGTCTTTGCAGCTACCACGCAGCGCCTCCGTGATCTGCCTATTACGAACACGCCTTCAGACAATATTTTGGCCCTTCCAGCAAGTTGTTTTTGGACTTTACAGAAAGTTTTATGAAGAGATGATTTGAGAATTTTGTATAAAAAAATTCAAAATGAAAGCGATCAATAAAATTTACGTCAATGGTGCATTCCTAACACCACACGGCACGGAAGTACTCGATCTCATTAGCCCGGTTACCAATCAGAAAGTCGGAGAAGTTATTTTAGGTGACGAAGTCGATACCCAAAATGCTGTTGCGGCCGCAAAGGAGGCTTTTAAAACATTTTCAAAAACTACAAGGGAAGAACGTATTGCTTACCTGGAGAAATTGCGTGCGGTTGTAAACAGGCGCGCAAAGGATTTAACCGATATAATGGTTGAAGAATATGGCGGAACGTTTCAGTTCTGTTCAATGGTCACACAAAATATGCTTAATGATATTAGCGCGATGATTGACACGCTGAAAATTTTTGATTTTGAACGAACTGCAGGAAACTCAAAAGTTTATTTGCAACCGGTGGGTGTGGTTGGCATCATTATTCCCTGGAATATGAGCAACGGGTTTATTGTTACGAAGCTTTCTACAGCTATTGCCGCGGGTTGCACAGCAGTGATAAAACCGAGCGAAATGAGTGTACAGCAAACCCAGTTAATGGCTGAATGTTTCCACGAAGCGGGTTTGCCAAAAGGGGTCATAAATTTTGTAAATGGCTTAGGCGATGTTGTTGGCGCTGAAATTACCCGCAACCCGGATATTTCAAAGATCGCTTTCACCGGCTCGACAACCGTCGGCAAAATTATTGCAAAGGGGGCTGTTGATTCGATGAAACGAGTTACGTTGGAGCTGGGAGGAAAATCACCCAATATTATTTTGGATGATGCCAATTTGGAAGAAACTATTCCAACCGCAATCTTTGCTGCCTATTTAAATAGCGGGCAGGCTTGCGCGGCGGGCACCCGTTTGCTTGTGCCGGAAAGTAAATTGGACGAGGTAAATGCAATAGTGAAAGCAGTGGTGCAAAACATCAAAGTCGGCGACCCAAAAGACGCCGACACCGTTGTGGGACCAATGGTAAGCAAAAAGCAATACGAACGTGTAGAGAATTACATCAGGATTGGTCAGGAGGAAGGTGCAACTTTATTGGCTGGCGGCGAAGGAAAGCCCCAGGGTTTAGAAGACGGGAACTACGTCAGGGCAACTGTTTTCACCAATGTAAAAAACAATATGCGCATCGCGCAGGAAGAAATTTTCGGACCGGTATTATGTATTATCCCATACAAAGATGAAGCTGATGCTATCGCAATAGCCAACGATACCACCTACGGTTTACATGCATACATATTCTCTGCCGATAAAGAGCGGGCTTATCGCATGGCTTCCCGGCTTGATGCAGGAAGAATTTGCATCAATGGCCTTTCACACGATTCCAAAGCCCCCTTTGGCGGCTTCAAACAATCGGGAATAGGCAGAGAGTATGGCGTTTTTGGTTTAGAAGAATATTTAGAGCCTAAAGCTATTTTAGGATAGTTACTAATACATCCGGGCGGCAGTGCACTAATTTTTTAACTTGCGGCATGAACAAAAAAACATGGTGGCAGCCGCCCCGGCGATTTGAGGACAGGCAAAACGAGCGTAAGATCAGTTGGCTTGAGTTATTCTATGATCTTGTTTACGTTGCCTGCATCGGACAGATAACCAGTCATATCGCCGCGCATATGAACGGGGAAAATATCTGTTATGCTGTCCTCCTTTTTGTGTTCATTTACTGGTCGTGGATAAACGGAACGCAATATTACGAATTGCACGGCAATGACACTGTCCGCACCCGCTGGTTCGTTTTTCTCCAAATGCTGGCTGTTGGCGCTGTAGCTATTTCGGCCCCAGCGGCTTTACAGGGCAATGTCTCAGGCTTCACAGTTAGCTTCCTTGTTATACAGGGCCTAATCATCTACCTGCTGGCCAGCGTTTCGTTCTACGACAGATCGCATATCAAGCTAAGCGGTCCGTTCCTCCTGTGCTATGGCGCCGCGTTCGTCCTGCTATTCATTTCACTTTTTTGCCCGCCTTCCGCAGTATTGCCCTTGTATTTGCTGGCTATCGTTATCAACATGTTAGCCCCGGTGCTGAGCGCCCGGCATTTCAACAAAACCATGGCTTCACGCGGCCAGCAGTTTTCGGCGTCTCCGGCGCTTGTAGAACGCTTCGGACAATTCACCATTATTGTACTTGCAGAAAGCATACTTAGCATTGTATCAGGCTTTTCATCGGTCGATGCCAGGAGTTTGCTTGTATGGGGCATTTTTTGCCTGTCTATCAGCATCGCGTTCCTGCTCTGGAGCCTCTATTTCGATATGACAAATGAACAGGAATTGAAAACCGGTTACCGCTATTTTCAATTCTTCGTGTTCATTCATTTGGTATTGCTGGGAGCGCTTGGGGTTTTCGGCGCTTGCCTGAAGAACCTCGTCGGGCATTTTGACACACCCGTGTCCGTGGCCCTTAGCCGCATAATCGTTATAAGTCTGGCCATATTCCTTGCATCAATGTGCGTCATCGGTCGCCTGATTGCCGATGATGACCGGCAGACGAGAGATTATCTCAGACAGGTGATCCGATGGAATATGATAGTTGCTCTTCTGCTAGTCGCCGTCTCAATTTTTTCAAAAGACTGCTCCGTATTCACGCTGCTGCTAACCGTATTTCTGCTGCTCGCTATTCCTGTTGTCGTTGGGATTGTTACCTGGCTAAAACATGAAAATCAAACGGAAAACGATGGTGATTGAATCGCGGTGTGCTTTCTTAACGGAAAGCCCACCGCGACAAAAAGCTATAAAGATGACGCCGCTTCGATAATAAAATCTGCTATCTCATTTCCATGTGAGGCCATTGAAGCATGGCGTGATGGCAAAGAAATTGTCTTTTTCGGTTTCATTCTCTCCGCAAAGAATTGTTCCGTGGCCGGGGGTATCATCTTATCATTTGATGATACCTGGTACCAGCTTGGTTTTTCCTTCCAGGCCGCTTTAGTTACTTTATCGCCAAAAATGCTGGCCGCAAGGGGCTTTTGCGTTATCGCCATTACCAATGCCTCTTCTGCTGGAACATCCTGGCAAAAGTTTGCCGGGTACTGGTCAAAATCGAGCCATAAATAGCCCTGGGCATCGGGCCTGATAATGGCTGCACCAGGCGGCGGCGGATTCAGCTCAAAAAGCTGCTGGACTGTTTCGCTGGGATCCGGGGCAAAGGCGGCAACATATACGAGCCCTGCAACATTGGGTTCATTGCCTACCTCCGTTATCACCACTCCCCCGTAAGAATGTCCGACCAGCAATACCGGGTCAGGTAAGGAAGCCACGATATCCTTGGTTTTCTCCACATCATCTTTCAATGATGATAATGGATTTTGCACTGCGCGCACGGTATAACCCGAATCAACCAGCAAGGGTATAACATGTTTCCAATGGGCTCCGTCGCCCCAGGCGCCGTGGACCAAAACAATTGATGGTTTTGCTTTCATAGATGATGTTTTTGATGGTTAATGTTTTTACTGACGAGCGGAACCTGCAAATTGGTGGGCCTGTTCTCGGGTTTATCAAAGGGACGGCCATCTATATTGCGGCTGCCATTGAAAAGCAGGTTGTCGTAAATGTAAATGAGATCATACTCTGTAAAGAATTCGCCTGCTTTTAAACCAAAGGCAGGGACGGCTTTGTTCAATACGTTCTTCGCGGCATGTACCTCCCATTTGCCAATATCTTCCGATGCCGGGGCTGCGTTCAAAGAATTCACAAACCCTTCGTGGAGAATCGTTATCTCAAAACCTTCGTCTGCTATATAATCCAGTTCATAAGCCCCGTCTGCAATAGGATGAGGCTTGCCAAACCGGATATGACCGCTGATCAGCATACTGACTAACGGAATTTTTCCATTGGGGTCGGCGTAGTTGATGAATGTAAGCTGAAATTTGTCGCTGCCGGGGTAGGTGAATTGCCTGGAACAAAATAAGGGCTTTATATTGCCTTCGGGGGTTTTAACGGTGCCCGGCCTGATCTCGGTTGCAATGCTGGTCCATTCAGCACTTTCCACAGCCTGTTTTATCTGTTCAATTGTCATTTCCATAGGTTGATTACGTGTAGATACCGGCCTGTTTGGCCAGTCAAAACTCCCCAACAAATGGTACTATAAATTGCAAAAATCAAAGAGAATGTTGCGAAAATGAAAGGCCCTTTTCTTTCCGATACAGTGCTGGTGTGATACGTGTCTGCTTTTTGAAGAAATGATTAAAATGCGAGGATTCATTAAAGCCAAGCCTGAAGGCTATCTCTTTAATGCTCAATTCCGTCTGGTTAAGCAGCGATTGTGCTTCATGGACGATCTGCTCATGAATAAAAGCGATCGCTGTTTTTTGATGCTGTCTTTTTACGACAGCATTCAGGTGGTTAGGATGGGTCGATAATTGTGCCGCCAAATATTTCACCGTGCGGTGACGTCTATCCTGGTCGTCTGCAATGATATGCTTCCTGATCAATGCGCGGAATTTTTCCACCAGTGAGTACTCATGTTGGTGAATGTGTGCGGTGAGTGTTTCATCTGCTTTAGCATATTTATTATATAGCCTGCGCACATGGATCAGCAGCGTATGCACGTAGGAAACAATAAGCTCGAATTTATCGGCATTGTCTGATTGGTATTCTTTCAGGATTTGCAGATACAGGCCGGTAAGCAATTCTACTTCTTCAGGCTCAATCTCGAATGGGATGGCTTTTTCGAGCTGGAAGAAGGGTAAGTCGAAAATAATTTCTGCCAGGGCCTTATGACTTAGCATAAAGTTTTCAGTAAATACAATGAAATACTCCTTTAGCCACTGCTGGGGTTTCATCCATGATACCACCTGGCAAGGCGTTTTGAAATATAGGGCCGGTTTACTCAACCTGGTCTTCCAGAAGCCTGCATTAAGCGTTACGTCTCCCTGGAGGAATAGGGTGATACAGTAAAAGGAATGACGGAACGGCCTGGCCACATAATCATATGATTTTAGCACCTCGGGGTCTATCTCCCGGATATCGAAATCCTTATGCAGCGGCGGCCTCGCCTTTACGTGTTTGTAAAAGCTTACCAGGTCGCGGAGGTATGGGATATCATCGCTGGGAGGTTGCTGTTTCGTCCGGCTCATACACCTCAAAGCTAAGGATTTTTTAGGTCGCTATAGCCTTACCACGGCGGACATTAATAGCGCCTGGGGAGTATATTTATCAGTAATTTGATTACGCTATGATCTGCCATTTATTTCGGAGCAAGTTCGCCATACCAATAAGCCGCCGTTACTCCGCCGTCCATCAAAAAGTCACTGCCGGTAATAAATGCCCCGTCCTGGCCCATGAGCAAAGCGCCAACGTTACCCACTTCATCAGGTGTTCCGGCGCGTCCCACGGCAGAAAGGCCGATCATCCGGCGATACCCGTCACCACGCGGTCCGCTCAATTCATCTTTTGCAAGCGGCGTGATAATTATTCCCGGACTGATGGTATTGATACGGGCGCCGCGTTTTCCCCATTTGACGGCCTCTGCCATCACGCGTAACGAATTGCCCCTCTTAGACAACTGGTAAGCGTGCAGGGAATCCCTGACCTGGTCCGGCTGAAGAAAATCTAAGGACAACAGTTCATCTGCGGGCAAGGTTGCCAGCGCCTTATTTTGTTCGGGTGTTAGCGCCGGCAGGCGATGGCCGGACTGTGAGGCGATCACTACGCCCGATCCGCCGTTTTCTATCACTTTTCCAAACTCTTCCAGGATCACCGCGTTTCCATAAAGGTCTACATGAAGTATAGTGGACGGTGAAGCTTGTGAGGGCGAAACGCCCGCAGCTTGTATTAGCCCTGTGATGCCGCCAATTGCAATGGCTTTTCCAACCAGCGCCTCGATCGACGGACGGGAAGATATGTCGACCGTAGTTGTACTGACTTCGAAGCCCGCTTCACTGAGGACTTTTGCGGCTGCATCCGCATTTTCCTGGCGGAGATCGGCCAGCAGTACATGTTTACCGGCGCTCACTCTGCGGGCGATAGCCTGACCAATTGATCCGGCGCCGATAACTACAACTACGTTTAACACATTGGTTTTCATGGAATATATTTTCTCTAAAATTATGACTTATAATTAGTGCTGTTGGCTATTATTATTCATTTTAACCGGCCTGAGTAATGTTGAAAAGGTGAGTGAGCCCATTTTCCATTTGCCATCTTCTTTAAGATAAACTTCAGTCACCATAAAAGCATGGGTAACCTCGTTTCCACCAACTACTGCCAGTAAGTCGATGTCATTTAACAGGATGGCCGTATTACCAAAAATATTTACAGATGCCCCGTATACTGCCGCTTTTTTATAACAGATAAAGCCATTTTTGATAGTATTTAGCTCCTGGGTTTTCCCCCAGCTTCCGCCCATATGCACAAAAACGCAATTCTCTTTAAAAAATCCGTTTAAGGTATCTGTGCTTTTGTTTGCCATCCATTGCCATTTGGCTTTGGAAAGATCGAGGAGTTCCTGTTCTTCTTTCGTAACGGTTGTACTTGTTGAGTTCGGTAATTTAGCCTGGGCATGTGATAGCTGCACACTGGTTACCCATAGTAAGATCGCGATAATTGCTTTTTTCATTGTTTTAATTTGTTTTTTAGTGGTAATGAAGCTATCATGAGCAAGGGTTATTTTTTGCAGCTCATGATGGTTTCATTGTTTTAAATTATAGTTTGATAAGTTTTAAATATTGGTTCGATTAACGGTTCACCATTTTTTGCGCTTGTGCTGAATAACGCTGGCCATGCACCTCAATGTTAGACAACGCTTCGCTGATTTCCTTCAGATCGTTATCAGTAAGCTGAATTTCAGCGCCACCCAGGTTTTCTTCCAGCCGATGTAATTTTGTTGTACCAGGGATCGGAACTATCCAGGGCTTTTGAGCCAGCAGCCATGCTAAGGCAATCTGTGCAGGAGTAGCATTTCTTTCATTAGCAATAGTTCCAAGCAGGTCAACCAAAGCCTGGTTGGCTTTCCGGTTTTCTTCTGAAAAGCGGGGAACAGTATTGCGGAAATCGCTTTTGTCGAATGTCGTGTTTTCATTAATTGCACCTGTTAAAAACCCTTTACCCAGCGGACTGAATGGGACAAAGCCAATACCCAGTTCTTCGAGCGTTGGAATTATCTCTTGTTCAGGCTCTCTCCACCAAAGGGAATATTCGCTTTGCAGCGCTGTTACAGGTTGTACAGCGTGGGCTTTGCGGATGGATTGAACGCCTGCCTCCGAAAGCCCGAAGTGCTTCACCTTTCCTTCAGCGATCAAATCTTTAACGGTTCCGGCGACATCTTCCATCGGAACATTAGGATCTACACGGTGCTGATAAAGCAGGTCGATATAGTCAGTACGAAGACGTTTAAGTGCCGCTTCGGTCATTTCGCGAATATTTTGGGGGCGACTGTCTGTGCCTAACACAGGTTTGCCTTCTTTGAAACCGAATTTGGTAGCGATAACTACCCGGCTTCGATAAGGCGCCAGTGCTTCGCCAAGTAACTCTTCGTTTGCAAATGGTCCGTACGCTTCGGCGCTATCAAAGAATGTGACGCCACGTTCTACCGCTGCATGAAGCAGTTTAATCCCCTCTTTCGTTTCTGTTGCAGGGCCGTAGCCATAGCTCAAACCCATACACCCAAATCCCAATGCGGATACTTCCAGATCGCTATTACCTAATATTCTTTTTTCCATGCTTTTAGTTAGATTTTAGTCGTTCATTTTTCTTTCTCCCAGCCATTTTACCATTTTAGGATCCCTGTGGTCGAAGAAGCTGCTTGTCTTGCTGTCTAATGTTTTGATGGCTTCCATATCCTCGTTGCTAAGCTCAAAACCCAGGCTATTCAGGTTTTCGGCCATTCTTTCTTTACGGATTGATTTTGGGATCGCTATCACGCCACGTTGTGTAAGCCAGCGAATAACCACCTGGGCAATCGATTTGTTATACTTATTGCCGATAGACTGCAGCAGTTCATTATGGAAAAGGTTGTTTCTGCCCTCGGCGAATGGTCCCCAGGATTCGATCTGCACCTTATTTTCTACCATGAACTGTTGCGCTTCGTTTTGCTGGTGGAACGGATGGGTTTCCACCTGGTTAACAGCCGGAGCTATCTCGTTATGAACAATAAGGTCCATAAGCCTGTCAGGCTGAAAATTGCTTACCCCTATTGCTCTTATCTTTCCCTCTTTGTAAAGCTCCTCCATAGCGCGCCATTCGCCATATATATCCCCAAGTGGCTGATGGATGAGGTACAGGTCCAGGTAATCCAGTTGCAACTTTTTTATAGAGTTTTCAAAAGCCTTTTTCGCCCCCTCGTAGCCCTTAGAATGTATCCAAACCTTCGTCGTAATAAACAGTTCTTCGCGAGCCACGCCGCTTTGCCTGATCGCTTTCCCAACCGCCTCTTCGTTCATATAGGATTGAGCAGTATCAATCAAGCGGTACCCGGTTTCAATTGCGTCTGCCACGCTTCGTTCACACTCTGCCAGATCGGTCACCTGGAAAACTCCAAACCCAAGAATGGGGATTTCAACACCATTATTTAATTTAACCTTTTGCATATTCTTATTTTTTCACAAAGGTCTGACCTTTTATTTGTGTATAGAGGATATGGATTACGGATTTCTATACCACTTTTACCTAATTTACCTTGAATGCTGTTTTTGGATAAATTGTTGGAAATTTTCATCCTTTTCGATTTCCCCGATCAAATCACTGACCGTGTTAGTGTAGATTTCCGGACGTAACTGCCTTTTCAATTACGTCCAGTCTGGCTTTCCTTGGATCCGGCTCGCCCGCGGCCGAGCCATCGGGCCGAAACTCGATAAGTTCATTTGTTTTGGGATCGTAAACCGGCCATTTCGGCAATTCTGCTCCGTTAGGATCTCCCGTTTTGGCAAAATTTGTCCAATAAGCGTTCATCATTTTAGCAACCTCATGATCCCTGGCTATGGTATCTGCTCCGTTTCTGCCTCTAAGATTGTCGAACACATAACCAATTTCGGATGCGTGTGCCGCGCCAAACCGCATAAACCCTTGCATTGACGGCGAGACATAAGAGAAAAGATAAATATAGGCCGGCTTCCCCTTTGCCACAACCGCCCTGGCAGTAAACCTGGCCGGTTCTGCCCACACTTTGTCAGTGTTAACCCAGGTAAGCATTTTGGCAAACTCGGTATTACCGTCCGGGTCATAGACTGCTTTTGCATCATCCTTCATGGCGCCAAACAGGTTAAACAATGTCTCTTTCGAATTAGCATTAACAAACCCTGCGGGAACTTCGGCACTATTTGAACCGATCATTAAGGGCACTTTAGCCTGCCTGCCTGCTTCGTAAGCACTCTGGGCAGTTTCCACAACCAATTTACCATCAAGTATCGGCCCCGGATATATCTGCGTTCCTTTGGCATCTCTTTCCTGCCCGCCGTCTACAATTTCTGCGGTACTTAATGCGCGCAGCTTTTCTAATGCTGCTGCATCCGTTCCTTCAATACCATGTTTTTTCGCAAAGTTGATGCCTATCGTTTCAGCTGAGACCGGGTAATAGGAGTCTGCGTTTTCTTTATTGATTGGGCGACCAGTTAGCACGCCATCACGGCCGCCACCTGATTCGACTATAGCTTTTTGAAACAAACCTTTTGCGGACGGAATGGTCAGAAGGGATTGTACGGATACACCACCGGCAGACTCGCCGAAAATAGTAACGTTGTTGGGGTTGCCCCCAAAAGCAACAATATTTTCCCTGACCCATTTCAGTGCGGCGATCTCGTCCATATAGGCATAATTCCCTTTTGCTTCTTCAGGATGTTCCTTTGAAAGCGCCGGGAACGCAAAGAACCCGAGCCGGCCGACACGATAATTAAAGGTAATCAAAATAACGCCCTGGCTGGTAAATGACGATCCCGTAAAGTCCGGGCCCTGGTTCCCACTCCCAAAAACAAATCCACCGCCGTAGATCCACACCATCACAGGTAATTTAGCGCCCTGTGAAGCTGTTGCAGGCTTCCATATATTCAGAAACAGGCAATCTTCTGACGAAGTTGGCGAAATGCCGGTGGCATTGCGCTGAAAACTGGCCTGCGCAGGGTCTGCGCCATATTTAGTGGCATCACGTTCTCCCTGCCAGGCTGCGAACGGTTGCGGTGCACGCCAGCGAAGCGCGCCAACCGGTGCGGCGGCAAAGGGAATTCCTTTAAAACTGGAGACGTCTCCTTGAGTCAGGCCTCGCAATACCCCATAGGCTGTACGAACGGTCGGCCCGTTGGTTGACATTTGTTGTGCATATGCTGAATATGCGATTAATACTGCGATACCTACTAATATTTTTTTCATAAGATTATGTAATTGGTCAATCGATGGCGTTATCGTGGTCGTCCAAATTTTTTGCCGACGGCACAAAGGTCAGGCGTTTTATCGACCCGGATAGGATACGGATTACGGACATGTGTACCATTATTACAGATTTGGAACTTCCCTACATCCAACAAATAGAGAAAGTGATAACTTTGATAATATAAAATGAAGGATATGGATAACATACGACGGTTTAATACGATCAGCGAATACAATGCGTTTAACAATAACGGAACCAGGCATCCGCTGGTGAGCGTAATCGATTTTTCAAAGGCTGCCCCCAGAAGCGGCTCGCGCATGTATTTCGGCTTTTATACCATGATTCTCAAAGACGTAAAATGCGGCGACCTGGTGTACGGAAGGAACACCTATGACTACCAAGAAGGAACCTTAGTTTTTTTCGCGCCGGGACAGATAGCCGGTGTTAACAGCAATGGCGAAACTTATCAGCCGAAGGGTCATGGCCTTGCATTTCACCCTGATTTCATACATGGTACTTCGCTCGGCCGTCATATACAGGATTTTAGTTTTTTTTCCTATCAGTCTAATGAAGCCCTTCACTTATCCGACCGTGAGAGAGGAATTGTTTTGGATTGTTTTTCAAAGATCGACTACGAACTTGATCATGCTATTGATAAGCATAGCAAAAAGCTCATTGCAACCAATATAGAATTGCTTCTGGGCTATTGCGTTCGTTTTTACGACCGGCAATTCATTACTCGCGAGCATGTCCACCGGGGTGTTTTGGAAAGATTTGAAGAGGTCCTGAATGGTTT